>Ga0209367_1004927_pt1 | contig 18510 bp, 12 predicted proteins | sample WorMetLIZISLAND2_FD_187412 | JGI IMG/M metagenome (GOLD analysis project Ga0209367, IMG submission 187412) | Marine gutless worms symbiont microbial communities from Max Planck institute for Marine Microbiology, Germany - Olavius geniculatus... ... | reverse complement strand
GATCCCCACTATCGATATGATGATTATCCTCATTATGAGGCTTTCCGGAATCCGGCTACGCAGAACCAAATCATGGGGACTCGAAGACATCGCCTTAAATTAATCCTTTAAATGGTAGATAGACCCGATATTTTTAAGTAAGAATCCATTCCTCTTTTTCTTCCAAATTCTGAACCCTGATTGTGGGGTCGTAGCGCGAAGCCCCAAACCTTCGAACCGTCTATTTCAGCGAATGCTTCCAATTCCAAATCCCCGGCCTTTTCTTCAATTTCACTTTTTTAGGAACCGGTTCGAACAGATTCACGAACAACGCATAGCCGGCTTTCTGCAGGGCTCTTTTGTGGACCTCCAAATCAAGTTTCCAGTTGGGGAAGGTCCAGTAATCCGGCCCGTAGTGCGCGGTCCAGGCCTGCTCGCCTCTGGGGCTGGCAAACGGTTTATCCAACTCGATTTCAGGGGCAATCGACCGGGCAACACACAGCGGCCAATTCCCGGCGACGACGATACCGAGTGGAATCGGACTTTGTTGCGGCAGTCGCAAATAATCTTCGGCGCCAAGCTCCGGGCTGACGATGGCACCGTTAAAACCCAGGCTGAATACGGACGCAATGGCCAGCGGATTGGCCAGATTGCAAAAGGGGCCGGCCCATAAATTTAACTTTCTAGGCGATTCGAAAATCCCTATTTGCCAGGGCGCATTCAGCACAAAATACCGGGCCCCCTTATTGACGGCGGCCCGAACCTGATCGTGAATTTGTTTTTCATTTTCCGGCCAAATTACCGGCGGCAGCCACCATCTAACTTGCGATGCCATTTTGCCACTGGCTTTTTTGATTGCCGCCCCGGATAACCAGATTCCACAGGGGATCCGAGGCATGGATCTGGACCATGATCGATAAACCGGCAGTTCCAGCAGCCTGAATTTCTTTGAATTTGCCGGTGGCATGGCCGGCCTGAATTTTTTTCTGCGACCGGGGACGGCCGGCGCGGGATTAAGCTGGCCCTGCAAATCGGCAATCAGGTCCTCCAGGCTCTTTTCACGGCGATCCGTTAAAAAAACCGGGGCAGCCTTGGCCAACCCCTTATTGGCCGGTCGATTGATATGCATGCGACCGCCTTTGGGCACCGCCCGCTTGACCCGTTTGGTCATATGCCCTGCTCGGTCTTCATATCCCAGCCGCAGCACGTCGCCCGGCAACAATTCCTCCCGGGTATTAAAATAGGGCTTATGATGCGGTCCCTTGACTCGGCCCACCAGCAAACCGGATCCGGTTTGACCATGCAGGTTAACGGGGTTTTGTGGACGCTGCGGCAGAATAAAATAGTGGGTCGTGCTGCGGCCCAAGGCGTAACCCAGCATCTGTAAGGCCTGTTTTTTTATCTTCGGATCACGTCCGTGGTCCCTCAGCAGTCGGTAGGCGCTGACCGTATAATAAACATAGTGCGGCCCCTTCTTGCGCCCCTCTATTTTCCAGGTACGGACCTGCGGTATGGACAAAAGCAGTTTAACAAGCACATCGACACTCAAATCCTGGCATGAAAAAAAGCGCTGAGTTTGATTGCTCTGGGAATAAAGACGCCGACAGGGCTGAACGCAGCGCCCGCGCAAGCTGCTTTTGCCGCCTAGGTAGCTGCTCCAGTAACAGCGACCCGATACACCATAACAAAGGGCTCCATGAATAAACACTTCTAGATTCAGGCCGCGTGGACTATCATGGGCCAAGGTTTTGAGTTCGTCGATGTTAAGCTCCCGGGGCAGAACGACCCGATCCACCCGAAGCTTTTTCCGAATAACCTGCAAAGCTCCCGCAAAACTGGCATTGGCCAGGGTCGACAGATGAATTTCACCCGAGAAACCGATCTGCTTGGCCAGCGGCACCAGAGCCAGGTCTTGGATAATGATCGCGTCGGGATTCACCACCTGCTGCAGCTGGTCCAGCATTTGACCGGCCAGCGTCAGATCCTCCGGCTTCAACAAGGAATTTAGAGCGACAAATACCTTTACCCCTTTTCTATGAGCCAGACGGACCAGGCCGCTAAATTCTTCAAGGGTAAAATTTTTAGCTTCCATGCGGGCCGAAAAAAGCTTCATGCCACAGTATACAGCATCAGCTCCCGCCGCGATGGCAGCTAAAAAAGACGCTTTATTTCCGGCCGGTGCCAGGATTTCCGGTGGCGGCAATTGCTTTGGTTGCGCATTCATTTGGTAGGTGTTCACAGGTTCAAATTTCAGGGTTCACCGTTCATAGCTAGCCCCAATGTTGAAAAGGTTCGGGGCATGATATTGGATCAGGCGCAAATCACTTTATACATGAAAAGGCCTGTATTTAGAATAAAAAGTTTGGTATAGTTAATACCTGAATATTGCAGGTAATTTTTACCAACAATAAACTTATTCACTCGTTTTGATTGACCTCTTGCACCTACTTGGGTAAAACATGGAATTCAATCCTACTGAAGTGTTATGTTATTGTTAGAGGCCGGCCTTTAAACCGGGAACCGTGAACTTTGAACCGCTCAATCCAATTATAACCAAATCCGGAGTCGGTGCATCCGGCACTGCGCGAAGATAGCTATGGACAATAACGGCCTGATACCGCCCCACGGTGGTGAACTGGTTAACTTGCTTGTGAACGAACAGCGCGCGGCTGTGCTGAAAGATATTGTTTTCAACCTGCCGGATATCACTTTAAATGACCGGCAGTTGTGCGATCTGGAATTGCTGGCCACGGGGGCGTTCTCACCGCTGACCGGTTTTATGAATCGAACCGACTACGAATCGGTGCTGGATCGGATGCGACTGCAAAACGATATGTTGTGGCCGATTCCGATTTGCCTGGACGTCAACGAATTGCAGGCCCGCAGTTTGGAAGCCGGTCAATCCGTCGCTCTCAGAGACCCGGAAGGCTTTTTGCTGGCGGTAATGCACATCGAAGATATCTGGCAGACCGATCCTGCAAAAGAGGCATTGGCGGTCTACGGCACCGCGGACCGCAGCCATCCCGGCATCGATTACCTGTTCAACCAGGCCGGGCAGCACTATCTTGGGGGAAAGCTCGAAGTATTGAGCCTGCCGTTGCATTTCGACTTCAAACAACTGCGCCAGACACCCGCTGAAATTCGGGCTGCATTCACCAAGTTCGGCTGGACCAGGATGGCCGGATTCTTAACCCGCCATCCCATCCATCGCCCCCAATTCGCCATGACCATCAATGCCATGCGTCAGGCCAAGGCCAACCTGCTGCTTCTGCCGATCGCCGGCATGACCAAGCCCGGTGATTTCGACCATTATACCCGCGTGCGCTGCTACCGCCGGGTGGAGCAGCACTATCCACTGGACTCCCACATCCTGAGCCTGCTGCCCCTAGCAATGCGTATGTCGGGTCCTCGGGAAGCGCTGCTGCATGCCATCGTCTCAAAAAACTATGGCTGTACCCATTTTATTGCCGGCCGCGATCATGCCGGGCCCGGGGCGGACCACGACGGCCAACCCTACTATACCAGCAACGAAGCCACCCAATTAACCGAAACCTATGCTGAAGAAATTGGGATGACCGTCGTACCGTTTGTCGAAATGGTTTACTTGCCCTTTGAAGACGAATACCGCTGCGCCGATCAGGTTCCCGAAGGTGCTCAATTTATTTCGCTCTCCGGTTCCGATATCCGCGATCGAATTCGCACCGGGCGGCGCATCCCGGAATGGGCAACATTTGGCGAAGTCATCGATGAATTGCAAAAAGCCTATCCGCCGCCGCGCAACCAGGGGTTTACGGTTTTTTTTACCGGGCTGTCCGGTGCCGGGAAATCCACCATCGCCAAAATCCTCTATGCCCGCTTTCTGGAAATCGGCGATCGTCCGGTTACCCTCCTGGACGGCGATATTGTACGGCATAATTTATCCAGCGAGCTGAGTTTTTCCCGGGAGCATCGCGACATCAACGTCCGCCGAATTGGATTTGTGGCCAGTGAAATTACCAAGAACCGCGGCATAGCGATATGTGCACCGATCGCGCCCTATGCCGGCACCCGGACCGAAATCAGGAAAACCATCGAAATTTACGGCGGGTTTGCCGAAGTATACGTAGCAACCCCGTTGGAGGTCTGCGAAAAAAGGGACCGCAAGGGCATGTATGCCAAGGCACGGGCCGGATTAATCCAGGGGTTTACCGGCGTCGACGATCCCTATGAAACTCCCCAATCACCCGAAGTCTGGATAGACACCAGCAATATATCGCCGGATGAGGCCGCCCGGGAGATTATGCTGCACCTTCAGCAAGCGGGATTTATTTAGTTACGGAAGGAATGAAGGAAAGAAGGTGAGAAGTTGAGAAGGTGAGGAGGTTGTAAAAAAGAAGGTGAGAAGGTGGGAAGGTGGGAGGTTGAGAAGGTGTGATGAGGGAAGGTCAGAGTTGGATTAATGAACAGATAGATATCCGCGTTATTAGGATTCGCTGCTATTAGAGATTTATCCTTTGACCTTAAACCTTATACCTTACACCTTATACCTTACACCTTAAACCTTGCACCTTGGCCCCTTTTTCAACTAATCAACCAGTCAACGAATCAAATCAAGGTACTAATTTGTCAACAACGATTTCAAATACAACCGCGCAGGTCGCCTCCGTTTTCATCATCGGTGGGGCTGAAAATGAAACCAGAAGGCTGGCCGATGCCTTGGCGGTCGATTATCAAATCAGTGCCGCGCCGGATCTGGCAGAATCAGCCAGGCGTTTGGCCAAGCAATCGTTTGGCACTATCATATATGACCTGGTGGACGACGGCCAAAACCTGACCGACATTCTAGCCTCGCTCCAGCAGTTGGCGCCGGATACTCCGATTATTGTTCTCGGCCATTCGAACGATGCTCAAATAATCGTCAGCGCGATCAAGGCCGGTGCATCTGATTTTGTCGCCAAACCTTACCCGCCGGAAAAAATCAAATTGTCCGTTCATCAGGCCCTCGAAACCCGTAGTCTGAAAAATGAACTCGATTACCTGCGCCGCGAACAGGATGTTGTATACGATAGTGAACGCATTATTACCGTCAGTTCGCCCATGCAAGAGGTCATCCGGACGATTAAAAGACTGGCTGAGACTGATTCTACCATCCTGGTGACGGGTGAAACCGGTACCGGTAAGAGCTATTTATCCGGTAATATTCATTTCAACAGCCCCAGACGCCATAAACCGTTTATCAAAGTAAACTGCGCCAATATTCAGGATACCCTTTTGGAAAGTGAGCTTTTCGGCCACGAGAAAGGCTCATTTACCGGTGCCGAAAAAACCCGTACCGGCCGCTTTGAGCAGGCCAATGGCGGCACGATCTTTCTGGACGAATTTTGTGAATTGGGTCTTGAATTGCAGGCCAAACTCCTGCGAGCCATTGAAGATAAATCATTCGAACGGTTGGGCGGCAGCAAAACGATCCATGCCGACACCCGTATCATTGCCGCCACCAACCGCGACATCGAATCATTTGTACAGGAGGGCAATTTTCGCCAGGATCTATACTACCGAATCAATGTGCTCAGAATTCATTTGCCCCCGCTGCGCGAGCGAGTTCAATGTATCGAGCCCCTGGCGCATCACTTTCTGGCAAAACTAGGCCGTTCCATGAAAAAGAAAATCGAATCCTTCGCCCCGGAGGTTCTGCAAATGTTCCGGCATTACCCCTGGCCCGGCAATATACGCCAACTTTCTAACACCATTGAAAGAGCCATTTTAATGGAAAGTGGAAACGTGATTCAAAAAGAGAGCATATCGTTGCCAAAAACGAATATTTTATCGGCTTCCAAAACCAAACCGGCCGGCCTTAAGCTTTCGGCAGAAGAAGAAAAAGAGCTGATCTCCCGTGCTTTGGAAAATCATCTCTGGATTCAAAAAGATGCTGCACGGCAGTTGGGCATCACACCCCGCGCCTTAAATTACCGCATTAAAAAACTCGGCATTACCCACGATCGCTGGCGAAAAAATAAATAAGACAGCTCATAGGTTATAGCTCATAGCTCATAGCTGATAGCTGATAGCTCTTAGCTGATAGCTGATAGGTTAAAGGCAAAACCAACACATATGCCGACCCCGACCTGCCACCTTTTACCTTTTAGCCTTTTGCCTTATTCCTTTAGCCTTTATCCTTTCACCTTCTCTCTCATCCCAGGTTGACCCTCTGGGCCCTGCACCCGGACATAAGTCATTTTGAGATCAGACATTTACCAATTCAGTTTTGCTTTAAAAGCTTATTATATTATTTGACATCATTGTAAAGCAATGGAGGGAATCAACTTTTTTCGGACATAACTCAAATTTGTCGGCATGATGATTTCGTTTGAGACATTTGAATTTCGGAATTTCGGAATTGTTTCGGATTTCGAATTTCGAGTTTCGAATTTCCGGTTCATCCGGATTGGGTAGCCAGGGTTAGATTAGGAACATATCTTCATAATATTATGACAAATACTTTCCATTATAATGGATATGGATCTCGAAATATTCGCTTAAATATTTGTAATCATTTAACTTTAAAAAAATAGACCACTTCCTGGCATGTCTTTTGCTGTATAATAAACACGAAATATCTTCGCAGATATTTCAATAGATGGGATCAAGGGGAAATACCCCAATCCACATAGCAACTATACCTCCCAAAATCGAATCCGAAGGAGAACTTTGCCCTCCTTCGGATTCAACTTTTTTTGGGGGGGGAATGCTTGATATAACCATTTCTTATAAAACTTCTGAGGAATGGATTCGATTGTAGTATTTTAGACAGGATTTACAGGATTGACGGGATTGTTATTGCTTTCGGCGAGGCGCCCTTTCGGACGAAGGCCGTTGTATCCCGATGATCCTGTTGATCCTGTCCAGTTTTTTTTAAGTAGGGTGGGGCACCGTGCCCGCCAATACGGATCGGCACGGTGGCCGCCTTTGACTGGACGCTCGCGGCCAGCAGAGGCGGCGTTCATGTGATACTAAACGAGTTTCGACTTTCTGTTTTTATAAATGGCCATAACTAGTAAGCCAAACAGTATAGCTGTGACTATAATCGATGGCCCGCAGCTTCGGAATTCTTGCCAAAAGCTCGGTGATTGACGGTTATGCAACCGGGGGGCCGCTGCTGAGATAAAACAGCTGAGCTCATCCGGTAGGATGCCGTCAACAACTTCCTCAACTACTGAGTCCGAGGAGCCGCTCCCGCTCGGGTCGGTTTCCGAGCCGAAGGCCAGGGGATCGACGATGATACCATTTTCGATGCCGTCCGCATCACCGAATCCACCGTCTTTAAGAGTCAGGAAGACTATTTTGCGGTTGGGGCTGAAAACAGTATATCCGGAATAGTCCAGCCAGGTTTTATTGACAGGATCATATTTAAAGCAGTTGCCTTTTTCAAAGGCCGACTTTGAAAGGAAGATGGTCACGGTCGTCTCATCACCCGGATTCTGGACCAGAATTTTAAAGTCGAGCAAACCAAATTCGAAATAATTCGGCTTTCCATGGGAAGCAGAATTCAGTTCGGGATCTGCGGGATCCTGCACTTCCATCGAAACGATTGATTCTGCATTTTCAGCGCCTTTAATACTGATGCAAATATGGGCCTGCTTATTTCCCTCCTGGAAGCTGACACACTTGATATCGGTTTGCACGATGTCGACGGTGCCGTCCTCATCGAGATCCACTGTTTCGTCGACTTCCTGAACATCCGGAACCCCATTTTTGTCACTGTCATGTTCTGCAAAGCCGGAAACGAATTCTCTTTCTTCGGACCATTCGGAAGGTTCATCATGATTGTCGATAAACCTGACTTTCCATAAATACTCGGTATCTTCTTCCAAAACGTGGTTAGGCATATCCAGTGCAGTTAATGAGGCATCTGTGGTAACGTCGAAAACACAGACATCGTCAAAAGCCCGCATGATCACCCATTGGGTTTTGCTGTGTTCATCGTTGACATTGGGATCATCGAAATCCCCGGTCTCAAGCTGCGGAGTTAAGGTAACCAAGGCACCATTTTCCGGACTCAGCAAAACCGGTGCTTCCGGCTTGAAATTGCCTTCTGCATGATTCGGCGCGGACCCCAAATTGTATTCATTGATATTGCTGACGTCATCTCCGTCCGGGTCACCATCGGCGTCGTCTTCAAGCGGATTCAAGCCGTAGGTCAATTCCCAATCATCCGGCATGCCGTCATTATCGTCGTCGGTGTCGGCATTGTTGCCTTCGCCGTCACCGTCGGTGTCCACGTATTCATCCGCATCATAGGGAAAATCATCGCGCTCGTCCGGTACGCCGTCACCGTCGCTGTCAACCACAACGTCTTTGGTAACTTCGACCCAACAGGTGTCGACGTCAGTCAACCCCCCATCATCCGTCACCGTTAGCCGGAAAGTCAGCGTATCCCCGGCGATCCCAACATCTGGCGCAGTAAAAGTGGCGGATTTTAAACCGGAATTATTGATTTGGGCTGTCGGACCATCGACCTGCTCCCAGGAATATGAAACAATGCTGCCACCGGGATCCGATGAATTGCCGGCGTTCAAGGTCACAGAGGCACCCTCGGTGACGGTTTGATCAGGCCCGGCATTGGCATCGGGCTTTTGGTTGCTGGATATAAAACTGGCAGAAATTGTGCGGTTTTGGGTCACATTCTCGAATGTATAGGAGCTGACGACTCCTTGTGAGACACCGTCCACATAAACCGCTGCCACCTTGTAGTTTTGGTCGGCTGTAATGGTAAAGGTTTTATCGGAGCCATGATCAACCGTTACAGTTCCATTCGGCGAAATGCTGCCATTGGCGGAATCGGTAACGACAATTGAATGAGTAGTGATTGCGATCGAAATATTATGGCAATCCGACCAACTGGAAAGAGAATCATGGTTGTCCCTGGCACGTGCCTTAATACAATAAGTCCCCGCAGCGGGCCAGGAATGGGTTCTCGAATCCGCACCCCAACTGGAGGTACTTCCGTCGCCCCAGTCAAATTGATATTCGAGGGGATCACCGTTCGGATCGGTTGCGCTAGTATCGAATGTGTAGCTGGTGCCGGTATAGCCGCTGGAAGGGCTGTTTGGTGCGACAGGAGTTGTCGGACTATCATTTGAATGACCGATGGTATGGGGCAACTCCACTGAATAGTCACTTTCCTGATCAGCGTCATTGTAGGCGGTAACTGCAAAATAATAAGTCACCCCATCCTGAAGATCCGGAGTGGTATATTGGGTAACGTTGCCTACGTCGATATTGTTGCTATAATTCCTGCTGGCAGTTCCGTAGTAAAGGATGTATCCCTTCAGATCGGACTCTTGATTGGCGTCCCATGCTAGGGTGATCGTCTCACCAAAAGCCATAGCCGGGAATAGCATCGTGACAGATGACAAGGTAGCAAAAATAAAAAAGCCTCTTAACAACGCAATAAAGTGGGGGGGGGAAATTTCCTAATATTTTTTTTCATCGAAGCACCTTCCAGAAAGATTATTCCGCGCAATGCGCAGCATCATTGAAAGGTGCTACGTTTGCCCGGCAACCCTGCTACCCTATTCCTCAATATCAGAACTTAGGCCAGCGGCTTTGCGTCCCGCTCTTTCGAACGGTTTGCCTTTGTCAAGCAATTCGTCAATAAACGAATAGACGAGGTTATAGTAAGCAAAATAGATGCCAATTTTTATTATCACCTTAACAGTCTGTAATCATTTTTAATATAAACCAACTAAACTAACTTTTATTTAATGATGTATCTTTTTTTTCAGGGATATAAAGATTTAATTACAATAGTGTAATTCACCAGATTGATGGTGTAGAAGGAGAGCAAGGAGGCACAGGAATAGCGGCAGTGGCGCGGTGTTTTATGTCAGTTGCTTTATCGATTCGGCCGCGTCGGCTAGTGAAATCGAATATAGTTTATTGAGTGTATGGAGTGTATTGGGTTTTTTCAATTTCAAAGGCCGGGAAGCATGGAGGCAGGGAGGCTTGGAGCCTGGGAAGCCGGGAGGCCCGGGAGCTGAGACTTTGGGAAGCTGGGAAGCTGAGACTGGATGGTCTGCCTCAAAGCTTCCTGGCTTCCATCTATCCTCGTAAATCATTTCTGCTGATTTTGCAGGAATAACCCAAACAGCGCCATCAATAGAACTATTTTATTTTGAAGTTTGATGAATTCGTAAAAAGTCGAATTCATGATGTGTGGTGTTCTGTGTTTAGTATTTCGTTTGAAATTTTATACGTTACATCAAAACTTTATTCAACCAAACACCAAATACCAAACACTCTCGTAAACAGGTCGTTTTTCGACTTTTTACGAGACTGTCATTTTTAGGTTTTCAAGAATTTCCAAAAGCTAAAGCTGTTATCCCTAACAGTGCAATAATTTCTGTTATCCAGCCTAGTCGATATGCTCAAGACCATAGCGTTTTCCGAGCAGATGCTGGATACTGGATACTTGATGCTCGATAACCTCCAATACACAATCGGTGAATTCCACTGTCATCCAGTATCCAGCCTGCCGGGTCGTAGCTCTGAAAGAGCGAAGACTGGAAACCGGAATCCAGGATCAGTCAGTGGCGGCAACGGTTTCCATTGCAGCAGATAAGTTTGATTTCAAAATCTTATGCAACTATGGGGTTATGTGGTCATCTCCAGAAAAGCATGGCCAACCTATTGGAATCATGTCTCTTGATGGCGGATCTCTGAAAAGCGGAAGCGTCAACGAATTCAAACCAATAAACTCAATCAACTTATTCAACCCAATCAACTAATCGCTTCTTTATAGACTCAACCACCCGATCGGCTGTGCGACCGTCCCACAGTTCGATGGTGGGTTTGGCGGGTTTTGGATTCGATAGGACCAACTGTAAATTTTCATCAAGATTGTCAAGGTTGCACAATTTATTGGTGCCCTGTTCCACTGAAATGGGACGCTCGGTATTGGGTCTCAGCGTCAGGCAGGGTATGCCGAGATAGGTGGTCTCCTCCTGAATACCGCCGGAATCCGTGAGGGAAAACCGGCAGTTGAAAACCAGGTTCATAAAATTGATATAGTTCAGGGGTTCGGATATGATTAATCGTTTTTCCTGCTCCAAACTCGCCATCAGGTCTAATTTTTCGATGTTTTTGCGAGTACGGGGATGGATTGGAAATACCAACGACACCTGCTGCGCGATACCGGTCAGCTCATGACAAAGTCTTTTCAGAATTTGAGCATCGTCCACGTTGGATGGCCGATGCAATGTCACCAAACCATATTGGCCGGGATCGAGATTCAGTGCACTGCAGGCGTTCTGCTTTTCAATGGTATCACGCAGCATTTCCAGTGAGTCAATCATAATATTTCCAACCCGCTCAATCTTGGACGGTGCAACGCCTTCCCGGATAAGATTTTCATCACCATCGGGCGAAGGTGTCCAGAGTATATCGGCCAACGTATCGGTTACCAGACGGTTGATTTCCTCGGGCATAGTCCGGTCAAATGACCTCAACCCGGCTTCCAAATGGCTGACTAAAGGCCTTCGGCCTGGTCCGTTGTCTGTTGTCTGTTGTCCGTTGTGATCTGAGGCGAGGTAATTAACCTTTGAAGCAACTATCGTGCAAGCCAGTGTAGAGTTGACATCACCAACGACAATGACCATCGCGGGGCGAAATTCAAGCAGCACCTTTTCATAGGCGATCATGACCTGACCGGTTTGCTCGGCATGGCTGCCGCTGCCGACACCCAGATGAATATCCGGCTCCGGCAGCTTCAAGTCTTGAAAAAAACATCCGACATATTCAAATCATAATGCTGTCCGGTGTGAACAATGACTGGATCAGCCCAGCTTTCATTTTTCAGGGCATGATACAGAGGAGCAATCTTCATAAAATTCGGTCTGGCCGCCGCAATCAAGTGTATTTTCATCCGCAATTCTATTCTCCTCATTCGGTTTCTGCCGTGCTAAGGTTATACCTCTCGCCAATTGTATTGCCTGGTTCTGATTTTGTTTGAATTTTTTTGTCTATATTAAACTTGATGAATTCGTAAAAAGTCGAATTCATCATTTGTTTCGTGTTTCGTGTTTGGTATTTGGTAAAACACTTCGCATGTCATATCGAGATGTTATACTACTAAACACTAAACACCAAATATGTATCTTAATCAACTATTCAACCGTATTGACCTATCCCGGATAAACCGGAAATACGAAACTCGAAACTCGAAATACGAAACAAATCCCAAATCCCAAATCTCAAATGTCTAAAACAAAATTACCGTCGTGACAAAGTTGAATTCAATTCAAATCTTTGTAGATGCTTGTATGTTAGTGCGTTACAAAGATGCAAACAAATGTTTTGCACAATTTGCGCAAAACTGAGTTGGTAACTGTCTAATTAACCCGATTATCCCTAACAACCCAATCAACACCGTCAACAAAATCGTTTTAGAAGACCCAAACTGGTCTCCGGCGGCAGTGATCAATCAGCCACCACCGCCTCCACCACCGCTGAATCCGTAAGTGACTGCATTTTCATAATTTTTATCCGATGGACACTCGCTAACTGTATTTTCAGACACGCTGACGCACAGACTATCTGAAAAACTGCTCTCATTCCCCTCCTTGTCGAAGGCCGTGGCCGCAACATAATAGGTGCCGCGATCAATCTCGGTCATTCGAAATTGCGGCGCATCCAGGTCGGAAAGTTCATCCAGGAAAATATCGCCAACGTGTTCGTAGGGTGGGTCGGAAGAGCCTTGGCTGACATAAAACCCATACCCGTCGATATCATCTTCACTATTGGGATCCCAGCCGATTGTAAAATTGGTCGTGCCGTAGGCATCAGAGAGAAGGACAATAAGCAGGCTCCCGCCCAAAAGAGAAGCCAAGCAGAAAGCCCGTGTATTTGAGTAGATCGTCATATCAATGGATCAGATAAATTGTTTTTGGATTATTCCAAGCTGGGCCAACCTGCATTTGACTATTATTTCTTAAAATCGTCAAGTATTTAGTTTAGGACGCCGATAATCCCTTTATGTTGATTCGATCATCGGCAGCCGCATTCATTTTTCTCTGCTATATGGTTCTTTTTCCGGGAACCCTAACGGTGGGACTGTCTGCGGAGGTCAACGAGGATATCAGCTGGTACCAACTGGAGACCCGTCATACCATTATCCATTACCAGAACACCGAGAATCTTAAACGATTTGACCATAAAATCGCCTATCATACGGGGAAATGGGGTGTGTTGGGTGCGATCTTCAGATCAAATTCAGAAGCCCACCAAGACAAAATCAGGAAAAAGGTGGATGGCATTTTTGAAAAGGTCCAGCAACTGCTAGGAATGCGGAAACGAATGGAAAAAGTTCACATCTACATCTGCCGCAACAAACAACAACTCCATGACATTTATTATAAGATATTCCGCAAACCGTGCCGGTATCGGGCCTGGTATGCCCATGAGCTGAATGCAGTCTACCTCAACATTAAGGATTTGGACGAAGGGATGCTCAGCCACGAACTCGCACATTCAATAATTGATCATTACCTGTTAGTTCGGCCGCCGAGAGCATCGGCCGAAATTCTGGCAACTTATGTTGATCGTCACCTCTTTGACTGATCTCCGATCAGATTTTCCTTTTACCATCTTGAACGAATTTACAAGATCTACCCGGCATGGTTGAGCCAATATAATGCTCATCTCGCTAAGTCGAGATGGTTTATATAGGCAGCTTCTCAGAATCTTTCATGACATCCTTATGATCCACTATTTTGTGAAATCCATCTCACATTTTTATAAGATGATGTCCTCAAAGATCGATTTGTAGCTCATCACGAATATATGTACCAAGTTACTGAAATCATAATTAATACGAATTTCTAACTACATTTTGCACGACTCTTGCATGGGCACGGTTAGTTTTATGAAATTATTCAGTTAAATCCAATGGGATATAGGAGTCATCAGAGTTTGGCATGTTCTAAGGGATTATAGAGCTTTAACAATTTATATCCAGGATTCATATTTGGGTGTCAGGGCTCAACGTTCGAATTCGACAAATATAAAATAGTTGCTTTCGGTGTTGGAAGCTCATTTGTTTTAATCAAAGGACTCGGTTCGCCGGCTGAAACCCTTTAAAATTATTGTATTATGTTAGAATAATTCCTCACTGACATTGCCTAAACGACCGGTTTTTCTATGTTAGAAGAAATTGACCTTGATTCTCAAACCTTAGAAATGCTATAAGATCAAGGTTCCGTAAGGCTAAATGACGTGCTTAGTTAGGAGGCCGGCTATGAACAAATTGTTGTTTCGCTTTACACTTCTGTCAGCAATTCTCGTTTGCTTTTTTTCGGCAGGCTTATATTTGACGGCTGCGAGTGCGTTGGCCGCTGAGGAAAGCGATCAGTTGTTGGAAAATATCGGGGAATTGCTTCAGAAAGCCACCGCAGCGGCCGCACTGGCCAGGGAAACTGGTGACTTGAATCTTACTAAAGCTGCCCTGAAGCAGACCAATGAGGCCGCTGGATTGCTTTTAAGAGTGGCTGACGCAGCTCAAAAGGCGGGCAATGCCGAACTGGCTTTGGTGGCTTTGAACATGGCTAATCGAACATCGAACGTAATCACTGATGTACTGTTAATTTCAGGGGAGTCGACGGATGCCTTATTGGCTTCGGCAGCCTTGGATGTCGCCGAACAAACGTCATTACTGATTTCAAACATCGCGACAATGGCCCAAGAGACAGACAATCCGCCACTGGCCCAAACCGCACTTGGAGCCGCCAACATTGCCAATGCAATGGTAACTCAAGTGGCGGAAGTTGCTAGGTTGATTGCCCAAACCAGTACCGATCGGACCAGCGTCGAAGCAGCCGAACAGATTGTCGTAAAAGCTGAAACCGTTCAAAATATTACCACGCAAGCGACCAGTACAGCTCTGGCCGCCGGGGCGGTGCCCATTGAAGGTGAAGGGTTTGAAGAGCCTGCCGCCCCGCCAGCGCCGCAGGAACCGCCATTGCAAGATACTGACGCCGCAAGTGCGGTCTAGCGTTTGAGACAACGGTCAGACTTCGTTGTGCCTGTTCTGATCGATTTAGAGATAGAGGTACCCAAAACGGGCGGGCATAAAGCCAATTTATAGGTTACTTGGATCAACCAAATGGGCGGGGGCGGGATTTATCCCCGCCCCCGCAATTCCGGTATTTACGGCTAACCTCTTGTCAGATTTGCTAAATTTAGGTTGCAGTCTGACGGTGGATTTCGGGGGGGGCAGCGGATATAAGGAAGCATCCGACTGCTCGAATCACCACCAATAATTAAGTACCCGTTAGTCTACATAAATACACATTAGAGTTAACCGGGGGATCGGAGTATTCATGGAATACAACAAAGGAGGAATTCTCGTACTGGCGATCACGATCGGCATTGGCCTATTTATGCCCGCGAAAGTATTAGGGGCCGGGCGATTTATCATAAATCCCAAATTTACGGCCGGCTGGCGGGTAGAAAGTAACTATTTTAGGTCTGAGACCGACGAACAGGAGGTGTTTACCTACCTTCTGCAGCCCGGAATCGAAGTCGGTTATGAGACATCCAAGAGTTTGCTGGCGCTCGATTATTCACTCAATGCATTTTTCTATGATAGCCAAGATTCGGTGCCTCCTGGTCAGCCCGATGCCTCTGATGATGATTACTTGGGGCATACCGCGAATTTCCAAGCCGAAACCAGACCCATCGAACGATTGCTCGTGGGTTTGGACAACTCCTTTTTGCTCACCCGCAACCCCGCTCAAACCGATTCCTTAGGTGATTTCACGGAAAGGGACAAATATTGGATTAACCGGCTTACGCCTGGGATTTATTATGAACTGAGCCGTAGATTTGATGCAGGTCTACGATACCGCAACACGATAATCCACTGGCTGGAAGGCGTCAACGAAGATTCCGACGAAAACCGGGCAATATTGGACCTGATTTACAACCTTAGTCCAACTGCTCATCTCAATCTGGATTACCAATATTGGCGGAGAAATTACGATGGCGATACCTCCGATTATATCTCGAATCAGATCATGCTGATTTTCAGAAAGCAATTTAAATATATTTCATTTGAAGGAGGCGCCGGTTATCAGAATCGCCGATTTGATTCTTCAGACCTCGATGATATCGATACGCCGGTATTTTTAGGGGCTATAATCGGGCAGTTTCCACCTGCCCCTGATCCGCCAAGAAGCCACTTTACGCTTATGTTCGATCAGAATTTCAACGATCAGGGCGTCGGCCAGAGATATTATGTGGCACGCAGGTTAACTCTAAAAGCAGGTCATGTTTTCGTAGAAAAAATCGTAGTCGAACTTGAAGGCTGGTTCCAAAATAGTGATTACGAGGACACCTTTGGACGCACATCGTCAGGAGAAATTGAAAAGCGAGATGATGACAGGTATTATTTCTTTGGCAGCGTCGGGTACCGATTTAAGGATTGGCTGACCTTTTCAGCCGGCGGCGGCTACGATGAACGCGACTCGAATATCGAGAATCTGAGCTTTGACAATAGTTTTTTTAGGACTCAGCTGGATTTCGACTTTAAATTCTAGACTTTAAAAAAATGACCGACAATTGCAAAATAGCTGATTTAAGCTTTTTTTTATTTATATTCGTTTTCTGCGGTCTAGCCCACAGTCAGACAGAGGCCTACCGGATTGGGCTTAGAGACGTTTTGACCCTGACCATCCATGCCGGTGGTGAGTTGCAGAACCGGCTTGATCTGACCGTATCGGAAAAAGGAACGATCAATGTGCCGTTTATTGGGTCAATGCAGGCAGCAGGCCGCACCATCCTAGAGTTGGAAACCCAGATCACGAAACCGCTGGCCCAAGACTATTTTGTTAATCCGGAGGTAAACGTATCAATTAAGGAATATCACAGTCTGCAATATTTCATATCCGGTGCAGTCAAATCTCCGGGGCTCTATGAGATGACATCCAAGGCAACCTTGCTCGAACTGATCGCCAAAGCCGGGGGGGGTATTACCGACACGCGGCAATGTCGCCTATATTCAGCGAAAATCCAAAATTCCAACCGCTAAAGAAAACAGTGTCAAAATCCCGATGGCCGGCAAGACATCCATCAAAGTGGATCTGAAAAAGCTTTTAAACCAAGGCGACATGAGCCAGAACCAAGCGCTTGAATCCGGCGACCTGGTCTACATCCCGTTGGAAAAAGCGCTCAATGTAGGCGAATCCAAAATATATGTGGGAGGAGAGGTAACGGACCCCGGTATATTTGACTACCAGCCGGGATTGACGGCATTGAATGCCTGCATCATGGCCGGAGGCTTTACCAAATTTGCCGCGCCCAACCGGACACGGGTAATCAGACAGCAGGGCGACAAACAGATCGTCATCAAGATAAATCTGAATGATGTGAAGAAAGGAAAAATCGCAGATATAAAGCTTCAGCCGGGAGATCGTATACAGGTTCCGGAGACCTGGCTATAATCTAGTGCGAGCTATCCGTTAATTATTGTCAGTATACTGGCCCCTGATCTTATTCGAGATTTTAATTTGTAATCTGGTGTGTGTAATTTGTTATTTCCGGTTTATCCGGACTTGGTTATTAACCTTAAATCGTTATTGCTACCTGCTGATTCGGGAGAAAACATGGCAAAACCAGAGCAAGAGCGAACCATCCACCTGTCGGAGTACTACCACGTCCTGATAAAGCACAAATGGTTGATTCTTGGTTCGTTAATTTTGGTAGCTACTCTGACAGCGTTTATTACTTTCCGGATGGTGCCGGTTTATCGGGCAACCTGTGTCATGGTGATCGAAAATGAAAGATCGATCTCACCACTGACGGGACAAAGGACTGAGAATGAAAATTATTTTTCGCAATCGCTCAGGTTCAGCACCCACACCAAGTTGATTACTTCCCGCCCTGTGATTCAGCGGGTTATCAAGAAGCTTAAATTGGATAAATCGGAGCAAGAAAAACCTTTAGAAACCGGCCCGATCAAAGAGTATATTGCAAGTCTTAAACAAAATATCCGCATATTGTTAGATCAACCTGAAAAAGAACTAACGCCTGGCCAGAAAATGGAGCGGCTAATCAAAAGCATCAACAAAAAAATCAGGATAGAACCGGTCCAGGATACACATTTGCTGAATATCAGCGCCGACGACCATGACCCTGAACTTGCCAGAGACATCGCCAATTCCTTGGTCCAGTCCTACATCGAGTTTAACCTGGACAACCGCACCAACTCATCCAGAAACACGTTGAGCTGGATGAGCAATCAACTGTACGAAACCCAAAAAAAGCTTGAAAAAGCCGAAGAAGAATTTTTAGCTTTCAAACAGCAGGAGAAATTATTTTCTTTAGAAGAAAAGCAAAAGGGGGTCTTCGGAAAGATAACCAATATAGATGATCAGTAGTGTCCGGTTAACTTTCGAATAATTTCAATTGGATATGTGAACTAGTTATTTTCTTTGTGTAACCACTTTCTGTCAACACTTGATAAATGGGCTTTTTCTCGAAAAGCGATATACTTAAAAT
>Ga0209367_1004926_pt1 | contig 18511 bp, 12 predicted proteins | sample WorMetLIZISLAND2_FD_187412 | JGI IMG/M metagenome (GOLD analysis project Ga0209367, IMG submission 187412) | Marine gutless worms symbiont microbial communities from Max Planck institute for Marine Microbiology, Germany - Olavius geniculatus... ... | reverse complement strand
TAGAGTTCGCTGCAGTACGTTGTCCATCGTTGTATTATGTCAGTTGTATTCACGAGCAGCTTTCCATTACTGTCTCTGATTGCTCTCTGCTTTGGTTGCCATTTCCTGTTAATGTCACTGATCATCTTGTACACTTCCCTGGTTTTATATTTTCCACAGTGTTTCTCTATGTCCTCGCACTCTCTCTGCTGCCATTTCGCTTTGTCTGCTCTGGCAGCTTTTCATACCTCATTACATTTCTGTCGATACTCCCTGTCTGCTAGTTCGCTACTGTCTCTTTTCTTCTTCAAGATCCTTTTTTCTTAAACTAGACTTAGTGTTTCTGGTGTAATTTATTTTTTAGTTATCATCTCTTTCTCTGGAATCGTTTCCTCTGCGGCTTTCTCCATAGCCATGGCAATCATTTCGCGTTCTCGTCCAAGTCTTGTGACAGCGCTGCTTGTCCGAGATGCCGTTCAAGTGCTACACTGTACGCATTACTAATTCCTTCATCGCTGAGTCTAGCAATGTCCCTTCGCTTCCTGAATTGTGGTTTGTGCTTCTTCTTCATCTTGATTTTGATATTTGCCATAACCAGGCTGTGATCCGAATCTATGTCTGCACCCTGAAAGGTGCGGCACTGCTGCACTGACGTTGCCCACTTTCTTCGAATCAGTATCATGTCAACCATGTTTCTTGTTTTTCCGTCATTAGATCGCCATGTCCACTTTCTCAATCCTTTTGCTGGAACTTCGTGTTGCAGATCATCATGTCGTGTTCTGGCGCAAATTCTAGCAGCCGATCTCTACGGACGTTTTTGTCTCCATATCCAAACTTACCCATGACTCTCACCCATCCATTGTTGTCGCTTCCAACCTTTGCATTCCAGTCACCTGCAATGATTACGATATCCTTCTTCGGTATGTCGTCTAGCGTTGTTTCCAGGTCTTTTACATTAGCTAAGCTTATATTATACGCTTAGGCCTATCATTTTTTACGTTGCACATTTTGGGCAGTTCGGCCAAATCGGTAACCATTGGGCATGTAGGCTGTATCGCGAGTTAATGTTTGTGGTAAATTGTGAGTCCCTTTTCGTTGCGTAATTTTTGTGTGTTGCAAATTCTTCTGTTGCTTTACCATACGGGCGTTTCCGTATTTGGAGGAAAGCTAATTTAATAAACAGCTAATTTGTATTCGGTTTACAGGGAAAGTTTCTCAAAGGTATAACTTAGTGCTGCCAGCTCAGCATAGTAAGCTGCTTGGCTGAGTGAGAGATGACTACTTATAAAAAACTATTGTTGAGCTTTGCTAAGGTGAAGGTCGTAGTTAAGCTTGGGAAAGAAATTGAATATTTAGTAGCTGTAGTTTGGGGCTTCGACGGTATTGCCTCGGTTCCCAAAAAGGCAATCTGTCGGCCCTGAATTGGTTAGAAAGAGGAGCTAGCGAGTGTGCTTACATCTGTAGGGCTACAGCCTGTAGCCAGGAAACCGCTGTTGTTTATGTTTAGCTAGGCTAAAAAAATCCACGCCTCTTGACGTCACTTTCTAGGGCTTAGTCGCTTAGCGGTCAGATGAAGGACTTTGCTTTATAGTATGCTCTTTGTCTGAATCGGATCGGAATGTTGCATTGAATAAAAGCGTCAAAAAGTCATTGAAAACGTTTTAATAACTCTAGGGTCTCCCCCACATATTTAGTTATTTGTCCGTTTAAATGTTAGACCCTAGTTGGTTTATTTCCCAATACTCCCCCACAGATGCCAAAAAAAATTCGCAAATATTTTACACAAGACGAATTATAGCCAATTCTGTTTCGACATTCGTTGCCGTGGCAACGGGGGTCGGTCAAAGGAAAATGCGATTAGCAACATTCGATGGCGCATCTCTCTAAACCCCCATATAGCAAGCCGAGTTATAGCCAATTTTGTCCCAAATTTCGTTGACATGGCAACGGCAGTCGGTCGGGGAATAATGCGATTAGCGGCATATGATGGTCCATCTTTGTAAAGCCCCTTGAAGGCGAAAAAATCTCGCAAAAATTTCTTACGCAAGCCGAGTTTTGGCAAATTTTGTTTTAAATTTTGTTGCTAAATTTTGTTGCCATGGCCACGGGGTTCAATCGGGGTCAACCGGAAGTAAATATAAATGTCACCGTTAATTAAATCGACCTTGAGAACCCTACTTAAAAACCAGAAATTACGACTCTATCTTGCACGTAACTTAAGTTATGGCAATTTAAAAAAATTTAAAAAATTTTCCCACAGGCGCCATTGTAGTTTTTTCGAGTTTTTCGAATAAATAAATCAAAAATTAAATTTTTATTTTGTAACATTAAAAAAAAACATTAAAAAGGCACTTTTTTGCAGAACCGTGTCATTTGACGTATTAAGCGTAAAAATCGGTCTAACGGACTCGCCTGTAGGCGAGTAAAAAAACCAAAAAAGTGTAGTAAATTTCCAACAGGAGGGGTGCATATTTCACCTATATGAAATGCAAAAACCTTTGGGCGAATTAAGTTTAGTTTTTTAATGGTAGGCATCTACGACGTTATTACGCCATTCAACTTTGGTGACGATCGGTTTAGGGGTTTTTGGTTGGCTGGGGGTCAAATTTTGCCCTTTCCCATAAACTCTAAAGGTCGTCCGTCCTTACAACACTCACACTACCGTGTGAAATGTAATATTTAAATTAAAAGAATTTTCGTCATGTTTCACCCCTTTGCCAAAAAACATTTAATGGACAGATTTGCACAAAAGTTTGCGGAAGTGATCGCCTCGCAAACGTAATCACATGCTTCAAATTTTTTGTCGATGGTTAAGGGGTCTCGGATCTGCGAGGGGTCAAATTTTGTCATTTTTTATTGACTTAGCCAATCGCCATTAACATAAAGTTGCGCTACCGCGTGCCTGTGATTGGTATGTCAACTGTCTTGGTGTATATACAGCCATTTTAACGCAGTTTAGTTTTAAAATGTGTGCCGCAATCTTTTGCACTCTACAGGAGCCGATATCTCAAAAAAAACGACTCATAAAACAATATTCATATTTGAAGCTATCGTTTGATAAGAAAGTCTTTACTCAGTGGCGAGCAATTTTGTTACTAATAAACCTTAGTTCTTTGTGGCAGCCAGCTGTGAAGCTTTAACCGTTTTAACAAATAGAATCATTGCGTGGGACGGACAGACACAGAGAGACACCGTTTGAGGCTCCTATACGATAGCTAAACCGCGATAAGCACTGCATGCTATCGTGCGTAAATACTGTTCAGCTTATAAGGAAAAACTTTGTCAGGATTACCTGATTGTTGAAGATATAAGACTTTCATTTTGCTATTTTTTTGTGTTGCTTCTGCGTTTTATTGTGTTTCTGTTTATTACTGCATGCTATATTTACTGCAGAAACAACACACGATGCTGTAAAAAAAAATAATTTTTAACAGTACGCAGTCAGCAAAATATGTAGTCGTCTTGTCATATCAAAGGTGTGGATCGTCTTTTGTCGGCGAAGTTTTCAATCGAAATCCATACGCGTTTTATGCATTTGAGCCTTTTGATTCGTTATACACGGCTCTGTATGGCACAACGCCAGGCTGGAGTGTTCCGTCTGACATCACCAACAATAAAGACGGCACAGTCCGGTAGGTACTAGCATGCAAATAGGTCTTAAGGACTGGCATCAACGTCATATGTGAAAATGTTTTTTTTCCAAGTTGGAATACAGTACTAGAAAACAGACTTAATGGTGTTCCAAAGTAAGACTAAGTCTACAAAAAAAAATTAAACTGTTTTATCAAACAGGCTACACTATGTCTGACAAAAACATTCTCGACATTTTTGAGTGTAACTTCAAAAACAGTTATTAGATTTTAATAGTTTTTGGTGTGAAGATATCTGACACAACTTGTCATCAAATGGTCGTTCAGTTTTTCTATCTAACTTAATGTGTGCTTCTACATTACCAAAAAAATGCACACCAAGCGAAATATGCGCCGAAATACGAAAAAACGCAAAAAAACATCCCCGACATTATGGATTATAACTAAAAAAATATTATCAAATTTTAATTACGCGCGAAAGCAGAATGCTTCGCGCGTCTTTGCCATCGTTTGGGCGTCCGTCCGTTTGTCTCTCCGTCCGTCTGACACACTCGTGATCTGTATCAAAACGGTGCAAGCTAGGATCACGAAATCTTCACTATGGCTGCCGCAAGGTCTCTAGTTTATCGTGACAAAATTTTGTGCCACTGGGTGTAGGGGTTCCCCTCGAACGAGGGCGTCAAAAAGGGGTACCTCCTTAAAAAGACGTCATTTTGCCGTTATTGGCTCGAATAATGTGAAAATGGTTGCAGATAGCTACATACATGCTGCTTATCATAACAAGCACTGGTGACAGGCTTTTTAAATTCATGAACATCGATGACCTTGAACGACCTTGAACCCCTCAAAGAAGTTTTTAGTAATTTTTTGGCATTTTTTGGATGCAGCGCACAATTCAACACTGAATTGCGACGAAATGGCTGGCGATAGACCAAGACAACCTGCAATGAAATTTTCAGCACTCAACGTAGATTTTAGCAGTTCAAGTCCCGACCCCCTAGGTTCAAGGAGGCCAACGCAGGCGTGTAGCGTGAAGTGGTTGCTGCTTATCATAACAAGCACTGGTGACAGGCTTTTTAAATTTATCAACATCGATGACCTTAAATGACCTTGAACCTTCCCAAAAGGGGTTTTTAGTGAATTTCTGCACAATTTTGCGCTGCGACACGCATTTTAAGAGTGAATTGCGCCAAAATGGCCAGAGATAGCCCAAGGCAACCTGCGTATGAAATTTTCACATGGAATGTAGATTTTAGCAGTCCAAGTCCGGACTTTCTATGTTCAAGCAGGCCGGCTCAGGCGGGCGTCAAAGACAGCTACCCCCCTAAAAAGTGGTTATTTATACTCTGTTGGCTTGTCTAGCGTATAAATGGTTGCAGATAGGCACAGCCGTGCTGCTTATTATAACAAGCACTGATGAGAAGCTTCTTACGAATGTCAACATCGATAACCTTGAATGACCTTGAACCTTAAAAATATTGATCTAACCTGATTTTTTTGCGATTTTTGGCTGCAAAAAAGTAAATTACAACGAAATGGATGGAGATAGACTAAGATTACCTGCGAACAGGAACTGCTATAGGCTTTCGCGCGTCTCGTGAGCTTTGCTCAAATCACAGGCTGCGCGGTAGCGCCAGCCTTGTTGTAAAGGTGACCAGCCATTTCAATGGGAAACTCCAAAATTTGACCCCTCGTATTTCCCAAACCCCTTAATTTTCCACACCAAAATTTGCACAGATGATTAGGTCCAGCATGTCTTTTGATGTGCAAAATTTGGTGAAAATCCGTTTACGGGGGGCTTCCCCACAAATAGATGAAATATAACGCTTGCGTGACTTTTTGTGCCTTCCCTTCCCTCCCTTTTTTTTCTTGCCGTTCTCTACAGGAAAATCGACTGAACTGATTTTAACGCACGATAGCTCATATGACGCAAAACTTTGCTGACTGTGTAATGGCAAAGTTTGAATTTTTAAATTGTGATTTGTGCTGTTTTATATCTACAACCACGATGTCACCTTTACACTGTATATAAACTGAACAGTTTTTTACATAAATTACTTGTTATATTTGGTCTAAATATTTCAGACACCACTGGCTGTTAAATAATTGTTTAAGTTTTTACCTCACGTAACTTTTGCTCTTGCACTACTTGGAGAAATTCGACCAAGCAAATTAGAGTGTTAAAAATGAATGAAAAAAACTTCACTAAATTATAACTATTCAGATCACTGGCCCTCAACAAGTGAGTGGTGAAGTCTGGATTAATCTGAAGCAGAACTACCGATACTGCTGTCAGTGCGAAAAAGCGTCTCCATGCTTGCACAATGCGCTCATATTTCAAGCAATTTTGCTCTAGGCAGTTGAAAAACAAAACAATTAAATGAAATGTCAACCAAAGTGTTAAAAAGTTAACAAAAATATGTTTTTGTGCTCTATTTAGATTAAGCAACAATACTGCATTGGGTAAAAAAAACAATATTTCGTTAGTTCTGTTTTCCCCAGACAGTGCACAAAAGAGACTTTAAGTGAAGTGAAAAATTAAACATTTGCTCAATGGCCAGTTGTCTCAAAAATATTCATGTAAATATTTATTAAAATCTGATACTCGTTGTTTAAGTTACAATCGAAAATGTTGGGGGTGTTTTTTGAGACACAGTGTATTTATCTGTCGCATTGCTATAGCTTAGCATAAGACACTTTATGAAATCATTTCGTGTCACAATTTTTTTCTGTCTGTACAGACTTTTACGGCCGCAATTTCGATTCGATTTTGATGAAGTTTTGCACAGTAATTAAGAACTCAAAAAAAATCAAGTTTGTTTGAAGTAAAAATCCGGTGATTCTTTTCCCTATTTCAATTCCAATTTTTAACCCTCGTAATGCATTTTTGATAAAAAAATCTGCACCATAAAAAATGATGTTTTATGCATTTTATAATAATAATAATAATAATAATAATAATAACTGACGATCGTACCCACCTTTGTATTTCGTAGTTAATTTTTAGGTTTCCTCGGGAACGGAGTACCGAGGGTAAAATAATAATAATAATAAGAATAATAATAATAATAATAATAATAATCAGACTTGTAAAGCGCCAGTGTGTGCTACAAAAAGACTTCAATGGCGCTGGGCCGACCGTTAACGTCGAGCCTTCAGTATGTCATTTGTCTTTCTGACTGTTTGCTTATATGGGACGCATGTATTGTGGCTAAACGTTAAGAATTGTTGGAAGTGTCAGAGCTTTTCACACGCAAAACATTGGCGATTTAATTCAATTGAAACATTTTTAATTTGTGGCTAAACGAAAATGGGAATAAAAAATGTGCGTTTTAACCAATACGTCGCCGTATCTCAGAAACGGTGAGAAATAGGACCACTTTGCTATTGATCACTAACAGGAAATCGCGTAAGCTTTTTCAGACGACATAAAAAAACTTTGACCTTGCATAACCTTAAAGGGATATTACGCACTTTGATATGCCAATCGTGCAGTAATGTGGCTAAACGACAGTCGTAAAATAAGGACAGTTGTAAAACTCCAAAAGTTTATGGACAGATGTAAAACCTTAAAAGTTTATGGACAGCTGCAAAAGCTGAAAAGACAAACTTGCCAGCGCGCTAGCGCTAACAACCTCAGTTAGCGCTGGTCAGACAGACGTTCCTGTAATTGCTACAGGCTTGTATAAAACGTCAGCAATTATTCTTATTCTTTGATGCGACTAGGCTACTGTTTACTATGTACATGTGTCGACAAAATCATTCTTGCCTTACCATCTTTACAGTAGCGTTATACGTTGACCTCTGTATCCGCCCCATCGTTATTTTCCAGTCAATGCATTCGCTGTCTTACTGTATGCATCGGTAGCATGCCGGCGCATACAAACATCTATAGGCCTGTAACATTATACGCATCCGATGCATCTTTCATGCGTGGATGCATGCACTTGTCTATAATATACCTGTGTCTATTCACTATACTCTATACATGCGTTACCCTTTTACCCTGCAGTAGTATAGCATACCGCTATTTCTCGATACTATCTTTTTCAAAAGTTTTTTGTCGGTAGCCGTGCCTGCTTTAAACCAAACACGTTGCTGCTGCTCATTTATAGCGTAAACTTTTCAAAATAGCACCTATAGAGTGGTGTGTCAACGTCTTTTCATCTGTTTTCTTCTTTTAAATGTCACGCTGTAACCTTTTTTTGCATTCCTCCGACAGTTCAGCCGTTGCTAGTGCAATTTTCCAAAATAACCTTTAACCAAGCAACCTGCATTTTTTTAAAAATGTCACACTGTAACCGCTTCGGCACTTCAGCCATTGCTAGTGCAATTTTTTTTCAAAATAACCTTTAGCCTACCAGCCTGCTTTTTTCAAAATGTCACGCTGTATCTTTATTTGCATTTTATTTTTGCCACTGTTATCTCATTTATTTTTTATTATTATTTGTTTTTCTTAATTGTGTTTATTTTATTTGTTTTTACCTGTTAATTTTCCAAAAGCGGCGTATTGTAGGTAACTAGACTTGTACTTTTGGCGTTGTTTTTTTTACAAATATTTGTACTATTTTGCGTTCACGCAAGCGACACGAAGGGTCGCCTGGCGTGTTCTGGCGACGTATAAGCATAACGACAATTAGGCTATATACAGCCTATCGCATGTTTGTGTTAATTTGCTTATCAGCAAAGATGCATCGGATGCGTATAATGTTACAGGTCTATGTTTGTATGCGCTGGCATGCTACCGTTGCATACAGTAAGACGGTGAATGCATTGACTAGGAAATAACGATGGGACGGATACAGAGGTCAACGTATAACGCTACCATACATATGGTAAGGCAAGAATGATTTTGCCGGCACATGTACATAGTAAACAGTAGCCTAGTCGCATTAAAGAATAATTACCGGCGTCCAATACAAGCCTGTAGCAATTACAGGAACGTCTGTATGACCAGCGCTAACTGGGGTTGCCAGCGCTAGCGCGCTGGCAAGTTTGTCTTTTGAGCTTTTGCAACTGTCCATAAACTTATGAAGTTTTACAACTGTCCTTATTTTACTACTAACGACACATCATACGTCGTTATTCCCTTGGGTAGAGCGATGACAAGTTTCTATAGGATGTTAGTTGTAGCCATTTCTCTATCTGCAGTGGTTTAGCCGCAATTTTAAATGCAAAGTTTTTGCTTGCAGTCATCATTCGCGTGCGCCAAATTGCCGTATCATATTCAAGCTTCTCCCCTCCTCCTTTTTTGTTTATTTTCCTGCCCTCAATTTCTTTCCATTTTCTTTCCCTTGCTTCCCACTTTTTTGTTTTAGTTTTCCGTTTTCCTTTCAGCGGGGTCTGGGGCGAAGCCCCAGCCGAAATCGAATTTTGTGCATTTCAGCTTTTAAAAATTACATCTAGTGGCAATTATTTTTATCATTTTTCTGACACATATTAAACTTATTGATTAGCAGTTTGGCAGAGCATATGATGTATTTAGTCCTATGTATGCATAGGGACTCAAAAGAGTGGGGGCGGCCGCACGTCCATGATCCTCTCCTTAGATCCGCAGTAGGTATAGAAGGCCGAAGCAAAAACCGCTCGTGCATTTCTTGACGAGTTTGACAGGTGCCCCGCCCAGTTTTAGTACAGTCTGTTACCTTTACGTGTGTCCGCTTACAGTACCCTTTGGTAACGTTCGTATGGGCATGACGGCAGTAGTTGTTTATTCTCACTGTGGGGGTCAACATCAAAGTGGGAGACAGTTTTGCAGAGCTAGTAATGTTGTGTGTTATAAATGTAGTAACATTGGACATTTTGCCCGAGAGTGTTTGTTTCAAGAGTCTCGCAATTTTACGTCCTAGGAAACAGGGCTGACTGGAAATTTTAAACGGAAGACTTTCTGTGAGCCAGTAGAAGATTTAAATTTTCAACCAAAAAATTTTATTTTAGTTACAATAAATTGTCGCAAAACTTCTGTGTTGATAGATAGTAGATCTATTGTTAGACGTTTGTCTTAAAAATTTGCAAAAAACTGAATCTTTTAGTTTAAGAACATCTTTATGAGAAAAAAATAATAGCTGTAGATGGGAGGCAACTGCCTACGGCTGGCATAGTGCAAGTCACTGTGGGAATTCAAGGCTTAATAATTCCGTATAAATTTTATGTGATAAATGGCTTGAGTCATAATGTGTTGATCGGACTTGATTTTTGCAAGCTATTCGGTGTAAATTAAATTTAATCACCGACACGGTTTCATTTTACGACAATTTGTTGACGCCCCCATTACGACAAAAAACGTTTATGTCACAAACAGTTACAGCTGTTTTAAGTCTAATTATTCTCTCGCGTTCGGAAGCGATAGTTCCGTTGATTCTTTCTTTAAAATTTGTGTTACCGTTAACAATAATAGAATCACATTTGGCTATGAGTCAACAACATTGCTGTGTTGCTAGGGCCATAGTGCAGCCAGAAACACGGAAAATTGCATGTCGAATTTCGAATCCGACGAATCAACCAAAAGTTATACGGAAAAACTGCCCCATAGCTGTTTGTAAAAGAACACAAGTATTGTTCGAATTTAAAAATTTGTCTTCTAAAAATTTGCAAACAAACAAAACGTCTAAATCAAAATCAGAAGTGTTAACAAAAGAGAAACTTAACTTAACACCCCTATCCAGCAGCACATAACATGCTGAAGTTTTATTAGGCTATTCCCCTTAGCGCCAAAGATCTTGAGGCTCATACGCTACATTTTAAACCAATTTTTAACCCCACTTCTTGAAAAAATGTTGGGAAAGCCCCCATCTCCGGTGGGGTATACGCTAGCAAGACTTAGTCATTTTGTACAGCGTGTAAAAATTTCGGGGCGCTGCCTCCCCTAGGGACCGAAATATGGTATTCCGAAAAAAAAACGATTTATGAATACAATTGCAGTTTAAACTCTCCGTAATTAGTGGACCACAGTACAACCATTTTTTTCTCCAACGCAAGAGAAAACGCTGTCGGTCAAATAGTTTTCCGATTGTAGATATATTTATTCGTTTCGAAGATACAAAATTTCGCGGCGATCGGCCAAGGGACCTCGGATATTTCGCGTTGAAAAAAACAACTGTTGCAAAACATAAGGCCTTTCGGGAACTACCGTTCCGGGCGGCCTAATAAACTAGAAATTTAAGGCAAAGCCCAACGTGAGTCCGCCCGGCGCCCTATGTCTTATTGGGTGAAATTTTAAGTGGTGCGGTGAAATTCCGCCGCTAGCAACGTCACATGGCCCGAAGTCAAATGCATTTGCATGCGCAGAACGCGCACTGTCGACTTAGGGTAAGTCAGAATGAGACAACAGAACTTTTTTGCTAGTGAACCGAATTTTACAAGTTTTTCGTTTGTTTAACAGAGGATTAGCTGTAGTTGATCACTTGCTATTCGTTTTTTGACATCTGGCTTTGTTTCAAAGACATTCGCGGTCAAAGTCGAATGTTCTCTGAAATCGAATTTAATTTTGAACGATTTTTGCCCTACCAAATTTTAAGGGGGCGGTGCCCCGCAAAAGTTGTATCGGGGTTATCACCCCCACGTAGCGGCAGGTCACGTGGCTAAGATTCGTTAGGCTCCAGCTTGCAGCTCCGAAGATCTTGAGGCTTATACGCTGAATATCAAGCCAATTTTAAACCCCATTTGGACAAAAAATGTAAGGGACCCCGTTCCCGGTGTGGGAAAAAGTGGTGCGCTAGTAAAACTTGTCATTTTCTAGCGCGTGTAAAAATTTGGGGGCGCAGCACCACTAGGGGCCGAAATATGATTTTCCGAAAAAGTCAATTTGGGTGGGTACGATTTAACCGATTAACCTCCGTGACTAGTAGGAGGAATCGCGGTACAAAACCACCTAGTTGAATTTTTTAACATCTTTATTTATTTTGGAGATATTCGCTCCCGAACTTCAAAGTCGTCCGAAATCGCGCCAAATTTTGCATTTTTTTGGCCCCTAAACTTTTTCGGGTAGTCCCTCCGAAATTTTGGACCGGCATTATAAAAATTGGCCTAGTACTGACTTCCGTGCAATATTTCGCGCCGATCGCCCGACGCATCTGGGAGATCCTATGATTGAAATAAAAAAAACATCTGCGGTAAACTTAATTCCTCCTAAAAACTGTCGTTTTCGGGCCGACTAATAACAACCTGGGGCTAACCAGTCACAGCCACATTTAAGATAGGGTTTGCTATAAAATTATTACATCACAGAAACGTGGGGCTTTAACACGATAACTTTAATATCAGCATACAAAGTATTCAACGACTTATTTAGCTTTCAAACCCGAGCTCTGAGCTCTGTGCGGTATTTTTCGGCAAGGTCATGACCACCAAAACGATCCGCCAAAGTTTGCCACAGCCTCGAAAGATCTTCTACCTCTGTAGAATCAGAGTCTCACATTACGTTAGCAGCAGTTAAAGTCAAACAAGCCTTTAGCTGGACCAGTTGGTCACTATCTGACCATTTGTTGTATGCTGCTGCATTATTGAATTGGGCTTTAAATGTCATAAACGGTATAGACATAACGTCATATTTTGGCAAACGAATGACAGAACGTCTTGTTAGTTTGTCCCGCTCAGAGTCAGAGCTAGGAGAACGAGCCCGGTATCCCTTTTTCTTTCGGGGTTCCTTCCCACAAAGGGTGACAGGGTTATCTTTCTCAGATTTAACCACAGCATCTTTGGGTGGACACACATCATCACAAGTTTTAGGTTCAGTCTTTACAGTTGCAGACTGAACAAGCTTATCACTCGAATGATTGACAACATCAATAGATTTCTCACACCCATTACTAGTGCTAACATTTACGCCAACATTAGCCGACGTTTTAGATTCAACAAAGTCATGCACATCTTTGGCAACCGCCATGCTACTGCTATCATCAACAACAACAGGCAAATTCGACAAAATGTTTACAGCTACATCGGCTGTTTGACGAATGACGTATGCTGGTGATGAAGAACGCCGATCATGATTCGCATTTGACACATGTAACATTTGGTCAGCTGCTCTATTGACCATTGCTGGTCTCGCCAAAATATTTGAAGCTCGGGGCCTACAAACATCTTCGGTGGCCATTAGCAGAGGCCGCTCATGAATAAGGGCCTTAACGTTATGGCGTCTGACGCCAAATGTTGGGGGCACTGCTTTAACCAAAGGCCTTGAGCTGGCCGGAGAAAGATAATCAGCACCTAGTCTCTTCCCCGGCTCAGCTTTAAACGCATCAGACGGTTGAGCTGCAAAATCTGACGAGTCGCAGTCGGAATGACGTGATGACGCCGAACTGTTGTGCTCACGGCCTGGAACAGTCAGCTGCGGAAGCGAAGGCTGATAAGGCAACGTTGACAGCAGCGGTCCGATGGTCGCTGTGTCAGGTCCAAGTTCGCCCAGCAAATCATGACTAACGTTCTGATCGCCTGTCCGCTTGTTTTGCACTGATTCGTACACCAGCCGTTGATGCACTCCGACAAACTCTGGCGACGTCGCTCGCCCAGACATATGATGGCGATGACGTGCTACTGCAGCTGGCCCGTCCGATGCGCTGGCTCTTGACTGACCTCGTGCTCTCCTCGTCCGCAACAATTCTTGCTCTCTCCTAACAAGCACAATTTTACGATCAATAGAATCATCACCAGACAACAATGGGTTATCATGACAACTAACATTAGACTTAATACTAGAAACCTTTATGTCTTGGGCTTCGGCCATTTCGAAGTCGACCAATACCCTTTACAAATCTTCACAATCAAAAAAAGAGGGCTTTATGTTTTTGCCCCACGAGCGGGCGCCAGTTGTGACGTTTGCCCCTATGCAGCTAGGTCGACTTTAACTGAGGGGTTCACAACAATTTCGTAAAGGTCGAGTGGGTCCTTGATTAGCCTTGACGTAGGACTGAAGACTGTATAGTTTAAATTTATAATTATTAATTACTATTTGTTTATAATAAAGGTGACTAATTGTGAAAAGGTAATCCAACTGGAGTAATCCCAAAGTAACTCCTAGAGTAATCCGCCAGGGGAACTCCCTGAGTAATCTTGCTAGAGTAATCCGCTAAAGGAACTCTAAGGGTAATCCGCCAGAAGAACTCTCAGCCAGAGGAACTCCCAGAGTAATCCCAAGGATAATCCGCCAGTGGAACTCCAAGAGTAATCCGCCGGAGGAACTCCCGGAGTAATCCCGCTAAAGTAATCCGCTAGAGGAACTTCCAGAGTAATCCCAAGGGTAATCCGCCAGAGGAACTCCAAGAGTGATCCAGCTAGAGTAATCCCAGAGTAACTGCAAGAGTAACTAGCTTAGATTATAACGCAAACTCACAATTTCATTACAGATAAGGTCGGAATTTCACCGAACAATGTTTAATGTAAATTAGCAACTTAAAACAAACAATTTATAGCGATAAAAGAGTTCAACCGACGTTTGCATGCAGAACACACTGTAAAAGAAAGTCCTATGCTTTGTCATGCTAAGTGACAGCATTTTAGCAGTTCTTGCAGTTAAAAAGCAGTCAAAGCAACGTTTACCTGCAGAACACACTCTAAAAAGCCCTATGTTTTATCATGCAATTTAATAGCCTTTTTAGCAGTTTAGCAATTAAAAAGCAGTCAAAACAACGTTTTCACGCGAAACCCACTTTTAAAAAAGTCCTATACTTTGTCAAACAATTTGACAGCATTTTAGCAGTTTGTGCAGTTAAAAAGCAGTCAACGTTTACATGCAGAACACACTCAAACGCACCTTTATCACTGGTAGCGGTAACGTGCGACATCCTAGAACCACTCCCTCTTTACCGACAGTCCGACTAACTACTACAACTTTCTACAACGTTACGACTCTCTCTCCGGATACTTAGACGAGTCCCGCCTATCTGAGCTACCCGGCCATTTTATATCAGGCTTAACCGAGAGTAATCCGTAAGGTTAAAGAGTAGGTCAAATAGAGGAACTCTGACCATTCACAATTTAGTTATCTAGGTCAGTTCCAACAAGACAACTAGAGATGCGCGGATTTATAAATTTAGAAAAATATAGTTATTGTCTGTCCAATGCAACGCTATGCATAGCATTGGACAGAATATAAAATCACCTTTGTGTCCGTCCGTCCGTCTGTTCATGCGTGCGTGCGTCCGTCCAACAATTCTTAAGCTATCTTTCCTTCCACATTTCCTTTCCCTTCCTTTTTCCTTCTCTTTTCCCCTTTTCTTTCCTCTTCCCCATTTTCCTTTTTCTTCCCTTTCTTTCTCCATTCCCTTTCCCTTCCGCATTTTCCTTCCCCTTTCCCCTTCTTTATTTTCCTTCCCCTTCTCCTTCCCTTTTTCCTTTTTTTCCCTTCCTTTTCACCTTTTTCTTCTCCTTCCCTTTGTCCTTTTCTTTTTTTTCCGATTTGTAAAAACTGTGATAATCTCTAGGAATTATCAACTGGTTGCACATGTACAGCAAATCATTTTTTTCGCCTTGCTAACAGTGCTTTTATTCTCAAGTGCTACTGGAGATGCTGACGTTTTATGCCCCGATGCGTTATCAAACGGAAAAAAACCTGTTTTGTAGTGAGAATATTTGATGAAAAGCACACGAACACTTTTCTAATCAGCCCTGAGGTATTTCTCTTTGTTCCACTCGGGACTTTTTAGGTTTACTGCCTTTTGTAGCTGCTTGCAATAAATTTCACCCAGAGATTCAAAGTCTTTCATCTGGCCTTCCCTTTCCAGAACTTGATAACAAAGCCCATTTTTCTTAGCCGTACTGGTCAGCGTATACCACTGCATTTGTGTATATATATTTGCGTGTTTGGAGGCCCTTTCTATGACAGCGTGCATGCTGTCCCCTTCGTTCTGGGTGTGTCCAGTTTCTAGATAATAGTGACTTCCTGCTGAATGGGTAAATCTTTGATGGCATGCATATACATTCCCGCTATGGTTTTATTTCTGTTCTGTCCCCCACAGTTGTCCGTGAAAAATACATACTCACTGCAATACTCATTCTCCACTTTATCAACGATATATCTCTATTTGGTTGGTCCCTCTTTTCGCTACTCCTTCATGCTACATGTAACATCTACCATCATTTTTCCCCACGTCAAAAACTGTGATGTTATAGGTTGCCAATTTTCTTCTGTAGTATAACTGTGCAGACATTGTGTGAGGCGTCGTGAGAACTTGCTGCAGGTCAAAGCATCCAACATTTACTTTGCTGTCATTTTGAGCTCTTGTTCTTTTAGCTTTCTACTCACAGTTTTATTTTGCAAATGCTGCTCCATCTTATTTTTCATGTCTGCCTTTTCACTTTCGTTAGACCGATAATATTTCCTGCATAAATCACACTGGTCTTTTTTGGCTTATGGAAAGCCAAATCGAAGTCAATGTGAAAAATTCTGAAATAAAAATGTTTTTGCAAGGGTAACAGCTTGCTGTTTGTATTTACTTTCGTGCATACGATACATCTCCATGAGTGTCAAATTTTTGGTAGATATTGCTTTGTTGACGTATTCCTGCAATAGTGAGAAGGTACTGTAGGAAATTTATTTATATGACTTCTCACATCTTTTGTCACCTGCTCTGGCAACCGGCGGGAGGCTGGTGGTTTTCTTTGTTCATGCACCAGTTGACCATTAGTTGTCACTTTGCCCAGAGTTGTCTGGACCGTTTTGTGACTAATGGAAAGTGTGTGCAGGAAGAACGTTTTGCAAACTTGAATGTCATGACCATCAACAGGCAGAGAGTATCTTAAAAAATTTTTCCCTTTGACTTCTGTTTTTTTCTAGTTATCTTGACATGGTTAATCAAGACCTGTCTCTACAAATGCAAGTTTCCAACCTGCCAGAACGACGAGAAAATTTGCTCACGTTGTTCTGGTGATATGCGACCATGGCACTTTTGCCGACATTTTAGGCCACATCCAGGCTTCATCATTTTTTTGTTTCTGCACCATACCACTGCGACTAACATATGCTAATTCTGAATCTCGCAATCTCTTTTGTGTCTGGCACTTCCAATTTGAAAGATCTTTTACCCTGGACCTTCCACGATTTAGCGGTAGGGTTGAGCAGTTCAGCACTGCAGCTGGACTGGCCATCTGCTGTCTCCAAAACTCTCTTCATTTTTTTTGCTGTCCATATTCCAGCTCGACCACTAATCAACTGCAGTCTCGGTAACTCTTTCTTCGTTTTTTCTACCGTCCGTCTTCCAGCCTGGCCACTGACCATTTTTCTCACATGCAAAATCGCCAAGACTGTTATTAGGCTCGGCTATATATTTCAGAACAACCATTACTGTGTTACCAAATGTTTCTAGGCCTACAGAGGTCCGAAGTTGAAGAAGGTTATACCTTTTTCTGGAAAGGACTATCTGAAAACGTTCGGCGCATCCACGGCGTTGGCTTTGCAATTTGCACTTCGCTGCTGTCTTGTTTTCCTGAATCGCCATCAGCCATCAGCGAAAGATTCATGACTCTACGCGTACCACTAGCTAAAGGTGACGCTCATTAGTGCATACGCTCCTACACTTGTCGCTGATGACGCAGCCAAGGATCGATTCTACGGTGATCTCCACAGTGTTCTCCGTTCAGTCCCTTGCAGTGACAGGCTTTTCCTGTTAGGCGACTTCAACGCCCGGGTTGGGGCCGATCACCACGTATGGGGTGACGTCATCGGTAAGCACGGTGTGGGCAGTGTGAATAGCAATGGACTGCGCCTGCTCAACACATGTGCCGAGTTTGATCTGCTTATTACTAACACCATATTCCGGCAGCGGGATCAATTAAAAACCACCTGGATGCACCCCAGGTCCAAGCATTGGCATTTGCTGGACTATGTCCTGGTTCGTCAAACCAATCGGAAAGATGTGCTTCTCACTAGAGTTATGCGTGGAGCTGAGTGCTGGACAAACCACAGACTGGTTTGCTCGACTGTCCGCTTGCAAATTCGCCCACTAGCTCGCAAGCACAAGCCGAAAAAAAGACTGGACGTCAAGGCGTGCCAGGTGCCTTCGGTGCAGAAAGAACTACATCGGTCAGTTGCCGAGAAGCTTGCCACCATTCCAGATATCGACACTTTGTCTATCACAGACACTGCCACACTTACGGATGATTGGGCCTCTATCTGTAACTGTCTGAAGGAAGCCTCTCTGGAAACCCTCGGACTTAGTGACAAACAGCATCAAGATTGGTTTGATGACAACAATGGTGCTATTCGCGAGATGCTGAAAGTCAAAAATGAGGCCCACGCCACCAAGCTGCGCAACCCAAACTCCACAGCACTGCATGATAAGTGACGGGAACTGCGCTCTTCAGCGCAGCGGGAACTGCGTTGTATGGAAAACTAGTGGTGGATTGACAAAGCGTATCAGATCCAGCAATATGCTGACAATAATGAGCTTCAAAAGTTTTATGAAGCTATCAAAGCAGTGCACGGACCTAGGCAGCAGTCGATTCACTCTGTGAAGTCAAAGGACGGAAGTACTGTTGTCAAAGACCAGCAAGGTATATTACACCGCTGGGCTGAGCATTTAGGTAAATTGATCAACTGCATTAACCCACACGAACCGACATTTCTAGATATGCTCCCACAATTCCCAAGCATACCTGATCTCGACGTTATTCCATCCTTACACGAAGTCACTATTGCAGTATCCAGGCTCAAGAACAACAAAGCATCTGGTCCGGACGATATACCAGCTGAAGTTTTAAAGAATGGTGGGCATGCTTTGCTGCATCGGCTCCATAGCTTCATTACCTGTGTGTGGAACTCACGTCAGCTTCCGCAGCAATGAAAGGATGCTAATATCGTGACCATCTACAAACGTAAAGGGGACCGTACTGAGTGTGGAAACAGTAGAGGCATCTCACTGCTCTCGGCCGCCGGCAAAGTTTTAGCCCGCGTGATGCTGAGACGTCTTCTCACACACGTTGTGGATATAGTTGTTCCAGAGTTACAG
>Ga0209367_1004925_pt1 | contig 18512 bp, 11 predicted proteins | sample WorMetLIZISLAND2_FD_187412 | JGI IMG/M metagenome (GOLD analysis project Ga0209367, IMG submission 187412) | Marine gutless worms symbiont microbial communities from Max Planck institute for Marine Microbiology, Germany - Olavius geniculatus... ... | reverse complement strand
GGTGGTGGGGCTTTGCTCCGATGACCCGAAAGATTTCTACAATCTGGAGGATAGGAGTGTACTAAGAGCTGACCAAACCCATGAGAGCAGATTGCTGCACGTTACCAGTGCTTTTGTGCTGGTTTCGGCTTCATAGTCGATTACGGCTTCATAGCCGTCTACGGCTTTGTAGCCATTACTTGTAACCTTCTGGTTACATTTGGGGACGCACATTGGGCCGAACTGATACGGCCTCAGCGCTGGGCAGGTGTAAGAGCCTGCCCACCCCGAAAGCAAGGCAAGGCAAGGCAAGGCTCGTCCACGAGAAACGTATTTTACACACCGCTTCGTTTTTTAAGTTGACCAAACATCAATTTTCTTTACTTACTCATTGTTGATTTTATTGCAGCATTACGCAAATAACCTATGACGTCACATATGACGTCTAAGCTAAGTGTCAACACTGCGTACTTTTTTGCAGATTTCGTTTTATTACACAGCTTCCTCCGTGTAGGACAAGGTTAGTGCTTTCCTATATATATTTGCCTAAATTCTGCCTAAGAAGTTTAGAAAATTTGGCCCAGTTCTCAATGTCAGTATTTAACTAGTGTGAGTAATTGACTGTTACATTTACTGTATTTTAACACAACCATTCATGATTGCATTGTAATAAATATTTCATATACCCAGTACACTGTGTCTCAAAAAAACATCCCAAACATTTTCGATTGTAACTTGGAGTAGGATTATCAGATTTTAATAATTTTTGGTATGAATATTTCTGAGACAACCTCCCATTAAATAAATGTTAAATTTCCCCCCTCACCCAAAGTCTGTTTGTGCACTACCTGTGAAAACAGAACCAACGAAATATTGCTTTTTTACCCAATGCAATATTATTGCTTAATATAAATAGCGCACAGAAACATATTTTGTTAACTTTTTTGACACTTTGGCTGACGTTTCATCCTGTTATTTCGTTTGTCAACTGCCTGCTGCAAAAATGGTTAAAATATGGGCGCATTGTGCGAACACAGGCATGGAGACGCTTTCCGCGTTCATTGACAGCAGTATCAATAATGTTTTGCTTCAGACCAATCCAGACTTCACCAGTCACTTCTTGAATTCATAAACATTCCTGAACGTTATCACTGCTTTATGACGATCAACCTTTGTAATCGACTGGCTGTTGGGGCCCAGAGATCTTGATAGATGGAATTTGTTGAAGTTTTTTCATTCATTTTAACACATGATTTGCTTGGTCTGTTTTCCCTAGGTAGTGCAGGAGCAGAAGTTAAGTGAGGTAGTAACTTAAACAGTCATTCAATAGCCAGTGTTGTCAGAAATGTTTCGGCTAAAAATTATTAAAATCTGGTAATGTTTCTTCAAGTTGTGATCGATAATGTCTGGGATGTTTTTTAACGTTTTTGCACATTTTAACACTTATTTCGCTTGGTCTGCATTCCCTTGGTAGTGCGGAAGCATACATTAAGTGAGGTGGGAAACTGAATGGTCATTTGATGGCAATTTGCATCAGGAATATTCACACCCGAAATTATTAGAATCTGATAATTTTTCTTGAAGTTACAGTCAAAAATGTCGGGGATGCTTTTTTGAGACGCTGTGTAGTATTGTATTAGTATGTGGTATGTTTGTGTGTTGAAAGTGACAAAATAGCAACCAGTTCATTTGACAAGACATGTCGTCTGTGGAGCGCTGACACCGGCAAATGTTACTACACATTTCGTGGTCACACTGCTGAAGTGGTCAGTTACAATTGCATTTTTCATCATTGTCGTGTTACAACTGTTATTTATTTATGTACGGTGTGACCTTGCTCCAAGTTTTCATCATGTTGTTTTACCATCAAGCAGGTATTTTTTGTTTGGACATTGCCAAGTTCCGGCTTGTAAAGGTTCCTACTGTGAGAAATATTGGATTTTTACTTTAACAGCGGCTCTGGCATAGCTGCGGGAAGAATGGCTGGTTGAGCAATGACTGAAAGTAGTAGTATTTTTGAGTATTTCAGTAGTTATGAGAGTTGACAGTAAACTGCACTGAGTTATGAGACATGAAGGCCGGGTTTGATTGGACTGAGCCATAATGCAGCGTGTTTGGAAAAAAATGCTCTCTCTCATTTTCTTTTATATCTCCGTGGAAAATGTTTAGATGTCTGCAATATTTTTACGTAATGCTTAGGAGGAGTCAAGTCCTACGTTGTCCAGTGCTAAACTGGAGTTGTGCCGAGGATTTGGCATCGTCATAGATGAGTAGCTAGGCAGGTCCGTAGCCATTGTTTCAGCGCTTGTGCTGCTGCTGCTGCTGATGATGATGGTGATGTCACTGTAGGTTGGAGTTACATTCAACCCACAGAGTACTCTGGTTGGTACAGCCAGCATGGACACTACTGCCAGACTGTGGGACGTTGAAACCGGCAAGGAAGTCAGCACGCTACAGGTTGCCGTGTTTACATTAGTCTTACCTATCTTGCAGATTGTCCTAAGTTTTAAAGTCAGTTTACTTGTTATGTGCATTTTTTGTTACTTTGCAACTTTGCTGTTAGTTTTTCTGAAGATTTTTTTTGCATAAATCACATTTTCACGATTTTGATAAGTCTGCTGTTTTTTCTACATTTTTGTCAAGGACAAGGACACGGCTCGGTGACAGATCATTTGCCGTCGCCGGCCCACGAGTCTGGAACAGTTTGCCGGCTGCACTGCGGGCCGTAGAGGACTACGAACAGTTCAAAGCGCAACTAAAGACACATTCGTTTGACTGATTGAAACTGCGGCGCCTAGTGACTTCTGCTTTTAGGCGCCATGTATAAATCCGCTTTATTATTATTATTATTATTATTATTATTATTACTTGTGAAATGTTGTAAGTCAGGCCCCAGATCACCCGTGGAGGAAATCTGTCAGCGCTCTGGCAGTTCTGCAGCGGACTTCTGGTGTAGGTGTAGGGCAAGCAGACACTGCTTAGTTAATGCAGCAGAGATTGTGAATTTTACTTTGCTTGAAAAGCGTCAATTTTCCATCCCACTTTTGATCGTCGCATGTCGTACAGTTGCACCAAAATGCACAGATTTGTTCTTACATTTCCAAAAAATCTTGATGAGTAAGACTTTTGGACCCCCATAACCAAGGAGGACATTCCCTTAGATCCTCTCCTCTGGCGCATTTCCATTGTCCTACTTTTTCCGAGCTTGTGCTGCCACGATCCATCACTGATAAGTGACGTTATGGCTAGAGCTGGTTGCGGCTGCTGTGCAATGACGATGACATGTGATTGGTTTGTGTCTGTTCAGGGTCACTCAGCAGAGATCATTACTCTCAGCTTTAACACCACTGGTTCACAGCTGATCACTGGCTCGTTTGATCACACTGTCTGCATCTGGGACGTCAACAGCGGAAAGTTAGTTAATCTCCTCTTTTTAACTGGTAAAATAATACCATAATACCTAAAATGAAAGGATACTATGTGTACACGATACTATGATGCTTGTGCTCAAAAACTGCTGCATACCTGTTTAGTTTAGTTTACTGCATACCTAGGCCAGTGATTAGTCAACACTACGTTCAGTATTTGTTTAACTGTTTTACAGTTAAAGCAGTCTCAGCACAGCCAAGTCCCTCTTGCTGAATAGATCCACATCTGGCCTAAATTGGCAGTTGTAGTATGTACTAGTTGTAGTAAGTACTACGTACACCATCAGTGATTTAAAGGAGACTTCTTTTCAAAACGAAGAGTTCTTTTGAAACCAAGACCAAGAATTTATTTTTTTTCATTGGGATGCATCGTCTCGAGGACTGCATTACTGCATTAATTACAATTCAGCTCAAAAGTTGATACTCAAGAGCTTGTACCGTGGAAGGTAGAAGGCTGAGTTGACCACCTGGGTGGTGGGTTACATACCAAGATGGTTTACCTGTTTACAGACAATCCCATTTGGGTACTTACCGATCCCAGTGTAGAGTAACTTGGTCTGGACCGTTACACCACATCGTCGACTTAATACTGCTGCTGCTTGCGTGTGCAGTTGGTATAAAGACAAATTAATGAATATAGGTAGAGGGAAATTGCCAATAGTCAACAGCTTCACTCTCAGAGCCCCTGTGACCCTGAGGGTGGCGCTGATCTTCATTTACAGCCAGCCCTGAGCCAGCAGTAAGTGCAAACACAACTCAGTTATATGCACCTCTCCCACATTTTGCCGTTATCTTTTTGCCTTTGCCAAGGAGGTTATGTTTTTGCCAGACTTTGTTTGTTTGTCTGTCTGTGTGTTAGCAAGATAACTCAAAAAGTTCTGGAAGCATCTTTCTGAAATTTTGAGGGCATGTCGGGAATGGCAAAAACTACCAGTGATTCAATTTTGGGGGTGATCCGGAAGGAATCCTGGATTCTGGATCACTTTGAAATTTTCATTACCATTGCTTTCAATGGGGCATAAGGCAAACCGCTGTGAAACCGAAGATGGTGCTGCCACCTAGCGAACAACATGGCCTTGGCGGAGGTGTGCGGGCTGTGACTGCTTTCTAGTTGGCAGTTAGGTTGGTACCAAATTATACTATAATATACTGCTTGGCGACCAAAGCACAGGTGTGTGAGTGAGCAACTTTCCAGGGTTGTCACCTGGCAGTGGAGTGGCTGTGAGTCGAACCCCTGACCTTGTGATTGCTAGCTAGTCGGACTTGCTAACTGTTACGCCACCAGGGCACATATTAGTAAATGGTACGATGTGAATAATGTGTGTGGTTGTGGCACGGTTGATTGACAGGAAGATGCACACACTGATTGGTCATCGTGCTGAGATCAGCTCCACCCAGTTCAACTGGGACTGTTCATTGGTTGCCACCGGGTCCATGGATAAGACCGTCAAGCTGTGGGACACTGCCAGCGGTATTTCATGCTACACATGTAATGTCATATCATCAGCAGCAGCTGCAGCATCTTAATTATTATAATCATCATCATCGCCGATGTCGTTATCGTGATTGTCACTGGATCTGTTGATAAGACCCATGAAACTGGGATTGCCGACAGTCGATGGTAATTCTCACTGTAGCAATCATCGACATCATTGTCATCATCGGTGGCAGGAAGCGGTTAGATTTTGGTAGAGCTGTCAAGGCGTTAATTTTTTTAATGCATTAACGCAGTGCATTAATTTTTTTAATGCATTAATTAACGCGTAAATTAACGCACCCAGTCCTGTCAAGAGGGAGAGTAGGAGGATAAGTTATCACAGGCCTCGCGACGTTTGAGGGGCCCTGCCTGTCTAATATAGAAAGTTAGAAACACATTTTTAAACGTATAATCAACAATAACTGATGTCATAGGTAGCATAGAAATCTATTAGCATGTCATCGAAAATCGAAATAATTATTTATTTACAGTAGTGATGGAATGAAAACTACAGTTTAGTTACTTGAATTCATTCGATTGTCAAATAACCGCAGTTTAACGGAATATTTCAACTTTTGCTTCACAAAATTTAGTAAATTAACATAAATTTACGTATGTGCGTTAATTTTTTCAAACCACGTTAATTTTTTAACGCGCGTTAATTTATTAACGCATTAACACGTTAATTAATGCATCAATTGTGACAGCTCTAGATTTTGGTGACAGTGTGGATTTTTTGCAGATTGCGGATAATCCAGGATATTTTGCCATTAGGACAGATGGCGTATAAAGTAAACGGAGACCGTTGTGTTCACCAGGTGATGCCACTGTTCTCAGTGAAGGTTCAATAGCTCTGTTTGCTTCTGGTTGTATCTTGTTATTGCAATCTTAGAACCCCAAGTGTATGTTTGGTGCGTTTGCAGGTCGTTGTCTCGGTACACTGACGGGTCACGAGGATGAGGTACTCGACGTTGGGTTTGACTTCACCGGCCAGTATCTTCTGTCTGCCTCGGCTGATGGCACCGGACGCATTTACAACGCTACAACGCATCAACTCATCAACAAGCTGCAGGGACATGATGGCGAAGTATCCAAGGTAGTGACAGTCCTGCCTTCTCGTCATGGAATTGTACAATTATGGCTGCGTATAATATCACAGTTAATTAGTGACATTTTGCTTTATTACATCATCATCATCATCATCATTTCTGGCAAGCACCACTAAGAGTGCGTAGCACCGAACGTAGACATTAATCTCCAGAGTGGGCGGTTCTGAGCCAAGTCAACTGCGTCGTTCATATTTAGGTTGCTGGATTTCAGATCCTGCTGAATGGTTTTCATCCATGTAATACGAGGATTGCCATTACGTGAATGGCAATAAATTTAGTGAGTTTCACTTAATTTATAAACAGCAAAAATCATAAACAGGTGATACTGTTCACTAGCGTTCAGATGGCTAGTTGATGTGATGGTGGCTAAAATCACTTTATTTACAACTTTTGCTGTTTTCGATATGTCACTCATTGCATGTCATTATTAGTGTGTGTATAAACTGCTATTTGGTACATTTATGGTATAAATCTGGCCAAAATATTGTTAAATTTTCTGTACAGAATCTATCACATCTCAAATGCATCGCTGCACTTTGTAAATTTATTACATTTAGCATTCTAACGTACCATTTTACAGGGTAATATGTAGCGATGTTTTCCACATGTCTGTGGCGCAGTCATCAGCAGTCGGAAAAAAATATGGTTGCATCTGTTGGGACAGAATTTTAAAAATCAGTCAGTATTTGATAAAACTGTGATGATAATATTGGTTTCATTTGCTGTAGCAGGAATCAGGCCCACTTTATTATGGGACCGTCCTTTCTAGAAGGAGGCCTCATCATGTGTTGATCCTGTACGTCTGTCTGTCTGTCCCGTACCTCCACCTACAGGGAAAACGAAAAGGCCTACGAATACCAAACTTGGTAGGAAGGGTCCCTGGGACACCAGCACCCCGTGGACCAATTTCAAGGTCGAGGGGTCAGAGGTCAAGGTCACGGCGGCTAATGAAATACCATTTTAGAATTCCATCTATGGTAGTGGTTTGTTTTTGTTTACTATAGATACACAAATACAATACATAGATTATTAGGGATACGTTAATATCAGAATTTCAAATTTGATACGATATTTACCAAGATATCGAAATCTTACAACAAAGTAACTGGTCTGTAAAAGTTATGATTGGTGCAATTAAATGACAGCTATAACGATAGGGCTCAAAAATATGTCTGTACTTATTGTGTTTCTGTGACTAGGCCTATACCCTCTACCGCAGGAACAAACAGACCTAGAAAGCCCCAAAACAGCACACACGTACACAACTGCAAGGATTGCCCCATAGCGGGCGGCCCCTCAATGGCTGCACCCTCTTGTTTAAGCGTAACTTTGTTGATCGTGTTAACCATTGCACCAGTTTGTATGATGTCCGAGCGTAGATATGCTTCAACCCTCAAGGAACGAAGGTGTTAACGGCCAGCATCGACAAGACCGCCAGACTGTGGGAGCCGGAGACCGGGCAGTGTAAACAGGTGCTGGAAGGTCATACCGATGAGATCTTCTGCTGTGCCTTCAACTATGATGGAAACACCATCATTACAGGTCTGATCCGCGCGGTTGAAAAAAATCAGTTTATTAAAAACTGCACGTGGTCACTTTTATTGGGTTTCGAGTTTTTTCCCCCGTTAATCCTAGGTTTTTAAAAGGTCCAACTTGATGGGTTTGGAGGTTTTTAGGAGTTTTTAAATTACTGGAATGAGTGCCACAGACGATCTCAGCTTTGATCACAGCTGATAACACCTGCAGGCGGGCAGGTGGCCGAGAAGAGTGCTGGCGCGGCTCATCTCATCTATTATTGCGGTTAACAAGACCGACACATTCAGATCCGGTCTTGCTTTCATCATCATCGTCATCACTACGAACTGATTAGCGTGGTATAAGTGCACGATAAAAACACGTAGAAACACTAAAAAATAAAAAACCAAAAAATAAAACACTAAGACATAAACACGGAAAGTTCGAAACGGTCACGTGCCATAAGATCGACGAAATAGAAATGTTTTCAGTTTATGTCGGAAAGTTAAAAGTGATGTAGCAGATGTGATGTCGCTCGGCAGTGCGTTCCACAACTTAGCAGCAATAACAGGAAAAGCCCGATCGCCAAGTGTGGAATGTCGTGTAACTGGAACCACCAAAGCTGCAGTAGACGCTGGTCCAGCAGTTAACCAGTTAACAACCCTAGTCACAGCTAAATGCTTGTGTGTGTCTAACAGGCAGCAAAGACAACACGTGTCGTATTTGGAAAGCCTCAACCAGCAAAGCTTAGTACGCAGTGAACATTGGATCAGGGAGACGTGTGAGAACTGGCGCATTTCGGCATTCACGTCTCTTGACATATGTCGCAGTTCTTGTTTCTGTTTTCATCTGTAGTGTGTTCGTGTATCCTAGTTTCAGTTTTATTTATTGTTTCCAAGTAAAAAAATTAATCTGTTTTTTTTTGGAACTTGTGCCGGAATAGAGGTTCCCTTGGATGACTCAGATTTATTGAATGGACAAAAAATAATAGGTGGAGTTTTGAGATCTTAGAAAGAACTGCAAAAAAAATTTTTCTCATCTAATAAACTGCCACTTTATGACTATGGATAATAGCACACTGCTTACAATTAGTCGAAATTGTGTCAGACGTTTTGTGTAAGTTTGCGTAATGTGTAATTAATTTATGGTGTTATATTTGTGCACCCTTGTAATGGATCGCCGTGTTACAGCACAGTATAAATTGTCTGTGTCAATATTATTGTTATTTCTAATATATGTCTAAATTGTGCTGGTGTGTTTAATGCCAAATCAGTATTTTGTGTGATTGTGATAAAAATGTTGCTGACATTCGGTCTGTGATGCACAGGTGTTAGTCGGATTTTTGTATTTGCGTGTGTTTTCTTTTTGTTTCAGTTTTTTTCTCTCATTTTAGTTTTTAATTTAATTTTCTGTTGTTAATGTATTGCTTGATTTTTTTTACATTCCGACGACTTTTGTTTTATTTCTTCGATTTTGGTTCCGTTTGAAACAGTTTTTGTTTTTTTTGTGCCAGATGAAACTTTTCTTATGTGAATTATTGTTGTTGTGTCGCTGCATCTGTTATGTGTACTTTCTGTTCCTTGATGTTTTGACTAACTTGAGAAAAATTTGCCAGCTGTGTGAAAATCATAAGAAGGATTAGTGGTAGTAGTATTTTCTGCAGCATTTTATTGTACATTCAGAGAAAAAGTTTGAAGAACATATTTTTGCGTATGCTACTGTAGAAAAATATTTATGAAGTTTATACTATTAATTTGAATGTTTGCAGTATTTTTTGCATTTTGCAGGTCTTGTATACTATTGTAGTATATAGTGATATCTTATAACTTTGTTATGTTATGTTACTGAATATAATTATAATTGTAAACATATCGTAGATGTCTGCTCTGTGTTCTGTTAATTATTTGCATTTCAAATGTGAGAATGATTTTATTTAACAGTTGCTATTTCTGCAGTAATTTTTAGTATCAGTTTTTCTGTTAGTTCAAAACATTTTGTTGACTCTGTTGTAATTACCGTTACAGGATGGTAATTTTGCTTAGTTTAAATTAGCTGTAATTTAGTTTAGTTTTAGTTCACTGTTTGTTGGGTGAAATCACTTCTTGCGCAAATGAAACCGCCTATTGCTGCACATTTCTGCATAGCACGGTCTGTCTGTCGTCTGTCACATTCGTGCTTCCTGCTTAAACTGTTCCATGGATTTAGATATCATTTGGCGGGTACAGTTTTGTACCAGATGGGGTCCCTGACGCCCCATGGAAAAGAAGATTTGGGGGTGAGTTGATTCTGGCTTACAAAAAAATGGTTTACGATTCACCAGGTGGCACCATCGACCAGCGATTCTGCTTCCTACCCAATTACTCTGGTCGTTGTTGTAATTTATGTAACACAACTCTGTAGTGTAATGCGTGTTTGAATGCATAAATACAGTTGTCGGTCCAACAAGCCGATTGTGTATTTTTTCACTGTGAATTGCTGCTGAATGTATAGTAGAAGATATAGTCTGTGATTTTGTCCGTTTTTCCGACTTCTGTTAGAGTATTAGATGCTGTTGAGATTGTCGTTTGCCAGTACATCTATTGTTTACGATGCACTTTTCTTCTTTCTAGATGCGTCTGCCGTCATTGTGTTATAGTCATCAGGGTATATCTGTGTATGCTGAGTCAGTCGAAAACTTAACACAAACCAGTAAACTATCTAAGTCGTCAAATTACAGCCTTTATTTGTTAACGTTTTTGAACGCTAGCGCCACTGAAGTCTTTTTTTAGCACATACTGGCGTTTTACAAGTCAGATTATTACTATTACTATTAATACACTCATAGGTTGAAAGTGTAACTATGCATAATACGCTTCATAAATTGATCATTACAAGCTTTAATTATTACGTTTTCCATTTGTAGCAACCTCTGCTGCCTTTCTCAGGTTGTTTAGTCTTGGTCTCTGTTGTCTAATTTATATCGTTGCGGATTTGTCAGATTAGCTGGAATTCACTGATGTCATTTCGACTATCGGGCAACAATTTTGTATGTTCTCTGCACCAGGGCACGGAGCAGCCCGAGCAGCGGCAGTTCCTTTCTCTAAATTTTGGCCTGTAGGAATATTTTTGCATATAAAAATACAAACTCCGAGCTGAAAATCCCATATTCCTAGCAAATTTTAGGACTTGATTGGCAAAAAATTGATCGCTCGTAATCTCCGCTGTCGGACATTTGCAACTTTCTGGACCCTCGCCCCCTGTCTCCAGTGCCCAACTTTTCTAATCCATAACAGACGATGGCTGCACGTGTCAGTTGCCTTTGTTTGTTGTCTTTCGTCATGGGGTTTCTGCCGCTAGCCTGTCTGCCCTGTCTATAGCTGTTGATTTTGCAAGCTGCTTATTGCTAGGTTACAACCGATGCATGTACGCATTAGGCCTATTACATTTTACGTTGATGCTTCAGTAACTAGAAAGCAGTCATAGCTTGCAGGTACCTCCGCCAAGGCAAAGCTATTCGCCAGGTGGCGTCTCCGTCTTCGGTTTTGCAGCGGTTCCCTTATGCCCTCTTTAACGCAATGGTAACGAAAATTTCAAAGTGATCCAGGATTCCTTCCGGATCACCCTCAAAATTGAATCACTGGTAGTTTGTGCCATTTCCGACATACCCTCAAAATTTCAGAAAGATCTGTCCATAACTTTTCGAGTTATCTTGCTGACTCACAGACAAACAAACAAACAAAAACTGGCAAAAACATTACCTACTTGGCGGAGGTAATTATTTGTAGTGAAACGTTGACCGTGACGTGATCTGGTTATTTCAGTGTGTCCTGTAGTCGTTACATTGTGTGAAGCTGTTTGATGAATGAATGTTTTTTTTCAAATACACTCAATGTTCGAATTGCTGACAGGGTTAGGATTTGAACCTCCCCAGCCAGTGACGTCGTGCCAGTAATGCAGGTGCAACTCCTCCCCTCTCCCTTAAATTTTTGCCTGTCCGAAATTTTTTGGCAGATTTTATTTTCTTCTACAAATACGAAATTTGGGGTTGGAATTCTGTTGTCCTTTGGAAAACTGCCCTTCTCCTAGCTGTTTTAACTCACGTCGCCGCTGCCGCCACTGCTCTGTTAAACCCGTCAGTTTTGTTGCTTTGTACACTTTTTAGGCTGAACATTAGACACTTCGTATTCATAACAACAGCGTTTTTTGACTTTTGCGTTTTATTATTTTCGGAAAAAAAACAGCTATGTTACAATTGTTGCATGTAATTTTATCTTAAAAATTATCATGTCGCCATCGTATTGCGGACGTTTCGTCCCTTTGACATTTCGCCCCCAAGACGTTTCGCCCCTTGTCTGGACGTTTGGCCGATTAAAATTTGCGGACGACGGCGAAGACGATGTGGTCTCCGCCGTCGTTTTTGTCGCACTTTTTCAGTCGGACGACAATGTCTTTTGCCCGCTGTCTAACCTGCAGGCGTAGCAAACCCTGAATTGGCATGGACGTTGCCCGGTGCAGGAATGACCTGCAGGGTGCCGATTATCACTTCAACGTCACCGGAGGTCAAAAACGTCGCGTAATCACATTTACGTCTTATGCGGTGATACGGCTAATTTACTGTCGACGCCCGAGACGTTCGGCTGCACTCTAGACGGCCGCATATCATGTTGGCGCTCGGTACTGACATCTCTGTACACGATGCAGTCAGAGGCGTATTGAGACATCTCCTGGGACTGAGAATTTTAATTAAATAGTATGAGGGATATGTGTGGGAATGTTCCCATTCTCATCGGGTGAGAAATCTGGGAGGGACAGTGCCTGCTCTCCGAATTGTTTTTTAAAGCTGTGTCGCAGAGTGCATATTTATGATATTTTGGCGAATCCTCGTTTCTTTTCAGTGCTAAATTGCTTCTGTGCTGCATGCAATATGTTAATAATGTCCCGTTCACTAAAAGAAAATGGTATTTTTCCTGGTAACATACGCCTACAGCTGGCGAGAAATTTCGGTTAAAATGTTCAGTAATTGCTTTACTTACTTGCCCATGCTTATGTTTAGTACACTTCTGGTTATTTTAAACTTCACAGGTGACGACGAACAAATCAAAAGCTACAATGCATAAGTACGACGACGCGGCTAATAAAAAGGCGCGGTTCAGTCTAATATTGGTGTGTCGGTTGGCGGACGACGACTCTAGCTCGGTGTGATGCTGGTAGGTGTCGCTAGGGACGTTGACAACGCGTACTTCGGGCTTGTGCTGTTTAGAGACGACTGGCTGCTGACGATCTTGTGGTGGATGCGTTGTAGTCGACGCACAGCGTTTGTCAGCCATCTCTGTCATACCGACACAATATCGAGTCGCTTTATTATGCGGCCGTCCTAGTAGGCCGCATTACGCGTCTTGTTCGTCCGTCGGTCTGTGTGTCTGTCTCGTACGGGCTCTAAACGCGAAAACATTATACGAGCGCAAAAATATGCGTATTATTATATTATACTGACGAAGTGGCGTGCGTGGTCGATAATAACATTGCAGCGTTGCAAAGGGCCAGATTTCCCTGAAATTCTAAAATACCAAATAAGGCTGACGGACCGTGAATTTTTTTGGAATTTAGGCCTATGCAAGCTACATGTAGCCGCCCTCGGTTTACTCCGTTGTCTGCGAAGTAAGCCAAAAATGACAGTCTGAGACGGTAAATACCTGAGGTGACGACGAGCAAGAGGACGGCGGCAGATCTGAGGTAAGCCAGATTGAAGTCTTGATCATCGTAACCACACTGAGCTCTGTCTAACTGATACAGTTCACCCCAGGCTGCGGAGAACATGCCACCATGGGCTCGCAGTTTTATCACCTAGACCACAGTCAGATTACACCCGAGTTTTAATTCACCATCCCAACGGACGCAAGAAACGCAGCACAAAAATAAACACCACCGCTTCTAATCGTTGCATTTTGGCCGCTGCGTCTGTTGCTTTTGTTGCGTAGAACTTGATTGCGTACTTTTTCTTGCGTCGCTTAGCTGTGTCAAAAAGTACTGTAAGCAAGTGCTTTGCATTGCGCTCGTTGCGTTGGATGAGAATTATAGGATTTGAAGTGAACTGTGGCCCATCGCTAATGTACATTGTCTCAAACATTTCTGCTTTGCCTTCGCCCATAATTTCGGCATCAACCGTTACATAACTTTTGGCCGCACAGATGTAATATAAGTTAAAATTTTTAAAAAACTAACAAATATAGAGCTGTCGAAGCGTTAATTTTTTTAACGCATGCGTTAACGCGTTAATAATTAGGCCTATACTGCTGATATTGTAGCTGGACTGCATCGACAGCGTGACTGGAATGACGACCGACGAACTCGTGGCTGTGTCGCAGAACGTGACAGTAGTGATCGAACGGCAACGAAACAGTTTTTAATTACTTGAATGTTATTCGGTCGTTAAATAGTTTAATGAAATAGTGGAACTCCTGCTTCACAGAATTTAATTTTTTGTCAACTCGCGTTAATTCTTTAACGCGCTAACGCGTTAAGTTAACGCGCTAATTCGACAGCTGAACTAAAAATGCCATCTGTAAAATGCGTCTTTATCAAAAAAATTAAAACACAAATAGGCGTTTTAGTGCAAAAATTTAAAAAAACGTCCACGAACGCTGAATAAAAACGCGATCGACTCTTGCTTACCCAGCAGGAAAGTTGCTCCGCGGCATGTTTGGAGTTGGAATTTGTCCACAGCAGCGAGAAATCGTCGCTGATGCTCATGTATGAGAGGCAGTTGAACTCTACAACATCGGCACAGCTTTGTAGGCCCACTACTGCTTATAATTTGTGAAACTCAGGGCCGGATTTGAACCCGATTACGCCATATTCGGTAAAATTGTGCGCACTGACTATTTGACCAGCGGCCGGCCAAATAGCCTGTGCGAAAAAGGTGAAACTATATAAATTTTCTGGCATTAATTAAACGCATTGTTACAAAAATTTACACGAATTCCGCGTTACAAATGCCCGAAGTTTTTCTGCGGTTTTCTGATTTGAGATACGACTTTCTGGAGTTTGAACAGAAGCCTTATACAGCTCTGTGCCAAGTTTAAGAATAACGAAATACGTAGGCCCTAAGTAGTCTATATCGTCGTAAATTCGAGATTTAATATCATTCCCAAGCATTGACCGATTTTAACAATTCTCTTTACTTGCACGATGTGGAAAATTTGCAAAGAAGTGCTTATTCAATAGGCTTAACCCACCGCTACAACTGTAAAGTTCAAAACGCTCAATAGAAACAGTATTTATGCCTTGTCGATGAACGGAACTGTTGTCTACCCGCCGACGAGGAAACTTTGAGCCGCAAGGGCCAGTGAGTGACAGCCAAAGTTGGCTCTGTCCTCGACAACGTTCCGAATCCCAGTCGGTCATTGAACCGTGGCAGAATCTCTGACTTAACTTGTCTGCTGAACTGACGACGTTTGACACGTGAACTGTTCCGCGTAGACCGCACGTGCCAGCCTCCATCTTCCTCCATGCTGAACATCGTCATCATCATCTAGCTCTCACATAACCATCGGTTTCAGGACTTTTATGTTTTATACGGCAGTAGTTCTATTATAGTTTCTGTCACTTTGTACATGCTAGATTAAACCGGCAGCTTGCTTTTTAGTTTTTCAGAACAAATTGTTTATCGTATCGTATTCTATCGTCACTATATACGTGTCGTCAGCATCATCGTCGTCGTCGTCAGCAGCAGCAGCAGCAGCACTACCACCATTTCCTCTCAATCATCTGACTCGTTATATTTTTGAAGGGCTGGATGCCTTTTCACCGTGTTCTACAAAAACTGTGCAAAATTGTCCCTGACAAAACGTAGTGAAATTTTTACCCCAATTTTTTTTTAATTTTTCGCACAAATACAGCCTAGCAAAAAAATAAAATCTATGAGATGCACTCATTTTTACCTCAACTAATTCCTGTCAATGCACTACCGTGTTAAACGCAGACGTTTCAGATCTCGCTCTCGAAACGCTGTTTTCAGTCTTGGTTTGAATCTTTGTCTTAAGCTTCGAGTCTTGACTTCGATTTTACTTAAGTTTTTAGCCCAATTCTGCTTTTCTGTAAACTTTTCGCATCGATTCAGCCAACTAAGCAGCATTCCCCAAAATCTCTTCAACACTATCTGTTTACGTTGCTAAATCGAACACCGAGAGAAACGACAATTTATTTTATGCCACTTAAAGTGAGTAAAAATTAAAATATCTACGGAGTAGCCGATTACATACGAAGGAGAATTTTCGGTCGAGCGCTGTGGATGCGGTCACTGAGTGGTGATGGGTCGTTCGTGAAACGACACAACTCGAACGAGTTATCCACCAGAGAACTGTGCGCTGCAAGAATCAATTACAAAAACAAAAAAATAAGTCTATAAAACAACTAGTCTATGCATAACCTCTACTTCATATCTGGCATTAAATGTTGCACTAATACTCATCGGTCTGGCGTAAAATATAAACTGTAAGTCTTGCAAGTGCAAGTGAAAAACCGTGGTTATGTAAAGTAAAACACTTGCATAGGGCCTAGATGTTTTGGTACCCAACTAGGCTACGGTCTGTCTGTCTTCAAGTTATTTGCTCAATTAAGATGCTAAATGTTACGTGGCAATTTTGCAAAGGTTTTTTAAAACAACGTTCATTGAAAGCCTGATATAGAAATCATGATTGGACATTAGTAGATAATAAGAACGAGTTCGATATGAACAGAAGAACCGAAATCTTTCTACGATCTGGGCTGATTTTTTTGCGCTGCTATTCCGCTTAAGCTTGTGCGATAAACTACGCTGACTAAGCTTAAGCACGTCATTTTTGGCATCTTTTGACGTTTTTTGTCAGTGCTTAATTTGTTTTGCGTATCATAAATATCAGCAGCATACTGCAGTAGTCAAAATGACACCGACGACGGTTTGGTTTATGATACAACGCAAAAACGGCTCGAGTGCAAAAAATTCAAAACAATACATATTGCATTTTTATGTGCACAATTTATTCCACTATAAAAATTTGTTAAATCGCTGCTGAATTAAAAAACTAATAAACTTCATCATCATCATCAGCAACAGCTGCAGTATAGGAGCGCGACTCACAGAGTTGCATGTGCAGAGTGTTTTCGGAATGACGCTCCAACTTGAGACACGAATATCTCGGACGACTGCACAAACACGCAGGCGCACAGACAACATGAATGCGATTAGGCTATGCGACTAAAAAAATGTTTTTGTGTCAAATTCTGTGGTTTCGTTACTTTTGTTTCTTGTCTACCGTTGGCCTATTACTTGCATCATCGCAAATTCGAAACTTAGTGGCTATAATACGACAAGAGTTTTTTTAGTTTAATCTATCGATAGCTTTGGCTGTTAGTAATGTGGTCTGGGTTTTAGGCCTACCTTTAGTCGAAAGGTCGGCCTTCAGATTTTGGTCATGTTTGTAGCATCGACGAACAATTTAACGATCAAAACCAAAAATACGTGCCAATTTTCAGACACAGATAGGGGCCTATCGCGTAATATAAACTAAAACCTACTCGCATGCAGATGCAGAAACCACCGCCAAAACTGCATGCCTGAAATCACATGCGAGCTTCCGTTTCGGTTTGGTTTACTGTAGTTTCGATTTTAGATTTGCATGTAGACGCTCGTTTGAAGATGCACGAGCCTAAAAAATCCCAAACTCTACATGTACTGAATAACTGTACAATAAATCCACAACAGTTGTAGGCCTACACAATAATCGCGTATGCGTCGAATCGACAACATCTTGACATGTCTGCCGTCTAGTAAGTCCGCACCAGACATTGAAGTAAGTTAGTTGAGTTTGGGCTTAAAGCGTACCAGCCGTTGGAGTAGTAAGACATTAGCTTATAGTAGTGGACGTTCCAGTGTTTGCCCTTGCAGATGAACTCACCCAACTAAGGCACCACATTAATCCTAACCATAAGCCTAATTCTAACTCTCACCCTCACCATTACCCTAGCTCTTGCAGATGAATTCTCCCAGTTGAGACACGGCTACCATGCCAGACGTGACGGTCAGCTTCTGAAGTCCGTCGACTTCTGCCAACAGCCATTCGCCGAGAACGTCGCTTGAGAACCGACACTCGGGGCTTGTAGATGGCAGCAGATCTGCACTCGCATTATCACATTCATTCATACTCGTACGGTAGTCACAATGTAACGCGCAGTACGCGCACAGAATGTCTGTTGTCAAAATAGCAGAACCATAGGCTAGGGCAGTCACTGGTGGCAAACAGCGGAGATAAGGGTCAGTGTAAAAAAACTTACATTACGAAAAACGTATTAAAAATTAAATCTAATGACATTAGGAAAAAGGCATAAAAGTGATTTACTAGAAACATTTAAAATTATTAATGGTTGTTATAATTTGCAATCAGATTTATTTTTTACATATGATGAAGGTCAAAGAAGAGGTCATTCAAAGAAACTATATAAAATGCAGTAGATTAGATTAGATTTGAGAAAGTATGTATTTAGCAAGAGAGTAATTGATCACTGGAATGCACTGTCTGATGTGTGTGTAACCAGTAATACAATAAATCAATTTAAAAATTGTTTGAAACGGAAACTGCAACCGGAAACACATACGAGGGCCATCCCAAAAGTTTCCGGCCTCGACGTATTAGACAATAATATTTTTTACAATCTACACATTAGTGAAACGTACATCCTTTACAAACTATAATGAGTCGGTTGCGGATATGACGCTGTTGTAATTTATGACGTTACATAACTCTAAACCAAAACGATTTGGAGCGCTAACGAAAACAGCATAGAATCAGGCTCGCTGTTGCATGACAATTTTCCAGTCTGTAGCTAAGTGTACCAAAGTGGAACCCCGTGCCATCTGATTCTGTGAAAGCCCTAACAAATACGTTTTTGAATTTCTCATTTGCATATGTGAATATGCAATAGCCTACATTTGCGCTAGCCGCAAATAACAGCATTTGAGTCAATTACGACTGCAAACAAAAACGATGG
>Ga0209367_1004924_pt1 | contig 18512 bp, 14 predicted proteins | sample WorMetLIZISLAND2_FD_187412 | JGI IMG/M metagenome (GOLD analysis project Ga0209367, IMG submission 187412) | Marine gutless worms symbiont microbial communities from Max Planck institute for Marine Microbiology, Germany - Olavius geniculatus... ... | reverse complement strand
AATTAATTTCAATAACTTATATTTTCGTGTTGAGAATGAAACGACCTTGATTTGTGCAAAAAATCGTGTAGATCTAAGCAGTATTTCTGAAGTTAGAAGCTATATATCAGAGTGGCCTCGTTTTTTTTGGGCCACCCTGTATATTACATGTCATGCTATGCAGGAGTGCGTGATGATATAAATGTAGCAGTCGTATATTGTTCGTTTTCTCGCATCTTCTCGCACTGAGCAGCAGAGTCAAAGTACATGCCGGGCACCATGGCAGAGGCAGACCCACGAGGTCATAATGGCAGCAACTCTCCAACATCTTTGATTGTCGATGGAGTTTTGGTTCAACCACGTATGTATTTTCTCAAGCTTAGCCACTTTTGTTTCACTTGCTTGTCTGTTTGCTGTGTTTCATGTACGGTTGGCTTTCTTTTCTGTTTGTTATAAAGTTAATGCACTGACGTATATAAAGTATTGAGTGATATTAATCCAGCATGTAGGACTGTTTTTAAAACTTAAATTTACAAATTACTGTATTATTTGCATTCATAAAACTTTTTTGTGTTAATTTTTCATTCATCGATTTGTGGTAAACCAAGCTATAGATCTGCTTTTCATCTTTTGCGTGCATAATAAAAATTTTTCTTCATAATATTGAATTTCGTTATTCAGCTTTATTTCTTTGAGTTGAAATTATGATGTCCATTCCACATGCACGGCTGATTGCAGTTTTTATTAATGAATTGAATAGTGAGCATCATCAAACTGTTATCATCTCGTAAGCACGTGAACACTGCATCAGCACTGTTTTTGCAGTCCACCTACTCTGGACAATAATGACGGATATTTTTTTTAGTTTATTGCAGATGATTTTACATGGTAAAGTAGGAGCAGTGATAATTTGATGAAGTTTGTTGACACCATATTGTGTATGGTCTGTGACAGCAATGCCTTGGTTCGGTATTGACATTGGAGGAACGCTAACTAAACTGATCTATTTTGAGCCTGAAGACAGCGGCACCAATGCAGAGCAAGATGCTGAGAAAACATTACAGCGAATCCGCAAATACCTGACCAACAACGAGGCTTACGGCAAAACAGGCATACGAGATAAACATCTCGAAATGGCTGGTGTTAGGTATGCTGCATTACTTATGCTAATGAAAAACTGCTAATAACTGCGTAAAAAGCATACATGGGTTACAAAGTGGAGACCTGTGTGAAACATATGAATGGACTGAAGATGATGTTTTCAATTAGAAGTTATATGCGTATTATCAGGGCTTGGTGGCTCAGTACTTAGGGCATTGGATTCGTGACTGTGATGTAGTGAATTCAAATCCTGGTCAGTCTACTACCAAGTAACAGAACTGCACAAGTTGTTCACACCAACCAACATCCTGTGAGCACACATGGTCCTGTGGCTGGTGTCGACTCCTAACTTTCAAGTTACGGTCTGATTCTCACCACAAATCATTTGCAAGCAACATCTGCTGCATGCTTAGGTCAACTCAGCCTCCTACCCTCTTTTGTTTTGTGTATTTCTTATCTGTTTTTTTCTGTGAAGATTACATTTTGTGCTTCATTATGTGTTTATGTGTTTATGTGTGTGCGATGCCTGGAACGGCTGTTTTCGAAATGTTCTATACTGTGTTGGGCAGGACGTCAAACCCTACGCACTTACTCACTCATCCCCCCCTACCCTCAGTGGGATGGTGAGTGAGTGGTAGCTTACAGGCATTAGATGGCACATAGCATGCTGTGCTATCAATAGGCCTTGTCGATCAGCTACCAGTTTCGAGTTTTTTTGTCTTATTTGGTTAGGAATTTTGACTCACGTAGCTAGCGCTGTAGCAAGTAAAGAACGTTATCTTTATCTTTGCTCCTTTTGTGAAGTTTCCGAAATTCATTTCACTTGGTTTTTATGTAATATTATACCAAAATTGGTTCCACTTTTGCCAATTATTCAGAGAAAACTGCTGTTGGAGATTTTCAGAAATGTTCGCTGTTAAGCGCTGGCCTGTTTAAATACTGAATACTATTTTCAGAATGCAGTTGATCGATAAATACGCAGTTGATGTGTTTTCAGGTTTGGGGGTCGTTGTGGCACTTTCCACTTTATACGATTTCCAACGAGTGAGATGTCAGCTTTTATTGATATGGCGAAGGCCAAGAACTTTCCAAGCCTTGCTACAAGCATATGTGCCACTGGTGGCGGGGCTTTCAAGTTTGAAGCCGATTTCAAACAGGTCACTGCTATATAGTGCGATGCTATTACTATTATTCCTGTTACAGGTAGAAAATAGTAGGAAATGGTAGAAATCTGTGTATTTGTATGTACTAAAATTTTCTGTGTTATTTTACAGTAATTGTTGTCTTTGAAATGGCATTTATTATCTGTACTAAAAGAAAGAGGTAGTTTTCACCTGTCTTGCTCTGTGAGAGCGAGATTACTGAGAAATTATGAATTTACTTATCATGAATATCAAATGTTTGCTCTTGTATTTTGTGGTTCATACATCAAATTATGTTGAAAACAGCAGATATGTAGCACATGTATTCATAAACTTGCTTTCTCATTTTACTAGTGCAAATTAATCTGTTGACAGTGTAGGATTGTCAAATTAACTTGGATTGCTCTGCTGCAAATGGTTGCGTGCATCTGATATATTTAGCATTTACTCCTATGTTTGTGTGTTTGTGTAGCGCGTAAACCTTGACCTGAGAAAATTTGACGAGCTGGATTGCCTCATTCAAGGAATTCACTTTATTGACCGATACAGCCCTCGCTGTGAATGCTATTATTTTGACAATGCTGGTAATGCAGAGCTGTGCGAAAAGAAGCCGTTTGACTTCCGTAATCCATATCCATATATTGTTGTTAATATCGGCTCTGGGGTCAGCATTCTGTGTGTCCGGTCGCCTACAGATTACAAACGCATCAGCGGTACTAGGTACAGCTGGCATTTCTTAACATATTTAATATGTATTTAAATTATGTAATTATTGAAATGCAGTTTTTACATTGACTAACCTAGAATGTTAGTGTTTAGATTCATTCAATATTCACATAAACAGTCATTGAATTTGATTTCGTGAACAAGTCAAAAATCTATTGGCTTTGTGTGAGCATATAGGTAGGTAACTGCTGATCAAGGCTCTTGATGTTTTTTCAGAAAGAATTCTCGAAAAACAATTGTAAGTCCCAGAAAAAAATCCTGCAAAAGTTGGTAATTTAGTATGACTAACTAGAGTGAGAGTTGTACAGATGGTAATGTGCATTGCTCCCTGAAATGACCTATTATGTGTTGAGCGGGACGTTAAACCTCCACTCACTCAATCACTTAAAATGGTCTTAGAACTTTGCTTGGTTTAGGACTATGCATTCCTTTTAAGTTTAGCTTGCAGTGCAGCTAGCAGACGTACCATCACTTTTTGTGTGTGTACATAGTCTTGGCGGTGGAACATTTCTTGGTTTGTGCTGCTTGCTCACGGATTGTGATACATTTGAGGACGCGATTACGCTAGCATCGCAAGGTGACAGCACGTGTGTCGACAAACTCGTCAAAGATATCTACGGCGGAGATTACCAGAGGTTCGGACTGCCAGGAAATATTGTGGCCAGTAGGTGAGTCGATGCAATTATTGTAGGTTTTCATTCAATTTACTTACTGTTAGTCATTATTTTACAACACATGTAGCAACAGACAACTAATAACCATTTGCCACTCTTGCCCATAACTGACATTTTTTTTGTTGTTATTAACTGTGTATTTGTGTAATAATAATATTCACTGTTATTGTCATTTATTATGCCAAAAAGTGGTACACACAGATTACGACAGAAGTGTGACACAAAGTACTATAAAAAATTTAACGAACAAATAGCTTTAAAAACTATTTAATGCCATGGCTATGCACACTGATTTCCTCGTGTGAAGTGTTGTTCGAGCTTCTCGGGCAAGGAAATTGGACACATCAGATGACACGGACGACACATCGGACAACACGTTTGATTTCCTCGTTCGAGGTTGTGGCGGGCGTCTTTTGCCTCACAGGCAAATAATCTCATCTGAGGAAATCGGAAAGATCGAGCATGCACATTTCGTACGATTTCCTTGGATGAGGTTTTTAAACCTTGCAAGGCTCGGCGACATCACACAACATTTCAGATGAATAAATTGGTGTGTGTAGCCATGCGAATGTACATACAGCTTTTCATTTTGTCCAATTTCCTTTTCCGTGAAGCTCAGTCAGCACCTTAGTCGAGAAATTGGTGCCACGGCATAAAACAGCAAGAACACCTTCATTGCATTGAGCTGGAATAAACATCCACTTGAAAATATTAGTTAGTTAGCCCATGTTGTGGTCACATAACAGTGCCCACAGCTGACTGTTACAAAAAAGCAAACCAGTCCATGTAGCATATGTAGCAGAAGAATGATGGATTGCATGTACTGTTTTAAAGAAAATCCTGTGACAGAAAATATGCTAGAGAGACAGCGTTCTGTTTTTGATTTGGTCTCATTGAACTTTTATTTGAACAAGCAGCTTTGTTGTTGTTCATAAGCACCTCTGAGAAGCTCTTTACTTTAAACACATAGCACATGTTTGATACACACACCATTATTGTGTAATTTTTATTGTGTATTTTTTCAGCAGTACCAGTACAGTGTCTGTTGCTAATTGCTGAAGTTTATTGGATATTGTCACTAAATCCAGAGATGTTTGTTTGTTTGTTGCAGTTTTGGACACATGATGAGTGCAGAACGAAGACAAAGCGTTAGCAAGGCAGATCTCGCGAAAGCAACGCTCGTCACTATAACAAACAATATCGGCTCAATTGCTCGCATGTGTGCTGTAAATGAGGTATACACCTCTGTCAGTTATGAGTTTATTTTTCGATTTTATTTATGGATACTTTGCTACAGTGTGTTCTATCGTGTTTTATTATGGCTGGTTCACTTGTGTGTTATATTTTTTGTCTGACTGATCATTTTTTCAGAGTACCGTATGATATTGTGCTGTGCTGCTTGACGTTTTATAATTGGCACACTAGAAGTGTATTACTGTTACGATTATTATGACATGACAGGATTCTAGAACAGTCTGCTCCCCCTGTCCTCCAATAGACAGTATTTATGGCATTGATGACTGTCTGGAGGATAACAGGGAAGATTATTAGGACTTCCATTATCATTACATATGCACAATTATAATCGGCAGTTCCTACAATTTTAGGCTTAGGTCGTTTTTTGTGTTTTGTGTTTCATAAAGGTTGAACTTTCTGTAAAGGTTAAACTTTTTGTTTCATTATTATGTGTGTGTGCAATTTTGCCTGCGGAGGCTGTCCCCGAAATGACCTATACTGTGTCGGATGGGACGTAAAACCCTACTCGCTTGCTCTAGAACAGTTTACAAGAGGCAGTTTGGACATCGCCGTTACTGCAAGTTTTTTGCAGTTGACTGAGCTTTCTACCTGGTTTTACAGCTGTTCTGACTAAGAGTGTCTCATTGCACTGGCTACTACGCGACTTCACTGTTTTTGCTACGTGACCTTGAAGTCTTAGGATGTCTTGTGATGCCACGTTAAAGTACATTCGTTCATCGTCATCATCATCTTGAGCTCCGTGGGCTTTTTATAACCACAAATCTGGTACAATTCAGATCAATGGATCGTGTGAATGCTGGGGTGTTGTAGCGCATTGAGCGGGTGGTTTTCATTGGCAATTTCCTACGAGTCAACACTATCTCCATGAAGATGCTCGCGTACGCCATGGACTATTGGTCCAAAGGAACGATGAAGGCGCTCTTCCTTGAACACGAAGTATTAATATATTATACATTATCTGTATAGTTTCTGCTTATATTATGCATAGTTGAAGAAACAGGATTCTATTGAACAGCTAAAAGCTTGGGCTGCGTGAGTTTATTTCAAATTGCTAATTCTTATGACAGAAGCATAGTTATCAGCCCACTGTCGATATTGTGCATATATGCAGTCATCTTCAATGCTGCTATTGTAATCATCCTCTTCTCTGAACATCCATAACCCTGGCATTCGACCTTTCAGCTGAAAAATGACACACTGTTTTCTCTAGCCCTGGGAAACGTTTGCACTAATTTGATTTTTTTTACGCCTTTTTACGTTAGGAGTTGATACAGGGACAGACAGATGGATGGCCAACACCAATACAATACAGCACAATAAAATTTATAGTGAAACTAGAAATATTTTCTGTGGAACGAGGTATCTGTCCCATTGCCATGCTATACCTGTCACATTTCAGCATTATACCCCATTTACACGATCAAGCAATCATCGGGCAAACATCCAGCAAATGCATTCAGAATACACGTGCACGATGTTTGCTTTAATTGCTTGATGTTTGCTCGAACGTTTGCTTGGTGTTTACTTCATGTAGACTATGCTTTATGCATGCATCATATTTGCTTGACGTTTGCTCGATGTTTGCTTGATGTGTTTAAATGGGGTCTCACGCTCTTACTTCATGGTGAACGTCCGCAAGGCCAGTGTACAATGTAACTAGTTGAGCGTAGATATTTACAGTTGTGGTGTCAGCGATCTGTAAGGTCACGATTAACTACACAGAAGTTCAAAAACGCAAAAAAATCCTATCGGATTTGAGGTATAGACTTAAAATGTAGGTCTACGTGTGCAAACGTAAAATAACAGCAGACGCAGCAGCTTAACAAATTTAATATAAAAAATAATAATGCAAACGCAGGTGGCACCCTCTGGCGAACACAAATATAATTTGAGATTGACATTTCGTTTACCTGTTGGAGATCGTTTATTTTTTCCAAATTTCTGGCATTTTGTTACCTTTTTTATACATGTGTGTAAATTAAATACTGTATCGAGTACTAATTCATCCATTTTTGTTGAAATAATCTGCACAAAAGTGACTTTGTGTCGCAAAACGTTGATTGTTTGTGGCACAGTTGTAACTGATGAGCTTATTTCCATTGAAAATGCAGTGATCACAATTTTGGGGGCTGAGGGCTCAAATTGGGGATTTAGATTATTTTTTGTGCCTCTAGCGGCTGCCGACACACGCTTTTTGAGCTATTAAGCACCACTATAAGCCCACAGCACACTCAGTACCTGTGAAAATTTTCTGCTGTGATGCGAAAACTTTCCCATTAACAATGCATTATGGGGGTTAAAAATTGGGGTAAAATAGGGGAAAGAGTTATCAGATTTTTATTCCAAACAAACTCCATCTTACTTTTCGTGCCCCGAATTACTGTGCAAAATTTCATCAAAATCGAATCAAAGTTGCAGCCGTAGGAGTGTTTACAGACAGAATGACAGTGTGACAGAAGTGATTTTATAATCTGTTCCATGCTATGCTATAGCAGTGGACAGATAAAAATACCAATGGCACTGTAGTCATTTGTTACAGCCCAGTCTGTTTCGAACAGCTACATAATAAACGTTTGGAAGAATGCAGATGACACATTTTATGCGAAACAGCAGCTACTGCTGTAGCGTATCTTAGCCATCGCAGTTCTGTCCATTCGTCCGTGTGTTACACGGGTGGATCAGTCAAAAACGGTGCAAGATAGAATCACCAAATCTTCATTGTTGGCTGCCTGGAAGACACTAGTTGCAGGAACCATAAAGCTATTCCATAAATTTGAAGGGGGTCACCCCGAACAAAGATGCTAGATGAGAGGGGGTGGGAAAAATTTGTGATTTTTAACCGACACAGTATTGGAAGAGCGAGACAGGTTGTGCCCTCTGGTGAGTATGAGTAAAACACCATAGATAATTAGCCCCTGGTCGTCTGGCACTTTCTGACAACTGATTTTGTTTCAGCTGGACTCTTCTTGTCTGAAAAGTTTTTTCTTATATGTGGCACCATCACTGTTTTGCAGTTACCAATTGGATTGCCAGAAGTCTGTCTGTCATGTCAGAAGTTATACTGCAGCAGTTTCTAGGAAGTGGCTTTTAACAACTAACTTTTGGGGTTTTGAGCTAAACTTTGAATAACTTCAGAGAAATCAGTCTGTTAAACAAAAGGTATTTAATACTTGTAGCAGTATTGTAGGGGTAAAATTTAGCCGTAGAGCTAAGTTGTTTGGAGAATAAGTTCTTTTTAAATACCTTTTTAAATACCTTTTTTTAAATGCCTTTCTGTATTTTACATGTGTTTACTCCAATGTGAACCGCCCGACTGCCACGAAGCAAAGACATGCGAGTGGGCCGGCCAAGATAGCAAGGCTTACTGTGGTTTGCCAGCTGCTGTCACGCATCTGACTATACTGAACTCTACCCTCTACAGTATCTGTAGAAGCCATTAGATGGGCATGTTGAAAGGAGAAATGTACAGCATAGAAAGCTGATTGTTGTCTGTTGAATTCTGTGTATTGGTGTATGATTACTGTGACATATACATTTGCAAATAATGTAGTTGCTGCGAATAGATTCATTAGGTCGACAAAACTTTACAGTAATAAGTTCATCAATTACGACCAAAAAATTGTTTGTACCTCAAACAGCTTTTCATTCTCCTGACGAAGACTTCTGGTGGAAGTCGAAACGTAGAGGTACAAACAATTTTTTGGTCGTAATTGATGAATTTATTACTGTAATGTAGTTGCTACTGTAACTTATATACTGTTCGCTAGAATTCAAATTAAAGGGGTCCAAGGCGTTTTATGTTTGCTGTTATTTCTTGAGCTTTGTGGCTTGGTAGTTTAGTGGTAGCATGTTGGACTAATGATTGTGAGGTCGCTGGTTCAACTCCCAGCTAGTCACTGCCAGGTAACAACCCTGGGCAAGTTGTTCACACACGTGACACGTGCCTCTGTCACCAAGCAGTATAATTTGGTACTGGCCTAACCGTGGGGAATGGCAGTATATGGGAGGTCTGGCCTTCCACCCATTTATCTGAGCTGTGTTTGCACTCACTGCCGGATTGGGGCCTTGGAAATGAAGATGAACATCACTCACATCGGTCACAGAGCTGTGAGAGACTGCTGTTGATTGTCAACAATTCACCTTTAGGCCTTCACCTCCAAAGCTCTGATGGGATGTAAAGAAGGCCAAATAAACGTTAAGCTACCTGCTGTTTTTTTACGTCTATTTGACTGAATTTTTTTCATAGCGCGGTTTTTCGTCTTTAGCCATCAGATTATTGTGACATTAGTGCCAGCTAGTAGGCTACTGATAACGACGTGAGCATTGTGCTGTGGCTGGTAGGGCTACTTTGGAGCAATGGGCTGCCTGATGGAACTGCTTCGAAGTGAGGACAAGCCGTAAACACAGACCACAGACTGTTTTCAGATTCATTGAGTACACCTTTCACACACAACATGCCAACTTATCAAGTCATATCGTATCCAGTGTGGATTAATCTGTGCATCGATCAAAGCATATATACTGACATATGTCATGAGTAGTGGATCCAAGAATTGTCGGCTATTATGTCAGTAACTTCGTGTTGTTTTTTTTCACCAGTGGATTGCACCGATGCATCAGAAGGGTTTCCACCTGTCATTTTAGATTGCTCAATAAGATAAATGGCATTTGGAAAGAAGTTAGCTGTAAACATTTTTGCTCGGCACATTTTGGTTTTATTCTTCAAATTTGGCATCATTTCTTATAACTTGACAGTAACACTTAATTCTGGCATCAATTTGGCATTAATATGGCAGTAGCAAATGATTTGAGCATAGGTGGTATTGTTAGAAATTTGGGGTGGCATGTTGTCAGCAAAATACATTCCATTTGGTATTTTCAGCCAAAAAGAATCGGCAACCCAGTGCATCGATGGAATTTATTGCTGAATAAAACCATGCCAGGTACATTTTTCACTGATGTTGTCATGCAGCAGCTGGTGGTATTGTTATGTACCTCTGCCGACGGAAACACTTTGTGTTTAACTCTGTACATTGGTCCATCGATCTGTCGACTAGATTGCTCGGAAATTATTAATTGATGTCGTTCTGTGAATTTTTTCATTATGGTGAGGCATTGTCCAACAAACAGTTGATTAGATTTTTGTGGTGATATAGACTATGATCCTGAACTTGAATTTTAAACAAAAATTTTCACTTTTACATGAATGGAAAGTTGTGTAGTGATGGGCAATTTGCAATAACTGGTCACCCATCCTGCAATATGTATTTTTATTGCGATTACTGTGTGTTCGTTAGGCAAATAAATGTTTGAATTATTTTCCCGATGACCCTGAATTAGCAAGTGTGTTGAAGTTTGTTGCCACAAAATATAACAGATATGTCGGTGAAGGTTTGCTCTCTCCGAGTGTTTCTAGGTCAGTTGAATTAATTTTATTGTTGTTTTCTAATGATGTTGAATCAGGACTTCAGACGCTGGTGAATGAGCCATTAACTGTATAATGTAGAGTTATGTTGCGTCAGCTGACCAGACTTTGTTATGACAGTTCTGTGCATGTTTATTAAGTATACCCTGCTGTTATTGTGTCTGATAATTGTGTGGGATTTCGAGCCCTTGTCAGACAAAAGTTTTTGTCTGCTTCCAGTTGAAAATATGAAGGTTATCCCATAAGTATGATGCGAAATGGCATAATTCTGTTAATTTTCAAAGTACGAAAAGTCTGATATGCACATTGTAGCGAGTAAAACTCGCAGCGGGGGCTCAAAGAGTCGAGAATCAAATCTCTGCAACATGTTTGACTTGGATTAATAATATTTTGAAAATAAACTTTTGAGAATTACATTTTGTGACTTATTTGTGGGATGACCTTCTTGACATGCATGCATAATTATCACATAATTGATGAATATTGTGAATAAACAAATATGAGAACTGTTGCAGCCAATGTCTACTTCAGTATCTGCATTTATGTTGAAGTGTCCCAGTTTATTTCCTGGCCAGTCATCAAAGACTTGGCTTAGCCACAGCTGCTTTAGTTTCAGTGGGCTTACTTTGTCATTTTACGGTGGTAGTCTCATTTATTTGTGGGTTCTGGTGTTGGTTAGTCAGTACGTGTAGCCAGTACTTGTTATCTTAATGATGTGCTGATATATGTTGCTCTAGTTAATAGCATGCAGACTTTGTCAGCATGTGTGTCTACCTAACTGAGTAAGTAAGTAAGTAAGTAAGTAAATGATTTATAAAGCGCCAAAGTCTCAGAAATGCACATTCAGTTAGATAGGTTGGTGGCGTGGCGTAGCGGTAATGCGTTTTGTCGGATCGACAAAGTTACTCTACGCCAGGCTGAGTTAGTACTTTGATGGGTGACTGCCTGCAGTCAGGTAAACCGTCTCGGTATGTAACCAGCTGCCTAGGTCAACTCAGCTATCCATCCCTCTGGGGTAGGTAAATCAAGTACCAGCTTATCTGGTGGGGTTAAGGCGGGCCACATTCATCTGTGTCTGGTGGCAGGTAGCACTGTGTGATCCCATACAGCAGGTGACACTCCGTAGCTCTGAGATGGGTTTCTTATGAAGAACTGTAGCATCTATGCTGTATAGCACGTCTAAGGCACAGTTATAGTCCATTTGTCCATTTGTACAGTATTGTGGTTAAGCGTTAGGGAAAACCTATTGCACTAATAATTAACCATGTGTCAGGCTCTCTGTGTGCAAAATATGGGGGATGCAGTGCAAGGGGAACATTTTCAAATTCATGGCTGAATGGAGGGGGTAGGAAAATGTGTGTTTTTCAACAGTTAACTGGCCATATCTCGGAAATGGTGAGAGATAGGGCCAAGATTGCTATTGATTACTAATAAGAAATTGCATACGCTCATTCAGATGAGATGAAAATCATCAACCTTGGATGACCTTGAAAGTCAGTACTGCAACAGGAACTGTATAGGCTGTAGCGTGTCTTCCCTAGTGACAGCTGGGCTTTCTTGTTATCAAATTATGCTCTTTTGATGTTCAACATCCGGTGAAATTTTTAAGTTAGTTGGTGCCGTTTTTAAAAACATGAATTGAATGGCATATTCATTACAGCTTGCAAAGATGATTTTTTGTATGTTGTTTGGACGTTTGCAATAATACAGAGTGTTGTTGCTTGACAATACTAACATTCCTTGTTGCATGGACCAAAGGTAATTTGTGTGAATGTCACATGAGAGGTGTTTTAAGGTTAGTATCTGGTGTCATTGTTTTGTGGTATTTTGACAGTGTTGGTTTAGCGACAGAAGGTGTTTCTGGCCTGTGAAAATTGCGACAAGTTCTCTCTTAGTTTCAGTTGACACGAAGATATTAGTCAGTTATGCTCAGGAGTCTCTGGTGTATGATTACAGAGGCAGTTTTTTTGCTTAGTGCATTCAGTGGCATAGCCCAAAAAGTGAATTGGGGGGCCTTGACCTCTTCTCTTTCCCTTCCCCTTCCATCACCCTCACTTTCCCTTTTATCGCCTTTTCCTTCTTTTCCCTTTTTAATAAACGTAAAAAAACGTTCCCGAGCCTTACGGCCCATAGGGCGGCGCTGATCTCTGTTTCCTAAGGCCCTCAGCCAGACACCAGTTTTTACACTGCTAGACCACGGATACGAGGCCAGTGTATTGTGTGGTGTGCCTGTTTACGTCCCAGCGGTGAAGCCGGTACCAAATTATATTGCTTGCTGACAGAGGCACATGTGTGTGAACAACTTGCTTAAGGTCGTTACCCGGCAGTGTCCTGGTGCGGAGTCGAACCTGTGCCTCGGAGTTACCTCAGGATTACAAGTCCGACATGTTACCGTTAGACTACCGAGCCACACTCTTCCCTTTTTAATAGAACCCCCTAAAATCCAGCTAAGGGGTCTGGTGGAGACCTGTGGGCTGGTGTTTGGAGCAGAGCCATGGCCGAAATCGAATTTGATGTATATGAGATATGATGGCAACAATTTTAATTATTTTCCTGATAATCAACTGGCCAAATTTAGTGCAGTTTAAATGTGTGCTTGTCTTGTCTGGAGGATTGGGGAGGGGGCCTTGTCTATGCCACTGTGTACATTGTCATAGTATTAATGCTAAAACAGATTGTGCTGCCACAGTGCATTCCATAATGTGCAAAGTTCAGTTCTATAGTGAATTGTGATTATCAGTTAAGCCAGTGTTTTTCAACCTTTTTGCTGCAGCGGAACCCCACACAAGCGTGAAGATCACTCACTGAACCCCATGAATTGATCCATCAGTCTAGCGACGTACACAAGGTTGAAGCTACAGGGTGTCTACGGACTCATTTCCCTAGCAGGGCAGAGCCCCCATGGGGACGACAAAGCAGACAATATAATATGAAATTTGACTGCATTATTACACAGCAGTATTGTATTTAACCAAACGTGACGGTCGAAGCAGTCGTCAATGGTCGTTTAGCCCTGCCACCAATCCAGAACATTTATCACGTGGACACCTTAGGACATATGCCTATGCCTATGCCTTTTTTTCCTTAGCAGAGTGTTAAAAGAATTGAATTGACTAAGTAAATAATCAGACGATTTTCTAACCATAAACTTAATCAATACGTTCTTTATCTCTTCTTTCTCATTTCCGATTTTGCACTAATCCTCGGAGTTGAGTGCATAGGGGCCTACTTTATAATATAGGCTTGCAATGCAGATATGCTAAAATTACTTAAGAACAAAAATGACTCAACACAGTTACACAGTAGGTCTATGCAAAAGTAGACGTGCAGAAGCGCAATTTCAAACAAAGGGTTCGGTGCTGATTTTCTACGACTTTGGCGTAATTTTGCACATTAGGTCATTTTACTGGCCAGCTACGGAACCCTTGGCAGATGCTCCGCAGAACCCCAGTTTAAGATCACCGAGTTAAAGAGTAATTGGCACTTGGTGTCTGCTTTCTTGGCCACGTTTCATGACATCCAGTTCTAGTACTTTTTCTTTTTTTTATCGTTCATGAATTATTTTAGAACAAACTGTGACTTGAAAGCATTGTATTATAATTGCCTCAGCTGAGCATGTATGTGTATTACTTTGAGATTAATTTATGCATTTGGTGTTTCGTGGGTAAGCAGTTATTGTCAGATAATGGAGTTGTGCGATTCGGCGAAAAATGAGTTGATTTGATTCGAGTTTTGATTCATTGCGATTATTTTCATCAGGCTGCAAACTGGTATCTTAAAGGTGCGAGTTAGTATTTGGCAATAAGTTTACAGAAGTGCATGTACTTTGTTGGGCAGGACATTGAATCCTACTCACTAACTCACTTTCTGGGCATCATCATTTTCTGGTTTGTAAATTTGTATCGTTTTCACTTGAAACTGTTTCAGACGAGTTGTGACACATTGCCACAAACTGTATTCTGTAACATGGCAAACTCTGTGTGTAGATACATTCTACTTTCTGTGATTTTTTATCACTTTAGTCTAGACACTGGTTTAGTCTCATATCAGTATGTTTGTATCGTTAAATGTGCAATGTAGTTGTTACCGTAACTTATACAGTCAGCTGGAATTCAAATCACGGGGCCCATGCCGCCTTATTTGCTCTGCTGTGTCTAACTGCTGAACATGTGGCCAAAAACGCCGAATAAGTTCAAAGCTGACATTTCTTGCAATAGTTCAACTCAGTGTTGTGTATAGTAGTATTTAGCTGACCGCCATTTGCATAGGTCATCAATTATGGTGCAAATATTCCATTTTTTATGTTATTTAATGGTGATCCCCTCAGTTTTTCACTTTTTGGATAGAGTTGCCAGTTGATTTATACCAAATTTCTCACACTAAGTCTCAATGAAATTCAGTTCCTCTCTTTTCACTATTAGCATTTTGGCTTAATCATGTTTGTGCTGCATTTGTTTTGTATCTTGGTTATTCTTGTTAGGACAAAATACATGACTTTATTATCCCCTAAGGCAGCAATAATAGAATAACTTGCTAAGACATTTAGTGCTGGTGTTATTTTGTAACTTGGTTTGAGAACAGCTGACACAAATATATCCTCTGAGTTAATCTGGCACGGAATGATTGCGTAAGGTGGATTTTCATCATGAACCCAGTGATATTTAAGCAATGTCGGTTATTCGCAGTTGCTAGCATGAAATTTGAACGCAAGTCATCAATCTAGGTTTTTATGCTGTCGTCACCAATTTATATCATTAATCACCAACATTTAATGTCATTTTTGTTTCATTGTCTATGTTAGTAAGCTGTACATAATAATATTGTTTTGTTGTCGTAGGTGCATACTCTAGCGGCAGTGGGAAAAATGCCCCATTACCCGTAGCATATCTATGTCTGGTGGTATTTCTCCCTGACTTTGATATCTGGAATCAACACTATCACATGGCAAACATCAAATACTGTTTAGTCATGTTTATTAGTTTGTAGCCATGTGCAAAGTATTTTCTGCTATTGTAACACTTTTTATATGCAAAAAGTACTAAATACTACTGATAACAGAAGCATTTTCACAATTAGAATTTTGCAAAAATATGCTGGTGGCCAGGTCTTCACCACTTGCCCCCATGGAGACGTTTCAGTGCTCCTTCAGACCCTTCATAGTTGGCTAGAGGGGGGATACCACATCTGTGTCTGTGTCCACATTCTCTAATACCCTCAACACTTCTGACATCTCAGTTCTTGGCAATTGTGGCACAGCGGCACTCTGCCATTGTACTAATTTCTGGGGGTTGGCACCTACGGTTATTGTCGTCGTCTTCTAACATGCTGTGAAAAGTTTCACTGCTGTAATAAGTACTGTAAATATGTAGCTTGTTGTTGTTTATTTAAGCATAATATGTATTTCTATGGCACACTTTCATACTATTATGACTCTGCTTGGATTTCGTTGCATGACACCTGTTAGATGCAATATATTTTGTCTACTTAATGCTGGGGTTTCTTTATTCCTGCATGACTGTATAAAACACTTCACATCAAATTTTTTAAAAGACACTTTTTGTATTGTGCAATTCGGATGAAATTGCAACATTTGTGAAATTCATGCACATGCACAGAAGCTCAGTGTAATCTGCACAGCTACAATGGGATGCTGTAAACTATTGCTAAGTGTAAAAGTTCATGTAAAATGTCAAATTTAGCTCAAAACAATATTGGACTAAGTGTCAGTATGCTCAGTTTCAGCAAAGCTATACAGGATATGTAATTTATCCAATAACATATAATATGTATATAATGAAATGACTGAAAATTGTACAGATCAGTTACAAAATAAAAAAAAGATATGCGCATAACAATCACAAACTCTAACAAACATAAATAAACAAATTCATGTATCAATAAAAAAACTGAAAGCTGTTTAAAATACAGATAGTACAATATGTCAGGAAGAAAATTCACAAATTTTTCATATTTGGTCTGCATCTGCTTCTTAATTATGTTATTGTATTTTGTAAAAGACAGCTGTAGTGACAGCAAAAATATTGTGTTTAACAGTCCACATGTGTGATCGACAGATATATATTTCACACAATGCTGTAAAAACTGGAAAAATAGCATGCATCAATGCTAAGTTTATATACCATGTGCATGCATCATTATGTATGTAACATGTAAATAAGAAATGGACTAGTTACAGCATAAGCAACTTTTGTAAGTTCTTTGAAACAGCACCAAATAATATGATGAATATAAACTGAAATACCCAACAATAGATACCTCAGATGATGTTGATGGAGTACAAACAAAATAGAAGCAATCCCATTGTAATGTACAGTGCACTTATATCCACTCCACAGGTTTCATAAGAATGTGAAGAAGCTTCGACTCTTTTGAAGATGGTGCTGGTTCATGACAGTATTCCCAGCTTGCATGCAACGGCAAGGACATGAGTATGCTTTCGATTCGTGCCTCAGGAGTCAGCAGACCAAACTTTGTACCCCGATCATATATCAAGTTGAACTCAACGTAGCGACCACGTCTCAGCAACTGCCACCTTCTGTCTGCTTCAGAATAGCTGTCATTTTTGTGTTTCCACACAAGTGGAATGTAGGATGGAACGACTGATTTAGCGCAGGATGTCACAAACTTGAAGATTTCCTCTTTGTTTGGGGAGTCCAAGTCATCAAAGAAGATACCACCAACCCCGCGTGCTTCTCCCCTGTGAGTGATGAAAAAATACTCGTCGCACCACTTCTTGAATCTTGGATAGTAACTCTTGTCGTGTTTATCACACGCTTGCTTCAGCTCTTTGTGGAAATGCACCACATCTTCCTTGACAAGAACGTATGGGGTAAGATCGGTTCCACCGCCAAACCACCAGTGTGTCTTGCCGGCTTTTTTGTCATTAACTTCAAAATACCGATAGTTGAAGTGCACAGTTGGAACATTCGGATTGCGAGGATGGATAACGGAACTGATTCCAGCAGCAAAGAACGTGAGGTCTCCATCGGACATTTCCTTGTGCCGGACCCTCATCTGTTGGGCTGCTGATTGCGGAAGGGTGCCATTAACCACAGAAACGTTAACACCGGCTTTCTCAAAGACCTTACTGTCTTGCATGACGCAGGTGACGCCACCTCCGCCGCTTTTAACTCTTGACCATTTCTCCACAACAAACTGGCTTTGACCATCAACTTCCACCAGCGCTTTACACACCTCTGCCTGAATCTCCATAATTAACAGCTCCATTCTGGACTTTATGTCATCCTTATTCGAAGAAAGTGTTTCCACACTGGTAACCGGCGTCGCCATAAACTTCGAAACGTCGTGGTCTAATTTCAACGAAGCAGCTGCCACTTTATTCTTGAGAACAAACTGATAGACCATGCCGGTAGACAATGCAGTACTTGTGATGCATTTGACAACATTGGCTCGTCTGAGAAACTGGTACGATGACAACGCAAAAGCGCGCCTTACAGCAACAGACCAAACATTCATTGTGTATGTTTCAACAAGTTTTCTCACAAACATATGCTTACAAGCTAACAATAACCACACAGACTTTGATACCTCATAAAAACGCCACCAAAAACAACTCGACGAGTGCCACGCCCACTTGCCACGCCCATAGAGAACAGCATTAATTGTGTCGAAGTCGAACGAGTTGACAGTTGCATCTATGCTCGCATTGTGGTCAAAAATTCGTTCTATAACATGACAAGTATAAAATATTTTTTAATTTTATTAAAACAGACTTTTCTTGGTGAACAATTTATTAAGACATAATTGCCCGTAAGACTGAATTTGACATTTTGCCAATAAATACAGGGCCGCAGTAAATGATATCGTGTTTGTTTGTAAACAGTCTAATCTTTAAAACAAAATTGAAAATGTAGCAATTATTTTTTCTTTATTTCTTCCACAAGTGTGAAGAATGGCCGAAGGCAGAGCAAGGCAAAAAGCAGGAGAGTCAGATGCCTTTCCTGGAAGAGCACTGGTTGTGTCCGGGTGTAATAATCAGAGTTCAAGGGTGTGTACAGTCTAGTGCTGTCATCATCATCAACAACCGTGGGCTCAATGCCCGTTGGTGTCTGACGCCATTCTTACTATCGCTGCCCACCGCTGCCTATCTAGGGCAGCGTGGCTTAACTTCTGCAGGGTTGCCCCACACCACTGCTCAATGTCATCTGACCATTCTCGGTGAGGCCG
>Ga0209367_1004923_pt1 | contig 18517 bp, 10 predicted proteins | sample WorMetLIZISLAND2_FD_187412 | JGI IMG/M metagenome (GOLD analysis project Ga0209367, IMG submission 187412) | Marine gutless worms symbiont microbial communities from Max Planck institute for Marine Microbiology, Germany - Olavius geniculatus... ... | reverse complement strand
AAAAAGTGATGCAAGTATTATTTTGCGATCTGCATTCGGCTGTTGTGCTAGCTGATAACGTATGAAGTAGCAGACAAAAATATCGGCCGTGTGTCATGGTTCACCGATTTTGTCGGCCGATTTTGTCGGGCAACCCCACCACGCCCACAAAAGTCGGCCGATTTTGTCGTTCGTCTGACATCCGCTATAGTCTCTGTATTTATTACGTGACAAGCATACCTCTTCCTTGCATACATACTGGTATTAGTCTAGTGTGACTTGATATTTTGAGTAGTGGCAGTGCAGTAATCTGGGCTTAAGGTTGCGTTCACATCGCCACGAGTACGAGTTTGGTGCTGTCCGGGTGCCCGTATACAAGTTCCAGCAAACACGAGTTTGCGTTTAGTTCTATGGTGGCCGTTCACATACATTCTTCCATTCTGGGTTACCTGTACATTTCACTCATATGAGTAGTTTCTGTGCAGGTCATGTTTTTATCCAGCCCGTGTGAAGTAAGCTACTTGTAAATAGCGTTAATACAATTTATGAAATCTGTGGTGCATATTTGATGTCGGAATTGACATCATTGTAAAATTGTTCATCGTCAGAGGTGCGCAGTTAGTAAAAATATTAATGATGTAGTGAAATAATGTTGTTTTAGTGGCAAAGCATTTCCTTGATTCGATTTCACTGCAAATTTTCAATATGGCTGACATGACAATATGGCCACTGAGTTATGTGCTTGTACAGGTGACCGTGAGCACTCCACTTGTACGAGTGAAGCTTTTACGAGCCGTAAATCGAAACCCGCACTCGTACTCATACTCATGTCTATGTGAACACAGCCTAAAACTTGTTGATTGACTGTGTGTGTCAAGGACAAAGATTTTGGTAAAGGATCGATGCATCATCCACATATGAATCCAAATGCAGAAGTGTCGACCACAATCAGGATTTACGATCATTATAGTCTCGATCGAGCATACATGGGCGAGACGTTTTTCTGGGGTTTAAATCCTATGCAGGGAGATACAGTCAGCTTCAAGTTTTCACCACCGATATCTATCGAGAGGTACATGGGAAGCTGCGTTTTTGATGGTCTACCTAACAGTAACGTGTTAGGCATACCGTAAATATTATAAATATGCAAAATAACAATAGTACTCTTTAATAGTTTTAATACTTTTTGCTAATAGTTTTAATTTCTGCTGATGGCACAGCAGACAAAAAATTTGAAAGAGTTGTTTTGTTGTATTGAGGCAGTGTACTAGTAAATTTGTTTTTCCTGCTCCGGCATAGAGTATTTAATTAGCATATTTATAATGTACTTATCTATGAACTAACACTAACACGTTAAGCATCCAAAATGCAGCTTTAGTGTTTCACTCATTCTTGTACTAAACCTTAGTCCTTTGACCAGGCATATAAACAGCAATAAAGTAACTGCACTCTAATATTTAATCTCCAGTAGCACTCTGAGTAACAGTGCCCTGTTGTGGGCAGTTTACACTGCAAAGTGCTGCATGTGCATTCATACCAAATCCTTTTTATACTAACTGTGTCCTTTTATATCACAATCTTTACAACATTTTTTTTATTTTTGCAAAAAAGTAATGTTTTCAAAGTCTTAATAGTGTACTTATTTGAATATAAAAAATAGAACTTTGTTCAGTGACTCGTAGGCCAGAGTGTAACCATTACATGTAGCAGGGTGACCGCTTAGCTAGCAATCCTGGAAATGTCAGGGAAAATAAAAAGTTGGGGAAAACTGGAAATTATAAACATTAGGCATGTTTGCACTATATGGTCTTTATTTCACATTTTATATTTAAAAACATTTTGCTTGCTACGCTCACGCAGCCACAATTCGTTACGTGATGAGTCATGAAATCACAGATCCTGTTTTCAATCACTGTGAATAACAACACTGTCAACGATGGAAAGTGTTCACCCTGATGTAAACTGCACGGTATGTGTGTTTAGGTATCTGTTTCGTAGTGGCAATCCCGAGCACCCTGGCGACAAATTATACAACACGTCAGTGCAGGTACTTTCAAGCTCGCGGGACAGCAGGCTGACTGCTGCACTTGACAACAGTCAACACCCGACGGAATTCCCGCTGACCGAGGACAGATTCTACGTCATAAACCATTTCAGCCACGACTCCGGTATTGCAGAAGGAACGCCGCCGTCGTGGCTTGGACCAGTTGATGTCCTACGCTTGTACGTTCAATATCCGAGCACATCTTGGGCCATTCTGAATGAGGTTGCTATTATTGTTGGTATTTTTTTCACCTTATTTTTTTTAACTTCTGTTGTGATTGTTGAGGAGTGTGGAAAGAAGTTCTGTATTATTCTCCAGAATAGCAACTTGTAGTTCCAAACTACATGTAAGTAGAACATGGATTATCCAGTACATCAGCCATCTGCTGTGCTGCATAGGCCTACACCGTTTTTGATATAACAACAGAATCTTTGCAATAACTGTACTGTGCAAAGCATCAGTGTTCCATTGCCGGGTGACAGAGGTGCTGACCGTCAGCCCAGATATATGACAGATTGTGTTGGGTCCTCAGCATCTGGCATTAAGGCTAATGGCTCAGCAGTAGATAGCAGTAGTAGACAGCTCGTGCTTCATAGATATGACATTTCTAGTGTATGGTCGTGCTGTCCTTGACACTAATAAGACACTGAGTCAAATAACATGCCACTTTGTCTGAACTTTTACGCTGAGGCTACCAGTGAAAGAATTTATTTTTAATTGACCAAATTCTGGCAAAGATATGGGCAAGAGTTTAGTGCCATGTTTTTTGACTCACACTGTAGTATGGCTGGCAGCAGGGTTTCATATATTTGTGTATTTTAGATATTCATAAAGGAGAAGAGCGAGAAGAAGACCAGTTGACAACTGATGAAATATTATATAGAACTGTTGTTGTTGTTTTACACATCAGTCAAATCATGTCACTACTGGGGCCTAATTTTGAAAACTTTTCAACATGAACTTACAGAAATGTTATGGAGAAGTCTGACATACAGAAGGTTTACGGAAAAACACAATTTTGAGAACTTGTGGAAAACATACGATTAAATTATGGACAGAGGTAGGATATAGCTCATTAGTGGACATATGAAAGCATCAAACACGCACATTTTTCATTCCTATATAATTTCCATATATGCCATAAAAAGTATAAATTTCGTTTTCAGCAATTTTAGACCACAAATTCAGTTCATCTCTTGTTGTTTATATTGGTAGCCATTGGCAATGATAGAAGTGAGACGATCTGTGTGCAGCGGTTTGCGTTGCCAGGCCTAGTGATCCTGCGTCGTGATTGGCTGAGAGCTCCAAATTTGTGATGCTGTCGAAATTAGAATACATAATTTTTATGAAAAACTTACAGAATCATAACCTTTTTATGAAGTTTTCAAAATTAGGCCCCTGGTCATCGTCTATCAGACATACCAGCCATTGTTTGTTACCACCGATCCTGTTTACTCTTTTACTGTTAATTGTACATCTGTGGATACCGTCTGCATTTCTGCTTACAGTGCACTGTCATTTTTGTTATGGATAACAGACTTTAGGACAGGCCAGAGCTCGATGATTTGGACGTTGGCGTTGTGCTGAAATTAATCATGTATTCATCTTCTGGGCCGGTCTTAGTCAATCGGCGGCTTTGTTCCAATTGCACATGAGTAAAATGAAAGTCAACCCTCTTCCCTTTCTCTCCCACTTGCTTTTCTTTTCCTCCCCTTTTTCCATCCCAGGCCCTTGCCTTCCCCTTCCCCTCCACCATCCGCGCTAAGAGGTCTGAACTCTGGCGGAGGGTTGTACAGGGTTCCCATGCCTCCTGAAAAGTCCTGGATTTTTTTCTTGAAATTTCTAGGATCTGGAAAAATATCCTTGATAATCGCGCATTTTTTCATAGGCTCACATGAAAAACAAGCCGCAAGCTTTTGGCTAAACTGCTTACAAGAGACCATATGTAAATAAGTTCATCTGAATTTTGAAAACAGCTAATGTCACCATTTTGCTACTCTGCTGAATTTTCTGCAATGGACTATACTCTGAATATTGTAAGTAAATGATGTTTTTTTCATTATATTTAAACATTCGTAGGCTACAAAAAGAGCCTAGAAAATTTTTCACGGGGATCCTGGAAAGTACTGGAAAAGTCCTGAAAACCTCAATCGGTGACACAACATTCTGCGGCAGAATATCCGCTAGTGTCTTTACGGTACATTTTATTTCCCATATATGTTCGTTCGTGAAACAAACTTAATTTAATTAAACATTATTAATATCTGCGTTTGCACCATTAACACACCAAAGTTGTTGAAATTGGCAAACGTAATTTATACCAACAAAAATTTGGCGTCTAAAAAAGGCGGCCCCCTAAAATTGGTGGCCCAGTTTGGCCAAACCGTTCGAATGTGCCTAAGGCCGGCCCTGTTCATCTTTGCTACCGTTCAAATGTTGATCCTTGACAGTGTTCAATATGTAGTATATTTTTTGGCATTTTGCAGACAACAGTACCCAACTTTTTTCTTCTGTGATGCATGTATATTGAGCTGTAACATATACAGTGGCTTCTATCCCCCAAATCTGGAATCGAAATTGGGCACAACTTCCCCCCAGTTTTTGGACTGAGGTCCCCCAGTTGCTAACTCAAGTTCTCCCCTCCATTTTGGGCTTCTTCCCCCTCTAGGGAGAAAGTTTTGTTAAGGGTGTAGATTGAAAAATAGAGAGGAAGTTTTGTTAGGGTGAAAATGAAAAAATAGGGGGTTGTTTGTCAAGGGTGTAGTTTGTCCAGTGAAAAATAGAGGGAAGTTTTGATCTACAACCTTATCAACATTTCCCCCCCCATTTTTCACTGGATGCAAGATCTGCCCACTGGGTATAGGGATAGAAGCCACTGATCACGCATGTGGTAAAGTCTACGATTGAGTCATGTGATGCGTTCTTGTTGTTGTAGGATGTAGGTTGTACTTTATGCCAGTTTCTTTGTATTATGATATCACAAGGCAAGTAGCAAATGCTCGTTTATTGTGAATAAATCAAGCAGCATTTTGCATTTATTGGATTTTCTTTTAACTGAACTATTGTGTTATATAGTTAACTGAAAGAACCTAGTCTCAGTCAGGAAAGAGGTTATGGGGACAACTGCCCCCCCCCAAAAAAGAGAAATTTGACGTCTGAAAATTGTCATTAAACCTTCATCTTAGTCAGAAAATTGGCATCCATTTCTGGCCGTAAACCCCATTTTGGGGAAATTTATCGGCAAAATTGAAATTTTCAGCACCAAGATCTCCCCTGTCGGAGATCTGCAGTATTAGTCAGAAAATGGCAATTTCTTTCTCCACCTACTTTTCTGACCCATGATGCCTCTGTTTAGCGTCACAAAGCTCACCAAACTCATACACAGTGACGAATATGAAAGGCAAATTTTTTAAAGAATTAAAATCACTAATTTAATTACATTTATTAAATAAACTGGAGGGACCACAGTACTTTACACTGGGTTTCAGGTCTTCGCATTTTACACACACAAATGTACACGAAAAATACAGCACTGTCTGTCAACAGCTTGTGACTACCAAACTTTCATCATCAGCATAGACATCGCCACTGCAATCACTGCTGAGCAGTGTCCAGCAAGTTCGACACAGGATGATAAAAATGACATAAAACAACTTTGAAACTGTTCATCAGGAAACACTTGACAGAAATGCACCATCTCTCAGCTGACAAGTCCTGTAAACACAAAGAACAGTCCCTTAAAACATGGCGTGGGCAATATTACTGCAGCGCCGGAAATATCCGGCATGCAGCGGTTAAGGGGTTAAAACAGTGCCATCATGGCTGGCGAGCAATTCCCCATCCCTAATTTGTGGCCGTCGGAAAAATGTCTGAAAATCTTCGTCGGAAAACTTTTGTCCAAAGACGCAAAATTTGGGGCTGAAAAGGACCCATTTTGGAAATTTAGAAGCAAAATTGAAATTATGCACACGCACAATCAATGCTGTCCGAAATTCTGTCGGAAATTTGCAACTTACTACCCCACCTATTTTTAACCCACGAAACGGCCGACATTGTGCACTTTAAATATCCACTTATTTACTTACTAAAATAAATGAAACTACAGTTGAACACCACAGTACTGTATGCTCTAATGCTGATGCAGCAGTAGATAGTTCTGCACTGCAGTATGGTTTATTCCTGAAACGTACTAAAAAGTTGGAACTGAAGGTAGAATAACTAACACCAAACTTCAAAACTACCAGAATAGTATAAAGATCGTGCACATCCTAGTGGTGCAGCTAAGAACATTTCGTAATGCAATTAATAGCTAGAAACTCGATTATACACCTACAATTTTTGCAGTTACTAGTAAACTGTAATCTTGACAAAAAAATTTCTTTTGACAGGAAATACAGCAGTTAAGTAGAAAAAGATAAAAATGGAGTTGCATTACCTAGATAGTCGTCCATCAGTGTTCCTATAGCGAACTGAAAACAGCAAAAAAAAACTAACTTGTTGTTAAACACAAATTTCAACTATCATATGATACAGCAAACAAAGCACTAGTATTAAGTTTTACAGTGTAAAAATCCACATGATTACAAGTAGCATGCTAAACGAAAAACAAATTATGTAACATACTTGTATTAAATGTAGTAATTTACAAAGTGGTGGCTTAATTTTATGGTTCACACATTATGTCCAACTTCAATCAACGAAGCTATTATTGATGCTGGGCCCAGATAGCACTTGGACGGGTGACTGTTGGCAGATGGATAAACAACATAACCAGCAACCCAGGCAAACTCGGCCTTGTCATCCGTCTGTGGGATAACAGGCCACCACATGATGTACTAGCACCATGTCCATGGTCTCGGAAACTGGGGCCAAATTTTCGCAACTTTCCTAAGACATTTTCCAAAGATCTTCCTATGTCAGATGATTTAGGAATTCAAAAGAAGTTTTTTATCCGAATTTTCGACGACTTTCTTTGCGTTTCCAAAGAACTTCTTCTTTTTTTTATCTTCCTAAACTAGTTCAACCAATCAGATGCGCTTATACAGACCATGCGACGTAATCAAAACTTCTTAGGAAAACTTCTTTGGAAAACTTCTTATCTTGGCACGTCCACGGGAAACGCATTTTACACACCGCTTCGTTTTTTAAGTTGACCAAACGTCAATTTCCTTTACTTACTCATTGTTGATTTTACCACAGCGTTACGCAAAAAACCTATGACGTCTAAGCTAAGTGTCAACATTGTGTACTTTTTTGCAAATTTCGTTTTATTACGCAGCTTTCTGCGTGAAGGACAAAGTTAATGCTTTCCTATATATTTGCCTAAATTCTTCCTAAGAAGTTTCCAAAGAAGTTTAGAAAATCCGCATATTTTCTTTGGAAAAGAAGTCTTCCAAAGATCTTCCTAAGAAGTTTCAAAAATTTGGCCCCTGGTGTCTAGGTGGCTGGGGACTAAGAAAATGCAGAAAAGCACTGGCCTGTGAGTATTACAGCTAGGGTTCTAATTCTAGGTCAAGCATTCAAAACATGTACAGGGTGGTCCATAAAAAATGTGGCACTTTACTTTTGTCCATATCTTCACCAATTATTGACCGATTTTCAAAATGCTTTCACCGGCTTACTCTGCGGACAATTTGCAATAATGTGGTTATTTTATGTGCCACCACACCATAAATGCGTCTCTACACTACCTTGTGAAATATAAATGAAATATGAATGTATAATGATAATAACAAACAAACATTTTTGCAAATGAACAAATAACACTTCAGATCAACTTACGGTTAATGGTCCGTATGGCGCTAAACTGTGTGGGTCTAACACAGTTCAGGTCCTACGAATCATTCACCACAATGTTGGTCTGACGCGTTTTTTCCATTTACCTAAATGTTCGTTATTATCATTAGCTTTTCCTTACCGGTACATTTATATTTCACAAAGTAGTGTAGAGATGCAATTATGGTGTGGTGGAATATAGTTATATGAAAGAAGTGAGTTCCAAACAGATTTACACAGTATGCTTACAATGTCAGTCGCATCAACCCTTGTGCCAACAATCTTCACTCGAATTTCGTCTTCAGTTTGTATAACAACATCCTGAAGAAAAAAAACAGAATTCACCATAATTTAATTTAACTTGAGTCAGGAAATTACTCCTTATCACAAATGTACCTAGAAAAGTAATTAGGAAAAGTAACATAAAATTTAAGAAACACCCTGTGATGTAACCGTTAAATCTGCAGACTTGCTGAGTCTAAGCTACGATAATATAATTATCAGCTCAAGTGCAAGGACTTGGGACTGATTGGCCAAAAATGAGTTGAGCATCCAAAGGCAGTGTAATAATATCGACCGTTAAGCCTCAAGACAACAAAAAACAGTTAGGGGTTGGCGGATCGTGGTTACGAGTACCCTGCCAGCAGCAGAACATCACCATTTTGCAGCATATGAAATCTCAACAATTCAGTTAATTTTGTCATAACTTTTAGTACCTTTAGTTTATATAGTCGAATGCAGCTATATAGCATTATTATTAGTATTGTCTCCTATATGGACCTTGCTGTCTGAAATAAACATGCCTGATTTGATTTGATTACACACAGTGACTACCAGCGAGATATACTGCTATAGTACCTCTTCCTTGGTTTTATAGCATGGAGGATTAGAATTCGGATCAAATTCCATGTCAGACGGAATAGACTGCAACAACAAAAAACCACTGACAATTATCCACCAATCAAATAAACGAATTAGCAACAGCTATAATGATCATGTTACTTGTAGATAGGCAGAATGACAGACAGGTTCATAAATAGTTAAACAGATAATGAAACAGACAGCAAACACAGTGCGCAATAGTAAGAAACACTAATCGTGCAAAATTCTTCCACAGACAAACATGTAGACACTGTAATCTCCAACTATTCTCTCTCCTGTACAATTGGCCTACCACCTGAATTAACTCCAGAAAATAGGCTAGTTCGACAAAAAAGAGCATAACATAGTGGTAAGCTAAATATACAGCTAAATATGGAAGAAATGCTATCAATTTTGTTTGATTTGAGAACTTACATGTCTTGAAATGAAGCATGACAGTGGCCCAATCTCTGTGAAGAGTCCCACCTACATCGTGTACACTTGAATAACTAATTTGTACATTCCACTATAAATACAGTGTACAATACATTCCACCAGTTATAAATGCTACCATGCTATGGTAGCACCTTATCAGTTGACACAGTGACAGAATTAACCTTTGGGGTCATCCATAAATGATGTCACACAATTTTAAGAAAAAATTAACCCCCTCTCCCCTCGTCACACTTCTCTACACTCCCTTCAAATACGACACCACCAACGTCCAACCCTTCTCTTTCCCTCCCCCTCCAGCAGCCTGTATTGTAGTGTAGAGATGAGTTTCAGCATGTCTAAATGATAATATATTAAAAAAATTATATATGCTAAATTGTCTACTGTCAACATAATGCAGAAAATTGTGTGAAATTAAGCACAGTGTTTCAAAATGTTCCTATGCCTACGCCTACTCATCCTGTCGCATATGGCAAGTTGGCCACATGAATTTAGCGGTCCATTGTGTCTTCCCACAGATGTGACGTGTGACGTCACACTTCCTTTAACCCCACTCCTACGTCACACGTCACAATAATGTGAAACTTCCTTCCCACCCCCCCCGCTCGGAGCCTGACGCATTCATGGATCACCCCTTTGTTAAGAAACTATGTCAAGATCTTCCTACTGTCATAGTAAAAGACTATTCCGATTATTAGAGACACTTCCGTGTGCACAGTTTTTCATGCACAGTGTACTGGATTAAGTGTGGATTTGCATATGGCCAGATGATTTGATACAACACACTATACGTGAGTATAAGTAAAAACTGAAAAGAAATAAATAGCATTACGAGACACTTCTGGATCATTATTACAGTCTACTAAAGCATCATCAGGTGCAAAGTATTTTGCAGCAACAGCTTACATGCCAATGGAAAACGATTTCAGATTATGTGCTAATACGCTAACTAGCGCACATGTAGAAATCTCACCTTATTTACTTGAGTGACTACAGCATCCAAAACTTCACCTTTGAATGGGCGAAAAACAATAGCTTTGTACTTCACTGGATATACAACAAACCCTCGGCCGGGCTGTATCAGACCGGCACCAATGTTGTCTATGGTTGTTACAGCTATCACGAACCCATATCTGCACAGAACAAACAGGTATGTTATGCATGGCATGCATTAATGAATGCAACAACATTGCCACAAATTCTTTTTCAGATACTTGAAACTTATCATATTTTATAAGTTTTGTTGTTCACAGTGTTCTGCTTATGATGCAATAAATAAAAATCCAAAAAAGTATAAAAATAAAGAATTTCTTAAGGACAGCTCAATGTTTAACAGCAGGAGAAAAAGATGTGTATTAACACATTATGACGTATGTGAGACTGAGAACACTGCCAATGCAGTTGCAATAACTACATCAAATATTATTTTTAGCACCCCATCCCCACACAGCAACCGAAGCCAACGTACTTTCCAGTACAAGTTCCTTCAACTTCAGTGAATAATTTCTGCTTGACTGTGTTCAGTAGATTAGGTCCAAAGTATCGTGGGTGAAGCAGAATATCATGGCTCAAGCTCACCTACAACAAAGATAAACGTATGCCACACTGTCATCCAACTTCATTTGACATGCACAATGAAGCCAATAACTAACATGCGTTATAGGTGTCTTCTCCTTCTTATCAAAAGTATAGAGTAGGTCATTCCAACTCAAGCACAAACATAATTATACAATGACATTCACATTAAAGGCAATGTCACGAACTTATATATAAATTACATACAGTTACTGAGACAATTCTGTTTAATTTATACAGCTCTATATAACTTATGCTAGCCTCCAAAACTTATTCAATTAGGTCTTGGGATAGGGTCAGTAACAGCATGAGCAAAACTCTGTAATACTATAAATAAAGCACAGTAGCATCAGATGACTCCAACATGCCATCATGCCGAACATTTCACGTTGTAATGTAACGAGGGAAAAGGCACATGCAATTTACCTTTTGGTTCATATCTTTGTTAGTAGCATAAATGTTGTATAGGTAAATTACTTCTGAGTTATTTCTCAGTTCCAGTACTATACAGTATCTTAATTCTAATATTTGTTGAGCCGGTTTTTAACGCAGTCTTCTTCAGTAGATGGCCAAACTTCAACTTGTTGAAGACTCCAGACCATGTCACGTAGTTAACAGTGTGAAGAGTCCCTTTCACCAGTAAAGGTGGAGTACCAGTTAACTGATGCTCCCGTAACAACTGCAGTTGGTAAAGTGTTCCAAATATTAGTTATCCTGCAGGCTGACTTTACCTATGTTATTCATTTCTTGCCTGTAGTTTAACTGCAAGCACACTATTCATGTATAATGTGTTTTGTTACATTTTAGCATGATTTGCATACTTTAGATACATTCTAAGCTATTATATAGTATGTGACATAAAATTTTTCTTGAATTTTGTTTATATGTCCCATTTTTCGTTCATAGCATCATTACAGTTGCTGATATACATGGGGATTTTTATCTGTGCATTCCTTTCAATATTCTGCATCAGTCGATATATGATTTAGCTTGTAACAAATTTCCTCCCGGTTTTGCAGGTGACGACTGGACTAAAAATATTTTCCGGAGATCACAATAACATCTTTGATTTCCTGTTTTGGGGAGTCGTAGTTTCCAATAAGAATCGTGTACGGTCTATGTCTCTAACACGTCCCCCTCACTATGGGGTATTTTAAAGTAGGCAACTATTGAATTGTATTGAAATATGATATTACATGATAAAACATAGCTTAAAATGACTTAATTCACTTTCAACACCAAAGCAACATAGAATACATAATAATACCAAAAACAAAGCGAATGTAACAAAATATGTAAAAATTGACGAAAAAGACAACATAAAATAGGGCTAAAGCTAAACATAAAATAACGAAAAACAAAAAGAAATAATTATCAGTTAAATTTAATTGTAATAATAAGCGCCAAAAATAAACGGTCATAAATTTAATGTTACGTTTAGTAACTTTCAAAATATTTTATGGTGTCATGCAAATGTGACAATGGAGTACCACCTTCTGCTAGGTGCGCGTCCCACGTAGCGATATTTGTGACGTCACGGTGATGTCATGTACGTTATTGCAGACATTTATAGTGTAAATTTTTGGACAAATTTAGCCCGTAACGTTGCATATGATATTTCTGTCACATGTTACAGTGTTGCGTTCTCCACTTAGCCAAATTAGGTGATTTAGAAGATGCCGAAATGTTTCATCAATACCGTACGCGACTACTGGAGTGGAACTTTTTGGAGTGTTGGTGGTGAGTGCTCATTCCGACGGTCTTTACCTACATTTCATTATCACAGGCTGAACAGTAGTTCAAGCCCTGTGTTAACGGCGACTTCTCTTTCTTATGGGAATCCCAGAAATTCGACCCCCCACAAAATCAAAACCCCTGACCCGATTGAGATAAAATTTGGCACGGTTGATTACGTCGGGGAGGGGACCCGTCATGCAAACTGTTATGCAAATTCCTCCAAGGGGGCTTCTCGGCAAATGGGTGAAATATACGCAAAAATTTTTCTTTATAATATGTAGGCTACATTTTATTGATTGGTAGGGACTCTAGGCCTATATTAGGCCTATAGCCGATTTTAATTTAGTTGTCAAAAACCAAAACAAATGTAAGTTGTTTTATTCGTTTTAATGACATTATCAGGAAAATATGTATTTAGCCATCAGCAATAATTTGTGCCATTTAACAAAACTGCTGAATATATCTTTATAATAGGGATGTTTCAGTTTGTACTGTGATTGGCTGGCTCACGACGTCATATAGCATAGATGTCGTCACCCACGTACAGTCGGCCCTCCTTAGCGACAGCAGGGTTTTTTGTTACGAATGTGTTAATTGTCACGCTGCCCATGTAGCTTACGTTGATGTCTGAAGTAACGCTGTGCATCATAGTTGAAGCTTAGAACATATTTTCCATTTTAAGTAGTCTCAAGTGAAAAATGAACAGAATGGGAATAATAAATTACAAAGTGAAAGATAGGCCTACAGGCTTCAGCTGCGCGCGTGCCAATCACCATGCATTATTGTTATATCTCAACGCAAAATACTTGCACGCGATTGGCTCAAATCGCGTCATGTGATGTTGACAAATATGCAGTGTTGTCTGTGCATGCAAAATTGACACCTCAATGTTGCCCATGCGGCCAACATTGAAGTCGTCACAGCTGTTTTGTTTAAATGATTTTGTTTAATTTTTTTGTTTGTTTTGGTTTTGAGGTATAACAAAAAATAGTGACTGTCGTCGAGGTCTTCGATCTCGAGGCAACATTTTACAAACTTCTGGCAAAAAAATTTTCAATGATGACCTCGACTCCAGTCACCAATTGTATATTGTTATATCTCAACGCAAAATACCTGCACGTGATTGTCCAAATCGCATCACGTCATTCACCAATACGCAATGTTGCCTGCGCAGGCAACATTGAGCGGCCATCATTGAAGTCGTCACATCTTCTTTGTTTGACTGATTTTTGTTTAATTTTTTTTGTTGTGGTTCTGAGGCATAACAAAACAAATAGTGACCGTCGTCATCGATCATCATTCAAATTTTTTTTGTCTTCGGTTCGCAAAAAAAAATGTTGCCCTCGGCCTTCGGCCTTGAGGCAACATTTTAGAAACCTCTGGCAAAAAATTTTCAGTGGTGACCTTGACGCCAGTCACTGTTCGTATAACGTAGGCCTAATGTTGCATAACACCAATGTTTTGCAGTCATTGCGATTAATCCAGCGCGTGCGTGATCGTGAAATGCAACGTTACAGATGCGGAGGGGCGTTATTTCTGCGGGGGCGGGGATCAACATGTCATGTGCATGCGGTCCGGCCTGGTCATCAAGACGGCGCCCGTCGTGTTCAATCGGACGTGGCTGCAGTCGTCGCGCTGCGGTGGGATTGTGACGGAATGCGGCCCGGGCGAGTATCGGGCAGTAGGACTGGCACGCGACCACCAGCAGCAGCAGCAGCAGCAGCAACCGGCCTTTCCCACTCCCCCGCATCAGTCGGCCGTCGCCGAGCCGACGGCCGCCGGAGGCGACTCAATCGAGGCCAACTTAACGGTAATCTCGTTCAATCTCAGTCTTTTCTCAGATCAGTGGCGTAGCCAGAAATAGGAATTGGGGGCCTCGCCTCTTTTTCTCTCCCATTTTTCTCTATTGTCTCTTTCCCTTCTTTTCCCTCATTTTTTCCCTCTTTTTTCTTGTCTTTTTCCCTTTCCTTTTCCCTTTGTCCCCTTAGAAGTAGAAGTATGACCCTGGTTCCTCCAGCCGAAGTCGCATTAACAGACCAATATTGGTGCATTTCAGTTTTGAAATGCGAGATCTGGTGGCAACTTTTATTATTATTTTTCTCAGAATCAGCTGACCAGATTGGCACATTTAGTGCAGTTGAAGCGTGTAGGCTACACGTCTTGTCTGCGCGGGATTGGGGGCCTGGGTCCTCTGCCTCTTTTCCCCTTAGCTACGCCACTGACGGTAGGCCTATATAATTTCGTGAAATCTGAGATGACGTATGATTATAGGCCTACTCATTATATATAGCTGATCAATGATTGTTTCGTGACAGATTTGGTTGAGACGGACATTGTGATAATAATATATGATAATGTAAACGTTATTATTAGTTGAGTCCGTTAACTGAGTTGTTTTCTTTCTTCTTTGTTGTGCTACCATTTCACGGTGAATAAAGATTTTCAGACATGGAACCATGCAGAACCCGTGTGATAATACTGGTAAAAAGTTTTTTTTTAATCTGGCTCCAAAAGTGGCAAAGGAGACCGGGGTGGGGAAATACCGGGAGGACGGGGCAATTTCTCCCTCCCTTGCACCCCAATTTTAGCGTGTGAGAAAATTTTCTTTTGGTGCGAAAATTGTTTGCAGAACGGCGGCGGTGGTGGCTGGAAGACTGCAAGTAGCGGGGCTGTGGGAGGGCGCAGTGGCTCAGGGGGCAGTGGTCTGACGTCACGTGCACGCTCATCTCTCGACTTCCTGTCTATCGTCACTCGCTTCCAGCTGGCTCGACGCGCCAGGGCCATCTATCTCACGGGTGGCAGCACCGACGAAGAAGATCCATGGACGTACAACGCCCTCGAGCTGGACGACTTCATTTTTGAACACAGCCCCACCAGGTTAGATCAACTGCGAGTATTTGTATTTAGCAATAGAGTTATCGACAATTAGAACACACTGCCTGATGTGTGTGTTAACTGCAGTACAATATACAAGAAATTTGAGCTAATGCTCACGAGACGCGCGAAAGCCTACAGTAAGCGTTATATGGCTTTTGCCTGTGCTTACTCATGAATAGCCTACCGGTAGCTTTGGTGATTTCGATGAATTGGAGGATTATTTATCTGCTCGGGGTTTGCATGGTTCCACGTAGGCCACCCACGCCGTTAGATGGCGCCTACTGTATAATGCATTATTGCTTTCCCAATGGTCAGTTCGTCAAAAACTAAACTTTGTGAGTTTGGTTCAGTTCAGTTACGTCGCTCCGTATTATACGCGTCTTAAGTCATTTAGAAGTATGTCAGTAAGGTAGCCAGGATCTGGATGAAGAGGAGGGGTCACTTGAAGGTAAGGTGTGGGGAGGAGTCTCTGTTCCCCAGCGGAGAACGGGTCTGTGCTTCTCCCTCAAATTTTTTCAGTTTTTTTGGTGTGAAAATGAACTGTTTTGGTGCATTTTGGCACTATTTTGAGCAACCGAGTAAGGTCCTAGGGGCACATACATCCAGTGTCCCCTCCCCCTAAATTTTCCCGTTTTTTTGTGTGAAATTGAAGTGTTTTGATGCATTTTTGGCATTATAGAGTAAGGTCTTAGGGGCCCCCTTATGGCTACACCAGTGAGGTGTGTTCGTTATACGTATATATAGACATGGAGCGACCAGGTTCGCTCGTAGCGGCTCTGAGTCTCGCTCGTCGCCGATGACGTCATCAACAGACAACCTGCGTACGCTGGTGCAGACCGGCGAAAGGCGCGTGCTGCGAAGCAGCCGTCGTCGCAATCGTCGTCGCTCCGTGCAGAACTTAACGTCGGCCGCCGCCGCCGCTGCGCTGCAGGCGGCCGTCAGTCGCGCCGCCGCGGCCGCTGTCTCACGGCCGATCAGCTTCACTGCAGGTTTAATACGTCACCGCCTTTTGTCTTGTCTATTTTTGGCGGTCGCGCTTACGGCACACTGCCAGGGTTGCAAAAAGCCCCCCAAACCCGGCGGGGTTTTCATGGGTTTATTGGACTTTTGGGTCGTCAGGTTTTTTGGTTTTTTTAGGTTAGGCCGGTGTTTTTGTGAAAATACCCACCTCGATGGGTTCTGGAATTTCTATGGATTATCTGTTGGTTGATTCACAATTTTCACATTTGTTTCGCTAGTGGAACACAAACCGAAATTGGATTAAGTTTGCGGTGGGTTTTCAGTGGGTTTTTCAGGTCGCTTGTTTTTTGGGTATTTGCTTGGATGTTTCAACCCTGCATACTGTTGTGTCTGTCTGTTATTTATCTGTCGTCAGTAACGTACGTATTATGGCTAAACGGTGTACGTCTTACCGGAAGAACTGTCTGAAGAAGCAAACAGGGTTGCCTGACGTCTACCCTGTGATACTAATAAGTGAAACACACGGAGTGCACTTCACATAACTCTATCCTCTTGTCCATCTCTGTGCCGCCAAAAAAAATTATCAAATTCGGTGGAGATTTCATGAAGTTCTCACAAAACTGTTTTGTTTGTTTTTTTTTGGGGGGGAGGGACACTGTGTATATTGCACCACTGCATTATGTTAACTGTAATTTTCAGCGGTATCTCTGGCTTGGTGATGTAACGGTAAAATGTGGGACTTGCGATCGGGAGGTTGTGGGTTCAACTCCCAGTCGAGTCACTATCAAGTGGTTACTACTTGGATGGGCGACTGTCTGTGGACAGGTAAACCATCTAGGTATATATAACCAACGCCAATGTCAACTCAACCTTCCATTCTTCTGGGGGTAGGTAAATCGAGTATATATACCGACCTGTCTGGCCGGGGTTAAGGCGGGGTGCGTTCACCTGTGTTGGGTGGCAGCTAACACTGTGTGATCCCATACAGCAGGTGACGCTCCGTAGCTCTGAGATGAGTTTCCTATTAAGAGGTAACCCATCTTTGTATATAACTGACACCAATGTCAACTCAGCCTTCCATCCTTCCGGGGTAGGTAAATCGAGTACCGGCCTCTCTGGCGTGGGGTGCGTTAATCTGTGTCGGGTGGCAGATAACACCATGTGATCCCACATGGCAGGTGACGTTCCGTAGTTTTTGTGATGAGTTTCCAATATCAAGACCTATACACACCACCTCTATCTTTACCTTTTAATAATGAAACTAATACCCCGTTTACACGAGGAAGCATTCATGAAGCACACACGAAGCACACGTACTGTCACATCAAGCCAGCTGTAAGAGTGCACGACGTGTGCTCGAGGTTTGCTCCAAGTTTGCCCTAAGGTTGTTTGTTCTAAGTGTGCTGCATGTGCGCATCGCATATGCTTAAGTGCATCCTCGTGTAAACGGGGTATAATTTTGACTGCAGCGGCGCGCGGACCCTCGCCGTCCCAGTCGTCGCTCGTGGCAGCACCGTTCGTCATCAGGCCAATGTCAGACGAGCAAGTTGACACTGGATCAGCTAAACGAGCTGATGACCTGTCCATCAGGCAGGAGATGGATCTGGAGCCGTCGACCATGTGTGACAGACGCACCGCGTACGAGCAGGCTCGCCAGCAGACCGCAGCCACTGCAGCAGGTTAACATCAGCATTACGCTCGACAGCACGTACGTCTTAGCTATCATCGAGGCGTCCGTCCATCCGTCACACCCTGGCAGTGGCACGGTATCAAAAATGTGCAACTTAGGATCAACAAATTGTTACTGCGGACTGCTACAAAGGTCCTATTTTTTCTGGTGACAAATGTGCGTGCCGCTAGTTGAGGGAATTTCCCGTGAACGAGGTCGTCAAAGAGTGTTACACCCCTCCCCCCAAAAAAAAACTCGACTCGTTATTTAACCACTATTGACTCATATGTCAAAACGGTTGCACGTAGGGTAGGCATAGACTTCCTGCTTATCAAAACAAACACTGCTCATGGGCTTTCCGGCGGTATTAACATCGATGACCTTTATTTATTTATTAGTTGAGTACTGACATTCAAGAACAGAAGCTAAACACAGGTACAAATAAGATTACGATGTCAGGAAAGGACAGAAAGGCTCCATACGAAGCACTGACAACTATCCTAATCAGTACAATAGGTTAAAAACTTCGACAAATCAGTACGTTTCAAAGCAGCTTTAAACCTAGCAAGGGAAGAAAAATCAGTATC
>Ga0209367_1004921_pt1 | contig 18521 bp, 13 predicted proteins | sample WorMetLIZISLAND2_FD_187412 | JGI IMG/M metagenome (GOLD analysis project Ga0209367, IMG submission 187412) | Marine gutless worms symbiont microbial communities from Max Planck institute for Marine Microbiology, Germany - Olavius geniculatus... ... | reverse complement strand
CAAGAAGTGACTGGTAGAGCCTGTATTGGTCAGGAGCAGAACATTATCGATACTGCAGCTGTCAAGTGGGCCAGTGTACAAGTGTCATAGTGGGCCAACACTTCAAGCAGTTTTACTGTAGGCAGTTGAAAAATGGATAACTGAATGAAATGTCAGTCACAGTGTCAGAAATGTGAACAAAATGTGTTTTTATGCGTTATATTAATTAAGCAATCATGTCGCATTGAATAAAAAGTGATATTTTGTTTGTTCTATTTTCCCCAGGTAGTGTAAAAACAGATGTTGAGTGAGACGGGAAATTAAATTGTCACTTGACGACAAGTTGTCTCAGAAATATTCGTACCAAAAATAATTAAGATCCGATAATCCTACTTCACGTTACAGTCGAAAATGTCGGGGATGTTTTTTTTGGGGGACACAGTGTATAAAGACCTGATGGCGCTTGAGAAGTGTGTCACTTGTGAGACATTTGTAGCAGAACTCGCAGACGTAGAGCCGCGAGTAGCTATAACATCACAACATATAATATACACATCACATGATACTTCAGACGATTCGCCAACAGCTGTCGAGATTAACAATCCTTCTGATTCATTCTGACCAACTAGTTCAGATTCACAAAAATAAGCCTTTCCGAACTGACTGACACACAGAAACAATTTAGGGTTCTAGGGGTTGTTAAAGGTGAATGGCCACGGTCAAACTCACTTGTGAAATTTATGTACACCTCAATTAAACACTTCACATTGCATATGTTGATTTAAGCCTGATAAATGTATGAAATTAATGCCTAAATATAATCAAAAATGGCGTTATGTTACGCTGAAAAATCTAACCTTGGCTAGTGGCTGGAAATGACATCACAGATTCAACACAGCCATCAAAGTTTACCAATTAATTCTAATATTTTTCATAACAGAATATTTTTAATGACAAAAAATACTGCGTCACATGACAACTGCAGCAGTATATAGATAGAAAATGTTATTTTATAATGCTTATGCTTCCACGTGTATTTACGTTAATGACGAGTACAACCGGTGACGTCATCAACCTGTCAACGTGGCAGTTCGTTTTCTGCGTCATTTTGTTAGATGTTCAATTTCAAATGTAAATATCTTCGTGTTGACAAAATACTGGTCGCCGATATTACCGTCAAAGTTATCAGAAAATTATGCTGTGTTAAGAAAATGGACAAAATATATATATGTTAATTTTGGTGTCCATGGACCTTCAAGGTATACAGTCATGCAAAATTTCATCAAACTAAGTGCAGCGGTTCATGAGTTATTGTGATCAGAAGAAAAATGACTCGTGACAGAAACACTACTGTCACTACTGTGGGTGACAAAAACCTCCAGCACCACCTGAGAATGGCTGATCACATAAAAAAAGTTATTCACAGATAGACAAGTTTATTGACGTTACCAAAGCAGGATCTACCCTCCGTCAAACCAACTGCATGGCCCCAAGTAACAGTCTAGATATTAAACTATTAAACAAGGGCACCAGGGAAAGTTTAGACATTGCCAAAACCCCAAACCCAATAAAACACATCAGGCGGATTTTTGAAAAAAAATGGGTTCTAAGAGAAGCTGAGATGAAACAAATGAAGAAATGGTACCTGGCGAAGTCATGAGAGTACGGTGAGAGATGCGACGTTGTGAACTCGTATTTGTCAAAGACGACGATGACAGAATGACGCAAAACTCCGCCCGTCACCAGCTGACGCTGCGTGTCACAGCACATGCATATACATATTATCACAAGTTCATCAGACATACCTGGCAGCTCAGTGGCACGTCAGACTACAACTAAAAAGTTGCAAGTTTGACTATTCGTCAGGTTGCTATCAAATGACTACTGGTAAGAAGTGCATGGATGACCATCTGAAAACAGGTAGTAACTAGACGGTCGTTACGACTCCATCGACTGTAATGCCTATGCCAAGGTGTGGCAAAAAGCTAGCTATTGCAAAGAGCATAAATGCGAAAAAAAGAAATCACAAAAATCTATTTATAGCCAAGCAATAACAGGACCAGAACCCTGCCGCCAGTGATTGGTCACACATGACAAAAATGTGGCATGATTCGTAGCATCTCATGAATATTCATTATTTGCATGGCTAATGAGCATCGCTGCAAATGTTTGCTGCGAGAGAATAATTTGAAAAACAAAGTGTTATTAACTGAGTGATTACAAATTAATAAGGAACCCGATGAAATTAATGACCAAACCACAGTGTTGCAGAAAGACTTAGGGTTTAATTGATCGAGAAAGAATTAGGCAGTTTGATGAATTAGAAAAGAAATAAAAGAAGAAAGGTGACCGCATCACTATATGCGTAACGTCAACTGAGTAGACCTACTGTATAATGGCTTGTGAACGCAGTCTAGAAATGCACAGTGACAACTGATGGTAGATAAACATTAGCCAACTAACCATCGTTGTTAGAGGACCAAAGTTCATTAATTTTTTTTGCTCAATGTGAAAGAGATCGTAGTTGATAATGCCGTTTACCGCCTGTCAATATCCATCCAATCCAGAAATATTTGCGCTCAAAGTCCACGCACACATGAACAGTCCAAAAACATAATGCCTCCGGCCACTGCGTTGTAGTTGGCAGAGGCATAAAAATCTTGGTATACAACTAAACAGCAGGATGCCAGGTAACAACACTGTGGCACTGAATGGCCTATATTGTGCTGATGTGCCGTTAAGAAACTACTCACGTCCCAGATAACACTGTGGGATCCTATATGGCAAGTGACACTCCAAACCTGTGATATAGCTTCCCGTGAAGAGCTACAAAAACGTAAAGTCCTTCCCGAGCCATAAGGCAGTGCTGATATCTGTTTCTTTGACCATCAGCCAGACACCAGTTTACACTGCGAGAGCACGAATACAAGGCTAGTGCATCGCACAGTGTGCCTGTTTATTCCTAGGTTTCACTAGTACTCACTGCACCTACCCACGGAGGGATGGCCGGGCTGAGTTGACCTAAGTAGCTGGTTGCATACTGAGATAGTTTACCCATCTGCCATGATCACCCATCCAAGTACTAACCAGACCCGGTGTTGATTAACTTTGTTGATGTGATCAGCAACGTTACCAACCAAGCCAAACCAAAGCTACACTATAAATTAACAGACTGTAACATCAAATAATGAAAGAACAAGTTGAAACAACATAGATACAACACCATCACTCGGATAATCTAAGCTGCAGACAGACTACCTGCTGCGCAATGGTCTGTGCAGTGTGGAAAAGTCTGGACTCAGATTCAGCAACAGGCGCAGTCATCAGATTCTTCATCTCCTCCACATCAGCTGGACCCGGCAAAAGTGACGATCCTCGACCACCGAGTATTAGTGATGAGCCGCTGACAACTGCACTGCCCCTCTCTGTGACGCTCCCACTCCTGGCAACTGCCGGAGGTTTGGAGTTCCTGATACTCTTGGTCTTTGTCTTCACTTCTGATGTCTTGTTAGTTGTACTGGTAACAGGCGCTGGGGGTCTGGCCGGCTGACGTCGTACTTTCATTGTCATCAATTTGGGTGTAAAATGCCGCCTTGCCTTCTGCATGTCAACAGTATAATAATTGAATACGGCGGTAGCAATGGTAAAATTGGTCAGATGCATGATGACAGTACAGTAACAAAATATGACAGTAATAATTAGAATTAGAAAGATATTGGCCAATGTCGACATATCAGAAATCCGACCCAAAGAAATTTGAAAACTGGATGCTAGTTTAAGCATCAGTAGTCAACTTGCCAGCTCCCTACGTAAATGGCAGATAAAGCAGACTTTGAGAATGGAAGAACTCCAACTCTGAAGATCTTATGACATCGACCATGAATTAGATCATATGGCGTATCGTATCAATCATCTGCCTACATGCCAAATTATATTTTAATTCCAACTGAAAAACAAACTTTTTGTTGGTGGCATACGAATGTATGGGCAAAGAGATCAGCTTCATCAGGTCGACTCCTTATCCAAGTCGAACTAATAAAGCTGGTTTTAACTTTCTTCGACCTAGAAATGTTCAGCATTCAGCAGTGTTGGTAGTAATAGTAAGTAGCTATTAAGTGCCACCCCTATTCAAGACCGGAACGAAAGTGCATTACAAGTGTCAAAGTTAAAAATCATCAAAACATATATGGCAAGCCTTGCCCTCTTGCTGGTCAGATAGCTGGCTAGCTGAGGCAGCTTTCGCCCAGTCTTCAGCTGTGGTTTGTTCGGTCGCACCAACATTGACTTGTGGCTGGTGGTCCTCTGTGCAATCTGCTGCCGTGCCTTCTGCTGCGTGCTGAAATTAGTCTGTGCCAGTGACATTGACACGGTGGCGTTGACATAAGCCGTTCGCCGGCGTTGGTCCGAGTCTGCTGAGAAGAACTGGGTCAGGCTGTCAAACAGCGACGTCAGCTGGATGTTACGACTACGTCTCCGTGGTGACGGAGCATCGGCCTGATGGTCCTTCTCTATGTCCGAACCAGCAGAGAGCTTGCTAGCATTTTCTGAATCACACCAATGACACAGTTCACAAAAGTGCAAAGACTTAAAGCAAATAAAACAAATGGCAAAAAAGGGTTCCCACACTTTTAAAAACAAAAATTTCCAGGACTTTTCCACAACTTTCCAGGACCGTCCACACCAAAAGGTTTTTCCAGGACCTACTCAGAGCCTGCCAACGCTTAACTACTATTGCTGCACATTAGCATAAAATATTATGGTTCATTACAAATTACGTTTTTCAATATAAATGTCAAAATGCTAGGAAAAAATACTTGATAACTCAGTTTCGTAAACTGGGCATCGAGGCTTACTTACCTCAAAACTGGGACGTGAGAAGAGCTTACCTGCCACAAGCACCTCAAGTCTTATCTCTTCACATATTCCTTTCTTCCTATTTCCTGGACTAAGAGTGCATTCCCGTAGACACGAGTATGAGTCCGGCACTGTCTGGGAACCTGTCGTGTATTTCAGTGGCAATACAGCGTTCGTTCGCATATGTACGAGTACGAACTGCCTGTAAAATTCAACTAGTACAAGTAGTTTCTGTGCAGATCGTCTTTTTGTCCAACCCATGCAAAGTGAACTACCCGTAAACAGCGCTAATACAATTTATAGAAGCTATGGCACATATCTGATGTCAGAACTGACATAGTCGTAAAACTGTTCATCGTTAAAGGTGTGTGGTTATCAAAAATAGTAACTTTGTAATGGAATATTGTTGTTTTATTTGCGAAGCATTTCCTCGATTCGATTTCATTCAATATGTCCGACAGGCGATGAGTTATGTTCTTGTATAAGTGACTGTGAACACTCCACTCGTACGAGCAAAGCTCCTATGAGCCACGCCACTGAAATACACGACGGGTACCCGGACAGTGCTGAACTCGTACTCATGTCTATGTGAACGCAGCCTAATTCTCTTTCTCTAGTAGATCCAGCAGTAGTTTGCAGCACTTAGCTGTCATTTTATAAATCTATGCTTGATTGAATGATCGATCGTATGATACCTCTTTCCAAAAGCCTGTCCTTGTCCGAGAGCTTGGCTTTGCCCTTGCCGGACTTTTTCGACTGGTGGACACCGTCGGATGATCTCAGCGGAGAGACAGACACACGAAGACTCATCGATGTGGAGTCCTTCGATGCTGATGGTCCAGAAAAAGACCGAGACGTGAGGCTTGGTGCTGGGAGTGGATGCTCTCCAGACGACCTCGAAAAAGGACTCTTGTCTTCAGTCGATGTTTTAGTCGTACTGTAGGTACGAGGTGGGGGAGAGACGTCATCATTGTCTGTGGAGTAGCTGCTTCTCCGACGTTTAGCAGCGGGCGACATGCTAACACATCACACATAATCATATCTAAGCTCTCACCAGGCTGGCCACAGTTTTCGAGGAAAAAATTAACGGATTTCTCAAAGACTTTAAAGCACCTTTTCCAAACCAATCTCGGCGATGTTTTACAGTGTGAGATCAGATGTTTCCGGAAATTCTGGCATCATATAAAAACCGCTAAGAGCACAAAATTAGTATTACTGGAAAAGTTACCGTAACTAACTATCCAGCAATCCAGTAAAATGAATCTGAAGACTGGGCAGTTAAGTATTGACTGCAGAGTTTTCACACTGTAGTAACGATGATTATAATCTAATGTAATTTAAGGACTTTCAAAACCCTCTTACATCAAATTCTGAAACTTTCATGATCCTAGTGGGTTTCCAAAAACTTTTGAGGCCGTGGAAAAAAATGAAAACTTTTTCAAACCCTTTCAAGTACCTGTGGCCACCCTGTCTCACTAGTTCCTACAAAGACCAAAGTACCTTTGAAGAAACTCACAGGAAATGAGACGTCGACAACAAACAGATTAAGGTCTGTTATAACACAATAAAGTTACATAACTTACTAGTTATGGTAAAGTTTCAACTAACGAGTTTATTGAAAGATACTCTTGTCTTTGTAGACAAGAAAAGCCCAGCTAACGCAAAGAGGAACACACAACAGCGGTGCACGTTTCGAAGCCCAGTAAAACAAAATCTAAGTTCACCCATCCTAGCAACGATGTTTCTTCTACACTCGCCAGAGGCCGCCAGACAACCGGCAGCTGATTATCTATGAAACAGCAAATTTTTCCTACCCCTCTGTCACTTAGCACCCTCGCATGGGGGGACTCCCTTCTAATTTATGGAAAACCTTTACGGTTCCTGAAACTAGAGTTTTCCAGGCATCTAATGGCGGATATTTGGTGATCCACCCATGTGATGGACAGACAGACAGACAGACAGAATTGTGATGGCTAAGATGCACTACAGCAGTAGCTGCTGTTGCGCGTAAAAACAGTGAGACAGACTGGCCACAGTTTCTATTTCTTCCATGGCCTGAAAAGTCCTTAAAAACCAAAGTGAGAGATAAGTGGTATATTGCTGAGAGAGTAGTTACCAGTCCACATCTGCTGTTCGACTGTTTGAGATGTCAGCACCAGAACTGGCACACTCACTGCACACCCATGACCACTCTAAACAACACATCCACACAGATACTAGTTACTGTAGTGTGTTAGATTAAAGGTCCATGGCCACGGTCAAACTCATTTGTGCAATTTATGTAGATTTACGTCTAATCTTGCATACATAATATGCCGATTTGAGCTTCATAAATTATGAAAGTGACGTGCGATTTCAAACGAAATGCGGCATTACGTTACGTTATGCGAAAAATTCCAATCTATTAGTTCCCCCGGTGACGTCATTTTCGTAGATCGTTGATTGCAAGTGCAAATTTCTCCGTGTTGACAAAATGCAGCGTGCCCAAGTTACTGTCAAAATTATCAGAAAATTGTACTTTTTTAAAAAACGAGTAAATTAATTTTGGTGTCCATGGACCTTTAATGTGCCCAGACGTATGGCCTAAAATCCAGCCACAGCCAGAGCCATACTGCGAAAATGCCACAACAGTTTCTTGGAAAAGGATCTGGACATACATAAGCACAGTAACATGTTTTTTGTGACAGATGTACAGACCACGTCTATCGCAATAGCTTTTAGAAGTGTCACACAAAAATTAAGAAACAGGAAGTTGGAGAGCATTTATATCTCGTTTCAGAAGAGTCGAATGTTTTGGGTTAAATGCTGCATATGTTCTGTAAGTGGTCTATTTCACAGAGACATTTCCCTGGGTGCTACTGTTTGCACTGCTGATACAAGCACTGTACACCTCTGAGCGTGTATCTGTGGTGCACGGTGTGTATGGACTATGGAACCTATTATGCAAACAGCAACAAGATGTCATCCCAGTGTCAGCATAAAATGCAGCCATCCACCTGGCTACGCTTACTAGCCCACTCCACTGCATAACCTTAACGCTGATGTTTCATTTTTTGAGCTGAAAACTAGTTTAAGTCCCGACCCCCTAGGTTCAAGGAGGCCATTGTAGGCAAGCGTTGATGACGGCTACCCCCTAAAAGTGGTTATTTTACCGCTATTGGCTCGTTTAGCGTGAAAACGGTTGGAGATAAACAGAAGCATGCTGCTTATCATAACAAGCAACAGTGACAAGCTTTTTATTGGTGTGAACATTGATGACCTTGAATGACCTTGAACTTCTAAAATAGGGGTTTTAGTGTTTTTTTGCAATTTGTGGCTACAGCATAGATTTCAAGAGTGAATGCATCAAAATGGATAGAAACAGATCAAGACAACCTACGAATAGGAACTGCTAAAAGGCTGTCGCGCATCTCATGAGCTTTGCTCAGATTACTTGTTTATTTTTTCTAACCCTTTTGTTATTAAGTTACAAGTGAATATATCAGAAATTTGGACAAGCAAGACCAACAGTGCAGCCTATAAAGATGCGCACATAATGACAGGATGCACACAATATAAAAACTTAAAATGTTTCAGTCACCTCTTGGTGCCGATTGGCCGCAGCACTCAGGATGATAAACTCGATCACACACTTCACATACCAACATTCCTCCCTAGCATACATTAACATGCTCATTAGCATACAGCAGCAGCAGCAGTACATGTAGGCATACTGCAGAACAGAATTAGAGTAAAAAGTAAAAATAAAATTCACAGTTTATACTTTAACAAAAATTGGAAAATTTATGGCACATATTCCATTCACCATAATACTGTGTGTTGGTGAAACGTCAAAAGGGTAACACTTTTTACGGGCGAAAGCAGCTACTGTTTTAGCACAGCTTAGCCATCGCAATTCTGTCCGTCCGTCTGTCCGTCACATGGGTGGATCAGTCAAAAACGGTGCAAGCTAGAATCACCAAATCTTCACTGTCAGCTGTCTGGAAAACTCTAGTTTGAGAATCCGTAAAGCTTTTCCACAAATTCGAAGGGGGTCACTCCGAACAAGGGTGCTAAATGAGAGGGAAGGAAGTAAAAATTCATGCTTTTTAGCCAATAAGTCGCTGTATCTCAGTAACGATGCGAAATAGGGCCTAGGTTACTATTAAGATTTCACTAATAGGAAGTAGTACACTGGCTTTTGATTGCCACCGAATTCAATGACCTTGGACGACTCTGAATGCCAAAATAGGGGTTTTTATGGATTTTCTGGCAATTTCTGGCTGTGAGACACATTTCAAGAGTGATTTGTGCTGAAATCAGTTGAGATAGACATGGACAAGCTGCATATGAAATTTTTAGCATTAAACGTAGCAGGGCTCCCAGGAGCAAGAAGTGAAATTTCAGAACCCAATGTTTATAAAATTTCAGGACAATTTCAGGACATTTTTGTCGGTTTCATGAGGTTCATGAGGTTCAAGGAAACCTGAGCACGAGGGCATCAAATAGTGGTACCCCCGTGAAAGTGGTTATTTTTACGCTGTTGGCCAGTCCTTCTTGAAAACGATTGCAGATCACCATGGGCATGCTGCCTATCACAACAAGCAGTTAGTGACGAGCTTTTTAGTCATATCAACATTGATGACTTTGAAAGACCCTAAACTTCCAAAATAAGATTTTTTTTATTGATTTTTGCGATTTTCAGCTGCAGCGCACACTCCAAGAATGAGCTGCAACCAAATGGCTCGAGATAGACTGACGTAAGTTTACGAACAGGAACTGCTATAGGTTTTCGCTCGTCTCGTGAGAATTAGTGCAAATTTATGTTCGCCTTGTAACCAGTAATCATTTGTTCAGTCTTTCTGTTTAAAGCTTTAATAATAATGTCATAAACAACAATGGCATCACATCAGCTTCAAGCTCATAAGAGTAAGAAAAATGCAAGTTTTACTGGTGAAACATACACTACGGAGTTTACGAATATCTTTTACCACATTTACAAACTGGAACTCACGTTCTGAAAAGAGTTAAAGGGATTCTGCTGAAATATCTAAATGAAAAATGGTCTTAGATCTAGATACAAGTTAAAAGTTTCAGTAACTATGAGGTTACGCATACAACAATGCCACTCTTATGAGCAAAGAACTGAAAAACTTAAGACGCACCAGTCGGAGTTTGCGTGTTCGTCCAGACACAAGGCAGACCGTGCAAGGTTTACAAGAGTAGCACAGCCACAGACGTGGAGAGCCAACATTACATGATGTCCAGAATGCCTTCGCTGCACCGCTCATGCATTTGATGTGCTCTGCAACCAACCATAAAGATCAACTCAGCCTTCCATCCATACAGAGTGTGTAAACTAAGTACCGACCGATCGGTCTGTGGTTAAAGCATGCACACCTATGTCGTGTGCCACATAAAACTGCATAATCTCATATTGAAAACGATGCTCCACAGCTCTGAGATGGGTTACCATCAGGAGCCATAGACAACCTTTAACATTTAACTGTCTAATATCTAGCAGGCAACTATCGATAAAACTCACTGCCAACGCCACATTCAGCACACGTAGCAACATTGGTGCGATCTTCTTCGATCTCTTTACATTCACTGCAGATGAAGAGCGAAGGAACCATCAGGTCATCCTGGCCATATCAACAAACACACCATTATGCACACTGACTGCCAATGCAACGAAATAATCAAAAAAATCTCATGTCTCTCTCAGGATTCCCACACTTTTGCTAACAAAAAAATTCTAGCATTTTTTCAAGGACTTTACAGGATCGTCACAACTTTTACCAGGACCTTTGTCGAGAATGCGCCAACGTTTAAATATAAAGACGAACAGCAACTACTTGACTTTCCAGCGTATTAAGTGGAGTCTATTTTCAGATAGGCATGATGGCTTCCTATACAGCATTGAGTTTATCACCAATAATAACCCGGCCTACTAAAGTCTGCGAGAATCAAGATGAACATTTTGCATGCATGCAATGGCATGAACTGGGACATTCGTGACAGCTTAGCTATTAGAACTGAGCAAACACAAACTACTGTACCGAACTTGGAACAAACTGAACCTGTGTGTCGATGGACATGTTCTCAGCATCGACGTCTGGCTCATCCACAGTGAGCGTTACATCGGCTGCGTCATCATCATCACCGCACAAAACAAAGCTGTTTCCGTCCTGCCGCAACTGTTCCTGCCTCACAAGCGACTTGCACGCTGACCGAATAAGTCGCCGGATGTCACTGCCCGGATATATGTCCAGCCGGTAGTGGCTGCGAATGGCCTTTTCCAGCGCCTTTCCAGACGCCGATCCAAGACGCAGAATAACTTGCAAAACGACATCCGACAAGTCCGCATGTTTGTCGATGACTAGCGTCGGTTTAAAATCGGCGGAAACAGTTTCATGAAACACGTTGCTGAGTTGCATTGGAGGACTGTGCTGTGGTGGCGGCGGCTTAGATTTCTTGGTGGATTTTTTCAGTGGCTCCTTTGATGGCAACGACGAATTTGATTTCTTCGTCTCCAATTTTTTTGACTCAGATTTCTTTCTTTTTGGCTTCAATTTGGGCAAGCGTGTCTCTGTTGATACACTACCCAACAGCTTGGAAACCTTTTTTGGCTTCGGTTCGGGCGAGAGTGTTGTTGAAGCATTGCTCGATGGCTTAGAAGACTTTTTCGGTTTTGCTGCTGGCAAGTGTGTCTTCGTTACGGCAGTGGCAAATGGCTCGGAAGCAACCGGAATGCTGGAAGAGCTGTTTTCCCCGAGATTGTCCTTGTACGACACAACGCCGGAGGGATTATAGATGCGCTCGATGGCACCGCAGCTGACGGCAAGGTCCAGCAACTGGTCTATTTCGCTGCTGGTCACTGCATCCCCGCAGCGATCCAGCATGTGACGGATCCGGTCGGCCGTTGGCCGCTGCTTCTGGCGTCGGACTTTCTGTATAGCATCCGCAATTCGCCGTCCGACCTCGGTCTCGGGCGCAGTTGCTGCAGGCATCGTCGGTTCCGTCCAGTGATGTAGAATCTCTACGAATCAATCAGTTCATACTTGCAGGCTTGCCCAATGCTGAAACACAATATGCAAATCACATTATGACTTTCATATAGTTCCCGATCGATATAACAAGTGGCATGCTAATGTGGAGGTAAATCTGCCACGTGCAATGAAGTACAAAAATTCCAAAGTGGCGTAGAATAACTTACCTGTTATTACATAAACAGCCTGATTTTCACTGAATAAGTAGCGATGTTGTAATCAAAACTAAACTCAACAATAAAAATTCACTGTCACAAAATCAGGCACACAGAAACCGATCACAAACCCTATACTTGACCCTATCCTGAGTAGAGTGGAGTTTACTGGGTGCCATAGGAATACATTGCGCCTATTATTTCACATATATACCGTATAACTACCAATAGGGTTAGGTTTAGGGTTAGGATTAGGGTTTAGGGTTAGGGTTAGGTGTAGGGTCAGGGTTAGGTGTAGGGTGAGGGTTAGGGTATAGAGTTAGGGTTAGGTGTATTCATATGGCGCCCAGTAAACTCCACTCGTCCCCCTATCCCTAGCCCAGCGTTAAACCTGTCCCTGTCCCTATCCCTAAGCCTGATGATAAATCGTACCTATCTTACTTTGTCTTCCGAAACCAACAACTGTTTACACTGCGTCCACTCAATTTAAGAAACAATAACGCAACACCAATCGTGACCAATCAACTAAAATAATACAAGCGGATATGCAAACAAAAGCTAGGCCTACAGAGTGGCTCTACAGCAGCAAATGACGTGAAATTATTCTGGTAGTGGTATGGCGAAAGTATTGAACAGTCACAGCAGTGTCTGCTATCGCTTTACAGAACTGTAAATAGAAATTATAATACACACCGTTGGACGTCATTAACCCTGACCCCATCCGTCGGAATTAATACCTGTCAGCGCCTAATATAGAAAGATTTTCCAGTAAATAACAAACATAAACAAACAGATCGCTAGCCACAAAACAATCAAAATGGCCGCGAGCAGCCATTGGCGACAGGGCAGATGAATATTCATGAGGCACGCTAACAGTAATCAATAAAATCTCGGACCACAACTCGCGAATCGCGATCGATTCGACGTTATGTCGTTTGCTGACGACGAATTAACTGACTTTGCTATCTGCTGCCCACATTTTTTCTAATTTTTTCTTTTTAGTCTCCATCTTTTTAGACTTTTTCCATTGATCTACAATACATGTAGTGTTGCCTTGATTGGCGAATAGCCTAAACATAAACAATATTTACTTGTAGCACCTGTTTGGCGATGTTATCATTTTCTTCTCCGTGGCCACAATAGTAAAAGCAAAAAAAAACGTAAAGTCCTTCCTGAACCTTATGGCCCATAGGACGGCGCTGATCTCCGTTTCCTTGGCCCTCAGCCAGATACGTTTTTACACTGCGAGACCATGGATACGGGGCCCGTGTATCGCGCGGTGTGCCTGTTTACATCCCAGCGTTGTAGCTGGTACCAAATTATACTGCTTGGTGACAGAGACACATGTGTGTGAACAACTTGCCTAAGGTCGTTACTCGGCAGTGTCCCGGTGCGGAGTCGAATCTGCGTCCCTGAGTGACTTCAGGATTACAAGTTCGGCACGTTACCGTTTTAGACTACCGAGCCACACTGGCCCCAATAGTCGACTGTCGAATTCGCCGCCGAATTTTCGTCTCCCGAAAAAAGCAAAAAATAAGGATATTCATTTTTCAATTTAAAGAAAATCACATTCATGACAACTGCAAATTTATTTTTCTGAGCTAAAACCAGGCGTACAATCTGCAAAATATTGCTTCAGGGCCTAATTTGTTTCCGGTGACATGCGCGATAGCCTAAATAACGAGCTGGTTAGGGGAAAATGTGCGTTATCTACGGAAAACTCACCACAATACCGCTCAGTCGGCATACCATATATAGTGCGTTTTACTTATGACTCTTCAAGGCCATCCACGGTCATCGATTTTGATGTTATTTGAAAGCCAATATGCGACTTCCCATTAAGTGATCAATAGCAACTCGGGGCCCTATCTCACATGGCTTAGACATAATACATCCATGACAGACGACGACGGACGGACGGACGACAACCTTGCCAAAGACGCTCTATAGCATAGCTGTAGCGCGTCAAAAATCATCGACCTTGAACGACCTTAAATGAGCGACGTAACTAAACTGAACTGAACTGAACTGACATGGTTTTGTTTTTGACAAAATGACTAACGAGCAAACAGTAATGCGTCACAGTAGGCACCATCTAGCTGCGTCGGTGGCCTACGTGATTACGTACGCTCACGTACGCGTCAACCAATTAATGACCTGCTTACTCTTTGGTCAGCTCGTCAACAAATAGACCAGCTATCGCTAGGTAGGGTCGACCGTTTCTGAGGTACAACGACTAAATGTTAAAACATTGCGTCAATAATCGGGCAATTGAACCGCTGCACATGGAAACATGGTTACTATTGACAGCGTATAGAAATTCGTCGTTGCCGTGTCCAACGACGCCATCGCCGACCCCCTGCGACTTACCGTTCAGCCACAATACCGCACGATTGCATAGCAAACTGCGTAATGGCCTTTCAAGGTCATCCAAGGTCAATAATTTTCGGTCACATGAAAAGGCTTATGCGACTAACTATTAGTGATTAACAGCAACCTTGGCCCTATCTGTCACCGTTTCGGAAATACGGCGACTTACAGCTTGGAACATTCCATTAAAAATTGCGGCCAAACCGCTGCAGATAGAGACATGGTTACTATTGACAGTCCATAGGAAGTCGTCATCGCTCTATCCAACGCTACCATCGCTGTCCCCTTATGACTTACCGTTTAGCCACAATACATTTCGTTACAGACGACAGATAGACAACAGACGACAACTCTTAGGCTACCAAAGGGCCAGACGTTTAAGCTTACAGCTTAACGGTCGGTGCAAAAACTAAACCATATCAGTTCAGTTTAGTTTAGTCGCTGTGTATACGCTTTAACAATATCGGTTACAGCTGCTGCACGTTGGCATTCCCGGTGGAGAGCTGCAAGATTTCGTTAAGACTGCGACTACGCCGGTAGGCCTATACGGTATACGTCGTCGCATGCGATGTGCGAGTGCGCATGCGCGAGCACTGACTGACTGACTGACTGTAGTGACTGCGACGGCCGTATACAGTTGACCAAAGAGCAAAGCATCACTGATTGCTGCGACTAGCACAGCGTACGTACTGCCTGCCTCATAGCACTCCCGGCAGACATCACAGCACGACGACGTGACGACAACGTCGCCTATACACGCGAAGCACCTGTCTGGTCACGTGACCGGATATGACGTCACAGTAGACCAGCACCGGAAAAAGCTAGTAAGTAATGGCGGCCGGCATGCCGGTGGAAGTGCCGTATACAAGCGACAACGAGAAGGCGGAGGTTGAGCGTCAGAAGATGATGACGATGTTCAACTTGTCGCGTCGTGGCCACGGCGACGAGTACGCCGTCGGAACCACGAGTACGAGTACGACTGCTGGTACGACGATACGCCTTACAGAGGAACAGCTGTGTATGAGCGATCCTCACTGGTATGCGTTCCTCTGTTCAAGTCTCATAACGTTCTTCACGGGACTCCTCCTGGTGCTGTCGTGGCGCATTCTTGCCTGGGTTTTCTGTCAGCGGCCCGGGGTGCAGCCCGTACCGGCGGCGGATGGACCCGCGGACGCGTTGAAGAAGAGCAGCGAGGGCAGTGGCGAGGAAGGCGGAGGCGAGGTCGGATGGATGACCGAGGCCAAGGACTGGGCGGGAGAACTCATCTCCGGTCAAACTACTACTGGACGCATACTGGTCAGTGATTACTCTTCAATAAAATAATTAGTAGGCAGGACAGAAAATTGCAATTACCGACAGATTCTGCAAATTTTCGACGGAATTCCGACAGACTGTTGCACATTTCCGCGACGGGGTGCTGAAAATTTCAATTTTATCTCTAGTTTGTTTTTTAAGTGTGGTGATTTCCACTTTTCAGCCTCAAATTTTGCATTTGTGGACGAGAATTTTTCGACAAGAAGAAACTTTTCGAATATTTTAGACAGCCCCAAATTTGCGGACAATTATCGCCCGGCTACGTACCACGGCCGCAACGCATCTGTTAGTTTTAGTTCTGTCTCTGTCAATCAATCAATCAGTTTATGGATCAATCGGCCAATCAGCCAGTCGATTGCTATTCCCCGAAGGCAGACACAGCAAACTTTTGCAAATCATAATCGTAATAGCACGAATGTTATCGTGCCCTAAGCTCTCTCTATCAGTGGAGAATTGGAGACCATAGTACGTGCATTGCTGTTTTTGAATGTTTGAAAATAGATTCACAAAAACATTATGTGACTGGACAGCTCTGCGAAAAAAACCGGAGCAGAACGAATTACGATTCTTGATGGGAAGCATAAGTATTCGCTTATGCTTTCTAGTTGACATTATTTATCAAGCGTATTTTGCATTTAGTGGGGAAAAAATAACGCGTTTTATCAAATAAACCCCACAGAAATCTTATTTACTTCAATTGTAAAAGCAAAACTGCCACAAATCTTTGCATACATGGTCACGTCAAGTCTTCGCGTGAATTATTATATAAGCAATTTCTTTTTGTAGGCCTAATTGTTTTCTAAATAAAAGAGAGAATATTTTAGTAGAAAAATTGGAACAAATTGCCGGAATTTTCCGATCGTATATGGTGGTGCTGGAAAATAATAACGTGGTGGTGCAGCTAAGCGTAAAGGAGATACGGTATCGAAGCACGTTTTTTTTCCGAACGTCAGTCCGCTTACAAAGCCGCTCGGTCAGTAACGTCGAAAAAATCCATAACGGTTATCGACGACAAAGTTTACGATATGACCGGGCAAACCAATCCAATCCAATCTCGAGAGAATTGGATCTGTCGCCCGTCGTAACCGTCAAACGTGCGCATTAAATAATATTTATCGAGCTTATATAGCCCAGCGCCGGGAAGCTGTGTTAAAAAGACTTCAGAGGCGCGTAATTTCGATTTTTCGTTCACTATCGGAAGGGGGCTTGACCAAACCGCATCAGAGGGCCGCTGATTTGTTCCCGAAGACTTTGGTACAACGCCTCACACCCAAGCACTAAGTCTCGTGCTCCTTCCATAATCCAGAAGTCATTTGCTCGTGATGTCGATCGTCAAAGCTATTTAATTCACTCGCACCACTCATGTTTTTTAAATCTTTTTCGCTTGCTTAAAATCAGTGAAAAAAGGGTTAAATATAATCTTCTCTCTAACTTTCGGACTTCTTTATACTGCTCACACTCTTTACCCGTACGACTTGATATCTCTTCAAAATACGGGCGAAGGTCTACCTATACTCACTCTTTTTAAAAGTTACTAATCGTTTGTTCCATGCATTACATCACCCCCAGGATTTGGCTGTAGGGGGTGTTCTCGAGCATGAGATGTGTAAAGGGTTGTCCCTTTCCACTAAGGAAGAGTCTGGGTTGTGCCCTCTCAGCAGACATTTTTCAAATTTTCGTGTGTATGAAAAAGAAGTGCATGTTTTGGTGCATTTTCGGTTTTGACACCATTTTCAGTGACTGAGTAGTCTTCTGGAAGCGGGGAACACGTTACTCCGGTGCCTCCTCTGCCTCGCATCTGGAATAATTGACTTCCTCACTCATTTCGTCAGCCACGTTTTGATCTGCCTCTCTCTGATTCACCACTAATTCCATGATCATATCTCACCACACCAGTGTCATCACCACTACTTTATACCACCCACTACCCTTTCAGTTTTCATTTCCAACTAAAAAATTGCATTTTGTCACACTATTCTTTAGTACTGATTTAACGGATATCCGGAATTGCTTATGGTTCTTCTCGTTAAAGTTTTTTTTTCAAAATTTCAGTTATCGATATTCCCTTTTTTAAAAGTTTTTCTGCTTTCAGGCCTTAATATTTTCTCGCATAGCAATCAGTGGTCAGATCGTGAGCGGTTAGCAACGGACGTTAGCAATGAAATAAGATCGATGGACATAGCGTAATTTATCGTCGCGCGCTGTCAGTTTGAATGATGAAAAATGAAAATAACGGACGCAACGGTCGCAGCTGTGATGATGCATCTTTGTTGACGAACGCTTCTGATGTTCTCGATTGTGTCTTCTCCTGCAGGACGGATTTGTCGGACCGATTGACGGGTTGACATTTCATTAGCCTGGCCTCGTATATAACAGTGGCTTGATGCCGTAACGGCAGGGTGTCGGACTTATGATCGAGAGGTCCTGGGTTCGACTCCCGGTCGGATCGCTATCAGGTAGTAGTTACTACTTGGATGGGCGACTGTCTGCGGACAGGAAAACCAAATCGGTATAATATAAGAAACGCTAAGATCAACTCAACCTTCCATCCCTCTGGGGTAGGTAAATCGAGTACCGGTCTGCTTGACTGTGGTCAAGGCGGGGCGCGTTCACTTGTGTCGAGTGGTAGGTAACGCTGCGTGATCTCATGTGGCGGGTGGCTCTCCGTAGCTCTTAACTAAAAATATATGTAAAAAACTTACCAGTTTACAACTGTGTGTAAGGACGATGTGATGATATCAGTCCTCTAAAACAGCAAAAATCATTTGGGTAACCTTAGATGGGGCTATGCATATGGCGTCCTTACAAGCTGACTTTA
>Ga0209367_1004920_pt1 | contig 18522 bp, 9 predicted proteins | sample WorMetLIZISLAND2_FD_187412 | JGI IMG/M metagenome (GOLD analysis project Ga0209367, IMG submission 187412) | Marine gutless worms symbiont microbial communities from Max Planck institute for Marine Microbiology, Germany - Olavius geniculatus... ... | reverse complement strand
GGAGGAAAAGGTCAACCCCAGTGCCGGAGCAAACATTCTGGCTACGGCCCAGCCTAATTTTAAAGTTTTGGTGACACGCCACCCTTGTTTGCCCCTATATTGTTTAAACTTTACTAAATTTGGTAAACTAATTATATGGAAAATAATTAAAATTTGTTGCCACCAAATGTCATATTTCAAAGGTTAAAATCTACTAAATCCGATTACGGTTGGGGCTTCGTCCCAGACCCCGCTAGGGGAGCTTACAGCACTCTCCCTAAACTCCTAGCTGGATTCAAGGGGTTATACTTCTGAAGGGAGCGAAAAGAGAAAGAGGAAAACGGGAGGGGGAAGGACAGAAGTGAAGGGAGAAAGGGAAAAGAGGGGAAAGAAAAATGAGAGATAACGGAAAAAAAAGGAAGGAGGGGGGAAAGCATCCGAGTTGGGGGAGGTTGCCTTCTGGTGCTGAGGGGGAATGGACGCCCCTAACCCTAAACCCTCGACCTTTCACACTAAAGTGTAATATTAACGCTAATATGTAGTGATTACGCACAACGCTAATGACAGCGACTGACACTGATGTCGCCGCCTGGCGATTTCGATTGAATCGTAATTGAATCAGCAGTCCGCGAAGACTCGTTTTCGATTCATCAGATAAATAGCCTACATGCAACATTATTTGAACGGATGGAACCTTAATCCAAGACTGTTAAAGAATAACCTTTTGTACTGGAAATTGGACGAGAATAAACCCTTGCCTTCCGCTGGAACCTGTGGGTTCATCTAAGATTTACAATAATCATTTGTGGGGAGAACGTAACTACGCAAATCACCGCTGCTGTATAGGACGCAGTGTCGCGTTGGTGGCGTGTTCTGCGGGTTCGCACATTATCTCAAGATGTACGCAGTTTACCTCAACAACGTCGAGCCATGTCGCCGATTGCTGACTCAACTCGCGCGCCGTTCAAAGGACTTCGACAATCTCATCAAACACTTTGAGGTCCATTAGCAGTGCGCAGCCTTAACACACTCGTTCATTCAATTTCGAATAACGCTGGAACCTAGGACACGTATTTATGTAAGTAAATAAAACGTAAATCTATACAGCGAATCAACTCCAGAAAAGCTTCCAACGCGCTGTTTACAACTTAGTATACCATGAAAAGAAAAATGTCTTAGGTAAGCTTAGTAGTCCAAAAATGGAGGTAATGTAAATAGGATCACGTAGACGTCTCGGCAATGAGTTTCATGGCATCTGGCCGGCGACAGAGAAAGCCCGACGTCCGTATGAACTCAAGCGGTAAGACGGCACAACAAACTGATGACTGGCAGCAGGGTTGGGTAGCATTTCGCCTAATCGCATTTCGCCTAATCCCATTTTGTCTAATCTTTTTTGCTAGGCGGACCAACAACAACGACTTGCTTTGTCGTTTTTGCTTTTTTGACAAGCTTTGTTTTGTCGTTCATCATTTTTTCTGTACCATTTTTTTTGGCCGACCGTAAGTAAGTATACGACGGGTGTCGTCTCCTTTCGCCTAATCTCATTTTGCGTCGTATACTTAGGCATACCCTAACCCTAACCCTAGTTCGATTTCGGTTGGGGCTCTGCAGTAGACCTAACTGGAAGAGCGATTGGGCGAAATGCTACGACACCGGCAGCAGAACGATGTTTTTAAGCAGTGTGCAGCGAGATAGCGGGGTAAAAAAACAATAACATGATTTGGCTACAGTTAGTTGCATGATTAAGGTCGACTAATGATAAACTGTGCAACATATTAGTAAAATGTTTTATAATAATTATTTATGAAGGCCTTAATGTTTTGTTAATCTTTGCAGCAACGACCGGACTTCGAGCGTTTGAAAGTTGATACGTTCCTGCAAGAACCGATTGCAAGAATTCCTCGCTACGAACTGCTGCTGAAACGTGCGTCGATCTTTCAACGCATTTAGCCTATACTGAACCTAGTTGTTCAACATCTGTTTTCTGCGTTGGTTTGACTAGATTTTTTGCGCGGCTTTCGCAGACAGTAATGATCTACAGGGTGGTTCAAAAACGGCACAAAGTTAATGATACCATTATTTTGCAACCGTATGTCATAGAGTCGTGAACTTATCTACGATCTAGAAAATACTTGAACGGCTAGTACTGGTAAGACTCAGACCACAGTTGCTCGTGTCGCCGAACTTCGCACTTCTACAGTCAGCATATCGTCGTGGCCACTCGACTGAGACTGCACTGCTGCACGTTATGAACAGCGTGTTCACCACCGCAGACAACAAGAATTCAAGAAAGCAACGACGCTCGTTGGTCTGGACATCTCGGCAGCTTTTGACACGATCGACCCCCCACACTCTGCTCAGCTGTCTCTGTATTGAGTTCGGCGGCGATGGTAAAACGTCCGCCTGGCTGCGTTCTTACCTACCGGATCGACAGCAGTTTGTCAAACTTGAGAAGCACGCTTCTCCCACAACACAGAATACGTGTGGCGTGCCCCAAGGGTCGGTACTTGGACCGCTACTTTTTACGGCGTACGCATCACATCACCAGTCGGCGACCTAATCGAATCGTTTGGCGTGTCGTATCATCAGTCCGTCGACGACACCCAGCTGTTCGTCGCCATGAACGCCGCCGACTCTGCTTCGGCTCTCGACAGCCTCTCGCGATGCTTGGCCGCCGTCAGGTTGTGGTTTCTTCGCAACGGTCTCCAGCTGAATGCCGACAAGTCGGAGGTTATCATAGTCGGCACTTCGCACCAGCTTAGTCTGGCAAGAAACGCCACGTCCATCGACGTGGCTGGCAGCTTGTGCCGGTCTCAAACAACCTGAAGTCACTGGGCGTCACGATCGACTCACGCCTGCGGTTCGATAGTCACGCCAACAACGTGGCGAGAGCATGCAACTTTCACACTCGAGCCCTTCGACACGGGCGCGGTCGGCTCAGGCACAGACAGTGGCGTGCAGTATCGTCGCCTCCCGGCTTGATCACTGCAACTCTCCGCTGTACGGTGCACCGGCTGAGACGCTGAACAAGTTGTAACGAACGCAGAACAATCTTGCTAGAGTCGTCTGCCAGTGCAACGGACGATCCGACGCCAAACCGCTTCTACGCTCGCTACACTGTCTGCCAGTGAGGCATCGCATCACATAGAAGATGGCGGTCCTCACTGACAAGGTTCTAGCGACGTCAACGCCAGCGTATCCGAGCGACCTGACAAGCATCGCACTGCCTGTGGGACACCTGCGGTCGTCCCATGCACCTCTGCTCACGGTGCCTAGAACAAAAACGAACATAGGTCGACGTGCATTTTCTGTGGCCGGGTCGTGTGTTTGGAACTCATTACCTGACACTGTCCGTCTCTGTAATTCCACTGACACATTTAAACGACATTTAAAAACGCATTTATTCAACCTACCCTAGCCTAGCGCCATCAAGCGTCTTTTTATCTTCGGACTTCATGACGTTATATAAAAATCTTATATTCTTATTATTATTATTATTATTATTATATTATTATTATTAAATAAGAATCCGCCCGAGCGTTTTGGCGCCGTTGGCGGTGAGCAAAACAAATAAATGGGATTAAACTCTCGAACATGACAATGTATATTTTGCGTACAATATGTAAAGGAAAATACAGTCCTGCACGGACCAATCCCAATGTTGGTGTTACATGTAGTCGTCTGCGACGTATATGCACGTCGAATCCGGTGACGACGGATTAGGAAGTTAACGGTCGGCTGGGGAGGGGGTCAACGTTCACCTTCTCCCGTTGACTCTGCTAATGCTGGTCCGTCTTAAACGTTCTTGCACTATACTTTGTGATAGTGTAATTACAAATTGTGTTATGTCAGACAGACGAGCATAAGAGTAATAAATAATTATTGTTTTTTTACAGAATATCTGAAATATCTACCAAGTAATTCGTTCGACAGAAGAGACGCCGAACGTAAGTTAGACCGTTTTATCAATCGACAAAAATATTAACACGATAAATTATACGTCTGCAAACTACCCTTACTGTTAAATTTCATGCAAATCCGTTTGCTGAAGACTTTTTGGCAAGCATGCGAAATAAAAACGAATTTTTTTCAATGTCCAGAAAAAGCGAACTTCTAAAAATCTTATACAACGACCACAGACCGGCAGCGAATCAAACAAAATTTCACACACACAATGCGACATCTATTTGGTTCACCGACGCAGAGTTTCATAGAAGTGCGTTGTTTTGTTTTAAAAGATTGCCGTAGTTTTTAGAGTGATATCACAAACTTTTTAACAACACTGACGGGAAATTGGAGCTAATGCTCACGAGGCGAGCGAAAGCCTATAGCAGTTTCTGTTCGCAAACTGTCATTCTATTTCCGACCATTTTGTCGCAGTTCATTTTTGAAAAGTGGGCTGCAGTCGAATATCGCAAAAATCAATAAAAACCTCTTATTTTGGAAGTTTAGAGTCTTTTAAAGTCATTGATTTTGATACGACTAAAAGGCTCGTTACTAGTGCTTGTTGTGATAGGCAGTATGCCCATGGTGATCTGCAACAGTTTTCTCGAAATACTGACCAACAATGGAGTGTTCTGCAGGAGAAAGTTTATCGCTCCGAAATCTACGTTTAATGCTGACAATTTCTTTTCGCAGCTTGTCCATGTTTATCTCAGTTTCAATTGATTTCGGCGCAATTCGTTCTTGAAATGTGTCTCGAAGCCCGAAATTGCCAAAAATCCATAAAACCCCTATTTTTGCGTTCAAGGTCATCCAAGGTTATTAAATTTGGCGTTAATCAAAAGCCTGTATACGACTTTTTATCAATGATTAATAGTAACCTAAACCCTATCTTGCACCGTTACCGAGATACAACGAGTTATTGGCTAAAAATCGCAGATTTTTTCTACCCTCCTCCTTTTATTTAGAGCTTTCGTTCGGGGTGACCCTATCGACGGGCCTGGGGTCATTACCTCAAGACAGTGACTTTTACGTGCTAAAAGGTTAGTGACTGATTTCTTAGAAAAAGAACTGGTCTGTTACTTCTGTGAAACTATGAAACGCCTACCGGTATGCTACAAACGGCGGTACGACTTGATCTGCAGACCGCAAAACCTGCAGTGGCAGACGTCGCACTGCCTGCACTGACGAAAACGTTAATCGTGTAGAAGATCATCTGAAAGAACAACTGACTAAAGACTGGCTTCGCTTTGATCAGAACATTACTGACAGAGCAGTGAATTAGCAGCATGATCGTCGACTATGTAAATAAATCCGTGCAAAAACGTCTGATTTAAATGGTTGAATTGTTCTGTGTGACATTAGTTGCGTTTGATATCTCTTAGCGTTTGGAAGCGTTATTTGAAATCTGACATGTCTGTAAAAACAAAAACATCCAAAATATCATTTAATTCGGTGCTTGTTCGTGCTTGCTATTGCAACAATTTGTAATGCCCACATTTTTTTCTAGAAACAGCATACACCTTTCTAAATACACCCTATATACGGGTCAGAGCCGACGGCGAATTTTTACACGCGATGGCTCAAACGACGCGCTCTCACGCAATGACCAGGTGGTCTTAAGCCGATGTCAGACGAACGACAAAATCTGCCGATTTTTGTGGGCGTGGTTTAGTTGCCCGACAAAATCGGCCGACAAAATCGGTGAACCATGACACACGGCCGATACTTTCGTCTGCTACTTCGCACGATATCAGCTAGCACAACAGCCGAATGCAAATAGCAAAATAATACTTGCATCACTTTTTTCTGCATTTAATGATAAACGAAAATAAATAACAAACACAATAAATAACTAAAATAAATATTCATCTTCCGTTGTGAACAATCACCATGGCAACATAAACAAAATTTGTTGTCCGATATACAAAAAGTCGGCCGACAAAATCGTCGAAGATTGAACATGCTCTATCTTGGCCGACAAAATCGGGCGATTTTTGCATGACACACGACAGATTTTTATCGGGCGATTTTGTCGGCAGATAAAATTTGTCGTTCGTCTGACATCCCCTTTAGAATGCTCGCAATTAGTGGCGGGTCAGATCACGTGTCGTAAACATTTTCCCCCAACTGTTCAAGCAGTGGCGTAGCTACGTCGTCCGTAAAACGTGGCGCCCCAAGCCCGCCATTTGCAGATTAAGATCAATGTACCGTCCTTTAAACAGCCTGGGTCAGCCTTAACTCATTACACCAATTGCGATAAAAATTGACGTTTTTTTCTGTTGTGTATCGGCCGCCGTAAAGTAAAATTAATATACAAACCGAATGCAAGACAACTTTATTATTAAACGTAAAATTTTCTGTGCTACCGGCTGCAGTCCGGCAAGTACAAGGACGTGGCAAAAATATTTTGTTTAAATTTTTTGATTTAAAAAATATTTTTGACACGCCGTGCAAGAGCAAATAGCAATTGTGAAAAATTCAGTGCGAGTGTGAGTGATACGCATGAAAACGGAAGAACCAACTCTGCACCCTGGAAGACTAGTTGCAAACGTTTCGCAGCAAAAATCTGAAAGCAAACAAAAAACTGCACAAACAATTTAAAGGTTCAACATAAGCATTTTGGAAACGGTTTTTTCGACGGACGAACGGAGACCGGACTCATGGGAATTTTTACGCTATATCTAATCAGACAGATTGAGTACGAAGACTACTCTATGCAAACCATGCAGTTATTCTGTCAGTGCAGCATGAAACAGTAAAACTGCTGGAGTGTAGACTATAAAAAACGACCATCGTCATATCGACTTTCTTCCTGCGAATCTTCACATTCGCAAACCTGTCTGTCGTTAATGTCATCCACATTAATCTCTCTCGGTCGGCATTTCGCAGCAGTGATGGCAGCTATCTCAATCGATTTAGTTACAATTTGCTCCGTATGTCATATTTTTGAAAAAAATATCTCCATCTTCGAAAAGCTTCTGGCAGCACCAGCGACTGTAACATAATGAGTTAAGTAGCTTAAAACTGTACAAAAAATTTGAGCTAATGCTCACGGGACGCGCGAAGGCCTATAGCAGTTCCTGTTCGCAAACTGTCAGTCTATCTCCAGCCATTTCGTCGCGACTTTTACGGCGGTACCGCTCTTTGATGCCCGCGTGCGCAGGTTTCCTTGAACGTAGATAATCGAGACTTGGACCGTCGAAATCAACGTTCAATGCTGAAAATTTCATATGCTCCTTGTCCATGTCTATCTCAATTGGTTTCGGCGCAATTCGCTCTTCAATGTGTCTCGCAGCCCGAAATTGCCAAAAAATCCATAAAACCCCTTATTTTGCCGTTCTAAGTCATTCAAGGTCATTGAATTGGGCACCAATCAAGAGCTAGTGTACAATTCCTATTAGTGGTTAATAGTAACCTAGGCCTTATCTCGCACCGTTACTGAGATACAGCGACTTATTGGCCAAAAATCGCAAATTTTGCCCACCCCTTCTCATTTAGCGCCCTCGTTCGAGGTGACCCCTTTCGAATTTATGAAAAAGTTTTACGGTTCCCAAAACTAAAGTCTTTCAGGCACGCAAAATTTGGTGATCCTAGCTTGGACCGATTTTGCCTGATCCACCCGTGTGACAGACGGACAGACGGACGGACAGACAGAATTGCGATGGCTAAGACGCGCTGAAAGCAGTAGCTGCTTTCGCGCGTAAAAAGACAAGAAGCGGAAACACGCAGTTGCAGGTTGATTTGTAATGATTTAATTTTTAACTCAACAAACTGGTAAAAACAAAAAACTATTATAATTATACTCTTTCAAAAAGAGGTTTTAAGGTGCAGGCTAAAGTAGCACACGTCTCTAGGCTGGCGCCCACAAGTAATGCTCCCGTTTAACTCCCGTAGTTATTACGTATACTGCGTTCAAGGTCACAAGATTAATCGTCAATGTCACAATGTAACGTAACGTATTGGCACGAAAAACGTCATAACTTGAACGTCGGATCAGCTTCGAGTTTAGCAACGATAATCTTCATGTGACCCACGTTTTGAACAATAAGTGAAAAAAACGAAATTAAAAATATCGCGAATTATTGACAGGAAAATGTAAATTGTACTAAAACGTGTTCCGACTGACGAACTGTTTTACTGCCGCAATCACTGAATCCAATGGGGAAATGCCAAAACTCTGAATTGTGGCCGGAAGCTCGAACATTGCCGTTCTTGCTCTTGCGCTATAGAATATCGTCAAAAGTTACTAAAACAATGTCGCATTGTGAAACTTTTGCTACTATTTATAAACAAGTAATATGAACAAAGCTGATAAGACGCGCGACAACCTTAGCAGTTCATATTCCTTAGCAGTTTCTTACGCAAGTTGTTTTGGTCTATCTCCAGCCATTTCGTCGCAATTCACTCTTGAAATGTGTGCCGCAACCCAATGGCGCAAAAAATACCGTAGTCCCCAATTTTAAGGGTTCGAGATCGTTTAAAGTCATCGACGTCAGCACTATTAAAAAGCTCGTCACAGTGCTTGTTATGATAAGCAGCATGTCTGTGCTTATCTGCATTTTTTTTCCACGCTAAATAAGCTATCAGCGATAAAATAACACTTTTAGGGAAATAACGCTTTTTGATGCCCGCGTGCGAGAGCTCCTTACACCCAAGGGGTCGGTACTGTGATTACTAAAATTTACGTTTAATGTTAAAAATTTCATATGTAGGTTGTCTTGGTTTATTTTTAGTCATTTCGGCGCTATTCACTCTTAAATTGTGTGTCGCAGCCCAAAATCGCAAAAATTTCACTAAAACTTTTTTTTTATTTTAAAGGCTCAAAATCGTTCAAAATCATCAATGTTGATACCCGTAAAACCCTCGTCACCAGTGCGTGTTATTGCTAGGCAGCATGTCTGTGCCTATCTGTAACCATTTTTACGCTAGAGAAGACAATAGCGCTGAAATAAAAACTTTTCGGCGAGGTATTCCGATTTCACGCCCTCCGATAAAAACCCTTTTACCTAGGGGCACAAAATTTTGCCGCAAAAAAACTGGAGTCCTTGCGGCAGCTTACAGTAAAGGTTTCGTGATTCTAGCTTGCATCGTTTTTGTAGGACTCAAAAGTGTGACAGACAGACAGACACCTATGATGCGCGTAAAAACCCTGTCACCAATCACGACGATGACAAAAAAACTGTGATTGGAAGTAGAAATTGATAAACTTTTCTGCATGCGCATTGCGCAGAAAAAAACTACCAAAACAACTGTAAGTTTAAGTGCTTTCTTATCGTATAATAATTTTTGAATCTTGCTGGAATTCGGGGTTGCAGAATCAAATGGCGTTGTCCGGATGTTCTAATCGTGCTGTGGGTGCTATGTGCTTGTAGTTCGCATGCTTTCGTTGTCAAGTAGATTTGCTGGAGACGCTACACATGACCCAAAAAAACAAATTCTGACGCGTAGCATTAGGGAAAAACGTTTTGTTCTTTAAGCAGTAGCTAAACTTTTCGTTGTGCTTCGCAGGTGCTATTGAAATGGTGCACAAAGCCGCATCGCACGCTGACGAATATCTCCGACAGTCGGTAGGTGACAGTTATTAGATTAGACGCAACCAGTGATGCTGTACGCATCAACTTACGAACCATTTCTGTAATAACAATAAAAAGCAGTCAGAGACCGCAGACCTCCGCCAACGCCATGTTGTTCGCCAGGTGGCATCACCATATTCGGTTTGGCAGCGGTTTCCTTTATGCCCCATTTAAAACAATGCTAACGAAAATTTTAAAGTTTCCGGATCACCCCCAAAATTGAATCACGTGTAGTTTTTGCCATTCCCGACATTCCCTGAAAATTTTAGAAAGATCCGTCAATAACTTTTTGAGTTATCTTGCTGACACACAGACAAACAAACTCTGGCAAAAACATAACCTCCTTGGCGGAGGTAATTACTGACATACACGCTATCATCCTGGCACTGACTGCACAAACACATTCAAAATAGAAAACTAGGTAGTCAACTACAACTGCTCCGCTTCAACAAAAACTGCGAACTTTGGTTGACTAATATTCCGTTTATATGAGGAAGCATACACGAAGCACACACGAAGCACACGTATTCAACATACACGTGCACGACGTGTGCTCTAAGTTTGCTTCATGTATGCTTCGTATGCTCGCTCGTGTAAACCGAGTATAAGAAAACGTTTAGGAGCTTAATGTGGGACCCACCCAAAATCAACACTGCGCGTGCAGCTTAAGCCTACGCTAATGCTATGCAGTGTTGGCTACGTGCGCCCTTGCCGTTGATAATAACGGAATTTTAGACCTCTAAATCGTCTCCACAAACGGGCGTAAAAGCGAATCTGTTTAAAGTTTTACCTAAAATTTTTAGTTTTGTTTGTTGTACAACGAAGGCTCAGAAACGTCGGCTGATGGAACTGGCTGATCGCCTGCATTCATCAGACTCGCCAGTGTCTATCATTCGTCCCGGCTGTCAACTGCTAAAAGAATATAACATCAAAGTTATCAACCTGTCAGGCAACGCAGAGTTACGCGAGAAGACAGTACTTCTGGCAAGAAAATAGCTTCTCTGTCATGCAAATTAGAATACAGTCGCTTACGATATACATCGTACAGTGCGTCTTCAAAACACTCCCGACATTATCGGTTGTAAATTGAAAAAAAATAATACAATTTCTGGTACCAATATTCTCAATACAACCAGCCATTTAATGATCTTTTAATTTCCCACCTTAGCTGACGTCTACGTCTGCATTATTTAGGAAATGTAGAACAAGGAGTGTATGCGTTAACATAAATAATAAACGCCAAAAACATTTGCGACAGTATAGTTATGTAACAGTAAAACATATACTATAATTTTATCGCAAAAATATTGTTGCTATTGATTTGGGCTGCATTGCACGAATGATTTATATTTTCAGTTTGCATTTTTATTAGTTCACGTTCATTTTCAACAAATTGTTCTTATCGCCACTCGTTGTTGCGTTATTAGTTTTTGTACAAAATATGTTTAAGTGATCGTTTCGCATTTGTTGTTCTATAGGCCTATGTCTTATTATACCGTGCTACTTTTTGTTATATGGGCAGTTGTAAGTGCCGTCGCGACCTTTCTGACTCTTGGAACACATGTTTTATTGTTCTGTTCTGTATTTTCTGACATTATCCCGTTTTGTGTTTCCAAAATAAACTGATGATGATGTCTGGGGTAGTTCAGTGATCAGCTGCTGATCTGCGACTGTTCGTACTATGTCACAGAGCAGCTCAGCCTCAACGGTATGAAGGTCGGTTGCAGCAAATAACAAACGTTCCATTAAGCTTAATTTTTTTTCTTGCGTTTTGCAATCAACGCTCTGTTTGGTTCTATTTGAAATAAACGGTATATGCTTATTCTATGCCATGTACTTATCCTCTTGAGTGTTTTTGTAGTCGGTTTAATCATGTGGCCCGACATGTCTTTTTGACTGCACTGTAAACGTTCATCAGTTAAATTTGCAGAAACAAACTTGCGAAAACATAGATTTAATGTACTTTTCACTTAATACTGATAATCGGTATGCTACATCAAATAGTCTACAAAAAATTGAGTCATCTTTATAATATCCGTTGCAAACAAGGCCTACTTGTATTGCATTACGATGATTCAATTTCTACTCCAGATTTCGGGAGCATGTGCGTGACTCCGCGAATTTGATACCTGAATAAATTCAATTGTTGTCGGTCAAAAGCTGCCGTTTGGACCTGTTTATTTTGTATAACTTTATAATTGATATGAACAACGTGCTATTTAATTAGTTGTTTGTTTTGTAGGCTTAAACTCTTTTTGTGCGTTTTATTGTGTACTACTGTACGACTCTTACAATAAATAAATAAGTCTTAATAAACACTATTAGGCCTACTGTGCGACAAAACAAATTATTATTGCATTTTTTTATGAATTTGTTGTCAATTATTATGTTTTCAGAACGACATTATAAAACTATACCGCGTGTTTTGCACGGTTTGTGAGCAGGTTGTTTACGACGACGGTCAGTTGGGGGTTACGATCAAAGCGCAGCAGGGCGCTGTAAAACTCGTCTTCTGGTACGCTAAAGCGTGGTCACTTTCCAACGCAACGTACGCAATGAGCGCAAGAACGCAGCTGACGCAATGACCAAAAACGCAGAGCGATCGTTGCGTCCGTTGCACTGAAAGAAAGCCACGCTTTACTTGCAATTTCTGTCGTCGTACTGACATATAACATTTAGCTCTATCTCAGCTTACGCCATCACAAATTCACAACGCTTCTGATTCAGAGTAAACGATGTGACAATAATTGCTGGCGCTATGTCATATCGGTGTAGGCTCACAGACTACTGACACTTAATCGCCTCACATTTAATCAGCGTGGAAACATCACAGAAATGATAGCAGCAAGAGTTACTGTTTAGTGACTAATTAGAAACATGCAAGTCCACGTTGGTGTGTGCACAAAATATAAGCCTGTTACAGCAAATAAAAATAAAACTTAATAAAAGTAGTTCTACGGTTCCTGCATTGTCACGAAAAATAAGAAAAGCGTGCAATGACGTGGAGATTCATTAAAATCTCGCTTGGCAGATAAAGAACAGACAAACAACTGCACGCGCATCTTCAGTTCTTTGCATCGCTTTGCAACAGAAGGTAGTGCAACTGAAAAAGTGATTATGTGTCAATGATCAAGCGACTGAATAAATAATAAATAAATAAATAAATAAGTATTAATAAACACCCTTAGGCCTATTGTGTCACAGAACAAATCATTATTGCGATATTGCGATTATTTTTATAACGTAACTAAATGCAATGCAGGGTTAAGATTGTGAAGGCCCCACCGCATTGAAAAAATTAGGCCCCTTTCCATATTTTAAAATTCTGAAAAATTGATTTTTATCTCCAAATTTTAAAAATGATATTTTAAAGACAAATAGCTTACCGAAGTACAAAAATTGTCAAAAAGTGCAAAATGTAACCTTTGCTTGCAGTAATTATTTTAAACAAATCAGGTGTGTAAATTGTCTTTATTTTTGGTATATATCATATGTATAAAATTACTACCGTAAAACTATGAGTTCCCGACGCAGAGTCAGAAGACTCTGCTATGGTTAACCCTGCACTGATTGAATGCCAGGCAATTACAGTAAAGTCACCAAACCATTAAATTGTTTTTAGATAACACTTCATTTGAATACTGTCTTTTTGGAAACACTGTAGGTAATAAAATTTTTATAACGAACGTCGTGTTAGTAGTCAGTAAATTAGTGAGCACCGTAATTAAGTGACAACTTGACAGTACAAAATGATCAAGCCAGCATTATTTATTATTGTCTGTCTGTTACAAAAATTATAGCAGAAAAACATAAAATTTGCTAGTACGAAAATACATGCCAAAAAGTACATTTAATCGCATATCGTTTATTTGAGCGATTATTGTATTATTATGTTATTAATTATTAATATTATTATGTTGTAGTTTAGAGAAGAAAAAGACAGAATGGATCAAGGTTTCTTGCTCCTTTTCAATTAAGGATAACGTATAGGGTGGGCCAAAAAACGCTAAAACATGTCCGGTTTTTTTGGTCCACCCTGTACTACAATAAATAGTCATTCAAAATAATTAAATATTTGAATGAGACTTAAAGTTTTTAAAAAGTATGTGTTCTAGAGACTTTGTTTATCTGAAAAAATGCGTAATAAAAATTAGTCACCTATTATGTATTTATCGTGCTAAAAGGACGTATGCAAATAAGTAAAAACTACACTGTGTCCGGTAAAAATACTGACCCCCAAAACATCGTGCAACAATGTACAAGACACGGTGTACCAAGAGTATTCGCCAAAACTTTTTTTTGCATGCAGGATTGTCAATATTTGGAATTCTTTGCCTGACTCGGTCTTCTTCAGTTCTCAGTCTGCTTTTAGCCAGCCCCTTAAAGACATTGACTTGTCGGCATATTTGATATGTTACTAGCCATGTTAGTAGCCTAGCTTTTGTGTTTTAGTGTTGGATTTCTTATATACCGACTGGGCAACTGTTAGTGTTGATTTATTTGTGCCTGGTTGTCCGGCTGTGATGTTACACTGTAATTGTTCTGTATATTGCATCATGAAATAAAAATAAAATAAATTTGACACTCAGCGGCGTAAACAATGGGGGCCTAGGCGACCCAAACCACCTGATCTTTAAACACAAGATAAGCACACATTTAAGCTGCACTAAACTTTACCAATTTGGTCAGTTGATTGAACTTGATTTTCAGGGAAAATAAAAGAAAACAAAAATAGGACAGAGAAAAAAGGACTCAGGAGCCCCACCACCAATTCGCATTTCTGGCTACGCCACTGTTGACGTCGATGTCTTTAACGTATTGCGCGAAGAATACGAAAATTACGCAGTACACAAATATCCTGGTAAACATCTTACCTGGTAAAAGCAAATTTAGACTACTAAGCGTATATGTCGCAGAACGTTGTGTAGGCGGTAAAGGATGCGATCGGTGACTTCGCCAAAGCCCGACACTCACTGCTGCGATCGCTCACTGCGCTCACCAACTCAATCGCGGTCGGTTGACTTTAATTCTTCCTTATTAACAGTCTTATCCATTCGTCACGTTGCTTTGCAACCGTAGACATTTGTCACTAATGGAGAAGACGTCTCCAGACCTATGTCCGAGTAAAAAGACAACAGTCTAAATGTTTGTTGTACGTTCCGAGTGACTATGATGTCGCTAATCATGCGCACAACTTGTTAACTTCATAGCGTTTAATGACTAAATTTTCCGACTGAAGTTGACGTTTCGTTGCAATGTTACCGTGCAGTTGCTTCTACCGTGGGTGCCACAAGAAACACTTAACGGGTATTCTGTGTTTAACGTCGTTCACAAGAGTGCCATTAAATGTCGATTAGATGACAATTCGTTGTACCAAAAGTTGTTAATATTGAACCAGGATACGATACGATTAAGATTTGCGCTCGCGAACTGAGACAAGCTGACAGTTTAATCCAACACGTCATAAACTAAAAAGAAAAACTAAAAATGTCTTAATTAAAAATAAATACGAGAAAAACTGGAATAAAAGTACAATACAGTTATGTAACACATAGAAACCAGGTACCGTTGGAGTTATTTAAAGATGTAACCGGAGGTCTGTTATTGAGCACAATGTACTCCTATCAGTGTAGTAAAATTAATAGTAGCTGTTGTTGTTGCTGCTGCTGCTGCTATTGTTGTTCGTCTGAAGATTATTATGTATCTTTTATGTTGTTATTCTGTTGGTTTCTGTGCGGTAGGCCTATGGACTATACTTCGGTCTTTAAACCACCATAGGCATGTTACAATGTTACATACGTCAGACCTATTGTTGAAATTAACAGTGCTATCTGGTCACCGTCTACTGTGCGTGATATAGACACTGTCGAGCGGGTACAACGCCGTTTTACTAAATGTTTGTCTGGTCTTAGAAGCATGTCTTATGATGACCGTTTGAAGTATTTAAATGTACCCAGTCTGAAGCTAAGACGTTTGCATGCTGACTTATTCTGGTGTTACAAAATTGTGTTTGGTCTTGCAAAAGTCCAGTCTGGCTCATGTTTTTGTTACGAGCTCATACACTGTCACACGTGGTTACAAATACAAACTCTACAAACGTCACAATACTGTCTGCGTGCGATCTACTTTCTTCACTGAGCGTGTCATTAATACTTGGAACAGGTTACCAAGCCACATTGATTTTAGTTCATTATCACGCTTTAAGCGAAGTGTCAAGCGTCTGAATTTTGGTGGTTTTAGGTTTTAGATTTTAGTGTCATTTTATTGTGTTATCGTATTTCAGTTATGATTATTCACTTCAGTTAATTTGGTAGTTTAGTTAAATTTCCTTAATTTGTTATGCTTACTGTGTCACTTATCTTTGGGCCACAGTTAGTGCACTAAATGTGCTTTGTGTGTCCGGTTCTGCTGTCACATGTTGTACCGTGATGTGTGTCTTGCTTTATTATGAACAAATAAATGAAGACGGAGATGGGGAGATAGTTCTCGTCGTGTCGTATTACGCGCACTTTTACTCTAATTTTTATTTCGCTGTAACACCGTATAGGGGTCTATAGCGCCTCGACTCTATTCAACTCAACTTGATGTCGCCATAAACGTGTTCATGAACCGACCATAATACTATGGTCTGGATTAATCTACAAATGCTCGACGTCCGTCTCGGTTCGTACTTGTGTCAAGATTCTGTGACAGCACCACGTACGCCTTTGACGCTAGTTGTCCGTGATACACTGACGTTATTGAGTGTTAAACCAAATTCAGCTCCCACTGGTAGTGTTTTCATAGCACTCAGCTGCAATCGTGCGTAATAACTAGTCTGAGCCATGAATGTAAAAAAAGTTTTTTACGTTTTTTATTCTCCTGACGTTTTTTTACGTGTTTAAACGTTTTTGCTATTTTTTTTCAAAGTTTTCAAAATTATAAAATAGCCAAAAATTTATCTAGAACGTCCAAAAACACTTTTAAAGCAACAGAAACGAATTAATAAGCTATAGAGGTGGTAATTTATTTATTTATTTTAGAGTTTCTTGGTTTTACTACCACAGAAGTAAATTGAAATTAAACATTTTGTTTATCTTTTTTCTAGTTCCAGTTATACTGTATTTGCAGCATTCGGTTTTAGACAAAAAGTTAAACAAATCAAGGCTAACGTTTTTTCATCAACGTTTTAAAACGATTTTTTTACAGTTTCTGTCACTTTTTTAACGTTTTGTAACGTTTTTTGAAAGGTTTTTAACATCTGTGGTCTGAGTGCGGTTTAAGTACCGGTATATTAAACCACTATTTGGAGGAAACTCGTGTTGCGTACTTAGTCACCCACTGCAGCAGTAGCTTAACATACTTACAGTATGCACTCATCTCGACAATGCATTGCTTTATATACGACGGGCATTCGAAATTGACACTGTGTTACTGGTTAGTACCGTCTAGCGCTACAATATTGCATAATTTATAACTAGGCTATAAGCGGGCTATATATTCTGTTTTGCTCTTTTTTCGTTGCTACGTTAAGCAGACAACGCTAGCACGATGCGTGTGCAGTATTCGCGTGATGAGTTGGGAGTAATGGCGCCCGTCTGGACGGCTGACAGTGCTAGCACGGTGTGCATGATCTGCGGACTGACGTTTGGCTGGATTCTGCCGCGCAGACATCACTGCAGGGCTTGCGGCGCAGTAACGACAACCTCTCATTGTGTGGCGTTACACATAGCACTCTAGTTTTTAAGCCGTGTCTCGGCGTTTTAATGAGTGTTTAAACGTATCGCATCACGCTTGAATAGAATGACTACATAACTTTGTCTTTTTACTACCGACATCACCGACCGTTACTAATTTGTCTGAAAACGCACCCGAAAAAGACGAAAGTGTAACGACTTAGTATAAGATATAGTCAAACGTCTTTGCCCAGGATCAATCACAGGCTGAACGATAGTTCAAGCCCTGTGTTAACGGCGACTTCTCTTTCTTATGGGAAAGCCAAAAATTCGACCCCCCACAGAATCAAAACCCCTGATCTGGTTGAGATAAAATTTCGCACGGTTGATTACGTCGGCGAGATGACCCCTCATGCAAAATTTCATGTAAATCCCTTCAAGAGGGGCTTCCCGGCAAATGGGTGAAATATACGCAAAAATTTTTGTAGCTATATACCTTTTTTTTAGTCAACTCACCTACAGGTCAGACCCTTCGGCGGATTGTTGCGTGCGATGGCTCAAACGACGCGGTCTCACGCAAGCATGTGCCTTTTGGGGGTTAAAAAATTTGAAATTAATATTTAACGTATTTATTTGCAAAAATCGAAAAAATTACAATAGCGCCTATGGGGAAAATTAAGCAATTCTTTAAACGGTCATAACTTTGGCTGGGTATAAGATAGAGTCGTAATTTTTGGTTCTAGGTATGGTTTTTGGGGATGGCGAATCTAACGGTGTCATTTAATTTTACCCCGGACCCTCCCTGACTGCCATGGCAACGAAATTTGGGACAAAATGGGCTATAACTCGGCTTGTATAAGAGATTTTTGCGAGATTTTTGCGAGATTTTTGCGCCCATAGGGGGGTTTTCGGGGATGGGCCATCGAATGCTGCCAATTGCATTTTCCCCCGACCGACCCCCGTTGCCATGGCAACGAAATTTGGGACAAAATGGGCTATAACGCGGCTTGCGTAAGAGATTTTTTCGAGATTTTTGCGCCTAGGCCTATAGGAAGGGGGGTTCAGGGATGGGCCATCGAATGCTGCCAATTGCATTTTTCCCCGACCGACCCCCGTTGCCATGCCAACGAAATTTGGGATAAAATTTCTTATAACTCGGCTTGTGTAAAAGATATCTGCGAGATTTTTGCGCCTATAGGGAGGGGGTTTTCGAGGATGGGCCAATGAATGCTGCCAATCGCATTTTCGCCCACCGACCCGCGTTGCCATGGCAACGAAATTTGGGACAAAATGGGCTATAACTCGGCTTGCGTAGGAGATTTTTGCGAGATTTTTGCACCTATACGGGGTTTTCGGGGATGGGCCATAGA
>Ga0209367_1004919_pt1 | contig 18522 bp, 8 predicted proteins | sample WorMetLIZISLAND2_FD_187412 | JGI IMG/M metagenome (GOLD analysis project Ga0209367, IMG submission 187412) | Marine gutless worms symbiont microbial communities from Max Planck institute for Marine Microbiology, Germany - Olavius geniculatus... ... | reverse complement strand
TACCCCGGAGGGATGGAAGGCTGAGTTGACCTAGGCGGTTGGTTACATCCCGAGATGGTTTACCTGCCCACAGGCAGTCACCCATCGCAGTATTAACCGGGCCCGGCGTACAGTAACTTCGCTGATAGGATCAGACGCGTTACCACTACACCACGCCGACCGCCCAATGGTGTTTCATAAAAAGGCACCCTTTTTCTTTCTTTCATAATTCAGTCAAATGATGATCTGTTTACACGAAATTTTTATCAGATGTAGCTGAAAAAATACTAATTCGAAATAATTAGACAAAATATGGGTGATAGTTAAATATTCTTTGCTAGTCGTGATGTAATGCTGACGTCTTAGTGTGCTGCGAGTACAAACTGGCTTGTTGCAACCGGTGCTGACAGACTTGCTGAATAGCTGCCCTGCATCGATGGCGAACTTTATCTGGTTTACTGATGCCAAACTGTGAAGTTTTAACGTTGTAGCCACAAAATGCCCAAAGCGATCACTTTCACACACTTGTGGGGATAGCGTAACTTTTACATCTTTCAGGAAGACAGTGCACCAGCACACTACGCTTACGAGACGGATGAGTTTTTGGATTGCAAAACATCTGATTTTATGCCTTCATGTTGCTAAGGGCTGACCCGATGAACATTTTTCATCAGTAAACCAGAAAAAATTCACCGTCGAAGCAGGGTAGCTGACAGAACCAGTTGAGACAAGCCAGTTTGTACTCACGACATATTATGACGTCAGCATTACATTACGACTAGCAAAGAATATTTAACTAACGACCACATTTTGTTAAAATAATTTAAATTGTATTTCTTCAGCTACATCCAGTAAAGATTTCATGCAAATTAATCACCATTCGATTGAGTTATAAAAGAAATAAGAAGGGTGCCTTTTTTATTAAACACCGTGTAGACGCTGACAGTATAAAGCGGCGTTGTGTAAAAAAGGGGCCGGAGGGGGCAGAGGGAGCAATTTCCTCCTAAATTTTGGGCTGTCAAAAAATTGTCGGAAAATATTTTTCTTGTTAAAAAATTGTTGTCCAAAAGTGCAAAATCTGGTCTACAGAACCCCATTTTGAAGAAATCTAGGGCAAAACTGAAATTTGCAATAGTAGTCAGAAACTCGCAACTCCCTGCACCGCCACCTACCTGTACTTTTTAACCCACAACGCCGCTGGCCGTCCGTCGCTTAGACGCTGAAAGTATCTAGGCCTAGTTGGTAGTCAGCGCTAGAGCCGCCCGACGCGCCTGAGCCTATAGGCCTATATAATGCGCCTTTTACTTGATGTTTTTTGACGACCGGTATAGTAACCCTTCGAACACAAACTGCTCGCACGTACTCCCGGCCTGGAAAACGTTTACACTAATTTTGGTTTTCTACGTCTGTTTGTTTCAGTTTTGAAGCCGCTCACACGGGGCAGACGGACAGACGGACGGACAAGATGCTGATGCAAAATGCAGACTACGGAACGGTGGCACAACAAGAAACAAACTCCCCCGTGCATGTGAATAATCGGTAAAACAGTCGCTGCAACCATTAACTGCAACGAAGCCAACACCCAAATAGACGACGTTTCAGTTGCTGTAACCGGTTGCACTGGCAGCTGATTGGCATGAGCTAATGATACCGCAGCGCACTATGCAGCCATCCATCGTCTGCGCCAATGAACAAATGGGCCTGCGGTTCACAACGCACACATACCACAACCCCAATCAACCACACTAGGCCTTCACCCTGTAGCCCGTACGCTACTACTCATTTCCCATCCCGCTGAGGGTAGAAGGCTGAGTTGACCTAATCACACAGTATGCTGGTAACGTTGCTTGGCAATGGCCCGTGGTGAGATTGGAACCGCAACCTGAAAGTTTGGAGTCGATGATACTCTGCCGACTACACTGTGGTCCATAAAAAAACGTGCCACTTTTATTTCTTGAATAGCTCCGTGCAGCATTGGCCGATTTTAATAATTTTTGGCCTGCAACATCAATAAAAAAACTTTACGCAAATGACTGTACTTTTGAACACCTCACTTTAATACTGTCGCTACAATACCTTGTGAAATGCAGGTTGTTGAGCCTGCTGTTTGCTAGTGGTGTCAGTTTGCCGCTTGCATTCGCGCTGGAGGAGAACATTTTGAGCACATGCTGTAATAAGGAGAATGTGATGTAACACGTGTGACTTTTTGAGACACAATAGTTGCCAATCGTGTTTGTCGCTTTTCAGTTAATCAGTTCTGAGTCGACGCGTGCGCTATCCCGTATGAAATCATTGTTGTAAATGGCCAAACTACGACTTCTGCATTTCGCAAGGTAGTGTAGCGACAGTATTAAAGTGAGGTGGCCAAAACTACAGTCAGTTCCGTCATGTTCTTTCCTGATGTTACGTGCCAAAAATTATTAGAATCGGCCAATGTTTCACGAGGCAATTCAAATAATAAAAGTGGCACGTTTTCATGGACCAAGGTGTATAAACTACTTGCACTGTAGGAAAGTCGTCATCTAGCAGAGACGCAGTTGCTATAGGCCTATATCCCGCTTTGCTTAATGTAGTAGCTGTATGTAGGCCTACAAATGTACAGCCAACCTTTCCTACAGTGTCGTCTCGCAGCGAAGTCGTCTGCAGAATTTTTCTGTACAGCAGTAACAGCATCCCGGCCCTAAGCCTTCCACCTGCATCAGCGCGCAGTCAATAAATGATCAGAAATTCCTGACTGGCGTTCTAGTACAATGTTTCGTTTACATACATTAGCCTACATTCATCTATCTCAGCTACGTCAACGGCTTTTTATTCTTATTTAATGATATTGTAACTAGCATTCATCTTTCTTCATCGCTGCGATTGTTAGGCCTATTAACCTTACCATTACCTCGGTTGAAAAAAGGTTACACATCTAAAAAGCTTGCATTATTGGAGCCATGTACACTGTGTCCCAAAATAACGTCACACTTTTTTTTTCTATATCCTCAGGAAATATTATCCGATTTTCACAATTCTTTCACCGGCACACTCATTGGATAATTGGCAATAAACTGATTATTGAATATCTCACCACACCGTAACTGTGTTGCTACACTACCTTGTAAAATATAAATGGAAGAAAAACTAGCAATAGGCAACAATCACATTGGTGAACGAACAAGACACTTCAGACTAAGATCGCAGTGAATGATCTGTACGATGCTACACTGTGTTAGAACCAGCTTTTTGAGTATCTGGTGTGTTAAAATACATTTGTTTCTGGTCTTTCTGGCTTACTGGGTCTAGCAGTTCATCCACAGTGGTCCCATTCTCTTTATTATGCACACGTTTTAGTCTGCAGCCTCATGCCTTTGGTCGGTGCTTTGCGTTTCCCTAATCTTTTTAGTAAAGTGCCCAGTCCTTCCCTTTTGCAGTTTGTCTTCAAAAATTCGTTCAGTATCCTCTGCAAACCGTATTATTCGAACTAGTACAGATTTTTGACATTGCCTTGTCTTTGTTGCTGAATGGCATGTTACTATGAAGGTATTTTGTCACCGCATTATTCACAATAACATCCTTTGTTTTTGTTTACAAATGCACGCCATGTACCAAAAACTAAACAGAATTTAATTTCAATACGCAATTTAGTAGAAAATTGTTTCAAGAGGTGAGTTGTTGTGCGTCTTTATTTTTCATGACTCGTACTTGGACGCAGGGCTATGATCTAGAAGCAGGATAACTGCGCCTGCATTACTCTTGTACTGAAACTAAATACGGCTTTTTACGTTCTGAGAAAACGGTGTCATTAGCATTCTAATGTGCTGCTGTTTCTCGCCGCATGCTGAGACTGAGAATACACAATTGTACCAACACGCTGTTTCGTCCAACTCAGTATCATAGATGTTAAAAAACACTGATTTGCAAATAAAAAAAAACATTTTTAAAAACATGTTTTTCACTTCTATAAAAACATGCATAAAACATACATTAAAAACATTGTACTACGTTTAGCAGAAACAAAAACCTATCATTGGTAAAGACTAAAGACCGGAATGTACTGAATGTTATTATGTAACCGTAATTATGGTACAGATAGAAAACAGGACTAAACGCAATTTGCCCACGAGAAGTACATCATATTTATAATTTTGTGCGATTATGTTTTAAGAAGAACAAAAACACGACATTAGACGCACTTGAGCACAAATTCTGACAATTTTGAAACGAAATGTTATAGGGGCCTACAAACTTAAAATTCTGCTGAATGAACCACATTTAAGTCTCGTGTATCAAATAAATCGTTTACTGCAAACAGCAACGTAAGCGTTATGCAACAATTTGAAACACCATTCTGCTTTTAACACCGTAGTGCATCGACATAAATTAGGTGAGATGGGCAATGAATGCACCTCACATAATCGTGTCGTCTTGGCCATTTTTGTGCCAAAACTTATCAGAGTTGGTAGAAATTTGACGATGTTCTGGCCAAAACACTTTCGATTGTTTTTAGGCACTTAGCCGTTACACCGTTTACCTGTGATGTGTCCAATGGTGGAGCCGGCGACGAAACACGCTGTCGCTAGAATATTGACGACGAACAGAGACAGAATTAGTAGAAGCCCCTTCCACAGAGCAACGTCCAGGTCTGTCGTCAGAGATAGCACCCTCATCAGCACGTAAGCCTGCAACGTTATTATTATTCACGCAGATTTCATATGCAAGTTTAAAAAAATACGTCGGTCCAGAACCGAAATATTATGCGGCTTTCCACCGAGACCCGCACAGCCCTGATTATAACCCTGATCTTTCTGAGTTGAAAATGACCAGGCCGTTTATCTTACACCAGCCTTTCCTGCATGGGCAACGTTCACAGTTCACACCAACTTCGGTTTTATGCCTTTTAAGACTTTCAGTTTTGGAGTTAGGAGCCATCACGGCCGGAACACATGCAGGGACTGACGGACAAACAAAATGCTTACGATACTGCTGCGTGCGCCGTGCAGCGAATGGATTATGATAATTGGTCAGTGCGACTTGGCCGCTTAATTTCTTGAGCTACAGTCAGCAGTCTGCTTCTCGGAAACCAAAAAACGCGCGATTTTTTCAGCTAATAGCCGGGCTATAAATTGCTGCAAAACTCGCTCACTGTCCTAATTACATCCGCAGGTGTTCATCATGGACCGCTACTCGCTAGTGCTAGCCGTCTATAGTCTGTGGCGGCGCATGTTGCGCTGTAAATTAGACAGAACTGGGTCAATAGCAGACCCAGATATGTAGGCAACTACCGCTCGCAGCAGTGCAGCAACGTACGTACACCGAGTCCTAAGAAAAAAACAATCAAAATTGTTTTTGTCATAATGTTGTCAAATTTCCACCAACTTTGATAATTTTTGCCACGAAGACGGCCAGGATGGTAGAATTGTGTAAAGTGCACTCAATGTCCACCTCACCTAATTTATGTCAACGCACTACCGTGTGAAGCACAGAGGCTCCAAACTGTTACATCACGCAGTGATTATTTGTATCAGATTGCTCACCGTTGGATCGTCAATTCGACAGAGAGTGCCGCGTGATTTAATAACTTTGTGGCATCAAATATTTTACGGTAAAAATCGCAGACAACAAAATAGCTGACTGATGAGCTTAAAACACGTCTAATCGATGAGTGAATGCTGTTTTATTAGTCGATTCTTGATTCCGCTATCAGCCAGTGGCGTTGCATCTAAGCCATTGTGTCCGTGAATGCTGGACACACTTTGGGCACAAACTCTGATAGGCCTATATAATTTGCAAGCGAGTTGTTATACAACCATACAATTATGCTAAATAATTTACATTTCGTTTTACTGAGTACTTAATTAAGTCGTTACAACGTTTAGTGGATACAACAACTCAGCGTTATGAAAAAATTTGGACATCTACGTTTCACACGGTAGTGCGCTAACAAAAAGTAAGCAAGATGGAAAATGAGTGAGAAATTAGTACAGCTTACATAATTCTATCATCTTGGCTATTGTTATGCCAAAAAATTATCAAATCTGATGAATATTTGACAAAATTGTGACAAAAACAATGTTGACTGTTTTATTGGTACATGGTGTATAAGCCTACACACTGCAAGGCGCCATTGACTATGCAATGCTGGCAGGCCTCAGCAACTCCCCACTATACAGTAGCTGTATAGGCCTACCTACTGCTTTTAACCGACTTGTGACCGGACCGACGGCGCCAGGCCTACCACAATCGAAGTGAAACACAGTAGCGATTGTAACGAAGCTAACTATGGACAGTGGCTTCTATCCCTATATACCTGGTGGGCGCAGCAGTGAAAAATAGGGGGGGAGTATTGATAAGGTTTCAGATCAAAACTCTCCCCTAGTTTCACTGGGCAAACTACACCCTTAACAAAACTTTCTCCCTAGAAAGGAAAGAAGCCCAAAATAGAAGGGAGAACTTAAATCAGAAATTGGGAAAAAAAACCTGAGACCAAAACTGGGGGGAAGCTGCGCCCTATTTCAATTCCAGATTTGGGGGAAGGGGTAGAAGCCACTGACTATAGGCCTACATGTAGCTCGCTGGCATGTAGAGATCCATATACGCCATCGCCAAGCGCAAGCGAACGCACAGCTAAACGAGACGTTTTTATCGATTATAAACAAATGTTGCCAGTTGAACCGACGGTCAATCCATCAATAAAATCACGTTTACATCGCGCCATAGCGAAAACCTAGAAAGCACTCGGAAAGATCAAAAGTGGGTGACAAAAGTGCCAGACATGAAAGACATTTTTGATTAAAATGTGTAAAAAAAATAACTACAAACAAGTCACGCATTGGTTGAGTTTTGACGCATCCTTCTGTCATGTTTTTGTATCTACTTTCGTGTCGCGGTACCACTTCGTAAAATCACATACAACAAATCTACCACGAATCAATATAGTGGAGTTTGTGTTTTACCGTAAAACTTCTAATAGAAGCCGGATTTCAAACAGAAGCCATGGGGCTCCGATTAGGAGTTTTATGGTGGGCTATTTTTCTGCGTGCTTGTTTTTACTGTGTACTTCGTTTACGACGATTTTAATATTAAAATAATAGAAATAGTAATTACTCACGACGGAGAAGAGTATAAGTGCGACGGACAAGGCGACGACGACGAAAGCGACCAGAACTCGTGATCGCACGAAGCGCAGGATGACTCGCGACATTGACGCGTTCTCCAGTCCAACTTTACACACCTCTTCTCTCCACAGCTTCTCCACCCTGCAGCCAGCAATCACCCACCGCAAAAATCCCTAAACCTAAGAAACCGGTAGGCAACGTGGCTCGCACAAGCAGTACTGTGAACAGACAGACTCGGCTACAGACACGCTGTCTGCGAATAAGGATCGCTTTTAGCTTGAAGCGTCGCCAGCCAGCACAGCAATGAAACAGCAGCAACGAGAGAGAGAGAGAGAAGACTTTGCGCCTGAAGCAACATTCAGAGGAGCGGCGGCCAAATTTCGTACTTTTTGTCTTAACTTCTGAAGCAGACGATGGAATATGAACCGAATTCTACACGGTGTTTCATAAAAAGGACCCCTTCTTTCATAATTTACTCAAATTATTAGCAATTTACATAGAATTTTTACCAGTTGTAGCTGAAGAAATACTAATTCGAAATATTTGAACAAAATATGACCGTTCGACCGATTTAGCTGAAATTCGACAGGTACACTTCTGAGGTCCACTGACACATTTTATTAGAGAGGGATGCTATACGACCCCCACGAAGGGGGAGGGAGGGAGTATGGGAGTCGAACCCCCCTCCCCAGCCGAAACATGCAACTACAAATTGCAGACAAACCGTCGGTCCTATGCTGCCACCTGGCGGACACAAACGAGGAAGGCGATTCCGCTTTTTTCTAAATTACTTTAGTCGTCGTTGTTGATATAATTATTATCACACGGTTTGTTTGCACGTTTTAAATCAACGAAGAATAGCAAGCTGTGCCGTGTTCTCAGTACCTGTCTGCATTGTCTGCGGCCTGCTCGCTGTGAGGACACTGACACGTGTCTATAGGGTCGTAGTCGGAGTGCCGGAACATTCGCCACATGATGGGGTCCAACCACGTACAGAACACGAACGACAGCAGACCCACGCGATGGACCGGGATTTCGCTGCGATGTTCTCTGTATGTAAACAACACGTATGTAAAATAAAGGCGCGTATACACAGCGACGTAACTGAACTGAACCGACACGGTTTAGTTCTTGACGAACTGACCAACGCGCAAGCCCACTGGTCATTGGTTGACGCGTACGTGTGCGTATTCGCGCAGTCGCCGATGCCGTTAGACGGTGCCTACTGTAATGCATTACTACTTGCCCATTGGTCAGTTCGTCAAAAACCAAACCATGTCAGTTCAGTTTAGTTACGTCGGTCTGTGTGTGCCTTAATAAACGGTGAGGAAAAAAGTCACGTTCATTACGAAACCTTCACTGTCAGGTCCGTGAAAGACTCTGCTACCAGAATCTGTAAGTTCTACAAGTTCGAAAGGGGTCGCCAGACTCACCCCTATCGATGATGCTAAAAAACAAAGGGTGGGGAAATTTAGTGACAGACATCTGCGTATACGCGCGTATAGTTAGTACGTCCGTATAGTGTAAATGCCTCTTAAAATATAATGTATACGCACACACAACAAAATAATGTATAACGTATTGAAAGTTATCGTCAATCATTTTAGTAAGTAAGCCTAAGCAGAAAAACCGTCTGAGCCTTTGTTCTGCACGTGCCCCTTCGCGGAAAAAAGTGCGGACGTCCCCGCCCCACTATACAGCTCCTGTCTACGTCATATAACAAGCGCAATAACGTATAGGGTATACGTACAGAGGAATGCGTCGCCATGGCAACAGAGTCCACCACGGCGACGTCATGACGCACTTGAGATGTCCACGCGACACGTGATGAATGACGTCACCGAGTCTACTTCAAAAACCTGTTTACAACAAAATAAACTTGCGGTAAAAGCTGATTATTCATTAAGTGCAACGGTTCAGCGTAGCACATATACGGTGGAATTTTGTACTTCATAAGGTTATAGGGTGTTTACACGACCCAGCAAACGTCCAGCATTAAGGTTGCTAGAAGTTTGCTGGACGTCTGCTGGATCGTGTAAACACCCCATTAGGTTTGTCATGGGGATTATTTCCTGAGGGTTTTGTCCAGATAAGCTCGCACGCATGGGACAGACCGACGGACGGAAGGACGAAAAGGCGGACAGGCAAGAGTGTAAGACCGTAATGCGGCCTATTAGTACGGCCTCACAATAGAAGTCTCAGCTTCATAGATTGTCACACTCACCACATCCAACTGCGATTACGTAGTATACTACTTCTCCACAGTCCTGTCGATGTAATTATGCCTTGAAGATTTGTCTTTGTCAGTCTTGTTTCGCCTTGCAATCTCTCTAGACATGCAGGCCCGTACAGAGAAGATTGTAGTGCTTAACAGTTGTTGCGGAGGTCTCACTTTTGTGAGCTTTGAGCCTCTTGCTTTCGACGGCTAATTCAAGTACGCGTTACTAGGCTTAACGGGTTTTTCTAGGCCCCGCACGAATTTATGGCGGTGTCTTCAGCCAGTAATCTGCTTTCATTGTATACAAATAGCGGCGACATATCAGTGTCAATGTCCTATAGCTCAGAGTCTCAGCGTATAAATTATTATAATTTGGACTAAACAATGCAGCGAACGGGAGCCGACAAAATAATTAGCTCCAGTTCTATTGTACAGTATTCATTAAAACGATTACTTGCTTTTTACACGCTTGCTGACATCCAGAAAACAGTCAATATGCTTCAGACTTTGCGCCAGACGGTTTTTATTCTTAGTTTATTGCGGCTCGCGCGAGCATAAAAGTCACAAAACGAACCGTATTTTTTAGCGTTCGTTGTGTACACGACTGTTTTAAAATCGAGCACACGACATGTACTCGACAAAACTCCACCAGAGCCCCACGCATTTTCACGCAACGCCACTAAATTTAATAGGCCTCTGCCTCTGGCCGAGTGAGTGAGGTCGACATCATCCAACATAAGTTGGCTGTATGTGCGGAGGACGTTGCAGCCTGGTGCGCCTCTCGTCACATTCAGCTTAACGACGCCGAGAAAACTGAACTGATCGGGTTCGTGCTGCAGCACTTGCGATCTCCAAACTTAGTAAGTAAGCAAGCTAATTTATACAGCGCGCAATGTTCACGAGAAATCCGCCGAATCTGAAGCGCAAAGATCGGAGACGACAATAAGAAGATGGCCTGATAACTACGTTGTAAAAATGTTTTGAGATGGCGACGAAAACAGCATGGAGTGACCATTGCGAATGTCAATGTTCTGCATGGCCAAGTAACTTCAACAGGGGGCTGCGTGAATTTGAGGGCAAAAGGTCAAGCATACGATTGACTGGGCTAAGAGAACATGCGTATACGTGGACCACAAGTACAAAGCGCAATAACACGACAATAGTCCGATAGTCTACATGCATATACGATTAATAGAGCTCGTATAGGGTAGCGGTTTCAATGACTACCATCATTATTTCTGTCAATGCTTCAGAAATAAGTTGTAGCCTACTTTAATTTCCGAGCAAACCACTGTCATGACCCTGACTGGAGGTCAGCTAGGCTAAGTACAGCGAATTAGTGGACCAGGGTGGAATGCCTACTCGATCGCCCTCGACCATTTTTAGCCAACCGTATGCTAACGGTCGCACTTATGGTACGATGTTCTGTCCGTCTGTCGTCTGTCTGTAACGCATGTATTGTGGCTGAACCGTATGTCTTAGAGGTGGCCGACGGTACCGTTGGATAAAGCGATGACAAGTTCCTAATAGTAATCATGTCTCTATCCGCAGCGGTTTGGCCGCAATTTTTAATGCAAAATTCCTGCCTGCAGCCATCACCCGCGTGCACCAAATTACCGCATTTTAGCGTTGATTGTAGCGTTTGATATAGCAGCGTCACCATAGCGTGTATGGCACTATAGTCACTCTTTTTTGCGACCGGAAGTCGGACGCTGGCCTTCCAAAATAGTCGGTACGACCGGTCGACCCTAGCGACAGCTGAGCTTCCTATTCTAATCGCTATACCAAAATGTCACGGGTCATTCGTACAGAACATTAAACGTCAGATAATGACCCATTTCTGCGAGCTCTCATTTCCCTGTATTGAAACAACTGAAAATGTATACACATTACACATTGTATTCCAGGACAGAACTGTATAATTCGTACTGCATTACAATCGGCACTGCAGGTCAACAGTTCTGCAGACGATTGTTTTGCGCTAGAAAAACGAGAATAAAGTCCAAATGCACAATAAAACTCGCGTCTAAACAGCGCGTTTACACACCTTGAGTCAAAAGAAGTCTGTCAGCAAGTTTCTGTCACACACTGTAACTTCATCAAATATTAACTGATCAGATATCTTCAATACTGTTTCATAGCACAATCTCCGAAAAATTTGCGATAAAAGAATTATCACATTAATTATCCCATCTCGCCTTAAACACGTCGCTAATATGCCGCTGTGGAAAACTTGCGCCAATTTTGGCTTCTCCACGCCTTAATTTTGTCTTCCAGTTAATAAGTCCGTATGAAAACGACAGACAGAAGAACAGACATTGTGGGATTGTGGGATATTCTCTTCCGTCCGGAAGAGAATATCCCAAAATGCGGCCTATTAGGACGGCCTCATAAAAATCGGCAAGCTATCGTGCTGTACGCGCTGCAGTGACTTGTTGAAGTCATCAGTTTTGACGCGCGACAAGAAGCAAAGCAACTGCTAGATTGCTAAAAACACTCATTTGTTACGACCGCGTTTATTAATTCGCCGTATATTAATTTTCAGCAGTAGGCCTAGATGGTTTTTATGTCAACTCATAGAAAATTAATAAAATAGCCTCCTCGGCGATGAATTTCACGAAAGAAGATATCAAGTACTAGTTAAAAATTAAACTCGTTATTATCTGATTAACAAGCTATGGACTATGCGGCTCTTGGAAAAGGATGGAAAGGAATCGACGAGTTCTTGGTGAAAGTGCGCGAAATCCGGACGACAAAAGCAAAAATATGCATGTATATTAATATAATAGTGTATATCAGTGGTATGTCTATAGGCCTAGTCACAAAAACACTTACGAAATAATGCAGCCGTCGCAATTATCTATGGCATGAGGGGTTGCTCGTCGGACCGTCTGTCCCACGCGGGTTCCTAGCTCGAAAACGAAAACGCGTACAAAACAACATTGGCGTGAACGTTCTGAACGGCCGGTGTCGTGGGAAATTTGTCGCACCTGAAAAATTTTTCCCACCTCCATATTCTCATAATGTAACTAACCCTAACCCTAATCCTAACCTTAACCTTAGCCCTAATCTTCCCCTAACCCGTAGGCCTACTGCTGCGTGTGGGAATTATTTTCCGGCGCGACGAATTTTCCACTACACCGGCGTGACCGGCGTAAAAATTTTCAGTTGATGAAATGACGCACATATCGTGTAGGCCTAGGGCCTAAATGTTTGTGCTTACTTGGGCGATCAGGGCACACTAAGCGAAGTGAAGTGGACGGTATAGGCCTACACTTGTGTGCAGTGGGCACTGGACGGACGGCCACATACTGCATACAGGTCGACACCTGGCGTGGCGACATAAGAGAGTACGCTTATACCACTCCAGACAGTGCGGTATCGTACTTGAACCGCGCTCGGATGGCATACATCGTCGCTTGCTTTATGACGCACGACTGCAGCCGAAGGTTGTGAAAACGTCAGCAGTGAGTGTGGTGTGGTTTAATTGCAGGACCTGGGCCGATGCTGCAGCCGAGCAAAGCACACACTCCAGGTGTAGCAGATATAGAAACTAATGCATAGCCTATGCATGACTGCGAGGCATGTTGCATAATGCCGCAAACGAAAGACATCGTCATGCATAATGAGAAATAATTACTACGAAAGCGCTCTCGCAGGTCGTGTCCGTTATATAGGTGCACCGCGATGACAAATGGATGACAGGTATGGTCTACGCACAGGTAAAAAATCTATATTCCATCAGCTACTCAGTCAGTGGTAACTCGCTACTTACACAAGCCAGTGTCCCATTATAGGATCGCCCCCCCCAGAAAAGTCTCCTCCGGCCGACAATTTACTGGCAAAAATCTGCCCCGCCTGGGACGAATTTTTACCGGTAAATTGTCGGCCAGGGGACTTTTCTGGGGAGCGATCCTACAATGAAGGAACTTTGTATGGGGCCGGCAATATTTTAATAACGAGAGACATATCAAATCCGTGATTATCTGTCCAAGGGGGAGACATTTTAATGTGACATCGGCACTGTATAATATAGCAGACTTCATAGTGGATACAATACACGTAACCTATTAGGTTACACTACCATCACCATTACACAATTCAGAAGAACTTTGCTGACTGTGTAATGGTAAAGTTTGAATTTTTAAATTGCGATTTGTGCTGTTTTATATCTACAACCACGATGTCACTGTATATAAGTTAAACAGTTTTTTACATAAATAAAAGTGATATATGATCTCTGTTTAAACCGCACTTAGCATTAAATTATCTGGGTTTTGCGTCTAAAACATAATGTTTTAAAGAATATTTTGCCTACAGATCCCATTTTGGTGATGCTGGCAGTTTGGCTGGTGGATTTCCTAAATTCAGTTACGCGTTATAGGCTAGATAGATCTAACACTTCATAAGAAGCCTATACGTCAGAAATTTTCTATTTTAATGCTTTTGTAACCTTGTGGTAGCCCATTTGTTAGCTGTCAACAATTAAACCAGTATTTAGGCTAATCTACATCTATGCACTTAGGGTGTGTCACAACAAACTATTAACACCCCTTAAAACTGTCAAGCAAAAAGTATCATCATTCCAAAAAGTACAATCTCTTTAGCACAAAATGGTTTGATCTCCAGGCTCAGACCCGATGAGAGAGTTTATGGAACGCTAATGTTATAGCTAGAAAAAAGTTGATAATGAAATGAGTTAGGTGACGAGAGGAAAAATGCAATTTGCCTTCATATGCTTTTGGGCCGTTTAGGTACCATATAAAGTAACAGGGTGACCACTCACCTGAAAAAATCTGGAAAAGTCAGGGAATTCTAGAGTGGTCAGGGAAAAGTCAGGAAAATGTCAGAGGAAACTGTTTTAGGCCTCCCCATTAGGCAAAATTGGTGGTACCAATTTTTCTGCTCGCTTCACTCGCATATTATTTGTACCCCCTACTTTTCAAGTGGTGGCGCCACCCTTGGTTGAAATCAATTGCTTTGTCTAGCTGCGGCTCTACCTCCCAGTCTCCCTGGTTTTAGCCTGTTCTACTAGAAAAGTCGAAATTTTATGTGCTCTGGAAAGTGGTCACCCGAGAAGTACGTATTAGATGATAGCCTGAATGTAACGCGAATAAGAGGAGGGGAAGGGAGAAAGTAAGTTGAAGTACAAAATGAAAAAAAGTGTGGCCCCCTTACACATGTCTTGGCCCCCCTTGGCCTCCCCACTCATAAAAATATCTGGCGTGGTTGACAAAACAGTTGAGAGGGTTCAACCCCCCCAATCCCCGGGCAATTCAAACACTGATTATTTACTTACTTACTTAGCACTTAGATCCTCCGGTCCTTGACAGGACAGTGGGCAGCAAGAGTTCGCCATCTGCTTCTGTTTGTAGCCACAGCCCGGACGCTGTTCCAATCGACTCATCGGTCCACCAGGTCTTCTTTAAATGCAGACCGCCAAGTCTTCGTTGGACGACCTCGTCGTCTGCCACTACCACGAGGGGTCCATGACATGGCGTGATTGGCTGGTCGTCCAGGTGGCATCCTGGTGATATGGCCTGCTGCCTGAAGTCGTCTCTCTGCTACAATGTCCTGTAATCTTCGCTGCCCAGTCCGGCTTAGCACCTCCATGTTAGTCACGTGGTCCTTCCATGTAATGCCCAGAATCTTCCGTAAGTTGCACTGATGAAAGACGTCCAGCTGCTGACATATTCTAGCTGTACTCTTCCAAGTCTCGCTGGCGTACATGGCTGTAGAGACAATGAGGGAGGTGTAGAGGTCCAGTTGAATCTTGAGGCTAAGCGTGCTGGATCGCCACAAGTTGTCAAGTCGTCGGAAGACTGCTGCTGTTTTTGCCAGTCAGAGTGTTGATATCTGCTTCAACATCTCCATCGCTATCTATAGGCAAGTGTAATCAGTGCACAAGTTGGACTGAATATAAGCCGGGAAAAAACGAAGGCCATGGGAATCACCCAGCGCTCATCACCACAGCCAATAGCCGTTGCACAAGGGAACATAGAATATGTAGAGAGATTCAACTACCTCGGAAGTGTAATATCTACACACAAAATTCATAAGTTATAACACGCATAAAATGCCTGGCGCCGGCGGTCGCTTGTGGCAGCCAGTAGCAGCGGAAATCATAGGTCTATTAAAAAGCAGCAGCAAAACAAAATGTTTGAGATGGCGTTTGAAGAAGCTGACTTACGTATATTAAGTTACGTTTTTTAAAAAATGCCACGTCACAATTTTGAGCAGCAGCATAACAGAAAGCGCGACAACTTAAGCTCTGTTCACACATACACACGCCGATTTGTCGGCGATATGTCAGTCCGATTCATCGGCCGACAAATCGGTGTTTGTGAACAGGGCTTCACTGATGTATTTAACCGAAAGTTCTGCCACCTGCGAGCCCGGCGCAACTGCAGAGTTATAAAGGCGCGTACAGAGCGAACGAACTAAACTGAAATGAGATGAACTCGACTGCGCACTGGCATGCTGCAGTTCGGTGCAGTTCCGTCGCTCTGTTCACGCCTTAACATTGCAGTATATACACCGAATGAAATACATACCATCAGCTAAATGACTTGAATATCATCAGCATATAAGGCTATATCCGGTCGTTAATTTAAAAGCCGGTTGTTTAGTCTCGAGGCTGAAAAAATCTAGGTTTTTTGAAAGAAAATGTTTAGGTGTCAGGTTTTTAAAGGTTTTTTTTAGGTTTTTAGGTTTTATAGATTTTTTTTAGATTTTTGCTTTAATGTCCAATGAACATCGTGCACAAAATTACGACCTAGGAAAAACATAATATACACCCTCTTATGAGTGAACGACATAATGACATAATTGACAACATAACTCAACAAGAAATTTAAGATAATGCTCACGAGACGCGCGAAAGCCTATAGAAGTTCCGGTTTAGTAGTTTAGCTAAAAATTGGGGTGTTCACGCTAAGTTAATATACAAATACCAAATTTTCTATCTGGACCGCATAACGATAGTTCCGTGGCACCACCTTGTGAATGATATAGACTTGTGTCGCAGCCCGAAAAACCCCTATTTTGGCGTTCAAGGTCATTCAAAGTCATTGAATTTGGCGCCAATCGAGAGCCAGTGTACGACTTCCTATTAGTGATTAATAGTAACCTAGGCCCTATCTCGTACCGTTACTAAGATACAGCGACTTATTGGCCAAAAATCGCAAATTTTACCTACCACCCTCTCATTTAGCGCCCTCGTTCGGGGTGACCCCTTATGGAAAAGCTTTACAGTTCCTGAAACTAGAGTCTTCCAGGCAGCCGACGGTAAAGATTTCGTAATTCTAGCATGCACCGTTTTTGACTGATCCACCCGTGTGACATACGGACAAACGGACGGACAGAATTGCGACGGCTAAGACGCGCTGAAAGCAGAAACTGCTTTCGCGCATAAAAATCACAATTAAAGTAGGCCTATCAATTAAATTATGATATATTGTAATAAATTTCACAACAAATAAAACCACTTTTCCAGCCCTGTTCAGTCCAACTTGCATCACAGACGCCGGTCCATAACTAGGTTAATTACGCACGTTAAGACGCGATCGATTCGAAGCGTTCTTGAACCAAATTCTCCTCCGAGAAAAACGCACGCAGTGACGCAGTCTGCAGCGGTCGGCAGCGCGGCAGACTGCAGTGCTTTTTTCGTCGTCGCGAAAAGCGGTCAAGACCAGACGAAATTAATCGACACAGGAATGGGAGCACGCACGCACGCACGCAGCGCCGCATGCACTAGACGCCAATGCCACCGCGCCGCAGCCTGTTGATTGACAGCTGGCCAGCCGCACTGATCGCTCAGCAGTCCCACTGACCACCACTGAACATCGATATTGGAAGAATGACCGCAGGACACATAAATGAATGGCAATATTGCAGACTAGCAGTGGTCTTAAATGTCTAGCATACCCCCTCCCCATAAAATTTTTGAAATTTTCATGCAAAAAATAGTGCATTTTCGTGCAAAATTTTCGCCTGTTTTAAGATGCATCCGGTCAACAGGAAGGGAGCACCCTTCTTCAATCCGCCACTGATTTGGTCTTCCGTCTTGGCAACATGAACTCGTGGCAGTTCTGGATCTGAACGTCCTAGCGACGGCCGAACTCCAGGCGTTTGACGAACGCACCCCTGGAGTCCAGACACGTAGCCCAGACCTGTCTCGGCGGCGTCTGTCAGTCTGCCCAGCATGTTTTACTCAGACTGGGTTTCCGTAGCTTCCATATACCGCGGTATCTATCTATATCGTTCTGATTTCTCCCGTTTACCGAAATCCTGATTCTAAGGGTGGAAAACCGTCCTGTAAAGGTGTCATGTTGTGTCCATAGCCTTTCCATATAGCGTCGTACGGTGCCTTCTTCTTCGGCGTATGGTCAAACTTCAACAAGTTGAAGACCAGTAGTGGTTGTAGACATGCCAGCAGTGCTGAGTGCGTAAAGAAAAATCATGAACGATGTCCCGGTGCAAAACTAGGTGCTAAAACTAGCTGCGGTTTGTGGTCTTAAATCACTGAGCTCGCACTGGTAGGCCTACAACTGTTTAAACGCAACTTTCGTCATTAAGCAAACGATGGCGTATAGCCTCTATGAAATCTGCTGAGCGATACAGCATTGTCTGGACTGGAATAAACTCGTACTGCGTACTCGCTTACCCACTCCAGCAGTGCTGTAAAGCTTAATACATAAGGTATTCTGTCAATTTCTGTGGCTTACAAAAACACGTCGCAATAACTATCAGTCTAAGTATCGTGCAACAACTCACCGCTATGAAGCGGCTGCAGCAGCAAATAAGTTGATGGAATTTACGTTGTCGTGGTGGTGACGTAGGCCTAGTACGCAGAGGTCGAGATCGACCGAGAGACTGCAGTAGCCTAGTACGACGGTCTGATACCCCAGTCCTGGGGCCCTGCCGACTAACTATCCAGATCCATATACGACGGGACGGCAGCTTACGATGTGTACAGGGTCTATAGGCAAGCGCGCGCTCATTTGCTCCCTACGGCGATAGCCAGCACTGTGGTTTGTGCGTGTGAGAGCGCCGAGCAGATTGTTATACGCCGGTGTCCCGTTATAAGATCGCCACCCAGAAAAGTCTTCCCCAGCCGACGATTTACAGGCAAAAATCCGCCCCGCCCGGCCGCCGGGCGGGACGAATTTTTACCGGTAAATTGTCGGCCGAGGGAGACTTTTCTGGGGGGGGGCGATTTTACAA
>Ga0209367_1004917_pt1 | contig 18526 bp, 3 predicted proteins | sample WorMetLIZISLAND2_FD_187412 | JGI IMG/M metagenome (GOLD analysis project Ga0209367, IMG submission 187412) | Marine gutless worms symbiont microbial communities from Max Planck institute for Marine Microbiology, Germany - Olavius geniculatus... ... | reverse complement strand
CCGCCCCTGCTGCTGCTGCTGATGATGATGATGATGACGACGACGGCGGTGGTGGATGACTGTGTAGAGACTGGACGTCGCGCGCTCGGCTGCCGACTGTGCCTGCACCAGAGACATTTTATTTCACTTACTTTTTTGTTCTCGTTTTAGTTACTGACATTAATTTCAGTAATGCCACTAACAAGAAATCTGAGCTAATGCTCATGATACGCGCGAGAGCCTATAGCAGTTCCTGTTCGCAGGTCATCTTGGTCTATCTCCATCCATTTCGTCGCAATTCATTTGCTTGCAGCCAAAAATCGCCAAAAATCACTAAAAATCCCTATTTTTAGGGTTTAAGGTCATTCAAGGTCATCGATGTTGACATTTTTAAGAAGCTCGTCACCTAGTGCTGTTATGATAAACAGCATGTTTCTGTACCTATCTGCAATCATTTTCACGCTAGACAAGCCAACAGCGGTTAAATAACCACTTTTTAAAGGCGTACACCTTTTTGACACAAGCGTGCGCAGGCTTCCTTGAACCTACAGGATCCGGACGTGGACGGCTAAAATCTACATTCAATGCTGAAAATTCCGTACGCAGATTGTCTCGGTCTATCTCCAGCCATTTTGGCGCAATTCACTCTTGAAATGCGTGTCGCAGCCCGAAATCGCGAAAAATTCACCATAACCCCTATTTTCGGGGGTTCAAAGTCATTTAATAGAAAAGACTCCAAGCTATCATATGCTTGGTGAAAATCATATGGTGAAAACCCGAAGTCTCTATCTCACCTGGTCTCCAAACAGTACCGGGTTGTGACGGACAGACAGACAGACAGACAGAATTATCGTAGCTAATACGCGCTATGCTAGCGCTCGCGCGTAAAAACGAAAATGAAAATTATTGGTCTTGTTCAATCGTTTTATCAGAACGTGAACTAAAATTTCTAACTTGATGAAAAACGAAAAAAACTAGAAATTTGGGGCAAAGCCCAATGTGAGCCCGCCGGCGCCCTAAGTCCGGGGGGGGTAAAATTTCCCACGGCATCAAAGTCACGTGGCCCGAACTCAAATGCATTGGCATACGCCGAACGCGCATTGTCGACTTAGGGTAGGTCAACATGAGCGCTTATAACTTTGTTCGTAGAAGACCGAAGTTCACCATATTTTTTCATGTTCAACGCCGAAAAAATCGTTCTCGTCAACGTCGTTTAGATTTTGTCGCTATCGTCATCGGTTCCAGAGATAATTGCGCTCAAACTCGAAAGTTGTCGTAAATCGCACCGATTTTTGAACGTTTTTTGCCCTCCCAAATCTTAAAGGGGGCGGTTCCCCCAAAACTTGCGTTAACACCCCAACCTAGAGACACGTCAAGTGCCAAAGTTTCGTCGGGCTACACCCTTAACTCCGAAGTTATAAGCGCTCCTTTATTACATTTTAAGCCAATTTTTGACCCCTTTGAAAAAAATTGTAAGGGGGGCCACCGTCCCCGGTGAGGGTGCGCTAATAAGACTTGGTCATTCTCTAGCGCGTGTAAAAATTTGGTGGCACAGCACCTAGTGGCCGAAATATGGTCTTCCGAAAAATGCGCTTTGAGTGGGTACAATTTGCGTTAACACCCCAACTAGAGGCACGTCAAGTGTCAAAGTTTCGTCGGACTACACCCCCTAACTCCGAAGTTATAAGCGCTCCTTTATTACATTTTAAGCCGATTTTTGCCCCCCTTTGAAAAAAAATTGTAAGGGGGCCACAGTCCCCGGTGGGGGTGCGCTAGTAAGACTTGGTCATTCTCTAGCGCGTGTAAAAATGTGGTGGCGCAGCACCCCCTAGGGGCCGAAATATGGTCTTCCGAAAAATGCGCTTTGGGTGGGTACAATTTCACATCTAGATCTCCAAGGTTACTGGACCAAACTTCACCGGACTTGTTTCGCCTAACGCGGGAGGAATCGCTGTCGAACGAGTAACTCGCCGATTTTGAATATCTTCATCCCTTCCGGAGATATTCGCCGCTTAACTTTGAAGTCGACCGAAATCGGGCCAAATTTTGCATGTTTTGGCCCCTACGTTTTTTAGGGGGAAGCTCCCCCAAAATTTTGGACCGGGATTACAAAGGTGAACGCAGCTCCGAGCATCGTGCAAAATTTCGCGCCGATCAGCCAACGGAGCTCGGAGATTACGCGAGGGAAAAAAAGAAAAAAATAAATTCCAGCAAAACATAAGCCCTCCCGAAAACTATCGTTTCCGGGCGGACTAATAAACAAAATAAATGAATACGGCAAGCAGAACAAGCTAAAACGAAAACTATTAGTAGTGCGATGCCTCCCCGGCGATACCGTACAATTTTTAACAAGAGATTTTTATTATAAAGGCGAAAATAGGCAGATTTGCCATTTCCATTAAACGGCCAAGAGCTAAAAGTGCTTCAGCTTCGGAAAAGCTCCCTGACCAGTGGACCATGGGCTTTGCCCTTGGACCCCGCTGGGGGACTCTGCCGTAGACCAAAGTTATAGGCTCGCGCTCGTCATTTCGTCATTACACGCCCCCTTTCCAAATCTTAAATACGCCATTTATTTATGGAAGAAAAAAAACGAAAAAGAAATTTCAACAATGCAAGTTAACTAAACAATTCGTAAAACAGCAGTTAAAGGTGCAAAACGTTGAAACGTTGCTTGTGAAAAATACGTAAAAATGCCAGATATTTCTCAATAATTACATAATACCTAAAAATGAGTTTTCTTCCTTAAAAACTAAAACTGCACAAAAACGAAAACCAAAGTTACCTTGAAAAACAATCCAGTAGCATCATGACAAGGAGACAATTCTTCCCTATATTTTTGTCTGTCGAATTTTTCTTCTTCTCAAAAATTTTTCTCCCAAAAATACAGAAATGTGGGACTGGAAATCCCTTATTCTTGTAAAATTTAAGAGCAAACTTGAAATTCTGGACACTCACTATCTTGTCTGTCAGCAATCTGCAGCTGCTTGTCGAAGAACTGCAGCTTCCTGCCCCTCCCCCCTCAGTTTTCAAACCCGAGCCGCCGCTGAAAATATGCCAGTCTGACCTGCAGCTGCGAAACGGCGAGCGTCATCAACATCCGTGACGTCTGGACGTGGACAGCATGGGACGACCGCAGGTGAACGTGCGACACCGTTGCTAACAGCAGACGGCATCGGATGAACACCACTCGTCGACGCTCTGTTATACACAGGTCTGGTAGACTCGAGACGGGCAGGGTCGGGATGAACGAAGGCAGCGTTGGTGACGCCGCCGTTGTAGTAGACGTCGACCCGCGGCTGCGAGCAGCTCGAGTGTGGTGACTGCGGTGGTGACTGCGGCGGCATGGTGCGGCGTGCCGGTACAGTCGGCGGTGCTACCATCGACGAGTTACCATGCGCGGGCTGCGGCCGAAGGACGGCACTGGCGTCACGGTCGCTGCTGAGCGGTGGCACCGAGGTATGACGAGGATCACAGGAGGACTGAGAGCGAGTGTGCAGGACGTCGTGGTACGGCGACGGCGGCACGATGTCTAGCAGGAATATGTCACTGCCACCCGCCGCCAGTGTCGACGCTTTGTGCTGCATGTGAGCCGATTGCGCCACTCGACTTCGCACCTACATCGACGACAGAAAATCCACACGTACAAGGTTGGAAAAAAGTTAAACTCACAGTTCTTATTAATGGTAACCGATCCCGGTGTGTTCCCATTTTGCCTAAATATTTCGCTCAATTCCATTTTGCTCAAAGTTAGGGTTAGAGATCGATAGGCCATATCGGACTACTCCCCCATTCCACAAGAGCTACGGAGCGTCACCTGCCATATGGGATCACACAGTGTTACCGGCCACCCGACACAAGTAAACCCGCCTCGCCTTAACCCCAGTTATCAGCAGGCAAGCTGGTATACTCGATTAACGTTAACCTACCCTGCAGGGATGAAAGGCTGAGTTGACCTCGGTGGTTGGTTATATACCGAGATGGTTTACCTGTCGGCAGACAGTCAGCCACCCAAGTAATAACGACTCGTAAAAATAGCGACCCGACCGGAAGTTGAACCTATGACCTCTTGATGGTAACAAGTTAACAACCATTATACGTACCATGCACCACATCAACTGGCCAACTGAGCTGATTCGGACCAGTCGCTATGAACAGAGCTTTAGATCTGCACAGCAGAGTTTAGTTTGCGTTTGACACGGCAACTGCTCTGCGATAGAACCTTAAGTATAAGTTAAATACACATATCCCATGGGCTTCCAAGGCTGTATACACGGCACAGCGAGCAGCTAATGTCGTGCTGGACTGATGTCGATAGCTAATACAGGGTGGGCCAAAAAACCGGACCTGTTTGAGCGTTGATAACTCAGCGATGGTTAGTGGTAGAAAGACGTATGATACGTCAAAAGTTTCAGAATGCTGTAAAAAATAAATGACAAATTTGCATAGTGAAGCATTTAAATATTCTTTGCCTGATTCACACAAATCAGTCCGGCCCCTAAAATCATGCTAAATTAGCAGTAGGCTAACGCATGAATTTAAGTTGATTTTCATTCAGCATACAGTGAAATATCAACAATCATTAACACATACATTGAGTTTAGATGAAATTCGACATAGGCAGTTGCCCAGCTTTTGCATTCATAACCGTCATCAGTTTTTTAAGCAGCTGATCGATCGCTGGAGTCAATGTGTTCAGGATCAGCTAGCCCAGCATTCGATTAGCACACATTTTAGCTGGTCACTTCGTGGTCGTCACGCTGGTCATCGCTGAGTTGTCAACGCTCAAACAGGTCAGGTTTTTTTTGACCCACCCTGTATGAACAGTCATAGTGAGACTGTGAGACAGCGGATCTGAGACAAGGCAGAGCAGTTGCATATCCCGCTGAGCATCAGTAGCAAACATTGAGTTTTATTATTCTAGTGGATATCATTGGTAGCAAAGACCTTCGCCGCTCTACAGTAGCTGTTGTTGTTCGGCCGTCCGCCAACAAAACAAAAAAGCCCCCAGAAAAAAAACTTCGTATATTAGCAGTGGCAGCACAAGATTAAGCAACATTTTTATATATGGGCATTTATTTACAAAAAATATCCTGAAATTTCATAACTTTGCACCGTGTTCATGCTTCAGTTATTATCAGAATATCAGTTTCACAGTTTGCTCCGATTTTTTCACCAGATTTGCATAATTTGCAGAGGAGAATAATTTTATATCACACAGGAAGTTTAATTACTTGCTCACTTTGAAAAATACACTTTTACGTTCAAAACTTCAAATAGTTACACTTTTTAATCAAAACAATTATTGGAACGAAATATGTGTCCTCGATAATCATCCGTAAAATACGTGAATTTGATGAAAAAAACTGCTATAGTTCCGGATATATAATTTTTCCTGGGAGACTGTTTTTTATTGGCACACCCTGTAAATCATCGATAATAATTCACACTCAAGCCGACGACACTCCTAATCTATTACTGTCAATATCGACTATCCAATGACAGAAGAAGTTTTTTTCGGCAACTATCAATTTCGCACTTTCCGACTGCTAAAGTTTGCAGACGTCCCACGCAATGTCACCAGCAGCCGTCGAAAGATCTACAACTCCGTTAAAAGTCGGTTAAGGTCATATTACAACAGTTCGCATTTTCAAGCAGTTCGCGCGGCAGTTTCCGCGGGAAATTATTTCTCATTGTCTAATCTTGAAGTAGGCCTACCTTAAATACAGGCTTGCCGTGGATATGGATATCGTGCTGTCGCATTTGCTAATTAAACTGAATATTTAAGTGTTTTATCTCTATATAATATTTTTGTCTGTCGTTCTTACTCTTTATTTTCTCATTTATTTATGTTATTGAGTCAAATGAATAATCAGTGACATCAGTACGTCATTATTTAGTTAGCCTAAATTAATTTATGCGCACTATAGCAGCTTTAATACTGTTGTTTGGGCAACAAACGGTCTATCAATTCGTGAGATTATTTTTATTCTTTTTTTATCAAACGGTAATAAAATTACAAACGTTTTGGATTCCTAAAAAATTTAATGCTAGTAGAAAGTACAAACCAAGTGTTCTTCAAAGCGTTCACTTTATCTATACCTGTAGGCGTACATGAATGCAACATGCGTCTTGGAGAACAAAAATCCCAGCTGTTGCTGCGATGGGCCGACCGTACCGCCTATATCTGAAAGCCAGTGTCCGACTTCCGGTTGCGAAAAGATAGCGATTTTCTAGAGTGACTGCAGTCCGATACACGATCTGGTGACGTTGCTATACTGGACGCTAAAATCAGTGCTAGGATAAGATACGGTAATTTGGCGCACGTAAGTGATGGCTGCAGGCAGAAGCACTGCATATCAAATTGCGGCCAAAAACTGCAGATATAGACATGTTTACTTTCAACAGCTAATAGGTAGTCGTTATCGCCATATCCAACGGTATCGCCAACTCTTTACGACGTACCGTTTAGCCACAATACATTTGTTACAGTTAAAAAGACGACTGAGAGACGACATATCGTACCCAAGGCTCAACCTAACGGTCGGCTATAGCAAGGGCAATAAAATAATTACGGTAGATTTTTATGACAGCCGGGAAATACTTTTTCTAAAATCATATTTTAATGCAAATTTGTTTTATTTTTTTGCTTTTATTTATTTTTAACAGTTTTACAAAAGAAATGCCTGGGGGAATGGACGCTTTGGCACTGCTGTAGGCCTATTTCGCGAAAATTTAGTGGCTATATGTACGCACGATAGGCGTCTGTGGATATGGATATATCCATGGATATCCATGGATATCCACGGAAATTTGTGGATATGGATATGGATATGGATATGGATATGGATGGCAAATTTCATATCCACGTACGGCAAGCCTGTTTAAATATAATCGCACAATACCGCGTGTGGTCAAAACCGATGGGCATGTAATAGTTAGCATAGTCTATCACGCAAATTCAACCGACGAATCGAATTTTTACAGCAGTAGCCGAAAATTAGCCAACATTTTTACAGCTAGCAGGAAACTGTAGTCAAAAAATCGAAGGTCAGGCGGACAGCTGCATAAATATGTTGGACTGGGCCGGCATAGTTTTCTAGTTTTGAAACAGAGTAGAGAGATGCAAGCGGGGTCACGATTTCTTGCAGCAGGCGTACAATGGCCGCAGTTTAAAGCTGCTCTTGTGACCTTGGCTTTTATCGTTTGACCTTGAAATGACATTATACACCTTGAAACAACTTGCATGCACACAGTGCTTAAGTGTTAAATCTGCCTGCCTCCGATTGTACAACTTATAGGCCCTAGTTTCCGAGGGCATATTTACCATTTAGAGGGCTTTGCGCCTCGGGCACGCCCCATTTTGCGTGCAGTATTATGGAATTACGTTTAAAATCTGTCGAAAAATTGTAGTTTTTGTCGCATTTTTACACAGGCCTCTGGTTTAATCAGTGAGGATTAAAGACAGTTAGTCATAGAGGTGGCAGCTGACCTGCGGTGAGACATTGGCTGAGTGCGGTAGATGACTCACGTCGCCGCTGTAGCACTTGTCCAGAGGAATGTAAGTGTCGTCGTCGTCCGAGGTGCTGCGGTCAGCAGGGCACCGACGACAACCCGGGGCAGGCAGCAGACGGTCAAGAGTCGAGGCGACGCCATCACAGCCCGAGGGACAATAGGCCGGCGACGACGGACCGCTTGACGACGAACGACCGGCTCCTCCGACCAGGGTCAGAGGTGGAGGCAAAGTCACCCTCGCCGGTGATCCGCCGGCTGCAGAATTCGTTTTCCTATCTGTATCGAGTAACAACCCAGCAGCAGAACACTCAGCTCGGCATACTTAGCAACGTCAAAAGGACAGTAGCAAGTGTACCTATGGCTATATAGAGGAAATATAGCCTAATACTCGTCCGCTAATTCACTCGCACCAGAAATGTTAATTGCTAACGCTAACCAAACCCAAACCCTGAACCTAAGCAGTTAATTCGGGTGCGGGTGAATTAACGGACAAGAACCGGGAATATTTTAACGTTAAGCCTGGCAAACTCGCTTTCGTTTGTGATTATTATTTTTTCTTTTCATCAAAATTTATTTAATATTTTCACTTTCTAAGAAGGCATTGTGGCCTCTTATATAGGCCTACGCCCATCATACATCATGCCTACATACGTTAGTCATATGCAAGCGCCAACACATTACTGGATGAAATCACACCGCGTTACAATCACTGTAGGAAGAGCTTACAATTTTAACCATATGAACAGATAACGCAAAACTGCCATGTCCTGGGGCTATAATAGTACTTCCTATGCACAGCAGTGAATCAGGATGTACGAGGATGCTGTTGTTCCGTGTCCAAGGTTCAGCTTTTGAAAAATCAGTAAGTAGAATATGAGAGAAGGAAAGAGAGCAGACCGGGAAGTAGCCGTTTATACACGGTAGTTAATGACCGGTCTCATGAAAGTAAGTAACTTCTGATTTAAATATTTCTTTTTACAGCGCATAATCGACGGAGTCACTCGACTGTCGCCGCGAAACTTTGCCACATAATCAAAAATAGCCGCGTTCAAAAAACTAGGCAAGGCCGTAGCCAGAATTTTTGTTCGGGGGGGGTGATTTTCCCTTTTCTTTTCCTTTTTCCCTTTCTCCTTTTCGCTTTCCTCTCCTTTCCTCCTTCTCTTTCTCCCTTTACTCCCCTCCCCCTAGAAGTAGGACTCCTCAAATCCAGCTATAGGTGTCTGAGAAGCGATATGAGCTCCCCCAGCGAGGTCTAGAGCCGAGCCCCAGCCGAAATCGAATTTGGTGCATTTTAACCTTAAAATATGGCATCTGGTGGCAACAATTTTAATTACTTTCCTCAAAATCAACTTATCAAATTTAGAGCATGCAGTTTAAACAATAAAGGCAAACAAGAGCGGCAGAACAAATTCAAAAGTGAAGATACAAATAATCTGCAGGCGAAGCGAGCAAAAAAAATGAACTGTTGTACGCAGAATTGCCACATTAACTTTAAAATTTTCCAACATTTCGGGAGGCGGGGGGTTGAACCCGCTAACCTTCCTTCCCCTTAAATACGGCCCTGAAACTAGGTACCAATATTTCGGCACGCTAAGCTGCAGAGTGCAGACCACTAATGCGGTGTGTCGACAAACGGTCCACGGTCGATAACGCTCTCGATGTAGTGGATCGGATTCATTCTAAGAAAAAAATCTCTATTGGCGTCGTGGGTTAAAAACGGGGGAAGGAAGATGCAATTTTCTGACAGAAGGCTGCAATTTGCATTAACAACATCAAAAACTACTGATTGCAAGTGTAAAAAATAATCTATAACTTTATTATACAGTACATCTGTCTGAACAAAGAAATTGCACTTCAAAATGCACTCTTTACAATAAAATGATAACCATAATTTTTATTAAAAAACAAACGTATGCAATAAACGTACACAAATAATATATGTCAGATATACTTAGATTTCTAAAGAAACGTAAAACAAAAATGATAAATTTTCCGACAACAAAAAAAATTTCCAACAGGCTAAAATTTAGGGGGAGGGGCGGTCAGATAAGGCAGTTAGTTCCCCCCTTTGCCCCCCTCCGATGACGACGCAGCGAGTACTGAACCGCTGGCAGTCAGCGTACAGCTGTATACATGATCACTGTCACGGGCACTGATAAGATAGGCCCCAGACAGAAGAACTGCAGGCCTACTGTACGTGTATTTACATAGGCCTACCCAGTTAGTACACAGATAATCACAGCACTAACAAACAGTGTTAACAGCTGGTCAGCAAAGGCCACTGGTTTCACCATCAGAGCACGGGTCCAATCAATAAATTAATCAGTTTTCTGCAATCACCTTGTGCACCGTAGGGTGAGGTAAAGTCCTTCCTCAGCAATAAGGCCCCTGTAGAGCGGCGCTATAGTATAATCTCTCTGACTCTCTCTCTCCTTATCCCTCATTCAGACACCAGCTTACACTGTTTGAACACGGATACGACGCCATAGTGCATCGCGCGGTGTGTCGGCTTAAGCACCGGCTTTCGCTCATACGCATCGCGCCTATTCATTGTGGGACGGCCAGACTGAGCTGAAGTGGTCGGGTACCGATATGGTTGACCCCTCTGCCAGATTCGGGTCCGTTATTTCGACGGGCCGCCAAAAACCAGTCTAGATACGACGAAACCGTACTTGGATCAGAAATGGAGAAAGATACCAAACACTGAGCAATGAGTATAGGCCCCATTGTGACAAACACTTGCACTAGACGACACATCTGGTGTCTATAGGCCTATACCAGACATCGCACATTCATCCAAGCATGCCTGCTCATCTATAGGCTTACCGGTGTTCCAGTGCTTTAAATTAGGCCTATAGCCTATCTACGAAGCAGACGTTCTCTAGGGCCTATCCTCGCAGCAGCGCACTCACTGCATGCAATTACTGTATACATTTACAGTTAGGCTGCCGTGCAAATAGCACGGTGCCAGTGTACCACTTGAGAGTACAGTCATTCTGTGTTAACGCCAAGAGGGCGTCAATGAAATAACTACTCTGTTAATCCCGTGCTAAAACTATTAAAAGTCGCTAAACTGCTTCTTACTAAATGCAAAACCAGATCTAATAAATACGATACCGACGGCGGACGGCCACTCGACCAGCATGACACCATTAACCATTTTCTTCAGGTATTTTCAGTGCGCCCCGCACTGAAGAATGAAAGTAAGATCAACCGAAATAACTGCTGATTTTTCTACGACAAGCCCTCACCTTACGACAACTAGACCGGGCAACCGAAGCCGAAGCCGCAAAAGCTGAGCCGCAAAATGTTCGAGCCGAGCCCAGCCGCATTTTTTCGAGCCGCCGCCGCAAAATATCCGAGCCAAGTCGCTCGAGCCACAAAATTTTCTAGGTTGTATTTCTAAACTGTCCGTAATATTCGTTTATTCATCTTTAAGTTGCAAGGTGTAAGATTCGTCGCTCTGGAATCTGGATGCGTCGCAAAAGCATCTGCTTCTGCATTCTACGCGTTAGGCCTATCTGTGAGCATCCTGCTGCTGTTGGGCGGACATTTTGGTGGAATCACATCCGACTACCTGGCAACCAAAACAGTGTGTGAGCAAATGAGCAAGCGACACCATCGTCATTAGTGTGTCTGGAAAATGCAAACAAGAGGCCACGACTGCTGGAGAATCTGGAGTCTGACGACGGCGATGGAGATGGTTCCACGAACAGTAGCAAGGTCGACGACACTAGGCTGATCTAATTAGTAGCATGGTTTGTGTCTTAGCGGTTTATAATAGCCTAGAGCCTAACGTCAGAAACTTAACGATTTGCAGCGATAACTAGGAAAGTCTGCTAGTAAAATGCTGGTAATACGCTGTTGAGCTTGTAAATGTCATGACAATTTCTCGTTTTTTACAATAACATTCAACGGTGAAGCTCGCCTACTTGAAAATAGCGAAGTTGCAAATCTGCTATCGGTCACGCTATCGGGTTATATGGTATCCATACCATTTACATTCGGGAAGGGAATTAGTCGAATTACTGGCACAGTAATCATGCTTCAAAGTACGAGCCGCATTTTGCGGCTTGAGCCGGCTAGCCAGCCGCAAAATTTACGAGCCGAGCCGCAGAAGTTTGAGCGAGCGACTGCCAGGTTTAACACAACGCCAGAAAGTCAGATACCGACCGGTACGTCCAGAATACGGCAACTCACCTTTGCGATGCGCGTTTCCGTTAAAACGGCGCAAACGGAGACAGTTCAAATTGTTCATCTTTGACGGTGACGCAAAGAGATCGCTGCATGAGACCAGATCGCTTCGCAGATGAACGTGTGACGGACTCCGAACTACGACACACTGAGGTGATGGCGTCGGCAGATCCAGACAACGCTACCAGAAGCAGCAGATGCGACAGCTGATTGGGCGTCTGTCTACCCGGCTGACTGTGAGAACGCAGATGACAACAGACAAACAGAGCGCCGGCGCGGCTTGTGGGAAAGTAGATGATGCCGCTCTGATGATCTCACGGGCTCAACGATCGTTCAACAAAAACTTGCGATCGACGGTCAACAACCTACTGATGATATGCTACACTGTACACGCCCGAAATGATCGGATGAACCTGGATGGATAACTGACTGACAGTGACTGAGCGACGGCGGCCCAGCAAACAACAGACAGGCCGCTGCTGCAACCGCGCGTCGCTGATTCGCCCTGCCTAGTACCTACCTCCCCTTGTCCGCTATGAACAAAAACTCGAGCCGCGCCCGTCAGAGATTACGTCACTCAGAAAGGGCGGCCAGTACTGCCAGTAGGCCTACATCGAGCGCGCGCACAGAACGACTACCGACGTCATCATCGACGCGCGCTCTGCAGAGTGCGCACTCCGGTCCGGCAACAGAGTCGCGCAGTGTTGCAGCGGCTGACAATGAGCTACTGCCGCTGGTAGGTCCGGGTTCAGGGCCAAGCCTACATGATGCACAGCTGTATCGACGGTGTCACTGAATGCATGTTTTGTAGCGCTCATGCCTGACGCTCTCTGCGTGCAAAAATCGTCATTTGCCGTCGAAAACCCACATTCCTAGACACTCCAGAGATCGAAGGAAACCCGCTTTACGGACACAAACGCCGTATCGTGTCGGTATAACCCGCTCGACGACGTCGCGACACTCTGCTATCTGCCCGGCTCTTTCTATAAACAGTTAAATTCCGCCATCACGTGCCGTTTTCTTTTCGACGAATAGGCTACGTCCGGATTCATTGTAAAACGGTTTCCTAGCGGCCATAAATGAACGTCGCAGTCTGGAACTAAGCGCGACCAACAGACAATGACGGTCCTTTGACCAGGGTTACCGCAGCCTGTAGGACACGGCGTAATTTACGCAGACTTTCGTGGTAAAACTCGACCTTGCTCGAAGACTCTTAAACTAAACTGTTCAATTAGTGGACCGTTAAAGTTTTACAATTTGCAGTTGTTACTGGCTACTTGGGACTCGATGTCTACCAGTGATGCCATTCTGCACTGACGAACTCGATTAAACCTACTCGGTTTATGCATGGACGGTGCACCCACACCCCTCACTTCAGAAGTATAAACCTAATGATCAAGACCCAAGTAGACCAAAGCGGATTTGTGTTAGATAGAAATCCTGCACCGTAACCAAATGCTGTAACTTCTAAACCCCAGCGACGATCTTACACCTTGATGACGACATAACGTATACAGACATAATCTATCAGAATGCCTATAAGGGTGCTTGCAGCTGCCATTGTAGTCATAGCCGCTGCACTATGACATGGACCCTTTGCCCGTGACTGGATAAGACCGGATTTAGTAAAAAAAAGTCCTTGAAATGAAATGAACGTTTATTACCTCGTAATATTGCAGCCAAAAGGCTGGATTGCGACAGTACATACAATCTATGCAATACAATAGGCCCCACATGAATGCAGTGTGTGTTTTTGAAATTTTGACACAAAGGTTGACAAGTTTTCGTTAAAATTGCATTAAATTGCTATGAAAGCTACGCTAGAGGCGCTTGATAAATGAGAACTTTTATATCGCGAGAAATCGCTGGAAGTCGCCGTTTTCGACCCGACATTTATGTCGTTTGATGCTTCACCATTGCGAATACACCTATCCGGCGTATCCGCGTAAACTGTAATAGGCTACATTTCTGTGTAGGCATATCAGTCTAGCTTCATTAAATTTTCGCGGCAAAGATGCACATTTTTGGTGTAGAGAACGTAATGGGCGCTAGAAAAATATATTACGTTCATTTATTAATTCATTGCTTTACTAAACAGAGCTTAAATAGTACTAGTAAGTTCGTAAAACCGAAAACAGCACGATATAGGCCTAAACCCGCTTAGCACGGTAGATCACCTAAGGATTATCTCATCTGACAGTTTGGATTGAGTGGCTAGTCTGACTTTGTTCAGCTGTACGGCAGCCCGCGCGCGTTGTCAGCCTCCGCAATCGTACGCATTACGCAGTCGTCGATGGCGCCAGGACGGCGGCTGAGCGTAGTTTACCGGTGGGTGACAGGCACTGCAGGCACGTCCGGGTAGCCTAATGGGTGGGCCGGGGCGGCATAGACCACCGGGCAGGGCGTGGCGTGCACGGTGGTATCCGTCTCACGACCACCGACCACCGACAGACCAGAGACCAGGCGGCGACCTCTGAGCTTCCGACCGACCGACCGACCGACGCCCGTGGCCGTGCCGTTAACAATGCCTTGCCGTCGAGCGTTCCCATCATCGTTCCCGCCGCACGTAGGCCTACGACTGCAGCAGCTGATACTGGTAGGCCCCTGGTAGACGTACCGTAGTACGACGATAAACAATCACTAGGTCTAATATACGGGGTCCCTATCTGCCAACTCTTCCGGTGTACACTTTAGTTCAACTCAGCCTGCAATATGCGAAGTAGCGAACCCATGCAATAAATGAAAAATTTTCTACATGTTTTGCATGGCGATCGTATATTGCCTTGATTTACAAAATAAATTTTGTTCAGTGGCAGTTCTAGCAGTGCCCCCAAATACAAGTGTGAGGCCCCTATAATGGGGGTCTGGGGGCAGGGTCTAGGGACAGGTCCGCTGGTCAGGGGGACAGGGAGCGAAGAAGCTGAAACACTTTTTGCTTTTGGACGTTCACCGAAAGCCCCAAATTTTCCCACTTTAAAAAAATAGGAAACGCAAAAATCGCAATTTGTGTTGTCTTTGCAAAAAATGAAGTCTAATAGGCCGCAATACGTCACAGATTACTATAGGCCTACATTAATGAAAAGTAATATAGACTTGTCCATTTTGAGTAAACTTTCCACAATGTTTAGTTATTTTATAGGCTATTTTGAATATATTTTTTAAAAACTAGAAAAATATTTTCATACCTAGCATGAGGCCCCTGAGCATATGTGAGGCCCACCGGCCGGAGGATACGGGGGCCTTTCCGCCGGCTCTGGGTTCTTCTAGCCCTAAAATCTGGGCGTGCTGTGCTCCACTCAAACGCAGCTGGACAGGATGGACTTTCACAGGCTGAACGGCAGTTCAAGCCATGTGTTAACTTAACGGCGACTTCTCTTTCCTATGGTAAAGCCAAAAATTCGACCCCCACAGAATCAAAACTACTAACCCGATTGAGATATAATTTGGCACGGTTGATTATGTCGGCAAGACGACCCCCAATGCAAAATTTTATGCAAATCCGTCCGCAGGGGGCTTCTGGGTAGGCTAAATAGGTGAAATAAACGCAAAATTTTGTAGCCATTATACCTTTTTTTTACTTCAACACACCTACAGGTCAGACCCCTTAGGGGATTTGTATGCACAATGCCTCAAATGACGCGGCCTCAGCAAGGTTCAAACCTTTTAGGGTTAAAAAATTGAAATTAATATTTAACATATTTATTTTTCAAAAATTCGAAAAAAATACAATGGCGCCTATGGGGAAAAATTAAACAATTCTTTAAACGGTGATAACTTTGACACACAGTCAGTGTGATGCGGGCAATATCACCTTTTGTAATTTTTGCTGTTTTCGGTGTGCAATTCCTTGAATGTTGACGTTAACAAGTGTATAAACTGATGTTTTGTACATTTATACTTATAGCAGTATCACTGAATCGGACGGTGTGTTCGGTGTAGGTCTCTACAGACGGAAGTCGCGAGTAAAAAAGAATAATGACAGTAATTGCATAGAACTACTTATATGACGTCATTAGAAATGCAGCTGCGACGTGTGAGAGCGTGTCGCCATAGCAACAACGCAACCAACGAAGCGTTTGGCTATCATCACCATTAGCGTGTCATCAACAGTATCAGCAGCAGCAGCAGCAGGAATTATACACTTGTTCAATGTCGCAACACGCACACCGCGGCGTTCGGCCACACTCGCCGGTCAGTAGAATGTATTAGACTTATGATCACTCAGCTATTATGTATAAGCCTAAACACGGCAAGAAGTGTGTGTTAGTCTTTGGCAGAGAGTTCTAGGTGTCACTATACGTTAGGCTCACAGCTGTACGACCGAGAATTATTGTTCTGATATAGCTACAGTCACTGACAGCAACTCAGTAGCAACTTTAAAATCTATGGGTTAAAGATAGGCCTGTTTCTGTTCTTTCTAGCATACAAATGAAAATCTGAAACTGACAAGACTTACTGCTGATGACCATGCAACGACGGCTTACGGCACCATTATTAATTTGATCTATAGGCCTACGTACGTGACGTGCAAGTTGCAATGCATGTTCAACAATTATCGGTATTTTGTTTTCTAGTCGAATTTTTGCATATTGAAGTAAAATCTCAAGGTATTGCCAACTCGCCGTAACTTTGAATATCTGTTCTGAATCATTTCGGTTTTAGCTGATACGTACCAACATTTAATGCCGTGCGCAACAGCAGTTGAATAATTAATAAGCCTGATATAAAGTGTCGCTAGGTTTTTTCCACAAAAAGCTCAGCTGAACTTCTTTGCGATTTCGTTTTGTTTCAGAAGATTACAACGTGATTCGAGCTAATAACACGACTTCTGCATTACATCAACAACAGCAAACTATCTGGAACTGGATATATGCCATGGAGAGCGCTGAAACGGTAATCAGATCATTAACTTTCGTATTTTTAGGATATCTCAGTAGTATTCTACAGGCTAATAATTATGCTGTTGAATTGGTCCAAAATGATACACTTTGCACTCTTTATCTTCGACATTAAATTAAGAAATATGTGTATCGTATTTCACATTTTCGGCCGTTTTCATCTTTAACTGTTTTAACTGTTTTCAAGATGGCACAATCATTAGCGACTATTGTAAATTAGTAAACTTTGTCACCTTGAATCGTCGTATAGTTTACTGTAGCAACGTATGCACCGTGTCTCAAAAAAACTGTGCCACATTTATTTTTTTAAATAACTCCGTGAAACACTGACTGATTTTGATAATTTTTGGCAAGCAAAATCACAAAACAACTTGACGGAAATGGTTGTAGTTTTGGCCACCTCACTATAATACTGTCGATACACTACCTTGTCAAATGCAGAAGTCGTAGTTTGGCCAACTACAACAATAAATGCATTCTGGGTGGCACATGCGTCGGCTCAAAAATAATTAAGTAAATAGCAATAAACACAATTGGCAACTATTGTCTTTCAAAAAGTCACACGTGTCACATCACATCATCTTTGTTACAAAATGTGCTCAAAATGTCCTCCTCCTCCAGCATGCACGCAAGCAGTAAACGTTGAACTTAACGTACGCCACTCGCCAACAGCACATTCAATGATGCGTGACCTAAAGTGGCTCACTTGCGGTTGATACGTCATTTCACTTCATTAACATGCGATTTTAAAACGAACACGATTTGTGTTAAATGAATTACAGATTTTCAACGATTGTGCAACCTCAGTGATTTTTTGAGACAAAGCATGCGCTATCCAGTATGAATTCATTGAATTCAAACTACGACTTTGCATTTCACAAGGTAGTGTAGCGACAGTATTAAGGTAAGATGGACAAAAACTACCTTATTGATTTATTGATGCGAAGGTGTTTCCTGATTTTGCAAACCAAAAATTATCAAAATCGGCCAATGTTTCATGGAGTTATTCAAAAAATAAAAATGGCACAGATTTTTGAGACACAGTGTAGACCATATTTTAACGACGTCTCCAAATCGCGACTTTAAAAAGACGAGAGAAATGGACACTGAAGGAACCTATGCTGAAAAAGAAGTAGGCAGGCATATGCACAAACTGTCAAAACTAGGCCTATCAAGTCGCGGAATTCACAATCGCACGCTGTTCTGCCCGCAGTGAGCAGTTATGTCATTAGCTCTCACGTGGAAGCGTGAAGACAGCTGCAGCAGCAGCAGCCCAAAGTAGTCAAGCATAGGCACGCATGCGTTGAAAGAAGCAAAAATAAAGTTATCGATCAATATCTCGCGTTCTTAGTCTCTGCGATATTCTAATCTAAGTTTAGTCTATAATCCACAACGATTTGATATCTAACGCCAGCCCAGCCATTGTCACAATGTCAATCGCGAATCTGGAACGGCAAGCCTGCAATGTCTAATTTCGCGGTTTTCAGTTGCCTACGCCAAAATTAAATCTACTGTCGTCGTCAGCAAGCCAGCTGTGTAGGACTGGGCACGTGCTTTCTTGACTTCCGTCCAGGGTTTTCAATAGCGGACGTTTGGGCGTAAATACGTCCAAAAATTTCAGCCCGTACGCCCAAATTCTAAGATGTGGACGTCACGACGTCCAAATCAATTTGCTTCTTCTTACGTTTATTCGTTTATAATAAGCTGGAAATTGAAGACAGAATCTGTTTTCCAATGTTTCGTTAGTTCAATAATTTTTGCTGACTGTAGTGTTTCTGAATACTTCATTTCATGAAGACGTGGCACGGCAACCATGTTAACTTATTCTGTGAACAGTTCTGATCCAGAAACTGCAACTTTCGTTTTGCATAAAGCTACTAAAATTGAATGTTGCTTGTTTTTACAAGAAAGCCCAGCTATCGCTAGGGAAGATGCGCTACAGT
>Ga0209367_1004916_pt1 | contig 18526 bp, 12 predicted proteins | sample WorMetLIZISLAND2_FD_187412 | JGI IMG/M metagenome (GOLD analysis project Ga0209367, IMG submission 187412) | Marine gutless worms symbiont microbial communities from Max Planck institute for Marine Microbiology, Germany - Olavius geniculatus... ... | reverse complement strand
ATGTATGCTTCATGAGGTGTACAGCAGCCTAGTACTATATACCATAGGCCTACTCATCACAGCATTATACCGTTGACCCACAACTGCATCAGCTCCTGCAGTTTGCAGATGCTGTTGCGAGTCTCCTTGTTGATGCCAAGCAGTATCTTTCTGTTGTCCACCATCTGTCAATCAAAGTCGATTAGCCGTCGACAATGCTTCCAGTTGAACGGCCATTCACGTTCACTTCCTGTAGGCCTAACGTCGTCCGCAGTCCTGGTTATTACGTAAGCAGCTCCCCGGCGGGCGGCGTGCTTGCTCTGCCTTTCATCTCCCCGTGCTCGCAGGTCGCACGCTGGCGGCCGCAGGGCCGTATTGCCGTGATCCATTGAGTCGTTCCCGTGCATTTAGAATCGTGGGTAAACTGCGAGGAAATCTATTTATAGCCGACCAATCGCGTGTCGCCTCGCACGCTTCCTCGCACTATACCCTCCTCGCACCTCGCACCTCGCATTTTATCCTGACCCAATATTCGAGTGACGTTATGTACTCTAAAATCGCCGTAACCATTTTACATCGTCTTGAAATTATACGTAGACATGTTATTAGTTCATAACAGTTTAATTTTATTGGGTAGACTTAAACCCCAAAAGTAAATCCCTTTTCTAAGAACGTCTGCTATCCCTTAATTTGGGAACGATCGGACAGTGTTCCGATTCGGAAGTCTTTCCATATATATAATGCTTACTATCCTAATAACTAACTTTAACTATGTGTTTCCGGTTGCAGTTCCCGTTTCAAACAATTTCTAAATTGATTTATTGTATTACTGGTTACACACACGTCAGACAGTGCATTCCAGTGATCAATTACTCTGTTGCTAAATACATACTTTCTGAAATCTAATCTACTGCCTTTTTATATAGTTTCTTTGAATGACCTCTTCTTTGATCTTCATCATATGTAAAAAAATAAATCTGATCGCAAATTATAACAACCATTAGTAATTTTAAATGTCTCTATTAAATCACTCCTATCAGCAATTTTTGTTGTCGCTTCTGGGGTGGGTGATAATATGGGGATTTTTAGCGATTGTTAAAGCGATCTGTCCTTACTGTCCTATTGTGGGGCATAGCGTCATAGATGTTGCTGCAATATACTTGTTTATGTCTGTTTTGCGCAATTGCAGTCGTATGTTCCTTATTTTCATTGGATTGAAAGTCGAAATCGGTTACAGGAGTGGCGGCCCACTATAGCTAGGGGCCGCTATAGCTAAGGCCCATTACAGCTTAGCCTCAGTGGCATATTTAAGGGGGGGAGGCACAGTGCGATGCCCCCCGGCCTACCCCCCCTTTGGCCCGACCATGAAAATTTTTTACAGGCGACTTTATATGAAAAGGTGCATTCTTTGCCATTTTCCAGCCGATAATGTCGATCACAACATGTACCACTGATGGCCAGCACCCTTGTGATGCCAGTGATGCATTGTGATGTTGATCGGACTTGCAGTACTAAGGATCAGACTGGTACAGAAGTATCTGTTGCATATTAGTACTTTATTTGCAGTTTATTTGTTTTAAGAAATTAAGTGCTGGACATCGAAGACTTAATTTGGCCTTGTAAAATGTGTTTAGTAATTTTTGTTGCACTATTTTTGATACAGTACAACTTTTTTGTTTATCAGTGAATGTCTAGCATTCACTGTCTCATTGTGAATGGTCTTTGGATACTTGAGCAATGCTAAAGATAGCATGGCAGTGCTGTGCTTTGCACTGAGCATATTGCCAGTAAAAGCGAGTAATGCATTTTGTAGACAGTAATGGGGAAATGTCTGACTTCAAAAGTCTTCTTTCTGTACTTACACACCAGATGGTTTTTCCTGTTGTATTTAATTGTGATGTGTGTTCTTCTTTGTGTTTATATGTATAAAATGCTTAAAGTTAGTGTACACATGTTGAACAGGTTGTTGTAAGAATGCTCGGTAAGAGTATCGTTGAATATTCTGGTGAGCGGGAAGGTTATCGCTGTGGTTACTGCAATTCGTCAAATACAAAGTATACACATGGTCTGTTCTGTGGTGGCTCTATATGTAGCAGTATGTTTGTGTAAATTTACACATTGTTATTGGTGTCAAGTTATTGCTGTCATTAGCTTAAATACTAATGTTGAACAGGTGGTTGTAACAATGGGTGCGCACAGTATTGTTGAGTTCAGTCTGGATCATAATGGTTACAGTTGTGGCTATTGCCATTCATCAAGCACAAGTTACTCACATGGTTTGTGCTATAGTGTGACTGTTATTTTAATCTACGTAAGTTTTGTGCATCCCTACTCTTTTGATGCATCTAACACCAATTAACCCATTTAAACGTTTTGTTGTTTTTGTTTCATTGCTTCTCTATTTAACATTGATGTCTGTATTCAGCAGCAGATACAAGCTGTGTACCAGTGATCTTTCCATTACTTGAAATAAAATAAAAGTAATCATGTTTTCATTACTTAAAATTGAAACTGAGATGTAAATTATTCTTGGAACAGCTACACAAAACAATATAAAAGTACATGGTAAATTTATTTTAATGTGAAAATTGTAATATAACAGTAGATGTAGTGATACCTTTGTTTGCAATCATTATGTTGATTTGTCCTTTACTTTAACTCTGTAACTCTGGATTATTAACATGATTTGCTGATTGTATATACTTGATTCTTTGTGTTTTACACTATGTCCAATTCTAATTACATAATGATGTACTTCAGTTTTATTTTTGAGAGTTCTTTAAATAAATTCAGATATAGTATAAGATATTGTTTTGTACTTTATTTCTGCTGAATCACAGCCAGACGTTCATGACTATATTATATAATTGTGTGTGTTTTATTAGGTATGTGGGCACATTATATGACGGTTGAAGACTATCAAGATCTGATTGACAGGGGCTGGAGGCGGTAATTATGCTATCTATTTTGTTTTAGTGGTTAAAGGTCTATGACCACGGTCAAACTCACTTTTGAAATTTATGTAGACCTCAATTAGACATTTCACCTTGTATATATAATGTGTTGATTTATGCTTTATAAGTGTATGAAATTTATGTCTGAATATAACGAAAAATGGTGTTATGTTATGTTATGCTGAAAAATCTGACCTTGGCAAGTGGCCAGAGATGACGTCACTGGTAGAACACAGTCAGTGTTTACCAATTAATTTTAATATTTTTAATGATAAAAAATACTGTGTCACATGACAACTGCAGCAGTACATAGGTAGAAAATATAACTTTGTAATGCTTTCTGATATTACTATCATAATTATCAGAAAAGTATGCTGTTTTAGGAAAGTGGAAAAATATATATGTTAATTTTGGGGTCCATGGACCTTTAAGTAGTAAGTACAGCTGATCAGTTGTTCCACAGTTTTATGTATATTTAATGTACATTTTTTTCCACTGGGCTTTTACAGTTTGTCATACTTGCACCTTTCAAAACTTGTAATTATTTCAATTTTTTGACTTTTAAATAAAAACCTCACTGCTACAGGAATGCTTTAAGCTATATGTGTTATTTATTAGTGTACAAGTAGCACGTGCTTGTGATTTGTGGTGCAGAAGTGGCAAGTACGTGTACAAGCCAACAATGAGCCAGACTTGTTGCCCTCAGTATCCAATACGCTGTGACGTTGCCAGTCTGCGACTGACGAAGTCGCAGAAGAAGGTGATCAAGCGAGTGAACCAATATCTCAGTTACGGTGAGCGCCAGACAGTGACAGCTGCGGAGCCTGAGAGACATGGCCGTGAGGACGTACTTACTGTTATCAGTTGCCACATGATTACAGATGATGTTAAGTCACCAGCAGCATTGCATTTAGCTGCAGAGTCTACTTCTGCAAGTGATGCTGCAGCTGCAGGCCCATCTCAGTCTACGGGGATGCTGCCGTCAGCCAGTTCTGTACAGAAAACAATGCACAAAGCACCCAAACCTGGTGCGTATTTTGTTACGTCGTGGCTTGACTGCTTGTGATAAATCTGTACTTTTAACACCTGGCAAGATACATGGCTGAAGTTTATGCATGTGTGCAGCTCACGCAAATTAGCCGTCATGTTGGAGTCTTTACATTGCAGTCAGACTTGTACTGCTGAAAGCCTGTCTGTAGCACTTGGTTGATATGTCGATGGTGATACGATGGGTTGATAGCTTTTCTGGTGCTCTGAAGCACAACCAAAGACAAGTTTGTCTAACACTTACTTGTTGTGCTCTGGAACATTGTTGAGCATACACATGATGCACTTTTCATAAATCTGGTAAGTAAAGGGGATGTCAGATGAACGACAAAGTCGGCCGACTTTTGTGGGCGTGGTTGAGTTGCCCGACAAAATCGGCCGACAAAATCGGTGAACCATGACACACGGCTGATAGTTTTGTCTGCTACTTCATACGTTATCAGCTAGCACAACAGCAGAATGCAGATCGCAAAATAATACTCACTTTTTTTCTGCATCTAATGAACGAAAATAATAACAAACACAATAAATAACTAAAATAAATATTCATCTTCCATTGTAAACAATCACCGTGGCAACATAAACAAAATTTGTTGTCCGATATACGAAAAGTCGGCCGACAAAATCGTCGAAGATAGAACATGCTCTATCTTGGCCGACAAAATCGGGCGATTTTGTCGGCTGACGAAATCGGGTGATTTTTTCATGACACACAACAGATTTTTGGCGGCCGATTTTGTCGTTCGTCTGACATCCCCTTAAGTGTAAGCAGTGTTAGCATCAAAAACTTTGACCTTGACCTTGACCTTAGTCTTTTTGCATTTATGAAATATTATATGACAGCTAGTTTTGTCTTGTAATGATAGCAAGTAAGATTATTTACGTCTTGTGAAGTGTGCTGTTAACTGTTGTGTAATCCAAGGTGTTGGTCTTGATCCAAGCAAGCCAGCACCAAAGAAAGCCAAGCAATTGCGGCTGGAGAGGAGATTGGCAAAACGTTCACAAAGTGCTACTGCTGCTGATGCAGATGCTGAAGTAATGCCATTGCCAGTGAGTAACATGCTAGTCATCTAATAACAGTTTGGTATTGACCTCATCAGCGCACAATTTTTATGCATAGTCATTGAGCCAAATCTTTGGTATTGATGCTGTAGTCGACAAATAACCAGTTTTAGTCTGTGTTACCACTTGCCAACTTGTGAGCTGTGTAACAACTTTTTTTGGCTGTCACATCTGCATTGTCACTATTGGTGTTAAGACAGTGTCTCAAGACTTCTATTTTATTGTTTATATCTGGAACTTCTTAGCATTACTATCATGGTCTTTTCAATTAGTGGTTATTATTCAAGTCACGTTCAACTCTTCTGTGATGATGACTGACATTTCCAAATAACAACGATTGTTAACTTTTAGTTGTTTGAATAATTTTCATTGCACATGATAATTTATAACCATTTGTCTTTGTTGCAGGTTAAGAAAAAGAATGAACCTAAGTCGCTAGAAGATTATCTTGATGATATTGCAGAGAACCCATGTCATAAGCTGGAGGTAGGTTTCTGATCTGTGCAGTATAATACTCCGTGTTAGAGATGGGCTCCTTTGTCTATTTTTTTGGAGTTACTGCGGCTTAGTTTGGAACCTGTTAAGTAAACTTTTTGGAAATTGTTTGGGTAGATTTTTATAACCTGGCAGATACTCTTTCTGTAGAATGCCTCGTTACTGATATGCAGGCTTTGTTCATCACCATCTTATTAGCCTGTTATTGTCTGGTTGACACCACTGACAAGCATAATTCATAGCAAGATGTGACAAAAAATCTGAGCTCTTGAGATGCACAAGAGCTTATGGCTGTTCCTGTTTGCAGCTAATATCAGTTAATCTCCATCCATTTCGTCACTTCACTCTTCTGCAGTCAAAAATCGCACAAAATCAATAAAATCCTCTATTTTCTAGGTTCAAGGTCATGCAGGGTCATTGATGTTGATACTATTAACAAGCATGTCACCATTGCTTGTTATGATAATATAGCCAACTTTTGCCAAAAAACCAGGTCATTCAACACCATCTTATCTTAGGTTACCACTAAGATAGGGTACCCGCAACTTTAAACCTTCCTATAAACTCTAAGTTCCATCTTATAAATTCTAACACCTATTCCTGAAAATACTCAGTCCTTTACTCTTTCAGTAGCCATCAACAACGTAGTAATCGGTGTGGTAGTTATTAAGATATAACCAAAACGGAACCCTAACCTTTTCTTATCCCCTTTTCTATAACTACAGCGAGTCTTTTCCTCATTTTTATTTTTTCCTGTTCTTCTCCAAAATCCAGCTAGGAGTCTAAGGGAATGGTGTGAACTGCACTAACAGTGACAAATGTTAACGCATTTTAAGGAAATTGTGTTGGTGAAAAAGGTTTTTTCATCTCTGCGTGCTGGAAAGGGAGAAGGTGTTGAAAATGAAATCTGGCTAAAATCGGAAATTATGTTAAAACTTGTCATTTTTCGTCTGATCGAAAACTGTGAGTTAATTTAAAATGCATGAGAATTGGCATGTCCGTGTGCAGCTGAGACTGGTGAGGTCACATCCCAGAAGTCATCAGTTTGATGAGATGTTCTCTGCGTCACACGCAGTCTACCATAAATACCAAACCACGATACATGACGACCCACCTAGCAAGCCAAACCAGCGCCAGTACACAAACTTCCTCGTTGATTCCCCGCTGGTAGAGGTAGCACTTTCTGCTCACATAACAGCTTCTGTTCTGTGCTTTTGTGACTGTAGGTAAAACTGGTCACTGATACTACTGAATTGTATGAAGAGTCTTATACTGTATTCGGAAAATATCAGATGACCGTACACAATGAAAGTGAATCAGATTGCACCGAGTCTGACTTTGACAATTTTCTTGTTGATTCTCCACTGCATGCCATCAGTTCTGTATGCTTTATTTTTTCTTTGTGTGCATCATTTGTATGTTTTTATGGTTGAGAGCAAAGAATAATTTTCATATTTGGAAAGTATTATCTATGTGACTGATTATTTGTTGAAAAAATGCTTCAGATATGCTATATCAAGCAGTCTTTGTTTGTGCTCCTTTTTTGCTTATTGTAAGTCAAAAGCGTTTATATTTTGTCGCGGTTTGCAGTGTATAAAAAACTTCGCAATTCATCATGTTGAAGTACCATTTGTTAATCGAGACTGAGTCTAAATGTGTGTGTATGGTGTGATTGTAGTCAGAGTCTGGTGAGGACAGCAGTCCTCCTGCTGTTGGATATGGATCATTTCATCAGCATTACATTCTCGATGGCAAGATCATTGGTGTTGGAGTTATTGATATTCTTCCACGTTGTGTTTCATCAGTTTACTTCTATTATGATCCTGACTATGCCTTTCTTACCCTTGGAACCTACTCAGCATTGAGGTAGTTGGTGCAGTATTGCTTGTTATGCATTGGTATGGTACTCAGTAAACTTGGCTATGTTAATGTTGTTGTTATACAAATATCGGACTTGGAATTTCTGTAAAAACTGCAAAAAAAATTTGACAGAAATTTGCAATAATTATCTGTCCCATTGCTATAGCACTTCTGTCATATTGTCTGTCTCTCTGTAAACACTCCTACGTGCGCGATTTTGATGAATTTTTGCACAGTGATTCGGGGCCCAAAAAGTAAGATCGAGTTTGTTTGGGATAAAAATCTGATAACTCTTCCCCTATTTTACCCCAATTTTAAAAAAATTTGCATTACGGCCTATGGGGACTTCAAAGTGGTATAACTCGATCGCATAAAAGATAATTAAGTGCTGTTTTTAACTACCCCCTATTTTTGGGGTCAGGCAATCTAGCGGTGTCATTTTAATTTACCCCTTAACTACCCCTGTTGCCATAGCAACCATTCAAAAGTTGCAAAATTTTGCATTACAGCCAATGGAGATTTTAAAGTGGTATAACTTGGTTTCCGTAAAAAATAGTTGCGCTCTGTTTGCACCTGCCCCCCTATTTTCGGGTTTGGGTGATCCGATGGTGTCGTTAAAATTTCTCCCCTGCCAACCCATTGCAATGGCAACAAATTTTAGGACAAAATTGACTATAACTCGGCCCCAGTGAAAGATAATCACTAGCATTTTTCACTTACCTCCCTATTTTCTGGCCCGTGCTATCCGATGGTGTCATTTGATTTTCTTGCCTGCTGACCCCTGTTGCCATGGCAACGAATTTTGGGACAATAAGAATTGACTATAATTTGGCCACTGTGAAAGATAATTGCACGCTGTTTTTACCTACACCCCATATAAGCAGACTAGGCTATATAGTGTGGCAATGGGACATATACCTTGTTCCACAGAACGTATTTCTAGTTAAGGTTAGAACTATATGGAAATACTTTGCTAAGTGAGATTATGTTTGCATGAAGAATGAAAACAGCATCAAATCAAGAAGTAATTTCCAATTCAGATGTGATATTGTGACAATTGGTTTGCTTGAGACCATCACTATGTAACTGACATTGTGATTTTGTCTACATCTCTTCTGTAGTATACTTATGTGTGTTGTTAATGATAACAATAAGTTGGTTAAAGGTAAAGGTAAAGGTCGTCAATTTGTATAGCGCATCGTCGCAAACACACCTCTAATGTGCTTTCGTCACTAACCAGAGCCGCCTGCCGCACGGCCACCGTGTGCAGCCTGCAGACACAGGCTGGCGCAGTGGCTGGCTAGGCAACCCCCAGTCAGCTGTACCAAGGTCCCCACCTTCCGTAACCCATGCAAATGAGTTACTACTCATTTTACCGTCCCACAGAGGGTAGAAGGTTGAGTCGACCTGGTTGCAGTGAGACAGGAATTACTACAGTTAATATGATGATACGTGATGTGAAAATACGTGTGCTAACTGTACAGGGAACTGGCATTTACACGCCAACTCAGCAGAAGTCTGCCACAGATAGCGTATTATTATCTCGGCTTCTATATTCACTCATGTCCAAAGATGAGATATAAGGTTTGCCAGCTCTTGTTTGAACTACGTGCCATTTTCTGTGTGCTCTGTCACTTAAATTATCGAGTGCTTTGTGGATTTTGGTTGCCGGCATCGAAAAATTTAAGACTGTGTTCATTTGTAGAGCTTTAGCTATTTGTGTTTTTCTGTATTGCTTAGTTGCATAGTTTAGCATCATTATTTAAGCCTGAACTGTGTCACAGTGAACTTTGATTGTTGTCATCGTCACATCTTGTCATTGCAAACTGGTCATGCAGTCTGCTGCAGCAGTGACAGCTTTGATTGTTTTTCTGCAGCAAGTTATGACTTAAAGGCCAAGTTGCACCGGTTTACACAACTGTTATAAAGCACTAGTTGTCTTTATCAAATGCTAATTATCAATATTCATTAATTTTCTGGTTGCTAATACATCTTACTACCTTAAAAATAAGGTACAAAGTACTCACTTTTCTCTTTTCACGACTTTGGCTATGTTTGGAACTGTGACGTCATCTGCAGGAGGGTTGCTAACTAGCTTTATTGCCTTGAGGTCAAATGCAGCTTAATTTACGGCCAAATAGCCTCAAAAAGCCAAATTTTTCATCAGTCGTTAACCCACTAAAAACTGCAATATTCTAGCACTTCATTAATTTTACTAACTGCACACCTCTACTAGTGAACAAATAAACAATGACGTAATTTCTGATGTCACCTATGCATCATTATTTGTACGATAAATGCAACATTATTCCGAGTAAAACCGACGGCTTACTATGTTTTCAATGCGAATGTCAGTTCGGCAACAAAGCGTCTTGTGAGTGACGTCATCAGTAATGTGGCACGTTCAGGTGCGTTCAGCTGGCACAACATATTTCTCTGAAAATTACTTTAAAGCGATGTTTTTATTTAATCACATCAGTGTATTATTAATTATTGTTACATTCTACACATATTTAGCCAATTTGGTTTTTTCGTGCGACTTGGCTTTTAAGTGACAATATCGGTTGTTGACGTACCAGTGCAATGCTGAAATTGTCGCAGCAGCATTTGCACCATTAATTTGCTGTCTACTTGTCGAATAGTGTACTTTTAATTTAGTTTTTAAACATGAACGCAGCTACTGCTTTCAGCGCGTTTTAGCCATCGCAATTCTGTTCGTCCATCTGTCCGTCTGTCACACAGGTGGATCAGTCAAAAACGGTGCAAGCTAGGATCACCAAATCTTCACCGTCGGCTGCCTGGAAGACTCTAGTTTCAGAAACTGTAAAGCTTTTCCATAAATTTGAAGGGGATCACCCCGAACAAAGGCACTTAATGAGAGGGGGGTGGGCAAAATTTGCGATTTTTGGCCAATAAGGCACTGTATCTCAGTAATGGTGCGAGATATGGCCTAGGTTACTATTAATCACTAATAGGAAGTCGTACACTGGCTCTTGATTGACGCCGAATTCAATGATCTTAAATGACCTTGAATGTTAAAATAGGGGGTTTTATGGATTTTTTGGCGATTTCGGGCTGCGACACAAGTCTATATCATTCACAAGGTGGTGCCACCAAGCTATCGTTATGCGATCCATATAGAGAAGTTGGTATTTATATATTAACTTAGCATGTACACCCCAATTTTCAGCTAATATACTGGACCGGAACTGCTATAGGCTTTCACGTGTCTCGTGAGCATTAGTTCAAATTTTTTCTTTTGTTGTTATACTATGCACTCACTGTAGCATCACTGTTTTTTGATCTCAAGTTGCCAGAGTTTGATTTCTTTGTGCATTCACCACTGTATGTTGTGTCTTTTTGATTAATTTTACTGACTTAGAGAATTGCTAATCAATATTTGTGCTAGGTGGAGATAGTAATCATAATGATGTGTTTGTGTTTGATTCTGTTGTTTTGCGTGGCAGGGCCAGTACTCACCATCGTACCTTTGCTGTCCAGAAACTTACACGTGGCATCTGCTGTCTGAATGTGTGCTGAAACTTGATGTCAGCAAGTACAGTCGGTTTGCTCCAGCTGGTGTTGGTATGTTGTGTCTCTTTGATTAATTTTACTTGTAATCGAATATTTGTCAGACACAAGTCATTGGTTGCACCTTCTGTGAGTTTCGTTGCAGAAAATGCCGTGTAGATGGTGGACCGACTTGAATTGTTTATAACTATATTGATGTTCATGAGATGAGGTGCATCATTTGAAGCATGTGTCAAGTCTAGAGTACTTTGATATGGCAACTTGTATACTTTATGCATCAGTAAGGCAGCAAACTTGTCACGTATTTGGCAGGCACACAACCACCATTAGAGCTGCTGCTTATTTTTACTCCACGTGCACTACGTTCCTAACGTAGCGAAGAAGAGAGAAGAGTATATGAGATCAGTGTCATATTGAGGACCGACCGAAGACCGATTTTTTGTTCCTGGAAGAGCCTTCCTGGAAGAACTTCAAATGGCCATATCTTAGCAGTCAATCATCTGCACTTCCAGTTTGGTTCTAGTGTGGGGTTGTCGGGGTTGGCCAATTTAACAGTGCCATTTATATTCACGTGGAACTGACCCCAGTTGCCATGGCAACAAAATTTGTGACAAAATGTGCTATAACTTGGCTTCTGTAAAAGATATCTGTGAGCTTTTTGCACTTATAGGGTGTTTTTCAGTGTTGGGCCGTCGAATGCTGCCAACCAAATTTTACTCCAACTGACCCCCGTTGCCATGGCAATGAAGACGAAATGCGCTATAACTCGGTTTCTGTAAGAAATATGTCTTGGATCTTTAGTTGCAGTTGTAGCGTTAGTGATACTGTAGTAGAAGTAGTAGTAGTAGTTGTAGTATCGGCGTTTAGTGTGCGCAGAGTATACATTAGATTGTCTACAATGTAAAGTATTTAGTGTTGTTGAATGAAATAATTCTTTGCTTATATTTGTCGTGTTGTATTAGTAACTGAATTTACAGTTAGCACTGCAGCATAATAATACAGTAATAATACACGGTTTATATAGTGCCATGGAGTCTGGAGATACATAGGCATTTGCAATTTTGGCACAGCAAAACAGAATAATATGTGAATTGTGCATAGTGGTGCAAAATATAAACTGTGTAGTGTCTAACTCTGTCTGAGGATATCTTACCTTGTCAGGCGTTGAAGACAACATTCTTTTTATGTAATGTTTAATTTGGTTTTGCGTTTTTGTCGGCTTTTTGTTTATTTTTAGTCTGTAATTTGTGTGTGATTTTATTTACATAGAAATGAATAGGTACTACATGCTGTTGCAGATGATGATGACAAGCTGACAGAGATTGGTGACGTTCTATGTCTGTATAAACAAGTTGCGCTGCCATATTCCATGTATGCCGAGTTCAGTAGGAACGAGAGGAAGCGGGCAGCGACTGATGCTGAAGAAGTGCGCCATTATGCAGGCTTCATTGGCAGCAAGTGTGCACGCCGCATGCTTCTCTATCGCCGCTAGCATTTTCCCTTCATCATTAAAGTTGCCTTCAATAACCATGTGATAATTTTAACACGACTGCTTATTACTGGGCGAGCATGTGACCCTGATAAGATGTGATAATGATTGTAAATACTTGCCACAGATTGTATAGTTGAATTACTTTGTCCACGGATAATATTGTAAACTAGAAATTTGGGGCAAAGCCCAACACGAGTCCGCCCAGCATCGTAAAGTCTGATTGCGGGAAAATTGAAGGGGTTGAAATTTCCCCGGTAGCAAAATCTCATGGCCTGAACTCAAATGCATTAGCTCAGAATGCACATTATCGACTTACGTTGGGTCAACATCCGCACCTCTAACTTTTTTGTTAGTGGACCAAAGTTCACCAAATTCTTTTGTCAGACCCCATAGAAATTGTCCTCGATAAAGTTTGTTTCTGATTTTCAATATGTCGATCGGTTCTTAGGATATTTGCTGTCAAAGTCAAAAATTATCTGAAATTGCATCAAATTCTTTTATATATTTTCCCCTTGCAAATTTTTCGGGTGCGGACCCTCAAAAAATTTTACATAAGTGATATGCCCACCTTTTGGCGCATCGTATGGCAAAGTTTTATGCTTTCACTCCCTTTACCCCAAAAGTTACAGGAGCAGATAAGTCTATTTTTGAGCTGATTTGACCCTCCTTTGAAAAATTTTAAGGGGTACCACAGTCCCCGGTGGGGGGTGTGCTAGCAAGACATGGTTATTCTTTAGCACGTGTAAAAATTTTGGGGTGCAGCACCCCTTAGGGACCAAAATATGGTCTTCCGAAAAAATCGATTTGGGTGGGTACAATTTGACCTTTAAATCTCCTTGGTTACTGGACCAAAGTTCACGGAACTTTTTTCACCTAACTCAGGAGATATCGAGGTAGATCAGGTAATTTTAAATGTTTTTATCTTCCCAAATTTTAAGGGGCAGTGCCCCCTCAAAAGTTGTACATAAGTGAAAATGCTTACCCTATGGCATGTCATGTGCCGGGGTTTTGTTGGGTCACTCTTTTTAACCCCAAAGTTATAGGCGGGGATATGCTAAATTTTAAGCTAATTTTTGACCCCTTTTTGAAAAAATTTGTAAGGGGGAACCCAGTCTTCGGTGGGGGGTGTGCTAGCAAGACTTGGTCATTCTCTAGCGCGTGTAAAAATTTGGGGGTGCAGCACCCCTTAGCCGAAATATGGTCTTCCGAAAAAGACGTTTTGGGTGGGTACAATTTGACCTTCAGATCTCCTTGGATACTGGACCAAAGTTCACTGGACTTTTACAGTGAACGTAGGAGAAATTGTGGTAGATCATGTACTTGTCCGATTTTGAATATCTTCATTCTTTCCGGAAATATTTGCCGCCAAATTTTGAAGTCGTTCGAAATCGCGCCAAATTTTGTATGTTTTTGGCCCCTAAATTTTTTTGGAGGGGAAGGCCACCCAAAATTATGGACTGGGATTATAAAATTGAACATACTTCTCACCATGGTGCAAAATTTTGCGGCGATCGGCTGACGGAGCTTGGAGATCTCGTGGCAAAAAAAAAATAATAGTAAACGCCAGCAAAATATAAGTCTACTCTGAAAACTATCGTTTCCGGGCGGACTAATAAATAAGTCGATGCACCTGCATTAGGTAAGTTGCTGGTTTCAGACCTGACCGTATAGTATACTGTGACAATTCTGGGCATGTTAACCAAGCATGACTTTGGTACTGGCGAAAATGTGTTTATGCCCTCTGTTGAATTGGTAGGTAAGAGCAGGCTTACCGTGAAGTAACTGTAATGGGCTTGTATATCTTGCCTCTAGTCTGACTACCCGCATGCCACAGTGCTAATATGAGTCATGGGAAAACTCTTTCCTTGTTGTTGACAGCTGATTGTGTATGGCATATCATATTGCATTTGTTTTTGTTGACTGTCGATCTCACTGTTTCTTTGTGTGCCGTTTTCTGTATATACTGTTACGGCATGGCTATTTTATGTCTTAGTTCTGAAACCAGATTTTGTCCAGATATAGGTCATATAATTGTGAACAGAGGAATGCATCTACAAAATGAAAGTTGATAATAATGATGCAGTGGGAGTGAGCAGGAAATTAATTCGCTTTGTTTTCTGCTTACACCCGTCCTTTATGCGGAAAACTGCATTTATGTGAAACATGAGTTTTTGTTATTGCATAGGTTTATAATTTGCCAGTTATCAATGGAGATGTCTTATAAGTATCATAATTAAGAATTTCCGTTATGGTACAGATATGATTTGGTGTTAATAGCTGAAGCTCCACTACAATAAATAATTCCATACCAGTACACAGATGCTAGTTGTCATTGACTTTGCTGCTTTCTACACTGTGTCCGGAAAAAAGAGCCTACATATCTTTGTCAAACCTTAGCCTATTTTCATAATTTTTGGCGTAAGTCGTCCTGAGTATTCACTTTAGTAAACTGTTAAAATATTTTCTTTTTACATTGCCATGTCACTACGTAGAGCTGACGTAATTATGACGTCATCAAAAAAGCCATTTTTATTGTATCTGAGGTGAAAAAAGCTGACACTGTTTCGGTTAATAACTTTAGCAAAATTAAAATTATGTTTATAATTTTTTGTAGGCAATGTAGGCAACATTTAAAAAGCAACATGCGACTAACAGTGTACTGATAGTCCACTTCACCCAAATACTGATGCCACTTTCCCGTGTGAAATAAAACACTCTTCGTATTCTTACTTTACTCCACACCAAAGTAAACAGAAATGCACAAAAATAGGCTTTTTAGCCTGTAGCTGCTTTATTTGTCATCAACAATGACAAAAATTAATAGCAACCAACTTTTGAGTCAACATACATGTATTACAAATGTGCACTATTGCGACGCTACCGCATGCTGCAGAAATGACGCTGCTTGCTGATAACGGCTGCTGCACACAACGTTACCGTACTGCTTGCGACGGCCACGTGTTCACCTGGCGAAAAGCAAGAGCAGATAAAAAAATTTGATAAAAAATTTATTTCTATGCGAACAATCTCTGAATTTTTTTACTGCTATTTTCTTTCATCACTTTTCCTGTTTTCATATTGCGGAGGCTCATTTTGATGTTATCTGTAAGCAAAAATGGTATTTTCAATGACCTCACGATTAAATTAGCTAAATTTAGTGAGAAGTAAATCGTGAAGACAAGTTTTAGATGCTTTTAGTAAAGTGTATCATTGTGATGATGTGTGCCAAAAATTATTAAAGGTTTAAATTTGTTGAAGTTATTCAGGAAAGAGGGTAGGCTCTTTTTTCCGGACACGGTGTATAAATTTTTGTTTTGTTTCACTATTTTGGGGGGATGGCGTAGGTTGGGAAGAAATGATTTATTTGTTGGCCAAATCTCACAGGATTTATGGTTTTGTTAGGCTTCAGTGTTTGTCTTTTATGTGTAAAACTGTTGCACATGATGATGGTTGTTAACGCATTGTGTATCTCTCATTATGATCAGGTGTGGTGTAAGATATTTGCGAGTACACTGTTTGAAATTTGTTGTTCTCATAAAAAGACTTTAATTTTTGGTGTATGGAGAAGCTTGCTTTAATGTTTTTGGAAGAAACTTGAGTGTTCGGTATTTGGACAATCTAGCATAAGATGTTAACAAACTAATTTGCTATTTTTGTTCAGAGGTATTCTGGTATAATAAAAATTGTATTTTTTGTGTTCCCTCAACTAGTGATTTATCTTATATTTTTATTATTTATGGTCCAAGGTCAATGATTTTCATCTCATCTGACAGGGCGTATGGCAAGTTCCTATCAGTGATTATTAGTAACCTTTTTCATATCTCTCACTGTTTCCGAGATATGGCCAGTTTCCATTGAAAACGCACATTTTTTTCTGCCCCCTCTCCCCATTTAGCCTCGAATTTGAAATTGTTCCCCTTGCACTGAATCGCTGAAATTTTATATGCTTAGGTTTATGTTTAATTATTCGTGTAAAATGTTTTCCCCTACAACCTACCGTTTAGCTGCAATACATGACTACGGATGACAACCGATCCATAACTTCAACCGTTATTTAAGTACGGTCGGCTAAAAAGTATCTGCGTTTATTTTCTAAATTTCTAGTATTTTCGCCTTCGGCGCAAATTCGTTACTTATTTATTGTTTTGATGTTTACATTTTGTCTGTTGTTTACGCATAGCAACGCACTATGAAGAAATTTTCTGTATTTTTGTTGCTGTTACTCGACTTATAGAAACTGGATAGTCAGTGGTATTTAATTGTTCTGCGAATGTGCGACATATGCACATGGGGTGTAGGATAACTCCGTGATGGGTGACTTCGAAACTCTCGATGATTGGACCGAAGAACAGCAGCAAATTGCAGCAGGTATACCATTAATATTGGCTGTCTAGTTAACTCACAAGTTGTTTATTTTGCTTGTTGCGTCAGGGCATAGATTATGCCAACGCATTTTGTATAAACACGCCTGGTATAGCAATATTCATGTGGTCTGCAACGTACCATAATCTGAACGTTTCACCGCCATCCCTTCTCTTCCGAGCCAAAAATATCAAGCTGTGCATAATCTTAGTAGTCCATTATCTGCTATAAGAGAATGCTCCACCGTTGGGAGGGAACAGTGACTATCAGGAAATTACGAACAAAAGTGCAAGAAAACATAATATGCTTGTCTGCCAAGCCATATACGGGGCAAACGGGAGATTTTAAACGATAAAAACGATAATTTTGCGTCTGCTACGGAGACCGGTTACCATTGATACAGCAAAGCATATTTAAGCGGCAGTAAGTAAACATAGTAGCATTGCAAAATATTAACAACTTTCTGTAGCTAACAATTGCCGATAACAATGTCTAAACCTGTTTTAAAATAAAAGCAGGAGCAGATTTATGTAAAACGATATGTTTAGTATTTTAAAAAAATTTTCTAACGTTTTTGATAAAGTGGTGAGTGGAGTTGCTGCATTCCACCTCTTGTTGTGTTTACATTTTAGCAGGCGACGTAACTCGTAATGTTTGCAGTTTTTTGACAAATTTTTCGCATTAGTGTTAGATTTCTGCATATCTGTTGGTACAAATTGTTGTATTTGTGTTTTACTGTTATTACATCCAAAATTGTGTCTGAAATGTAATACTGCAGTGGCGTATCTGGAGTTTGAGGGCGGAGCCTTTAGCGGGCTTCAGAAACAGAGCCCCTGATAATAGGGTCGGATTGCAAACAGTGCTGGCGCCAGAGATTTTGAGCCATCCCAAATACAACTGTGAGGCCCCACAACTGGGGTCTGGTGGTGGAGCCCCCAGCGGGGTCCAGGGGGTCAGAGGGGCAAAGCCCTCCTGAAGCTGAAACACTTGGTTTTTGGACGTTCAATGAAAGTTGCAAATTTGTTCAATTTTCTAAAATTTGGAAATGCAATCAGATACAGTTTGTGTTGCCTCTGCAAAAATAGTTTAATAAGCTGCAGTATGTCCCAGACTACTGTTCATTACTAAAAAGTGATAAACTTCTCAATTTGGTGTAAATTTTCCACATGTGTACTTAATTTATTTTTTGAGTATATTTTTTAAAAATAAAATTTTTTCGTACCTAGCATGAGTCCCATGAGCATATGTGAGGCTGTCGAGTGACGTCTTTTAATAGTACACTCGTTTTAATACAGCTATGTACAAGCGACGTATAGGCGACTGGCAAGCGACTGAATATAGTTGCGAGCATGCACTGAGTCTGCTGGTATGCTATTGGCTAATAACGGACGAGCGTCCAATCAGACAGCTTACGCTACATCTCCCTTTTTTTACGAAAAGCCAAAATGTCTCTGCGAAGAAAAACTAGAATGTCCATTATTTTGTGCCTAACTACTCAGTTCCAGGCAAAGTGCTGTCGTCAGGTTATATGTGTGCAGAAGTAAAAGAGTATAAACTAAGGCGACGGACGGACAGACTGACAGACTTGTAGTCATAACGAGCACAAACAACTAGCAGCTAAGTGTACTGTCGCCTAATATAGTTCACAGTTCGACGAAGCGTATATGAGTGTGTGTGTGTATGTGCTGTGCAAAGTTAGTCACTGATCAGCGATAGCGCGCAGGCTTTACGATTGCTCGTCCAC
>Ga0209367_1004915_pt1 | contig 18527 bp, 3 predicted proteins | sample WorMetLIZISLAND2_FD_187412 | JGI IMG/M metagenome (GOLD analysis project Ga0209367, IMG submission 187412) | Marine gutless worms symbiont microbial communities from Max Planck institute for Marine Microbiology, Germany - Olavius geniculatus... ... | reverse complement strand
CGATAGTAACAATGGCGTCAGACACCAACGGGTGTTGAGCCCACGGTTGTTGTTGATAATGATGATGATATCTGTACGGCAAACAGGGCATCCCGCAGCCATTTCTGACACACGCATGGCACACGGTTCACATAAGCGCGCATGTCTGCACAGCACCAATGCGAAGCCAGCACGTGGCGCCACGAGGCACGCTTCGCAGCAGTCGTCAGAGGTTGATGCAGCTGACGATTCCGACGCCGTCAACGGACAGTTTTCTGATTTCTACTCAGCAGTAATAATCCGTCCAGGACTATCCAGTCCCTCTGTTCAACCGCTGTTTGATCTAGTGCTTAAACTACATGGTCTCGCGATGTCAGGTCTCGCGATTTCAGCGTCCCCGGAACGTTCATATCATTCTGTGGTTTTTCTACGTCTATTTTGTTTGCGAGTCAAGAGTCTGTATACGGCACAGACAGACAGAGAAGCACGTTTCCCCCTCGGACATTTCCCCCTGCTTTTCCAGTGTATAGGACGTTTTCCCTTTAGGCCAGTAAGAACATATTAGCAGAGTCAGCGCCAAGCCTGAGCAGAAATTCCTTTTAACTCTAAAAGCAACTCTGCTTGTGAAGTCTCGTCGCCGCTGAGTATTTTTCAAACACGCCGAATCTTAGCAGGCGCGACAATTAACAGCAATACGAATGTATCCATGAAATGGTTGAGCTTGACTCGATACAGACTGCACCAGAAGAGTAGAGGTAGTTAACGCGCATATTTGTACATACATAAAAAGGAAAAATCGATAGATTGCTGTGGCAAACGCACTGCGCTTTGAGTGGCATTTTGCCGTCGCCGTCCGCGGCTGTTTCTTGGAAAGTTGAGCGCTTTGTTTGACGTAATATATAACCTATTGATACTTGCAGTCTATTAATGATAACAGAGGAGTATTTAGGCTGCATTCTTTCACCATGCTGACACTGAAAATTACGCCAACATCTAGCGCTCGATCCTCATGTAACGGTATGGGGAGGGGGAAACGTCCGGGTGTCACCCACCAGGGGTAAAACGTCCGGGGGGACATGTCCGGGGGGATTTCCTACACCCCGCGTAATACGGCCGCAAAACAACGCAGCGTCAAAACGTTATCATTTTTTCCAGTTTTTGTTTGATCCCAGACTTTTCCACAGATTGTCTGTTTATTTTCGATTTATTTCGTTCTTCTTTCACATATCAGCACTTGCTTCATTCCTCTCGTTTCAGTTCCGTTTAAAAGAGTTTAAGTTCGGTTGGTTTTCGTGCTACATTAAGCTGGAAAACTGTCTGCCATTTTTCCCAGCGTAAATCATATCATGACAAGCCGTGGCTGGCGACGGCTAGCGCAAAAGGCTCATTAAAAAGCTGGGGGGCACTTGGCTTGGGCGAATGGCGGAGAGTATGAACGGTGAAGACGCGGTGCCTGATACCAGACAGTGGCAGTCCTCTGAGGTGATGTGGACTGTCCAGACTGTGAAGGACACGAAGCAAAACGAGTTGGTGCACTGAGTTGGAACGAATGAAAAAGACGAATGACTTTTAACTTTTCGACATCGCGATTAAAATGTGTACAATATCGATGTTTCAAATTTTGATTCAAATTTTGATTTGCCCGGATTTTTTAAGCCCCGCTAGACTCCGATCAGGCTGCGGACACTGCCGAAAACGGACGCCGGTGTACCGGTCGCCAGCACAAAAACTGCCCAACAATAAGGGCCTCGCGAGCCAATAATATATGAATCAGAGCGTGTGTGCTGACCGAGCTCATGCGGTAGTTCGTGGCAGAAGACTGCGATGCTTGTTGACAGGCCGGTCTGCCAGCTCTGAGCGAACGACGCGCCAACAGCCAGACCGTCGGCAAAGTTGTGTACCGCGTCACCGACCGCCACCATCCACGCCACGCTCTCGTCACCTGTCACGACAACGACCATTCATCAGCATCAGCATCACAGCGCTAAGATTCTATACGTAGTAAGCTGCAACAGCCTACACTTCAAGACCGCGGGACACTGCGAGTGTGAAAAAGTAAAAATATGCAACGCGAAGCATAGCTTCCACCGCTTATAAAACAGGGCGTTAGCTCATTTTGTTTAATCATAATGACAAGTAAGCCCAGCTGTCGCTAGGAAAGACGGGCTATATCCTACAGACAGTTTCTGTTGCAGTACTGACCTACGATGTCATTTAACCCTTATGCATTCGACTTCACCGTGGTAGAAAAATATCGTCCAGTCTGGATAGGATTAAAGCGGGGCCTGTTCACTGGCCTTGTATCTCATTTCTATTACAACCCAAATTTCAAGGTATTCCCCCAGCACTAGATCGATGACGTTAATCGCGCAAAGCAAAGCTACTTAGCAAATTATCTGCGTAATAATTTCAAGGAAGTCTACTTATATGACCACGTCCGCCGTACGTCAACATTACAGCAGACAGACAGACAGACAGACGAATAATAGACGATGGCATGACCCGCGCCTTCATGTTATTGCATGTATTGTGCGCGTAAAATATTATTCTTATGGAGAAGTGTGAATGTCTGGGACGACCCTGCAGCAAATAGAAAAGTACAACTAGGGTGACTTTGTTAAGACGTTGTACTTACGATTATGAGGTTGTGTGTTCAACTCCCGGTCGGGTCAACATCAGTTGGTTGCTAACAGGATGGATGACTGTCTGCGGATACTACAGGTAAAAACCAACACCACCCTCAATTCAGCCTTCGAGTTTACCGTGGTAGACAAATATCGTCCAGTCTGGTTAGGATTAAAGGGGGGGGGGCTGTTCACCTTTGTCGAGTAAAAGTGTGATCCCGTATGACAGACGACGCTTCTTAGCTCTGAGATGGGTCATTGTTAAAAAAACAACCTTTTGACTGACCGCGAGCGTGAAATTCCTTTACACTGACGTCGAACTGCGTCTGTGAATTATCGGTGTCCTCCATGGAATCTGGTATATCGGTCACGTGACGCGAATGTCTGCGACTTGTTGGATCATCCTGAAACAAATAAGCCCAGCTGTCGCTAGGAAAGACGCGCTGCAGTTTATGCAGTCGCCAGTTCCTGTAGCAAAACTGACCTTCAAGGTTATTCAAGGTCGATGATTTTCATTTTATCTGAAAGGGCGTATGCGATTTCCTATTAGTGGTCATTAGCAACTTTAGCCATCTCTTACCGTTTAGTCACAACAGCGCATACTGATGGCTTCTAAAGTCATCCAAAGTCAATAATTTTATGTCATTTAAAAGCCAATATGCGACTTGCTATTAGTTATTCATTGTAATTTTGGCCATATTTTTTACCATTTCTGAGATATAGCCAATTTTCCGTTGAAGAACACACATTTTGCCGGCGCAATCCCAATAATTCCACGCGAAACATAGGCCCCTATATGTGTCATTATGTGACAACATATATGACAAATGTATGATAAATATATAATTCATATATGTGTCATATATGAATTATATATTTATCGTATATGTGTCATGAGTTTTCACATATATGGATTATCAAAGAAAAAAACTTTAACAGTTTACAAAGCTATGTAAGGGCGATATAAGTCAAAACTCGAAAACGGCAAAAATGGTTTTGGGGCGATATTATCGCGTGTTGAATTCCAGACTGGCCCTTACAAGACTAGCCATCCTAAATACTTGAAAAATATTACTCTACACCCTAAACAAAATTTTGTTGTAGATACTTTTACATAATTGACAAAATAGGTGCCAAGCTATTAAGTAAAAGCCGTTTTCGAGTGTTGACTCATATCGCCCTTACATACATGTAGCTTTGTAAACTGTAAGCCGCTTGTGAGGATGCGTAGGCCTATATCCGTTATGTAAGATTTACTCAATGTAATTTAACGCAAAATGAATTTGAAAGTTAAAATAATATCGCCCAAAACCATTCTTGCCGTTAAGATAATAATATTTCTATTTTTTCTTTCTTAACACTAACAGCCTATATACAGGGTGGGCCAAAAAACCGGACCTGTTTAAGCGTTGATAACTCAGCGATGGTTACCTGTAAAAGGCGTGTGATATGTCAAAAGTTTTCGAATGTTGTAGCAAATCATTTAAATATTCTTGGCCTAATTTGCATAAATCTTCATTACCCTTGAAATTAGGCATTTGCATGCCTGCACTCCTATGTGCTCGAGTTCATTGAACTCAAAAATTCACTGCCAAAAAGTCCAGATTTAAATTCTGTGAGTTATTCAGTGTGGGGGCATTGCAACAGATAGCATGGTCACAAATCTCAGTAATTGACTAGATAAAACGTGTGCTAATCGAATGCTGGGCTCAGCTGATCCTGAACACATTGACTCCAGCGATCGATCAGCTGCCTAAAAGAACTGATGACGGTTATGAATGCAAAAGCTGGGCAACTGCCTATGTCGAATTTTATCTAAACTCAACGTATCTGTTAACGATTGTTGATATTTCACTGTATGCTGAATGAAAATCAACTGAAATTTATGTGTTGCTGCCAATTTAGCATGATTTTAGGGTTGGGGCAGATTTGTGTAAATCAGATAAAAAAATATTTAAATTCTGAGACATGCAAGTTGTACACTTCTTTTGTACACAATTTTGAAACCTTTGGCATATTACGCGTCTTTCCATCAACAAACATCGCTAAGTTACAAAAGCTCAAATATTCGTGTTAAATCCATGTGTTACAGTCAGATTTGGCAGAATTTCGAGGGTGACGAATATTTATGCAAATTAGGCAAAGAATATTGTAATGCTTCATTATGCAAATTTGTCGTTTATTCTTTACAGCATTCTAAACTTTTGACGTATCACACGACTTTCTACCACTAACCGTCGTTGAGTTATCACATCGTTCTTACACACAGTTGTAAACTGGTAAGTTTTTTTTACATATATACTAATAAATGTTTACTCATGTTACTGACCTTGGAGCTGCCTATAGCGCTGCTGATCCACTGAAGCAAGATCTGAAGAATGAAGAACGCCCAGACAACGAGCGTAGCGCTCATCATCTTCCAGATGTACAGCTCAACGCTAATTGTGCCGTTCTCATGACCGCTGCGGTCGTAGTGGGAGTGCAATCCGAGCCCCTGCGTCACCCACGACAACAACCCTAGTTACCCCACTCTAATGATTTACTGAAATGACGCCACTGCTACGTTGAAACTTTGGTGATGCATGAACAGTCTTGGTTTTAATTGTATTCTTACTTTTAAAAAGTCTTTTTTACGCGCGACAGCAAAATGCTTCGCGGGTCTTAGCCATCGTCTATAGTGTCTGTCACACTCGTGATCTGTATCAAAACAGGGCAAGCTAGGATCACGAAATCTTTACTGTGGGCTGCCCCAAGGTTCTAGTTTTTAGTGACAAAATTTCGTGTTTCTGGATGAGGGGGTTTCCCTCGAACCAAAGCGTCATTGGCTCTTATAGTGTGAAAACGGTTTCAGATAGGCACAGACATGCTGCTTATCATAACAAGCACTGGTGACAGGCTTCGTAGATTTATCAACATCAATGACCTTGAACGACCTTGAGCCCCCAAAAAGAAGTTTTTAGTGAATTTTTCGCAATTTTGGATGCAGCGCACATTTCAACACTGAATTGTGACGAAATGGCTGGAGATAGGCCAAGACAACTTGCGTATGAAATTTTTAGCATTAAACGTAGATTTCAGCAGTCAAAGCCCCGACCCCTTAGGTTTAAGGAGGCCGGCGCAGGCGGGCGTCAAAAACGGCTACTCCCCTTTAAAAAAGTGGTTATTTTACCGCTATTGGCTCGTGTAGCGTGAAAACGGTTGCAGATAGGCACAGACACGCTGAACATTATAACAAGCACTGGTGACGGGCTTTTTAGATTTGTCAACATCGATGTCTTTGAACGACTTTAAGCCCCCCAAAGGGGATTTTGGTCAATTTTTTCGCAATTTTTGGCTGCAGCGCACATTTCGACAGTAAATCGCGACGAAATGGTTGGAGATAGACCAAGACAACCTGCATATGTAATTTTCAGCATTGAACGTAGATTTTAGCTGTTTAAGTCTCGATCTCTTAGGTTCAAGAAGGCCTGCGCAAGCAAGCGTAAAAAAGGGGTACCTCTTTAAAAAGTGGTAATTTTACTGATATTGCTTCGTCTAGCATGGAAACAGTTGCAGATATGCACAGACGTCTTGGTTATGATAAGTAACAGTGATGAGCTTCTTAGGAGTGTCAACATCGATGAACTTGAACGCCCTAGGTTCAAGGAGGCCGGCGCAGGCGAGTGTCAAATACGGCTACCCCCTAAAAAGTGGTTATTTTACCAATATTGGCTCGTATAGCGTGAAAACAGTTGCAGATAGGTACAGACATACTGCGTATCGTAACAAGCACTGGTGTCAGGCTTTTTAGCTTTATCAACATTGATGACCTTGAACGACCTTGAACCCCCCCAAAAGTGAGGGTTTTCGTGATTTTTTTTTCAATTTTTGGATGCAGCGCACATTTTAACAATGAATTGCAACTAAATGTCTGGAGATAGACGAAGACAACCTGCGTATGAAATTTTCAGCATTAAAAGTAGATTTAGCAGTCCAAGTCCCGACGCCCTCGGTTTAAGGAGGCCGGCGCAGGCGGGCGTCAGAGACTGCTACCCTGCTAAAAAGGTTATTTTACCACTATTGATTCGTGTAGCGTGAAAACGGTTGCAGATAGGCAGAGACATGCTGCTCATCATAACAAGCAATAGTGACAAGCTTTTTATTGGTGTCGACATCGATGACCTTGAATGACCTTGAACTCTTAAAAAAGGGTTTTTAGTGTTTTCTTGCAGTTTGTGGCTGCGGCCTAGTTTTCAAGAGTGAATTGCGACGAAAGGGGTAAAGATAGATCAAGACAATCTGCAAATAGGAACTGCTGGCTAAGGCTGTCGCGCGTCTCATGAGCTTTGTTCAGATTACTTGTACATTACTAAATGACGACGACGATGATGATAAATAAGACTACCAACATGTGGAATGAGATGGAGCATAGCGGCTCCGACCAACGTTCCCACACTAAGGCCCAGCATCGCATTGATGACTTGGTAGTAGACGGGTCTGTGACGAAACTTGACGATCACCAGGCCGCACAGCGAGATGACGGTGATGACGAATATCGCAACTGTTCCGTAGCCGTACACTGCATTCACACACATTCCAACCGTTTCACTTAAGTGCAGCCCCCTCCCCGGACTCCATCCCTTACCCTTTCGTCCCCCTTTTCCAAACTTCTAGATCTGTCACTGCAGGAGAAAACCCATAAATAGTACGCCATAAGCCTACATAATAAGTAAAGAAGTAAGTAATAACGAATAATCATTCATCTTGCGCCAAAATTTCACAATAGAATCGGGGTGCATTGGAGAGGGGCGCCAAAAGGCGAGAATATGACAAAATGGCCACAAATACCTGCGACTGGTGACGTTACGGCAGCCGTTAAAGTCATTGTAGTCTGCTCAACTGTCAACACAAATCACACATGAATACCGACAATGTTCTTGGTGATGCATTTAGCAGTTAGATCTATTTGCACTCAGGGTTCGTTTTTTTGCAGCGCTGTTAGGTAAGCCAATATTTCACGTGTTGAATTATGTAACAGGTAACAATTTTAACGATTTATGTGTTTATTTTAGCATACTAATTCGCGCAGACTATTCATCCGGCAGCCGTAGAAATAGCCTGTAGGCTATTAATCCTGCTATTAATCCGGGATCCGGTATTGAGAAATTTGTAATCCTGGGATCCCGGGATCCCGTTTCGGGATTAGGCTTACAGAATGGTCGCTGTTTTGGTATCCATAGTGGACTTATTACCTCCGCCAAGGAGGTTATGTTTTTGCCAGAGTTTGTTTGTCTGTCTGTGTGCTAGCAAAATAACTCAAGAAGTTATGGACGGATTTTTCTGAATTTTCTGGGAATGTCGGGAATTGCAAAAACTACCAGTGATTCAATTTGAGGGGGGGGTAATCCGGGAGGAATCCTGGATTCTAGATCACTTTGAAATTTTCGTTAACATTGCTTTCAATGGGGCATAAGGGAAACCGCTGCCAAACAGAATATGGTGCTGCTACCTTGCGAACAACATGGCGTTGGCGGAGGTCTGCGGTCTCTGACTGCTTTCTAGTTTCGTGTATGAAAATGTAGTACGCCGACCGTACGGAAGGTATTGCGAGTGTAGGGAGCAACTGTAGCCTAAGTCTGTGACTGTAAAAACACAAATTACAGTGCACAGAAGGAGTATGACTCTGACGCGCATCAAATATTATTTGATTTATTAGACGACTATAGAATTGTTGTTTGTGCCATTTAACTCTCGAAAATTTACAATTTTAACAAATTTTTGTAATCACGGATTCGGGATTGGCGAAAACGGCCGGGATCCCGGGATTGCATCTGGCAGCCGAATCAACAGCCAGCCCGGTGAGGAGAAGGAATTTTCCGAATTGTGCCAGTTGAAACTCGCGCCCGCGAACTGGGAAATATAGTAAAAGTTGACGGTGTCGTGGGAAATTTGTCGCACCTGGAAAATTCTTCCCACCTCCATATTGTCATAATGTAACTAACGCTAACCCTAACCCTAACCCTAACCTCAACCCTAGCCCTAATCCTTACACAAATCTTAACCCTACTCCTAACCCTAACCCTAACTCTAAATTTAACCCTATCCTTAATCTCAACTGCTTAATCTTAATCTTAACTTAATCTTAATCCCGTACTGCTTGCGTGTGGGAATAATTTTTCGGTGCGACGAATTTTCCACTACAACGGCAAACAGCGTCGATTTTCAACATAATAACAGACCAATTTGCCTCGGTTCACTGCATAAGTTAATATACGTCCACAGTCAAGATTGAAGTAACAATGGATCGAACCAAAAATGATCATTTTTGTGAAAATTGTCTATTTTAAGTTGAAAGATAAAGCTGAAAGCTTCTTACTGATATAGTATAAGCCTATAATATGACGCGATCGGTCTAGAAATGACTAAACTGCCACGGTTTAAGTTACATGTACGACGTATTTTGTCGAATTCTAAAAAAATGTACACTCGTACGTAATCGGTCCACTTTTTTCTATAGGTTACAAGCGGACAGGTCTCTACGCTCCATGTCCGCTTGATCTTTGCCATTGTATCGGCCTGCGGCCTTAATTTTCGGCTCTTCGGGCCTCATCTCGGTCTGCGGCCTCGATACACAGCGCTACAGCGTAGCACAGCGTTGCAGCGTCTATAATAATGCTGATGATGCGTCACCATGGTGACGACGTCTATATGACGTCACAGCCAATCGCAGTCCAAACTGATACATCCCTATTTTAAAGATATAGATACGGCTCAGTTTATAAAGTAAGTTGAGATTCTTTTTTGCTAAAAAAAATTTGGATGAATATGATGTAATGCTAGTTGAAGCCGCGCAAGATTTTCTGCTAAGTGTCACCTTACTAACGGTGACTTAGGTTTAGTAAAACGGACATACAAACGAAGAAATAGACTATATTCTCATAAGATAATGCATAATAACAATAATGCAAGACTACTTCGCCGCTTTCAGTAATTCTATTCTATAAAATACAAATGTTTCAGTTTGGACTGCGATTGGCTGTGATGTCATAGAGACATTGTCACCATGGTGACACATTATCAGCATTATTATAGCTAGCGGCTACGCTGCAGCGCTGTATCGAGGTATCAGGCTGAGTTTAGGCCCAAAGGGCAGAAAATGGAGCCGCAGGCCGATACTATGGCAAAGATCAAGCGGACATGGAGCGTAAAGACCTGCCCGCTTGTGCAGTCTAAAAACAAGCAGCAACGACTGTAGACTTGACTGAAAAACATAATATCGACGTGAAAAACTGAAACCGTGATAACACTTACACGAGGTCGGTGACGTTTCGTAAGCCGACGGCACTGCGCTGGTCATCTCAACTACAAACATTACTCGTATATCAACTATGATGATATTATTAGCTGCTGTTTACATCCAGGCATTGGCATAAACAGTGTAATATTTAGTACACACACGCAAACGGACGACCAGTCCATAGCATAGATGTAAAAAAAACGTTTTCTGGAAAAAAATAAAAAAAAACGTTAAAAACGTTAAAAACGTGGCAAGAATTAAAAAACGTTTAAAAACGTTGAATAAGAAACGTTAGCTATAATTTGTTCAATTTCTTTCCTAATGCCTAATGCTATAAGTGCAGTATAGCCGGAATTATAGTTTAAATAAAGAGAACTTCATTTAATTTCAATTCAGCTGTGTGGTCATAAAACCATAGCATTAAACTAATTAAATATACTGGTTAAAAACTTTTTATTTAGGGTCCTAGTATATTTGGACTAACTAACTAAACTACATCACTATTAATTACCCATTAATTCGTTTCTGTGGTCCCAAAAGTGCTTCAGAAAGCTTTTGATGAGATTTTCAATCTATGGACGTTTTTTAAAAACATAAAAAACGTTGAGCAAAATAAAAAAAACGTTAAAAAACGTAAAAACGTGGCAAAACGTTTTTTACGTCTATGGTCCATAGCAATACTGTCTGCATACACAGTAGCAAGCTGTGCTAACTCCCTGTAAAATGCGAATGTTACGACTAATGCACACCAACTGTGTCGTGATTGGTGAAGTACTGACATTTTTTAAATATTCATTTTTCAAAATCTTGCATTAAAACACGGTTTAAAAAGTACTTGTAATTGGTACATACGTTTTGATGGCACGGGGCTGGTCGTCTCAGCTACAAACACACATCAACGATGACGATATTATTAGCTGATGTTTGCAATCACACGCTAGTATGTACACTGGGTTAAGAAAAAAACACCCTTAGGCCTACGTTTTTTTACATCTCCGTGGAAAATGTTTAGACTTCCACTAAATTTTCAGGGAATATTTAAAAGGACACTAGTTTTCCATCGGTGTAAAAGTTAGATATTTTTGCTTTCGATGACGTCATGCTGACGTCATATTTTCGTGTTTGTAAATTAGGGGTTTTACGGTTTTACCGTTGAATACGGACATTGATAAAAATGTTTGTGAGTCAGTAAGAGTTATAGAGCCGCAAGTCTGTGCAAGATGTTTCTGGACAATAAACAGAGAATTGAATATTGATAGAATTAAACTTTTAAATTTAAAAAAATGGCATGTCCGGCAGCATCAAGCCGTTCGACTGACAGCGGGCAAGTGGCCATCCATGCAGTCACGCAGCGCGCGTACGCTTGCCAACATCAACAATGTTGAGAATCGCGCACTCGTTTTTCTGATCAGTTGATAACGTTGTATTATGCCTACACTGTGTCTCAAAAAACATCCCTGACATTTTCGACATCAGGGAATTTTGCTCGGAGGTAAGCACCAGCAGACACAGTTTGTGAGTAAACAAGAAGCTCGTCAACAAGCACTCTGTAGTGCACTGCCAGTGTCGCAATACTGTCCACTGACATGAACGAGTCACAACTGGCATCAAAAGCTTGCAGTGAACGCAGCACACCACAGAGGAAAAACTGAAATCATAAATCCTTAGGGGGTACGTAAACCCCTCCACTCCCCCCCCTAAATGACGCCCTGGAAAAGGGATTATCAGATTTCAATAATTTTTGGTAAGAATATTCCGAAGACAAATGGTTTTCAAATGATCATTTAATTACTCACCTCACCCAATTAATTATTAATGTCTGCTCTGCACTAGGCCTACTTGGGGAAAAAAGAATTGACAAAATATTACATTTTTGTCCAATATGGTATTATTACTTTATCAAAATAACGCACAAGAACATATTTTGCATGCTCATATTTCGGACACGATTGGTGCACGTAAAGGGCGTAGCACCACGAAACTTTTCCGCGTGACGTGCCACGTTCGGCGTGATAATTTGGGTATAACTTTTACGGGGGCTGCTTCCTCTAAAAATTTAAGAAATCGTTCGGCTTTGTCCTGAATTTCTAGTCAGGCCCCCTATTATTACTCTTACAGTGTGAGATGAAGTTCTGTTTACCCTGAATGACAAAGACAGTGATCAGTGCGGCGATTGCGGCTACAGCGACAAATGCGAAGACGAGGATGCAGATAGTGGCGGCTGATCCCATGCCACGTGCTGCAGCTGCCGGGACAGACGTGACGTCGGGGGGTCGCCTCTGAGAGAAGACGTCAACTGCCCGAGGTTTGACTCCGAGCGCATCTTCTATACCGAACTGATTACGTCTCGACGATATAACCTTATGCGTATACAGATAAACGATCAACAGAACCAACATATTACAATACCACGTTGTTTCCACAATGATATACGCTTAGTGCTAACCAGTAGCAATGCATGAATAACGCCCTCACGGCAACCAGCCATCTGACGACTTCAACTAGACCCTTAAGCCGCCGCCATAACCGCCGTCGCCGAAAATTGTTTTCGGCTAGCCGCCGCCGCCGAAAAAGTTTATGGCTAAGCCGGCTTAGCCGATATAGGCCCCTAAGATTTTACGCGCAACCGCCGGAAAAAAAATTCGGCTAGCTGAATTTTGCCAAATTGACGTAACGCGGACTAGTCGTTTAATTGCCTGCGTGCATTGCAACGACATCGTTTGATCTGAATTCACGTATCCCATAGGAATGAGATAGACACAATTTTTAAAACACTGGCAAATTCAGGATTAGTCATATCCCATTCTGAGTAAAGTCGCTCAAGTGTAGCTTACTTCGGAACAAGCTCGCTAACAGTGCCTGCCGAGTGCATATTCAGCACTACCGGACTTGTATCGATCGAATGGCAGACGATCATCCATCAGGACTGAAAAACTGAATCAAGTATTGTTCATGAAAACTTTGAGTGTGTCACAACGGACAATGACTACGTAGTGCCATAGCTAAATTCTATAATAAGCCTGTAGCAGAATAGAAGCAACGTAGCGTGTCCATTAGGATCGCGTAGGCTATTTGTCTATGCGCGTAATGCGGTTACTTCTCGATCTACAAACAGCAGACATTTTTTAGTCCTGCACTTTTTTATAACTCAGTTGATTGCGTTAACTTAATTTTATTTCACTTAATCTGAAGCACAGATTTTTTCGATAGTTAAACCTAACTGCATAGCGCGTTTTTGTTAGCCATATTCCAAAATTAATGAGAAGCAAAAAAAATGCAGAATTTAAAGTGTGAGCTAAGGTAGTCTTAACGTACTCGTAAGCTTATAGCACCAGTATAGTTATAAAGGCTAAATGGTTAACCCATTAGTGCCTGAATTATTTTATAGTTTGCCGTCAAACTAGGTGTCCCATTTTTGGGGACGCTATAGGCATGAATGGGTTAAAGTTACTGTATATCCTTTTATAGGAAACCCATCACAGAGCTACGGAGCGTCTTCTGCCATATGGAATCACACAGTGTAACCTGCCACCCAACACAGGTGAACGCGCCCCGCCTTAACCCCAGCAAGATAGACTGGTACTCGATTTACCTACCCCGGAAGGATGGAAGGCTGAGTTGACCTAAACGGCTGGTTACACACCGAGATGGTTTACCTGCCCGCAGACAGTCACCCGTCCAAGTACCAAATGGGCCCGGCGTAGGTTAATTTCGTTGATCGGACCCAACGCGTTACCGCTACGCCACACCACCAACCCTAAAAGTCAACTAATAGTTAACAAATGGAGTGTGTACACGATCCAGCAAACGTCCAGCAAACTTCCAGCAAATGTAGGCCTATTCAAATACACGTGCTAACGCTGGACGTTTGCTGGATCGTGTAAACACCCTATAACCTACAAGTTGTAACAACGATGTGTGTGTGGAATTGGAGTTTTTTTGAGTTGGTGCTTCATTCACGTCTAGACTCTGCGTGGTGACAATGGATCTGACCACTCGTGTCTATTTGCATTATAGCAGATACTATAAATTATGGTATAAATAATAAACCATTTTTATTTATATGATCAACGATGATTACATTTTTTCATGCACAGTAAACTATATATGGCTTAATTAGCCATTTGCAGACTATTCATTCAAGTTACTGCGCATGGCTATTGTTGAATGTACATTGCCATAGTTGGCAGCGCAATTTCGGTTAGCCGCCGTAACCGCCGATTTTTTTTGTAACCGCCGCCGCCGGAAAAATATTCGGCTAGCCGGCTTAGCCAGCTAACCGCCAAAAATTTCAGTTAGCGAAGCGACGCTCCCAAAAAATTCGGCTTAACATCAATAGCGGCAGCGCCAGTCGGCAAGTCTAATACTTGCTTCCAATACACTCGAATTCATGACCAATGTTAAAGGCTGCGTTTCGATGTCCATCTATCGTCACAAAAGTCGCTGAAATAGGCCTATCTCTAACCCTAACCCTAAACTTTACATCTAATATGTAAACTGAACGACATGACTAGTTTCCGCTTTTTGCTTTGTTGCTATGTTTGTTCATTTGTTGACTTTTTCTTTTGCTGTCAATTAACGACGAACAAAGTTGAATATAGACCCAATTACACGTTTCACAGAATTGGACGTTGTGAGCAAAAAAAAATTGTTCATTGTCTTATTGCTTTTCTGACGGTTCAATTAATTCGACATGTACACGCGGATTGTGATGGTTATCGCGTAAAACACAACGGTGAGAATTGCACCAAATCTTGAACACCGGGATAAACTGTTTTGTTTTTTGACAAACTGTGTTAAATTGATGTAAAGCAGACTTACCCGCGGATTGAAGGCGCAGCTGTGGTTCTGACTATATCGACATCCGGATGCAAAGCGTCGAGCACTGGGCCCGAGGTCGACTTCGACACTGTGACGCTGATGCACGTAAGACATGATTTTGACCACGATATCGAAAGAATCTACGCCGAAGACGGCCCGTCACTTGCCAGTATGCCGACGACACTCGAGTGTAGGCCCCTATATATGAAATTCACCAACGCTTCTGTTGCTAGTTGCTACTCAAGTATGCCTACAGTGTTGGATAAGCTAAAAGCTGTCAAAAATTATATTGCGTAGAAGTAAACGTAATGGCCCACAGAATAGAAGTAGAAGTGATCCGAAATATAAATAATCAAATAATCAAATAGTAGTAAAAATTTTAACAATTTAAATAAAATCTGGCCTTATTCGCACTCCGAAGTGCGAATAGGCGGAGGTTATTCATCATCATCATCATCAGGTCGAGTCTCCTCGGGCAATGGCACGCCACTCGCACTTGCCCTTAGTGTCTTCAACTCCGCTGTAGTCTGAAGTCCGGTATCCTTCCTGAGCCTGTTCACATACGTCAGTCTCTGACTCCCTCTGTTGAACTTTCCTTGGGTTGGTTCCCAGAGTACCAGGTTGCTCACTTCTAGCTCGCTATGTCTCACACAGTGCCCCGCAAGTCGAAGTCTTCTTTCCCGGTTATTAGCGCGTCCTCCAGAGTGCGAATTAAGGCCAATAATAATCGCCGCCTTTTCGCACTCCACGTGGAGTATGACTGTTGACTAATTACCACAATGAACCATAACGACGGACAAGACGATGTCAAAGACGAAGGGACGACGAAGACGACCTATAAGACAAACGGACAAAGATGTCAAAAGCCAAGATCGGCGATAGTATGGCAAAAACAGACGGAAATGTTGATGACGTGGCGAAGTCGAATAAGATGAAAAGAAGATTGGAAAACAAACGGACAACGAAGGTGACAGCAAAACAGGAGACATCTGTAACCAACCGCTGCTTTCGCTTCGTCTTTCGTACTGGGTGATTGCAAGATCTCAGCTTCATGGGTACCTTCGGGCTTCGGCTCGAAAGATAGGCGGTTACCCACGCTGGTAATGATTTCGTGTTAAACTATGGGTTGCCAACAAAAGGGTCTTAGTGAAATGATCAGTTGTCATCACTGCGCTTCGCCTTTTATGCTGTCGGAGCCGGCCAAAAGGGCCTAGGCTGCCTATCACGTGACTGCCATTGTCATAACATAACGTATTTGATAGCAATTGTTGCATAACGTATTTACAGGGAGCTCATTAGAGGTTAATTTTAACAACATGCGCTGTATAAATTTACATTTTACTTACTTACTTACTTACTCCCGACAGCACCTATATGTGACGTTTGATGACCTTTTTAACGAAAAATATGAATTTAAAATATTTATTGTTTATGTCCGAAAGATAAACAATTTTAGGAAAATGGACTTAAAATATTTTAGTAAGAAAAATAAGTCCGATTTTAATTTTATTTGACCGAAAATACGAAGATAAATGACGACACAAAATACACTACACATCTCTTCTCTTTGCCCTCGCTGCGGTCAACGTGCGTCTTCTATGCCATCTTGTCCGTCGTTTCCTTTGTTGTCTTCGCCGTTTGTCCAAAATGGTAACTAGTCATACAGCTTATACTGCACCACGTGAACTGCCGTAAGAGATGTACATGCGGCAGCTGATGTCCAGTATACAACCAAATTTAAAACGTTTCCAACATCGATCTTGCCGTTTTTAAAAACATTAACTGCTGTATTGCAGTAAAGCAATGGAAACATTGTAAAACACTGTAAAACAAAACTAGACAATTTTTTTCTAATGAAAAGTAAAAAGTAACCCGAAAATACACTTAGGTAGAAATAGAACGAAGTAGAACTGCTTCGTTACTATCCAACACTGCAAACCTATGTGAATATTATGCGGTACTGTAGAGCCAACAGTGCTAAGTGAAGCACGAAGCTATAGCGGCTAGTGATGATTCGATATCATGATTTCAATTTCGATATGATATCGATACGATATTTTAAAATTATCGCGATACCGATATCGATATTTTAAAAATGTTAAGTATGTAAATCTTATACATGCACAAGAACAAGACGTGAACGTTCAGCAAGGCAGTTTGCTTTATGTATATACGAAAATGTGTCAGTGAACTTAAAAATTAACTATAGAATGTCGTAAGTGTCGTTAAATTACGACACTATAGTAAGTTTGCTTCGGCTAGTTTGTCGTTTTCTCCGTTTATTCTCGTTATTTTGATAATGCAGTAATAAAAATATAAACTTCTGGCGTAAAATATCGCGATATATCGAAAATATCGTGATATATAAAAGATATATCATATTGCAATATATCTAAAAATTCGATATTTTTTTCGACGATACGATACGATATATCGATATCGAAAACGATATATCGATATTTTCGATATATCGAATCATCACTAATAGCCGCTTACGCTTTATAGTTATGTACACGCCCAAATGTCGGACATAGGTGCAATGCATTATAACGTGAAAGCGCGCAGTCTTCACGTACCGTAGCCTACCACGGCGTCATCTGCCAGGGCGTATAGGGCTATCTCAGTGGTTCCTTAACAATGGACTGGCAATAGGCCTAAATCCTAACAAGTCAGAAGTTATTGTGCTGTACGCTGCCCAGAGATCGTGGCGCACTAAGACCGTATCATCAATCAATGTCTCCGGCCACAACTTACCGATCTCCAAGTCATTGAAGCTGCTCGATACGGTCACGCTTGGTGCACAACGCTTGTCGAGCAAGAGCAGCATTCTACCACCTACGGGGCCTACGGCACATCAGGTCATCACTAACCGACAAAATGGCTAAAACTGTCGCCTATAGCTGTGCGATACTATAGACTACTGCAATTCATACGTCAGATACCAATTTCACCAAGCTTCAGCGGGTACAGAACTCACTAGCCAAAACAGAATAGGCTACAACGTGTCTGAAAAAATGTGGCACTTTTTAATTTTCCATATCTTTGTCATATGTTAACAGATTTTCAAAATTTTTTTACTTTTGCATTGTGCAGACAATTGATAATAAAGTGGTCATTGGATATCACACCACAAATTAATCGCGTCGCGACACTACCGCTAAATTATGAAGCATAAATGTAAGAAAAACTAACAATATAGGCAGCAAGCGTGTTGGTAAGCAAAATACACTTCAGACAAAAAACGCAGTGGTTTGTTTCTGGCATTCATCGCTTATTGTTATATCTCAACGCAGAATACCTGCACGCAATTAATTATTTTTGTTTTGGTTTTGAGGTGGGCCTATAACAAAACAAATAGTGACTGGCGTCATCGATCATCTATGAAATTTTTTTGCCCTCGGTTAGTCGGTTCTTAAAATGTTGCCCTGGGCCTTCCGGCCTCGAGGCAACATTTTACGAACCTCTGGCAAAAATTTTCAATGATGACATCGACGCGAATCACTATATTTGTATACTGCGGCTACACAGCGAGTCTTTTGATAGACCCCCTATATTTATTTAAATGTCACCGACATAGGGTGATATTATGTACATGTCCAAGTGCAGTAGTCAGCAAGTGTCACTGTCACTTTCACTCGAAGCGGACTGTGCGCGCGACCGCACGCAAGGCCTCTTCCACCGTCTTCCAGTCATCACGTCTTGCTGCACAGATGGTGTGCAGTTGACGCTGCAGAATCTGGGTGGACATCTTGAGATGCTTTGCCGGCGGCTGGCCACGTGCATTCTGCAGCAGTGTCGTCGACGCTGCGGCCTCAGGACTGCTGCAG
>Ga0209367_1004913_pt1 | contig 18531 bp, 18 predicted proteins | sample WorMetLIZISLAND2_FD_187412 | JGI IMG/M metagenome (GOLD analysis project Ga0209367, IMG submission 187412) | Marine gutless worms symbiont microbial communities from Max Planck institute for Marine Microbiology, Germany - Olavius geniculatus... ... | reverse complement strand
GGTCTGACCTGTAGGTGAGTTTCTGAAAAAAAGGTATATGTACAGCTAAAAAATTTTTGTGTATATTTCACCCATTTGCCGGGAAGCCCCCCTTGGAGGGATTTGCATAAAATTCTGCATGACAGGTCCCCTCGCCGACGTAATCAACCGCGCCAAATTTTATCTCAATCGGGTCAGGGGTTTTGATTCTGTGGGGGGTCGAAGTTTTGGCTTTCCCATAAGAAAGAGAAGTCGCCGTTAACACAGGGCTTGAACTACCGTTCAGCCTGTGACTATTATTACAATAACTGAGAGTGTTCAAATAGAAAGCAAAACAGTTTTTGGCTGACTTCTTGAGAAAGTCCTTAAAGCAGATGCGCAGTTTGTTGTGATGTTTGGTCATACGTTCGGGTTCAGTCATCACTGGCTTCAGAAACACCAATGCCATCTCAACCGGACCCTGTCAGCAGTAAACCATCCCGCACAATTTAGGATAGATCACCTAAGAAAGCAACCATAATGGTAGAAAAAGTTCACAACAGCAGATACAACAGTCAGTCACTAACGGTTAATCAATAAACTGACAAAAGCAAACACAAATATTCAGAACTTTTGCACATACGACATAACACTGAATCCCTTTCCTAGCAACTAGCTTTGCCAAGTGGAAATCGATATGGATTGTAGGCCTCAAAACCACCTGATGACGGAACAGTGACAGAAAATGCAGTACAAATTTCGGGTAATTATTTATATCGTAGCGACAGTCCAAACTAAAAGTATCTAACTACAAAGCCAGAATTAGTGAATGCCTGACTACTGCAATTAATACTGCAACTATGAATGTTGACCTGGTTGACGGTGGTGCCAATGCATCCCTGCAGCACCATCTGCAGCATCTTGGGATGTGGAGGTTCTTGACTTAGTGCCACTGCAAGCTCTCTTGTCTTCTTCTGAATGTCTTCTATCGCTACTTCTATTGGCGTCAACTCCACCTACAGCAATAGGCCACATTACAGTCCTTGCCCGTCCGTCCATTCGTCTGTCTGTCTGACCCATATGAGCTCCTAACTCAAAAAAACAGTGCAGAAAAAAATTGGCGTAAACGTTCAGCTGGGCAGCAAGAGTAACCAGTGTGCCATTTTTATGCACAACAGCAGCTACTGCTGTAGTGCACCTTAGCCATGACAATTCTGTCTGTCCGTCTGTCTGTCACACAGGTAGATCAGTCAAAAGCGGTGCAAGCTAGAATCACCAAATCTTCACCATCGGCTGCCTGGAAGACTCCAGTTTCGGGAACCGTAAAGCTTTTCCATAAATTCGAAGAGGGTCACCCCAAATGAAGGCGCTAAATGAAAGGGGGTAGGAAAAATTTGAGATTTTTAGCCAATACGGCATTGGCTGAGCGAGACAGGTCGCTCCCTCTGGTGAGTACGAGTAAAACACTATAGATAATTTAGCCGCCGGTCGTCTGGCAACTCTGGCGACTGACTTAGATCTTGTTTTACTGGGCTTTCAAACATGCACCGCTGTTGCACGTTCTCCATTGCATTAGCAGGGCTTTTCTTGTAAGTTCTAAAGATCAAGTTCACCAAACAAAAAAACAACAACTGAAAGTGATGCATATCTCACGTACAGACTGCTTGTGCTCCGAGCCTGTGACTAATCGACTGTGAATGTTCAGGATACTATGAGACACAATAAAAGAGGACTTTTGTTAGAGATTCAAAACAAGTGTTGCATGTGCATAGCTAGGTTGCATCTCACGTTGGCAGCAAAGCGACGTGTTCACCTGTTATAGCAGAAACAGACAGATTATAAACAGCACAGAGTCAAGTCACCCGTTCTCGACTGATGACTGCGAGCCGCGTCTTGATGTAGGGAAAAGCGTGTGATGTCGTAATAATAGTTTTACGTTTGAACTGATCACGCAACTCTCCATGCGCTCGACCGTCCTTGGTGAACGGTGTTTCATACACGAACCGCTCTTAACAACCACACCACGTATTTCTCACATCAACTGGTAATACTAATGTAAATAATAACACAGACAATTTCTAACGTGCCACAACATAGCAAATCATTTCAAAGGCACGACGCTGTGATTAATTTTCCACCGACAAAATAGTGGTGGCTGAAATGATATTTCCAAAAATTTCTCATCAATTACTGATGCTTAACGACAAAATGCGTAACAAGTGTGAACAATCATAATAATATGAGCAAAAAAATGTGAACAGGAAAGAGTGGTTACCATTCTGGTTCAAATAAATTTAAGTAAAGAAGTAAGTAAGCAAGATTATTTAGAAGGTGAAATTTAACAATAGCCACAATGCGCCGAAGTATGCATGATAACTCACTGATGTTGAAGTTTTTGTCGAAGAATGTGACACGATCACGCAACTCATACAAGTCGAAGTATGGTTCAACGTACGTGATCTGTATGTACAGCTGAACAGATGGACCACACAAACACCATCAGCTGCTAACTGCCACGTATTCAGCACTATACAAAAACAGACTAAATCTGAAAAAGTTAAATGCTGTGCACAGCGCTCTGTGGACATCCATCTCAAAGCCATATGGGATCACACAGTGGTATATGCCACCCGACATGGGTGACTACACCCTACGTTAATTAATTAATTAAGCAATTAATTTCAATCCAACGTTTCCTTCTCGCTGTTCTCCACATTTAACATAAAAAATTTCTCACATCTGTAAACTAAATATACAGAAATTCAATGACCTGAAAAAGCTAGATTTTTACTGAAACTAAACAGGCATATGCCTATGCACTACGCATGTTAGGAGAAAATCCACAAAACGTTCTAAAAATGCAAAAAACCAACTCCCAAAATGGCACTTCTAGCATATTTGGTTATGCTTAGAACTTTAAAGATTAACTTTACCTTATTAGGATCAAGTTTATCAGGTTCAACTGAGTTGGAATCCTTCACAATCTCAACCACCCCAGCTCCAAACTTCTCCACATAAAACGTCTGCAGACAGCAATAAAACACAACAATTCTAGCGACAAAGCTCAAAGTACTAGTGACATAGTGGATATTCTCTTCAACTGCATACTCAGCAAAATAATATATCAAGCCGAATATCGTCGTCTGACAAATGAATGTTTGAATTCAATAGCACACAATCACCCATCTATCCTGATGCTGTGAAATACATAGAAGATTTATCACATTTCAAAGCTTGGACAGCACTGCTGATGTGTAATAAATGTACGTTTAGTCTAACGGAATGCACCACTAAAATAACAAGGTGAAATAATAACTTAACTATATTGAGTATCTTTCACGGCATTATCTAAACAATTAACCGCTTCTGTGTCCTAGAAGAGCCAGGTATTATTCATTTCTCTGCATGGCAAGAAGTATTGTTCAGTGCAGTTCTATATTACTCATCCTTTTTGCCAACACTCCTCGATCATCAGCGATGCTGTACTGTCACAGGCTAAGAGACATTTAGCAAATATTCCCCCCGCTAAATCCACGTGATGTCACTTACCTCAAGTCGATGAGAGATTTCAGGCAATCTGGTTATTATGGGCTCCTTGTAAACAAATTCCTGCTTGTCAAGATCACCAAACTTGGAGCCGTATAAACCAACTCGAAAGTACGTACCAAACACTCGTTTGCCTTCCTAAACAACATAGTGTCACATTCTATCACTACACTGTGTCCCCCAAAAAAACATCCCTGACATTTTCAACTGTATCTTGAAAACCAATTAACAAATTTGAATAATTTTTGGCAAAAATATTCCTGACACAACTTGCCATCAAATGACCATTCAGTTTCCCACCTCACTCAATGTATGCTTCTGCACTACCTAGGGAAAGTAGATCAAGCGAAATATGCATTAAAATAAACAGAAAACCTGAAAAAACATCCCCAACATTATCGATCATACCTTGAATAAAGAATAGCAGATTTTAATAATAACTGGCACAAATATTTATGACACAACTGGCTATGAAATAAGTGTTTTAGTTTTTACCTCACCCAACGTCTGCTTTTGCACTACCTGGGGAAAGCAGACCAGGCATAATACGTGTTAAAATAAATGGAAAAACGTATATCTGTCCTATTTTGTGGGCCCCAACAGCAGGTTTGTAACAAGGTTTGACTGTCTTGCAGCAGTGCGTCTACCAGAAGAAGTTTAAGAATGTTTGTAACGTCAAGAAGTGACTGGTAGAGCCTGTATTGGTCAGGAGCAGAACATTATCGATGCTGCAGCTGTCAAGTGGGCCAGTGTACAAGTGTCATAGTGGGCCAACACTTCAAGCAGTTTTACTGTAGGCAGTTAAAAAATGAATAACTGAATGAAATGTCAGCCACAGTGTCAGAAATGTGAACAAAATGTGTTTTTACGTGTTATGTTAATTAAGCAATCATGTCACATTAAATAAAAAAAAGTGATATTTTGTTTGTTCTATTTTCCCCAGATAGTGCAGAAACAAATGTTGAGTGAGATGGGAAATTAAATTGTCACTTGATGACAAGTTGTCTCAGGAATATTCGTACCAAAAATTATTAAAATCCGATAATCCTTCTTCACGTTACAGTCAAAAATGTCGGGGATGTTTTTTTTGGGACACAGTGTACACTAATGCCTCCTACAAATCAAGCCATTACAACACAATTGACAAAAAAATTTCACATAACTTAACAATTAAAGCTAACTTATGAAAAACTAAACTTAAATATTTTTCTACACATAAAAATTGTAAATATAAAATAACATGCTGCCATTAAAGACGACAATAAACTGTCCTCAAATTACCACAACAAAGGTGTCTACATCAGATAAACATTAGCAAATCTATTATAAAGTAAGGAAAAGGTTTTACAGCTATTCAAAAAAGACAGTGGGTAGCGTGCAGAAGCTAAATTGTTTTGTCTAAGCCCTGAATGTCCAAATCAACGACGGCTGGCGACAAAAGCATACAGCAGTCCCAGCCCCCTAGCTGAATTCGGGTGAGAAGCCCCCAGAAAAGAAACAGAAAAAGAGAAGAAAAAAAAGAGAGGCATGGAGAACTGCTCAAGGAGGATAGATGCATCTACACAGCAGTATCCTCTACACATGTGCATGTATCTCAGCCAACTAAATTAAAGAGACCTGTTTGGCAATGCTGGTGAAGGCATCATGCAGTTTGCTGTGGATCGACGCCAGCTTCTTACAGTCACGATGATGCTCATAGATAGGAATAAGAACCTTGTACACTAGATTAACTGCTTCGTACATTCCCGCCTTACACAACACATAAAAGCTTGCTAAAGTCATTCCACAGTGTGTATGCATCTTACTTAAATCACTGCATATATTCACATACAGCACGAAATGAATCAGTAACAAAACTAAATCATGGTACGTAATAATCTGCCTATGCACAAGGTTGGCTTGGTTTAGTTCACAATGCATCTGTCTCGATCAGCAAAGATACAGTATGCCAGGCCCAGTTAGTACTTGAATAGATAAACGTTGGCAGATGAGGAAACCATCTTAATATGCAACCATCCTGCCAGGTCAACTCAGCCTGGCCATCCCTCCAGGAGTAGATGCAGAAGTACTACTGAGAGCGTGATGCCCTAATCCCATATCCAAGGTCTTGCAGTGTGAACTTCTGAAGGCTAAAAAAATGAAGAATAGTGCCGCCCTATGGACCCTACGGCCGAGGAAGAACTTGGTAAGTAAAACATCAATTTATACAGCACATAATGTTTAAAAAAACCTCTAATGCACTCTACATTAACCTACATTTACAAATTGTACAATGCAAACCATGCTGAAAGCACTTGCAGCCTGCTCCATTAATCCAATCAGTCCACTCTCGCAGAAATACTTTCCAGTACAGATTCCTTCCTCGTCCGGAGACACAACGTCCTCTGACACGGCGCTCTCCTCCAGCACATTGCGTGATATGTGCTACACATTAACACACTGCCTATTACAGCAATTATGCAAACATTAATATAACTCTCACTGACAGCATAGGCAACGACAAAGCAGCTATGTTCTATCAATCAATTAATATCACTATTTCAGGCACACATATCCCATAGAAAGATAAAATACTATACAACTATTACTAAAACACAAAAGTTTGCAGTTCAGTCAGCAATGTGCACAGTAAAAATATATTTTCAGGTTCAGTTGATAAAAGAGTAGTAATTCAGTTTTCTAACTGAATATTTCATACGACCATAATTCAGAACAACATAAAAAATGATTAAAATACAAAACTTTCCAACACACACACATTCACCATTTTCAACAATGTCCAAACTCCAAACTATTGCTACTAGCACCACCCCTTCTATCTGTCTGTTCATTATGTTGTGCTAATAATAACTCAACACATCACTTCGACTTGAGCATGACAATGACGATCACAATGGACAGTCATTTTAACTGAGTGCAGACAAATGGTGACAGACCTGGAAAGACACGCAGCCAACAGGTAAATAGACACGATCTTCCAGCATATTGAGATACTCAGCCACAAGACTTGCCGAGTGAACCAGACACTGGGCAGCCTCTGCGTGGTTACCTCGCTGTAATAATGGCAAAAAATTCACACTTCCACAAATGAGAATATCACCAAATCATGAGCGATCGGCTTACTTCCAACATGCAAGCAAATCCTCATCAACAAACAGCAACATCAAACATAGAGGTTTAATATGGATTAAATAACTAACATCATCTCTGGGATGATGACAGCAAAGTATCAAATGAGTAAGCCCAGATATGAATAATGGCAAAAAAAGTCCTGAGATGCTGGTTTAAGACCCATAGTGAGAGTATCACTGATAGATTCTGCAACTTTACTGGTGGCAGAAATAAACAAATATCAAAGTGAGAGGTCCGATAACAAATGGAATGATCTATATCAAAGACTATAAACATACATGGACATAATCTGTCGAATGGAAAGCGAGCAGCTAATTTGCAATTGCTACTAAAAGACCAGGTTAAGAAAATAGTGTAGAGACAAATAGAATGTTGGAATAACGACCTCACTGTGCTTGGCAGCCATGCTCTGCAGCCAAGTCAGTCGCAGGTCCGGAGAATTCTGATAACCTTTGGCAATGCGATACATCAAATCAATCAACATCTCCGGGTCTTCCTGAAACTCTTTCATCTTGATTGTATCTGAGAGGATCATGTGCAGGTTAAACACCAAGTCTCTCACCTCCACGCATGTACCAAGTTCGATCAAAAATCGCACGCATAACTAATTGCTAAAAGTGTACATATTTTAAAAACCAAAAGTGTATCAAAGATCACAAAACTCTGCTGAGAACGATGCTGCCACCTGGCAAATACCAATGCCTTCCCCATAAAGTTGCCTTTAATTTACTAAGTAACTAAATCCTGGGTTTTGTTGAATATTGACATCAAATTCAACACACCGCAAAAAAATTAAACTTGCTATGCACATATCTGGCATTAGAATATTATAGATAGTTTAACAAATAACTGCAAACATTTACCATTTACAAGTAAACCAAACTTCCCAAACTGAGCAGCAGCACAAGAAAACCGAACCTGCTCGGGAAATGTAGTGTTGCGGAATTCAGCATCAATTTCAGCATACACGAGAACAGTCTTCAGAGAGTTGCGTAGAAAAAGTTCATTAAATGACTGACTTTGACCAACAAGAGAACTTAGCGACATTGTCACTTGCATCTTGACCCGAGCAAAGTTCTACAGTGACAACAACGCATCAAAAAAATCACGACAACAGCTCACAATTTCACAGCTAAATGACAGTAAAATACGCAAACTAATCCAAACCAAACACCAAAGTTTTCCACTAATGATGAAGTACACTCAATGACTATTAAACATTTCATACAGTGCAACAAACGTTTTGTATTTCAAATAATCCAAAAAATCGTAAATTTGCTAAATCTATGAGATGCCGCAAAATTAGGAAAATGTATCAAATATCTGGCAATATGGCAAATGGGAATTTGGCAAACTGATCTGCAAAATTTGTAAAAAAAATTACTGCAAAAGCCTATGGTCCCTAGTAATTATCAAACAAACACTGGTACAAGCTTATACTACCACCTTTGCAGCAATTTTTACATTACTTCACCACAATGCAGTGACAAATATAAACATCTCCAAGTGCTGAATTTCTGAGGTAGTAAAAAATTTAACTGCTCAGGTGCCTAAAATTAGAGAGAAAAGCATTGTCTGTTATTACCTCATTGCATATTGTAACATATCATGATATCATATGATCACATGACATACATTTCCGATGTCGTAGTTCTGTCTCATGAGCATGTAGAGTGATGCGCTGGCATGAGCTCGTACTTCAACGAGTGCAGAGCTGCAATGTCGTAGCAGTCGCAGGCAAAGATCAGCACACTGCTCCGTGTCCTCTTCAAACAACAGCTCCGGAAACTAACACACAACGACACATCAGCCATGCTCTAATAATAATAGTAATAGTGACAGTAATAGTGAAGAACAATAAGACAGTCACCCATCCAAGTACTACAAAAGCCCAGCATACAGCAACTTCATTATTGCACGTAGGTAAACCATTTACTGAGCACATGTCAGACATGCATGCTTACAACAAAACATATTACAATGTCTGAAACAAGAAATCTAAGCTAATGCTCATGATATGTGCGACAGCCTACAGCAGTTCCTGTCCACAGGTAATCTTGGTCTATCTCCATCCATTTTGTCGCAATTCACTCTTTTGCAGCAAAAAATCACTAAAAACACGTGTTTTTAGGGTTCAAAGTTAATCAAGATCATCGATGTTGACATTTTAAAGAAGCTCGTCACCAGCGCTTGTTATGATAAGCAGCATGTCTCTGCCTATCTGCAATCATTTTCATGCTAGACAAGCCAACAGCGAATAAATAATTCCTTTTAAGAGGGAAACCCCTCGTTGACATCCGCGTGCACAGGCCTCCTTGAACTTAGAGAGTCTGGACTTGGATGGCTAAAATCTACATTCAATGCTAAAAATTTCATGTGCAGGTTGTCTTGGTCTACATGTATCTCCAGCCATTTTAGCGCAATTCACCTTTGAAATACAGGTCGCAGCCCAAAATCGAAAAAAAAAATTCACTAAAACACCCTATTTTGGGGGGTTCAAGGTCATTCAAGGTCATCGATGTTGACATTCCTAAGAAGCTCGTCGCCAGTGATTGTTATGATAAGCAACATGTCTGTGCCCATCTGCAACCATTTTCACATTAGACGAGCCAATAACGGTAGAATAACGCCTTTTTAAGGGGGTACCCGTCTTTCTCCCTCTGCATGGTGGGGATCCCCTTTACCCATTGGCATGAAATTCTGTCACAAAATACTAAAGACTCTAAGCTATCATATAATGAAAACCCGCAGTCTCTATCTCACCTGGTCTTCATACGATACTGGGTCGTGACAGACAAACAGATGAACGAACGGACAGACAGACAGAATTACCGTAGCTAATACACGTTATAGCTACGTAACGTAAAAAATGCAAAACATAAATAGAAGACAATAAAGCAAATAAATTTACATATGTATCAACACAATCTAGATACCAATACATTATACAATCAATTCCCTCAATAAATTCTCCATGAAAGACGTAAAATTCCGCCACATTTGCCGGACATGTAAGTAAACCTGAAAAAAACCGATTGATTGATACTGCTGAACAGACAGACCTTTGATACAAGTGATCTCTGTGAGGCAAACATGCACTTGAGCACTGTGGAGCTCTGGTTCAATGCCAGACAGTGAAGAAATGTCCGAAGCACATGCGACAGCAGACCAAGCAGAGCATCTGACGACTGAATGATCTGTCAACAACATGCACGCAATACATCAACTTGTCTGCACATGTGATGGACGGTTGAGTCAAGAAGCCAGGCCTATAGATCACCTCAGTGGAATTGGACCAAGCTATGCTGGGATGAAAAATCAATAACCTAAGTCAAGTCGAATTGACCTAAAGGAACATTAACTCCTTGCATAAGTGTTTGAACATGCATTTTGGCTTTGTTGATCAGTTTACTACGATCCATCATAAAAATATCAACCAACAACACTAAAAATGTCCCAAATTTAAATTGTCCCAAATCAAATAGTATCACAAAAACGAGCAACGACATCAAAAATAACATGATATTTTAAAAAATATTAAATATATAAATATGTCTGTAAGATAAATATCAATGCTGCTATTTTTAGACCAGAACTGTAGTTCAATCACTTGTTCATGCTAAAAAATGCAACTTAAATGTCAAAAAGTTAGAACTTTTTGAAACATAGTACTGTACTAAAATTCATAAGATATATAGCATCAATCCTCCTCTGTATCAAAGCACTGCAAATCACGTACCGAGTAAATAAATCTTTTATGCTTCCAGAAATGTAAACTTCTTCATAGGGGATTGTTCTTACTGGTGCACCCCGTACTATCTCACGCTTAGAAAGTTAACAACTGGAAAAAATGCAATAAGCTGGCAGAGCAATGAATGGCAGCAAACCTGGATGATAATTTCCAGCATATCAAGTGTAATGAGACTGACTTCAGCCGACAGTGCGCCTTCAACAACACTATCAGCTTCTGCACGCTGACGCCTGCACCATACACATAGACAGCTGTATCATCATCATCATCAGCAGCAGCAGCAGCAGCAGCAATGCACCATTCATGATACAACTGTTCTAAATGATAGAAGTGGCCAATATAATGGATTATCACCAAGTGCACGTAATCATGAACAGTCTTACTTAGACCTAGTTCCTTCTACTGTGTGCAAAACATTGGTCGTCGATATATCAGTTCCGTCATTTCCGTAATATAAAAAGTTTTACACTGCAAGGCCATTGGTCTGGAAGTAACTGCACAATATGAACAGCAGTGTAAGAAATGAGTGCAAAAGAAAAAACTCAAGACGCCACCAAAGACAGACAGTAAACATTAAAAAACCAAATGTCAGATAGTTTCAGACATTTTTAGCATTAGAGACTAGCAATGAAAATCACAATGGTTGGCAATAGTGCCGACCAGAGACATTTAACTAGTAATCACATCACAGTTAAGTGCACAATAAGTGGCCACTAAATGAATACCTTACCTTACCTTACCTTACCTCCGGGGTGGACAGGCTCTTACATCTGCCCAGCGCTGAGGCCATATCAGCTCGGCCCAATGCGCGTCCCCGAACGTAACCAGAAGGTTACAGGTAGCAGCTATAAAGCCATAAACGGCTGTGAAGCCGTAAATAGACGGCTGTGAAGCCGTAAATAGACGGCTGTGAAGCCGTAAATAGACGGCTGTGAAGCCGTAAATAGACGGCTGTGAAGCCGTAAATAGACGGCTCTAAAGCCGTAAATAGACGGCTATAAAGCCGTAGTCGGCCGTAAAGCCGAAACCAGCACAAAAGCACTGGTAACGTGTAGCAATCTGCTCTCACGGGTTTGGTCAGCTCTTAGTTAGCTCCTCACCTCCAGATTTTAGAAATCTTTCGAGTCATCGGCGCAAAGCCCCACCATCATGGCATGTGGCTGACCACGGTGGTCACTAAATGAATAAACGAATAAACAAATCCAACCAACCAATGAAACACGTTTAAATACAGCAAACAGAGAGACCTGTCAGCAGCGAGTTCAGTGCTATGCAGTTTCCACTGAGTCTGTTCTTTCCTCCATCTCACACGTCCAGATGCTTCACTCACACCTGCAGCTGCCGCAGCTGATGATGACGATAATGATGAATCTGCTCAATAACAGCAGCAGCATGTGACAACTAGCAATAATCAACAACAGTGAATGTCGGCAGATGGGTAAACCACATTATGGGTCACTTCAGAGATGAGACGTTCCAGATGATCTTGCAATGGTACCGAAAACAATAATCAAATACAAAAACAAAAACCTAAATACCAATAATAAACTACCTACATATAGACTACACAGACATAAATTTAACAAAAAATATTTGCACATACTTGCCAACTAACCATACAGAACTAAAAACCTGGTTTAGGCACTTTTACACCATTCAGCCAGGAATCAAATCAGGCCTACTCTACATACAACTTACGGGACCTAACTACAACTACAGTTTTGTGGTCTTTGTTATGGTAAGCAGCAATGTGGGAGCAAACCATTGAGTCGTCGTCGCATCATTTCACCACGTGCACTCGTTGGACCAAGGATCAAATCTTCCATGCGAGATTTCATATCGGCACTCTTCTTCACTGTGAGTGATGAACAATGCCGACCACTCAACCCACCCTGTAAACATCAGCCACCATTACCACCATTATCAACATCAACCGTGCTAAAAAAAGGTAAAGGTCGTCAATTTGTATAGCGCATCGTCGCGAGCATGCGCACGCCTCTAATGCACTTTCGTCACTAACCAGAGCCGCCTGCCGCACGGCCACCGCGTGCAGCCTGCGAACATAGGCTGGCGCAGCGGCCGGCTAGGCAACTCCAGTCAGCTGTACCAAGGTCCCCACCTTCTGTAACTCATGTAAATGAGTTACTACTCATTTTACCGTCCCACGGAGGGTAGAAGGCTGAGTCGACCTAGCTGAGATGGTTTACCTGCCTGCAGGCAGTCACCCAATTGCAGTACTAACCGGGCCCGGCGTAGAGTAACTTCGTTTCAGCCGAAACGCGCTACCAACTACGCCAGGCCACCAGCAGTGTGCTTCATTCCCAGATGCTCCGTGTCCAGAACCAAATTTCGATGTCTTGCTTTCTTTCTCCTGCTCCACTAACATGGACACAGATTCAATACCTGATCGACAAGCCCACTTGGTACCATCTTTCAAAAGTCACTCGTTCATCTCTTTCACTCTTGTACCCACTTAATGACTATCTACACCTCAAAGCTACTCAGCAATTCTCTATTGGTGCATATGAAAACAAGAAGCCCAGCTATCGCTAAAAAAGGCTGACCATAAGCCAGTGTTCCTGAGGCTAGCAGATGTGAATAAGGGGTCAGTTAAGTACCTCTGTTTAAGGAAAAGCGCGGGTCGGCAACGAAAGCATTAGATATAGAGCATTTACAAATGCATGTAGCCTGTTAATAGTAACAGTACAGCCATATCACAGCTTGTGCGGTAGCAACAAGCTGTTGTTTTAGCAATGTGCCAAGTCAATGGGAAAGCCAAAAATTCGACCCCCACAGCTCCCACATTTTTCAACCGACCTTTTTGAAACTCAAAACCAAGAAAGATATCCGGAATACTACCCTGCATGCAAAATTTGGTTGATGTGGGACGACGGAAAGGGGGTCTGCAAAAATGGCAAATTTTGGCTCACTTTTGGTTCTTTCTTTTCTTGTAGGCTACTCTTCACCTCACGTCCAGATCACACCGTAGGACTGATCACAACCAATAAGGACTCACAACGCGTGTTTCTGCACAAAAAAGTGCCTTTGGGGGTCTCGATGATAAAAAGAAAAGTTTAGGGGTCAAAACTACCCAAAAACATGATTCTGGGGGCCTGAATACACATTTTAAGCCAAAATTGCAAAATTTTCAAATCACGATATCTCGAAAAGTATAAATTCGATCAATGCAAAATTTGAAGGGCAAGTTTAGGACCGCAAACGGGCGGTCCGGCATTACAAAATAATAATTCAAGATGGCAGCGGCCGCCATCTTGGATTTTTGCACAAACCCTAATAACTCAGCTGCCGTTCGAGTTGGATTAATGAAACTTTGCATGAGTGTAGCCAGCTACTACACGAAATAGGCCAACAACCAAAAGTGGCAATAGTAATAAATTCAAGATGGCGGCGGCCGCCATCTTGAATTCAGTTTATCGCCCATAGCTCGCCAGTTATTGCATATATTTGCACGAAATTTGTCAGTTGGACTGACTTTACGGACCTAGGTACGAACTGACTATAATATGGAACAAAAATAAAATCCAAGATGGCGGCGGCCGCCATCATGTCAATACTGCTGTCAATACATTACTTCGTGCTTATACTTTTTGATTTTTGCTGTTTTACGTCATCGCTTATACAACATTAAATAAATTGTTTTCAGTTGTAAAGCATCCTACTTGGTATCACAGGGTATTTACTATTTACTTGTTTTGTTAAGACAGTTTTCCACTAGATGTACCATTTAGCCACAATACATGCATCACAAACAACAGACGACAGACAGAAGCCTGCGACATAACCTTAACGATCGGCCAAGAAGTTACTAATCAAAAACATAATGCTGACAGTTTTTAGTTTTGGTTTTTCATCAAAGAAATTATTAATTAATCATTAACATTTTATAACATTCACTTTTTCTATGAAGACCACTGCCAATTTTTTATCACTATTTAATTGACATTTAAACTCTACTTCAGTTAAAACCTGATCATCCAAAATACCCTGAACAATTAGGTGAGCAATCCAATCTACCTTTTTTTTTTGATAAGAAAGCTCTCCAACAACATAAACTGATCCAGTCGTTATATTAACAGCAAACACATGTCCATCGTTGCCACTCTCTATGCTGTATTCCGCGAAATCTATGCACAACATCATCACTAGACGATTACTGCATTCAATGTGTCATTAATCGACCAAATCGAGCCAACTGTGAGAAAGTACATTTTTGGGAGCTGCTTTGTTGTAATTTAAAGTCATTTCTGTCACAACATAATTTCAAGCACTTTGCCAGCTTAAATCAGAAGACAGATATAAGAGTTGCATGTGCACTGTGCAAATCAGGCTTCACGTTTAACAGTCAAGTTTAGCCTAGACCTAAAAACTGCACAAATATAATTTCATCCAAAAATTTTAAGCAGTTCTGTTCATGAGCAATATTGCATTTTGTGCTGATTTAGTAAGATCGTAAAAAAAATTAAAACACTATTATTACAATTATTATTAGTGTTACCACAAGTCAAAAAGAGTGAGTCGGAAACATTAACCCAACAGCATGTCTGTAGGTTGTCAATTGCAAATTCAATATCATGTTAAGTATACAGAATAGTATTCAGATTCGTTTGGATTTGACATTTCTATTGTAAAATGTCGAGGGGTTTACTTTTTTACCATACACAGCGGCGTTTATGTAACGCCATAATGTGTGTGAATGTAATTAGTAACGTCATATCATAACTTTTTGGCCAAAATTTTTGCAGAAATTGACAGTTAAAAAATTAATCATTAAAAACAGTGCTCTCATAATTGCTGTCAACAATATCATTACCATTAATGACTAGAAGTTAAATCAATGATTAGTATTGTAATTAATACTTAATATATAAATGTACACTAAACAGACAAAATTAGGTAAAAACAAAACCTTTCTGCCAAGGTTATTACCTGAGCTATCCGTTTGAGCAGTAACAGTGAGAAAACTGGTATATCGAGGAGTAGTCTCAGGAATTGTCACAGAGTATGGCTCTCCAGTAAATACTGGCACAGAAACGCTGGAGCCAATTACTTTAACTGCCACCGAGACTTCCGCTGAAAATATGATTAATACACCAAAAAAAATGTTGTACAATTTGACAAAATATGAAACACAACTTGCAACAAAAATATGTAAAATTTTCTCTCATGTTTACATGATTCAGCAACAACGAAACACTTGGCACTTGCAGTTGCATGCTTCTATTTACAAGACACTTAACTTCCCTAGCAAGAATGCGCTATAAGTAACACACATGAGACACAAACAGGTAACGTGGTCAGATCAACTTAAATAAGCAAGCAAACAAGCAAGCAAAAAAAACTTTAAAAAACATAATTCAACAGTTAATCATACAAGAAAATTGAGCTAATGCTCACAAGACACGCGAAAGACTATAGCAGTTGCAGTTCATTAGTTTAGCTGAAAATTGGGGTGTTCATGCCAAGTTGATATACTAATACCAAACGGTGCATAATGATCGCATAATGATAGTAGTGTGGCGCCACCTTGTGAATGATATAGACTTCTGTCACAGCCCGAAATCGCCAAAAAAATCCATAAACCCCCTATTTTGGCGTTCAAGGTCATTCAAGCTCATTGAATTTGGCGCCAATCAAAAGCCAGTGTACGACTTCTTATTAGTGATTAATAGTAACCTAGGCTGTATCTCGCACCGTTACTGAGATACAGCGACTTATTGGCTAAAAGTCGCAAATTTTGCCCACCCCCCTCTCATTTAGCACCCTCGTTCACGGTCACCCCCTTCGAATATATGAAAAAGCTTTACAGTTCCTGAAACCAGAGTCTTCCAGGCAGCCGAAAGTGAAGATTTGGTGATCCTAGCTTGCACCGTTTTTGACTGATCCACCCGTGTGACAGACGGATGGACAGAATTGCGATGGCTAAGATGTGCTGAAAGCAGTAGCTGCTTTCGCGCGTAAAAATGTTGTGAAATCATGTCTGAAAATCTTGACTGATGACACAGAAAGTGCGCTTTAAAACAGTTCAGATAACAGCAACTTTTGCTCATTACACAAAGTATGTACAACAAAATGTCACCAACAAACGAAGTTAGCTTAGTTTACTGAAAATATGAAATATATAAAATTTAAAAAAACATAAAATTAAAAAAAAACAAAATTCTACTGACATTTGCAATTACTGAATACAAATACAGTATTGCAGAATTATAAAACATCACTTAATGCACTAGTATTATTTTTCATTAAACAATATAAATGTCGTAAACATTATTTCTACCTTGGTTGGGCCGATCTGAACTTAACGCATTAGCGCCATCCTTAGCCAGTATGCGCAAACGATATGCATCTTTGATTGAACTGTCAAAACTGTCTTTATTTGATGTTATAAGCCCAGACGCCGCATCCAGCAGAAAAGAATAGCAGTCTTCACCGCAATCAGGGTGGAATGAGTAAGTAACCTACAAAATACCACGCGTATGACAAAAACATCTCGTAAAAAACAGCACTGTCAAAATGCCAACAAATCAACTAATAAAGGTCTTAACTTGATAAATCCATACAGAACGTCAGTCACTCTTTCAATTCATAAGTTTATGCATGAAATTAAACATTTAAAATGCTTGAAAAAAAATGCACTGCTCACACAAGAACGACTCTGTTGTGCAGTCAACTGACAAAAAAAACTAAAAGAAACAAAAAGCTCAGTGGCGACATATTTTGCGGCCATCCAACTATAGCTGCACAAACCTACTGTAACCTTTAACTTAAAATCTGACAACCGGCATACCGGTTACTTCGTCAAGAGAAATGTTCGCAGCAACTTTTTTTCATTTTCATACAAATCAAAAAATGAATGAATGGTCGCATAATAAACACATAAACATCCAACACGCACCTCGTTATTTCTTGACGTTGTATCGAGATCAATAGCAGACACAAAGATGACCTCATCCCCTCGTTGCGTGTAGTCAGATACGGCAGCGGGATACAATCCATTGACATCCAGACCAACAAACTGCGGCGCTTTATCGTTCACGTCTGTGATGCTCACTTTCAGACGAGCCACCGACACCAACTTGTTCTGAGGAATGCCGGAACCCTCCTGCAACAAGCAAACAGCAACTTCATTCATTACTGCAATTAATCGACTCACGGTTTGTCGATTTCAGATAATATTTCTTACAACAATCAAGCTACTAGAGTCTACAAACATAACGAAGGCTTTTAGGCAGTATTTTCTACACAGATCATTCTATGGTTGAGTTTAACTTGGCTGGCTGGTTACACAGCACATACTGAGGTGGCCAGTGGCATATTTAGGATTTGGCAAAGGGGGGGGCCATGGCGAACACGCAGAGCTTGAGCCTATAACGAGGATCTGGGCGTGGAAACGCAGAAAATCACAGCATCATATCAGATGCAATCTCACATGGCGATTTTAATCGCATATTATATCGATATGAAAAAAGACCATCAAACATTGTTGAATTTTGCAATTCTTGCTGGAAAACAGCAAAAAATGCGCCTTTTCATATAAAGTCGCCTTAAAAAATTTTCATGGTCAGGCCAAAGGGGGGCCATCGCACCATGGCCCTCCCCCTAAATACGCTACCGCCAGTACTCATATTGCCTACTCACGGAGTAACGGCCAGGCTGAGTTAGCCTGGGTAAAAAGCAGACACTGATACTTACAAAAGCACGGCAGCGAAGCATATATGAAGGCACAGAGGACGCATCGAGCTTGTAGCTGGTCGTGGCAATTGGCATCAGGGTAGAATCGTTCAGCGGACTCGGACTTGGTATCTTGAACGCCGAATTACCATTCAGCTCCGGTGGTCCGTTGTTACTCAGGTGGTACTGGATGCGGCCTTGGACCGACGTGGCCATCAGTCGGAGACTGGTGATCAGAGTGTTGGCCAGCACATCCTCCCTCACCATCACGTCGGTGAGGTCGTCAATGCGCTGACCGTTGACCAGATTCCACCGAGGCGGCATCGAGTTCTGGTCATCGACGAGATGTATGGTGACATTTGCCGTACTGCGGCGAGGCTGCCGGCCAGAATCCATTGCATCTACTGTCAGCACGTATCTCTGCAAGCCAGACAATTCGCTGTAGTCTATGC
>Ga0209367_1004912_pt1 | contig 18532 bp, 2 predicted proteins | sample WorMetLIZISLAND2_FD_187412 | JGI IMG/M metagenome (GOLD analysis project Ga0209367, IMG submission 187412) | Marine gutless worms symbiont microbial communities from Max Planck institute for Marine Microbiology, Germany - Olavius geniculatus... ... | reverse complement strand
CTTAGCCATCGCAATTCTGTCCGTCCGTCTGTCACACGGGTGGATCAGTCAAAAACGGTGCAAGCTAGGATCACCAAATCTTCACCGTCGGCTGCCTGGAAGACTCTAGTTTCAGGAACCGTAAAGCTTTTGCATAAACTCGAAGGGGGTCACCCCGAACGAGGGCGCTAAATAAGAGGGGGTGGGCAAAATTTGCGATTTTTGGCCAATAAGTCACTGTATCTCAGTAACGGTGCGAGATAGGGCCTAGGTTACTATGAATCACTAATAGGAAGTCATACACTGGCTGTCGATTGGCACCGAATTCAATGACCTTGAATGACCATAAACGCAAAAATAGGGGGTTTTATGGATTTGTTAGTGATCTCGGGCTGCGACACAAGTCTATATCATTCACAAAGTGGCGCCACGGTACTATCGTTATGCAATCGAGATAGAGAATTTGGTATTTGTATATTAACTTAGCGTGAACACGCCAATTTTCAGCTAAGCTACTGAACCGGAACTGCTATAAGCTTTCGCGCGTCTCGTGAGCATTAGGTCAAATTTCTTGAAAGTGTGCCAAACTCTGGCTGCGGCACACCATAATAAATATCCAATGCAAATGTACACCCGTTCTTGACATGCGCAACTGAGAGCATAAACCTAGGTCACTTCCTGAACGAGTATTTCCAGGCAATCACTTGCATTGCTATTTGGAACTGGTACAAACAACAAAAACATGACAGCAAAAAATCAAGCTATACAGTATACAGAATATCGGCCATGAGCAGTCAAGATTCCTTTGTTATGCAATCAGTCAGTTGGTGTGCTAAGACGTGTTGTTCAATGCTCATTGCTGTATGCACGACGTTCAGTGGCCAGCAGCACAGTCATAAACAGTGATAAAACTATCCTGCCAACGTCATGACATACATCACTCGCCCACAGACCACCCATACCTCCGTCTGCTTTATTGCTGGCTGTTTACGGGAATCACTGTAGTAACTGGAAAATATTTAACCAATTTCTGGATAAGTGTCATAATCCGGATAAAGGAACCCTGTTGCTACCAAAACTAGTCAAATCCGCCACACCCCACTCTCAAAAATGTCAAATGTCAGTTTATGCTCTATATGCTAACGTAGGAAAAATTAATTCAACCAAAATACTGAAAAATGAGCCATAATCCCCTCCCCCAAAATACAAAACCTTTCCAAAAGCCTAAGGCAATCGAGTTGTCCCTGACACATGGGCATTCTTCTCCGAAAAAATACTAACCTGAAATATATCTATTGCTCAGAAATCAGACACTGTAGGCCTAGTTATAAACAGTGGATCATCTTGTACCATGGTCTAAATCCAGCAATGTGCTTTGCCTATTTGTAACACTACATAAATACTATTTCACTATATTTAATAAGTAAAGGAATTACTAGAACTATACTGATGAATTCGGTGATAAACCTGACTTCAAAGCTGTATATAGAATAACATCAAGCTGGCATTTTTATAGTGTAAACGTATAGCAAAAATCTTATGTGTGTGAGGAAAGCTCATCACCTGCTCTCACTGATAAATTACATGCTAACACTGAGCAAAAAAGCCTCAAATACAATAACAAACAAACCCACACAAAACTCGTGGAACAAAATAATTCAAGCAAATAGTACCTAATGATGTGATTATACATATATGTTATTTACGGCATCACTAATACTTGTAGCACCACAAGAGCAAATTCATCATGTATACGACACACAGAGATAATCCTTCTGTCAAATTAATCAAAGCCAAGCCATAATCCTTCTCAACCAAACAGAAATTTTCAATCGATTTTAGTAACGCCCTGGCTGCAGCTAATACTATTTCTTTCCAGAATTATTTCACGTAATTTTACAGGATAGCATATGCCAACTAGTGTGACCATGAAGCTATCGAAAACTCCATAATGACTAAAGCCCACAGTTTTCCGCGGGCCATGGAATTTCGAGCCGAGCGGCGAAATTTGCCCTTTTCCACGGAATTTTGCAGAAGTTGAAAAATGACTGGCGATTAGTACAATCTTTGGCTTGATGATGTAATTTTATCGTGACAAAAATCAAACTGAACTGCCTAAAGCTCCGCGTCCTCTACAAATAGCTAGGCCTATCAAAATTTGGCACAATCGTAAATAAACACAATTTAAATATCACTTTTGAAAAGAAATAAAGATTGATAATTTTCTTTGTATGTTGTTAGCATAACTCAGCAAAATGGCAGCGTTCAATAACTGAAGTTTCTGAACAGGATAAAGCTCAGTTTACTCCCAACCAAAAGGCTGCGAAATTTGGACAATTTTGCTGCGATAAGCCACGAAAATTTGCAAACCGGCCCGCAGAATTTAGAAAAATTTTCCGCAAAAAACTGTGGGCCCTAATAATATATGCATCTTTATTAGAGCTGTCAAATAAACGCATTAATTAACGCATTAATGTGTTAATAAATTAACTCGCATTAAATAAATTAACGTGCGTTAAAATGATTAATGCACATATGTAAATTGATGTTAATTTACTAAATTCCATAAAGCAAAAGTTCCAATATTCCGTTAAACTACGGTTATTTGACAATTGAATGAATTCAAGTAACTAAACTGTAGTTGCCATTCTATCACTACTGTAAATAAATAGAGCTGTCAAGGCATTAATTTTTTTAACGCATTAACGCAGTGCATTAATTTTTTTAAATTAACGCACCTAGTCCCGTCGAGATGGAGAGTAAGAGGTAAATTACCCCAGGCCCGAGACGTTTATGGGACCCACCTGTAGAATATAGAAAGTTAGAAAAATGAAAAAAAAAGTAAAAAAAAACACATATAATTTTTTTTAAAACGTATTTTATTAGAGATCTATTAGCCTGTCAATGAAATAAATAAGTAATTGTTTATTTACAGTAGTGATGAAACGAAAACTATAGTTTAGTTACTTGATTTCATTCGATTGTCATATAACCGCAGTTTAATGGAATATCCGAACTTGCTGCACAGAATTTAGTAACTGAATGGAATAAATTTACGCATATGCGTTAATTTTTTTAACGCGCGTTAATTTTTTTAACGCACGTTAATTTATTAACGCATTAACACATTAATTAACGCGTCAACTGTGACAGCTCTATAAATAAATAATTATTTTGACGACAAGCTAATAGATTTCTATGTTAGCTATGATGGCAGTTATTGTTGATTATATATAATTTAGTAATCATTCTTCTAATGTGCCTGAACTGTAACACATTAAGGTAAATAATGAACTCACTTTTTATGATGCTGCAACTCTAGCAACACAATGTGTAATATTCAACATGAACTCAAAAGATGGCATGTAACAACCAAATCAGACACGAATGATAAACATTAGCGTAAATACTGAGAGAAAACTAACAAGCATCTGAAATCACATTCACAATAATTCTCATGAAAAAGCAGTGCTTACGTCAAGAGTGCTGGGTAAATTGCCGATGCCACTGGCTGCCTTGACTGAAGACGCAAGGTCAGAGACACGTCTCCTGCGCTTGTCATCAGTGCGGCAACTGAACAGTTTGGTGTAAAGTCGATAGATGAAGACTGAGCCGAGGCCGACACTGATGCCCAGCAAGCAGAGAAGTCCAGTCACACGAACTACACACACATACATCACGACAGTGCCACCAAAGAAAGACTACTACAACCAAACTGACACAACCATAATTATCATGACAGCTAAAGCTTTAACTTAACATTTCACACTGATTATGCTGCACAGCAAAGTAGGCCTTTATAGCAGCTTACCACGAACTAAAAAAATTTACATTTTAGATAAAACATATCTGAATGCATTTTCTTCTAGAATTACTTACGTGAGACAATGATGGTAGCATTACTAAAACAAGCCGGTCACTGCATTATTAGCATACACTGAACTCAGCATCATTTACTAATGCCAAGCTGATGCTGATAATGCGGAGATGATGCGCCAACATTCATGCAGCAAACCAGTGTCATAAAAAATTATAACAAGTACAATTTATTACAATCATCTTGTTTTCTTGCTTACTAAAGACGACAAACAACAATGCATAATACCCCCTCTCTCGCCCCCATACTGCATGAAGACTATGAAGAACGACCTTCACCAGAAAATGTCAAGAAGGGCTAATTGGGACTGGAACACCAATCCAACATGATGTGACACTGGTCGAGGCCAACCAAGTGCCAAATTGCAACACGATATGTCCACTTAAATGAGCACAGTCCATGGTTGTGACAGACAGACAGACAGACATAACGATGCAGCTTAACTGAAGTTGTGTGGTGTCAGAATAAATACACAGTTTAGGAAAGGAAGCAAGTCAACGAAGTCCATCAATTTTTAGCCTAGTCGAGTCAAGTCAATGGACAGAATCGACTAAAGTCAAATCGATCGAATGAACTTGAGTCGAGTTGAGTCGATTCAGTCAACTCAATCAATTTCAATGTCTACTAGTGACAATAAAAAATTTTATAACAAATAAAAAATCGTCCATAAATGACGTCACTCTCCAAAAAGGAGAGAGGAGATCACATTATTGTGACGATGTGCGATGTAGGAGAGGGGGGTCAAAAGTAGCGTGATGTCACACACCACATCTGTGGAAAGGCACAATAGGCACAAATTCATGCTGCCAACTCGTCGTATGTGACAAAAAGAGTAGGCCAAGAAACATTTCAAAACACCGTGCTTGATTTCACACGATTTTCTGCAATAAGTAAAGGTAAAGGTAAAGGTCGTCAATTTGTATAGCGCATGGTCGCGAGCATGCGCACGCCTCTAATGCGCTTTCGTCACTAACCAGAGCTGCACGGCCACCGTGTGCAGCCTGCAGACACAGGCTGGTGCAGCGGCCGGCTAGGCAACCCCAGTCAGCTGTACCAAGGTCCCCACCTTCCGTAACCCATATAAATGAGTTACTACTCATTTTACCGTCCCACGGACGATAGAAGGCAGAGTCGACCTAGCTGGCAGGCTTCGCACCGAGATGGTTTACCTGCCCGCAGGCAGTCACCCATCGCAGTACTAACCGGGCCCAGTGTAGAGTAACTTTGTTTCAGCCTAAACGCGTTACCAACTACACTACGCCACCAACCAACTACGCCACGCCACCAAGTAGGCAGTAGACAATTTTAATAACAGATATAATTTTTATATATCATAATTTAAATATGCTGAAAATCATCTCTGGAGACTACACTACAGACTGTCGGAAAAGGGGTAAACGTTTTATGACATCATATTTGATGGGGGTCAAGACAAGTGTGACGAAATGTGACGAAGGGGGAAGGGGTTAATTTTTCCTCCAAATAGTGTGACGTCATATATGGATAATCGCTGATGTGTCAAATTGTCAAAACATACCGCCTCCTTCAAGTGCTTGTATTTCAATGTGTACATTCGTCTGGTGTCGTCGCAGCACAAGCGTCACTACGACTATGTGACGGTGAACGTTAGAGGCCGGCAGAGTCTGAACCAAGTTCGTCATGGCGCTTTGCACACCATTGCCCAATGCACTGCAGCACATCTTTCACTCTTCTGGTATCAATCCTCGTCTGTACGGCGTACTCTCCCATACACGCTATGACTGACAAGGGACCACCTGCTGACTGGCTACTATGGAGTGTCCGTCTGCCACAGTCAGCAGGATCATGAATCATACATTGCTTCTACAACGAGAACACACGACAGTTGCTATATAGTTCTGTTGCAAAATGTTACGTGTTAACAGCAAAAAGAAGTAATAAACATGACGAACAAAATAATCTCACTACAGTCTTTGCTTTACCACTTTATCATCATCGTCCTTCACTTACTGCAGCGGTGAATAATGCAATCAGTCGGTTAGTGGGCGTGTACACAATAGGCGTGGCCATAGCCTTTGGCCAGTATTTGTAAATGCAACTTTTTACCAGTCGTCAAAAGACAAAAATTGACAGACAAGCAGCAAAGCACATTCATTTATGAGTCCATTATTTGAACATAAAATTATATCGTTTATTTTTAAATAATATTTTAAAATTTAGCTATAATACTAATGCACAGCAGAATCTGGTTTCAGTGGTTTACAAGCCGTGGACGGACGTCGGACACTACGGAGCTGGACGAAAAGTGCATGATGCGTTGTGTATTGCAATTGGGAAGTGATTGACTTTATTTTTGGGCGTTTTGCTAATGTAGTGGTTAAAAATTTGTATGTCCAACATCAGACAACAGTATTAGATCATTGCAGGTATTTTATAAGTTGAAATCAGTAGTTGTTTTCGTGTACTTCTTCACATCTTATTGCTGTATGTCATGGCAGCTTTTAGTAGGCGTGGCAGGTCCTACTATTCGGAGGATAGTAGGTATTGCTCACGGCGTAGCCACTTTTTCTTTGCTCAGTATCACATATTGCATGAAGTATTGCCATGTTGTTGGTAGCACTTTAGCTAATCATTTCTGCTGTTGTTTACTGATTCTGGATACTGTTACAGTCAGTAGATGTTACTGTATGCATTAGGCCTAAATAATTACTGATTATGATAATTTATTTAACGTTAATTAATCAATATTTTTTTACAATTTTAACTAAGTTAGGGCTGACAAATGAATACGCTAAAACAAACACGTTAAGGGATTAATCGCAATTAAAGAATTAACACCGTTAAAAGTTTAATGCACAAAAATAAATTGTGATGCAATAGTGCTATATACAATAGAATTTAACCGAAACCAAACAAAATGTGGTTATTTGATGAATGACTAATTATAAGAACTGTAAAATTAATGTGTTAACGTGTTAAAGAATTAACGTGCATTAACAAAATTAACGCACATACCTTAATTTATGTAATTCTGTGAAGCACAAGTTTCAATATTCCGTTAAACTATGTTTATTTGACGATCAAACAATATTCAAGTAATTAACGATTGTTTTGTTGCCGTTCCATTACTGTCATGGTCCTGCGACACAGGCACGAGTTCGTCGGTCGTCATTGCAGTCACACTCTTGATGTAGTTCACCTACAATATCAGCAGTATTAACGATGCATTGTTAATGCATTGCATTAATGCGTTAAAAAAATTAACGTTTCAACAACTACATTGTGTTTCATAAAAAACCGGACCCTGAAACTTATTGTTATAACTTCAAGAAAACGGCTTTAATATCGAAAAACGTTGGTACAAGCAATCTACACGTATGACTAAAGTTATAGTAAATGTTCAAAATGTTGTCCTTTGGCCTTGATGCAGGCTTTGAGTAGTTTCCTTTACTGGTCAATGACCTCGTCCACAATCGTCTGTTCCAAGTCAGCCCAGACCTTAACAAGTCTGCTCTTGTTGCCATGGAAACCGTGCAGCTGGTACTCGGCCCATACCAAACTTTCAAGCACAATGAATCCGCAACTGAATGGCAGTGCTCTGTGTGAAAAATCATTTTAGGCGAACTTATTTTGATAAATTTATGCCGCCCTGCCTTAGGGGTCCGGTTTTTTATGAAACACAGTGTATACTAATTATGTTATGGTTGTTGCAGTACTACAGTTTTCTAACTGAGCAGTTAAACAGGAAATGTCAGCGATTCATTTTGAGCATTTAACATCAGTGGTCAACTGTTATTTGATAGCATATTTGTCTGTGGTCACATTTAGATGCGTGAGTCATAAAGAGCAAGACGTTGAAAACGGCCTTCAGTCATTTGCTGATGCCTACCAACAGCATAAGCATGAGATAAAAAAATGTGCATTAAAATCTAAATTAAATGTGCTTATAATGCTTATAGTAATTTATAGTAATTAAGTGTGCAATTAATGCAATTATAATTGAATTAATTCCTTGATAGTCGACAGCCCTAGAATTAAAATAAAATATTTTTAAGTATTTTGTCAGCCCAGTTGTAGTTGTAGCTTGTTACAGTATTAAGTTCTGTTGGTTGCAGATAGAGGGACGACATTATCTGATGGTCAAGATGTCTATCACGTCAGATTGGAATCCACTTGGAGATGTGTTCTTCAGAAAGTTCGAGTTGTACTCAATGCAGTGGAGAGATACTGTTGATCTTTCAAAGTACAATGTCTGTGCTGCCCCCTATGGTGGGCCAATTGCTTTAGCACGATCTGAATTAAAAGTAGGATTGGCTCACAAGCCAATAATTTACATTTTCACTTCAGCTGGTAGTGAGATGGCTTGCATTCGTTGGAACAGTGGCAATCTGATGAAGATGGGATGGACATGCACTGAAGATTTGATCTGTGTGCAGGACGATGGAAGTGTGCTTGTGTATGATGTTTTCGGCTTGTACAAGAAAACATTCACCATGGGACAGGAAGCAAAAGATGTCAAGATCATCCAGTGTCATATATTTAACACCTTCAGCAGAAGCACAGGTGTTGCCGTTCTGACTTCGTCGTATCGCATTTTTGTTGTTAACAACATTGATGACCCGAGGTTACGGAGACTGGCAGAAGTGCAGGGTATTGATGCTCCTCCAAGCTGCTGGAGTGTTATCAGCACAAGTTCACATACGAGGGTTCTGCTGGCCAAGGAGGCTGATCTGTACCTGTTGGATTCTGGTGGTCTGTGTGAAAAGCAGGTGCTAGCAATGATGGGCGACGTCGAGTCGTACATCGAAATGGCCGTTTCATTCAATCACAAGTATCTGGCACTCTTCACCAGCTCTGGTATATTGTGGATCGGCTCATCTGATTTGCAGAATGTCTACTGTGAATTTGACACCAAATGTCACACTCGACCACTGCAGCTTGTATGGTGTGGCCCTGGTGCTGTGGTTGGATACTGGGAGGGCATTATGCTCATGGTTGGACCAAAGAAAGACTGGATTAAGTTCAGCTATGACAGTGCCGTTACCCTCGTTCCAGAGATGGATGGTGTGCGTATTATTGGCAGTACTTCCCATGAATTTCTGCAGAAAGTTCCCTCAGTGGTGGAAGACATCTTCAAGATCGGGTCAATTTCTCCTGGTGCGATGCTGTATGAAGCAGCTCAGGAGTTCCAGAAAAGCAGCCAGCGTACTGATGACTACATTCGTATGATAAAGGACAGGCTTGCTGATGCAGTGAAGCAGTGCATCGAAGCTGCTGGTCATGAGTTTGAGCCGTCAATGCAGAAGGCGTTATTGCGTGCCGCTGCGTTCGGCAAATGTTTTCTGACAGAATTCAACTCACAAAGTTTTGTCACCATGTGCCAGCAGCTGCGAGTGCTGAATGCAATTAGAGGTCATCGCATCGGCATGCCAATCACGTACACGCAGTTTGAACACATGAAGATTTCGCTTATAGTTGATCGTTTGGTGATGAGACGCAAATACTGGCTTGCAGTTGCTATATGCCAGTATCTCAAAATACCTGACATGGAGGGCAGCAGCAGAGTACTGGCACACTGGGCTTGCTACAAGATTCAGCAGTCAAATACTGATGATGAACAACTGGCCAGAACTCTTGCGCAGAAGTTGGGTGACACACCTGGCGTTTCGTATTCTGATGTTGCTAATCATGCAATAGAGTGTGGCAAAACCGATCTTGCAATTCGTCTGCTGAACTTTGAACCTCGAGCTGCCGAACAGGTGCCCTTGCTGATGAAGATGAAGAAGTTTCACTTAGCTCTGACGAAAGCTGTCGATAGTGGAGATACAGATCTGGTATACATGGTGATATTGCATTTGAAAGAAAGGCAGCAACTGGGAGAGTTCTTGATGGCCATACGCACCGTACCAGTTGCATATGCCTTGTATCTGCAATATTGCCGTGAAGAAAATCGGCAGATGTTGCTTGACCTGTATTATCAGGAGGACAAACATTTGGATGAAGGCAGCTGTCGTGTAGTTGACAGTTATGATGAAGAGGGAGTTGATGCTCGCCTTCGCTCACTTGTGTCTGCTCAGGAAGCATTCAACAAGTCGAGAAACGAATGTGCTTTGAAAGCCACCGAGGAGCAGATGAAACTAATGAAGTATCAGTGTCGCCTTGAGGAAGAATTCAATAAGCCGTTCTTGGACCAGTCACTTCATCAAACCATCTTCCAGCTGACCGTCACCAACAATCACAAGCTTGTGGAACAGATGCGCAAGGAATTTAAGATTCCTGACCGACGGTTTTGGTGGCTGAAGATACTTGCACTGTCCGAAAATGGTGACTGGACTGAGCTGGATCGATTCTCTAAACTGAAGAAATCGCCAATTGGGTACGAGCCATTTTTTGAAGTTTGTGTGAATAAAGGGAACATTACAGAAGCTCAGAAATACTTGGGAAGAGTTCCAAGTGAATCTCTTGTGAAATGCCACATCAAGATGGGACAACTGGAGCAGGCTGCTGAACTGGCTTTGCAGAACAAGAATGAAGAAGAGTTGAATTTCGTTCTTTCCAAGTGTGCTACAAATCGGAGTCTGGCTGATCGCATTCATGCCATGAAGTCACAGCTGTCTTCTAAGTCGTAGACACAGACATATTTGTTGAAATGTGACTATCTTCTGCACGCTAAGTGAATTAGACGACTTAAAACTGGCGTTTGGCACGTGACCCAATAATGATAATAATTTATAGGCTTGTCTTATCAGAGAAAATAGTAGGCCCTTGTCTACGTGACTTTGTCCAGTGAATTAGATCCTCTGCATACGCCTAACTGTCAATGTCTGTTGCTGCAGTTTTATACTCAGAATTTTCTGTTACTGTGCTGCTGTCCTAATTTGCCACAGTACAGGTCTTATCTAGTACCCCTCTTCTGTACATCCATTTGTCTGTTTTATAGACTCTTCCTAAATTAAAGATCCCAGAAAAGGCAAAATTAGTATTTCTCAGGGCAGGACTAACCATTATGCCATTGTCTTGTCTTTAAAGGTCAGCAAAGATAGATGGGGATGGTTATAATTCCACAGTTCTAATGCTATATGCAGTGATGTAGTCAGCTCGAGTCCACTTAGAACTGACTACAATGGGTTGAAGTCTTGTCCAGTGACTTCGATGAGACAGAATGCTTTTAAAATTCAGTATCGACAGTCTGAGCATGCAGTTAGAGACCAAAACACAATAGAATGCTAACAGTTGGACAACATTTGTCTTTTGATTGTATGTTAAGAAAACAATACCAAAATCAGTATGGTGCCATTACCAGGGATGTGCATGAGACCTTCTGACGACTGAGACCGAGACGAGACCCAAGACCCATGTCTCCGAGACCGAGACGTTCAAAATTTTGTCCGAGACGAGACCAAGACGAGACGTTGCAGCTTCCGAGACGCTGGCCGAGACCTTGAAGCTCCCGAGACTCTCGAGTCTCGGGAGCTTCAACGTCTCGCTGAGACGTTTTCCGTGACGTATCCTATGGTGAAACAATTTGACAATGAAAAAAATTATACGGATTAATTAACTCGCACCATGGTAAACACCTTCTATTTGTGATATTGTGGGTTTTTGCACTTTATTTTGACAATTACGAGTATCACTAAATAATTAACGGCTTGCACCATAAAGAATTGCAACTGCAGTGCTGTAGACACGAGTCATTATGTTTATCGCAATTTGCAGGCAACTGAAATTAGTAAACTACAGCTGAGTCTAGCCTTATACGTCGTCTACATTTGGCCGATAGTATTCATTCTAACATTATACATTTTATCTTCATCGCGACTAAGTCATTTTATGACGAAAAAGACTGACATGACTTAATTCTGCTTTTTGATAAATAAGTAAATGAAAGAGTAAAAACAATGTAAACGAATATGTCAAAGCTACAAATGTTATGCTGGTTAGTATCACTCTAACTGCAGCTACATTATGCACAGCGCACACCTGCACAAAACGTCTCGACGAGACGCAATGGCCTGAGACCCGAGACGAGACCTACTGGGCTGAGACCGAGACACATTGCTCCGAGACGAGACCCGAGATGCATCGGTCCGAGACCAAGATGAGACTGAGACGTTGAAGATTTTGTCCGAGACCGAGACGAGACGTTAGTATGTCCTTACCTTAACTTACCTTACCTCCGGGGTGGACAGGCTCTTACACCTGCCCAGCGCTGAGGCCATATCAGCTCGGCCCAATGCGCATCCCCGAATGTAACCAGAAGGAAACAGGTAGCGGCCATTAAGCCGTAACGTCTGTGAAGCCGAAACCAGCACAAAAGCACTGGTAGCGTGTAGCAATCTGCTTGCACGAATTTGGTCAGCTCTTAGTTGCTCCTCACCTCCAGATTTTGGAAATCTTGGAAATCTTTCAGGTCATCGGTGCTGAGCCCCACCACCACGTCAAGGTAGCTGACCGCGGTGGGGACGTTAGTATGTCTCGAGACTGAGATGTCTCGACCGAGACCACATCCCTGGCCATTACTTCCAAGCATGCTTCCAAGTCATACAATACTGTATCCTAGTCCAGTCAGCTGGACTTGAGTACTGCATTACTGGCTCTAAGTGGACAGACACAGAGTATGTTGACATGGGCCCACATTTTCTAGTTTTAAACGATATTTTTGAAAATCACTTTTTGTGTAATGACTGTAATTACGAGGGTCATCCCAAAAGTTTCCGGCCTCGGCATATTGGAAGATATTTTCCACAATCTATACATCAGTGAAACGTACATTCTTTACTGACTCATATGAGTCTGCTGCGGATATGACGTCTTTGTAATTTAAGGTGTCACAGAGAATTAAATAGAAACAATTTTCAGCATCAACAAACAAGGCTTGAGTTATTCATCATCGTGGATAGCAGACACCATCATGACCAAATTTCAAATTTTAAAACAGATAATAGTCACTGAAGGTCAGGTCATTGCTGAATGGAGAGTGGTCTTAGCGTACAAAGTCATAGTCATGAACAACCAGCTGGGTAACTGTAGACTTTCGATTGGACTGCGGTGCTGAAATTAGAGGAGGGTGCAAAGGGCTTGCTCCCAGCCCCCTATCCATCAGGGGCCCACTCACAAATTCTGATTTTCCTTTTATTAACACAACGGATATAGTTAACAGTTAAATTTTAAATCAAATCTTTTTGATATTGTCAAATATTGGCATTTCATCGTATTTTTGTTAAAATGCCTTATTTGTGGCCACGACAGATTAGACTATAGTATATTCACAGGCACAAATGAAAAATTCATAAACGTATTTGTCAGGGCTTTCATAAAATCAGATGCCATGGAGCCCCAGGTTGGTAAAACGAGCTACAGACCGAAAAAGTTTCATGCAACTACCGTGACTGACTCGAATGCTCTTATTTGCGGCTAGCGCAAATATAGGTTGTCGTATATTCACATATGCAAATGAGAATTTCAGAAACGTATTTGTTAGGGCTTTCACAAAATCAGATGCCACGGGGCTCCACTTTGGTGAACCTAGCTACAGACTGGAAAATTGTCATGCAACACCGAGCCTGATTCTAAGCTGTTTGCGTTAGCGCTCCAAATCGTTTCGGTTTAGAGCTCTATGACGTCATAAATTACAACGACGTCGTATTCACAACCGACTAGTTGAGTTCGTAAAGGATGCACGTTTCACTGATATGTAGATTTTGGAAAATATTATTGTCTAATATGTCGAGGCCGGAAACTTTTGGGATGACCCTCGTATCTTAGATTGTGCAGAATTCAGAATTGTCCATGTATTTGAAAATTTCTCAACAATCGAGATTACTTGCCATTGTAGCAGGGGGATCGCTCCCCCATAATTTTAAACTGTTGTAAAATTTTCTTTTGTCGAAAATTTCTTCCAAAATATACAAAATTTTTGGCCTGAAGTTTCCCATTTTGGGGAATTTAGGGGCAAAATTGATATTTTGAGCATCTGTAATCTCCTGTCCGAAATTTGCAGTCTGTTAGAAAATGGCAACTTGAACTTCTCCCCCCAACTTTTTAACCCACGATGCTGCTACTTTGCATCTGTGAGTTTGGCATGTGATGCAAACATGCTCTCGTTTCAGTACCTGTATAAATTCATTTTATTATTATTTTATTATGTGGAATTGATTGTTGCTTTTAATAGTCTAATGTATCAAATGCTTTGATAATGTTATGTTTCCTCTGCACCGGCTACGTTGCATAGTAGGCTTATTATGTTGGCTTTCGTTGTAGTTTGTTAATTATGTCAATGTTTGGTGTGAAATTGGAGATTACTGGTAACACCAATCTTATGGGGTCTCCTGAAAACTTGTGCATCCCTGAATTTCCCTACCCCAAGCAGTGAAGTAGATTTTCAAGCCACTGAATTTGGCCGCTGAACCAAATTTTCACAGCAGTTGTCATAAAACCACTAAGAAATTTTTTGGCAAAAATTCCAGAAAAAAACAGTACAACAGTAATGTGTTGCGTCACAAGTAGTATGACCTCTAGGTTCAGCTTATTTTGGCAATAAATTTGGCAACTGCTACAGTTTGCAGGTCCATAATGTCTTCTGTTAGCCACAATTTTCCGGTTAGCCAAAAAAGCAGCCATAAATTTAGAATTTTTGGCCACAATTTGCTTTGCTATTGTTTTCTGGCTTAGCTTAGAAAAATAAATGGTAACAAGCCTTCCATAAAATGTGAACAAAAATTAGTTGGTTGTCTGCACTGAGTAATGTTACATGGTCTCTATTTCTAGTGAAGATACTGCATTCCATTGTGTGAATACTGGTACACTTGTACATAGCATTTAGTGTATTGTAACCCTGCTTATGGCTGTTAACAGACTTTGAGCTATGCATTTCTACTTGTGTGTAGTATTGTACAGCATTATCAGTGGTGGACGAATGGCATTCCCCCCTCAACTACAAGTATATTTGCTTTTCCTGTTGGAACATCCAAAAATGAAAAAAATAATTCACCAAATATGTTTTCCAGTGTGCAGAAATGCTCTAAAACTTGTTTGCGGCTGGGGCTCGACTTGGACCCCACGTTAATCGTGTGTTCATGAAAGAGATTATCTTGCAAATGAGCAAACAAGTCACTGAAGTTAAACACATAATGTCCGCAACATCTGCTTTAGTTTTGGCCAAAGCCAGTTCGTCGTTCTATCACTCTGTGTCCTAGTAAAATGATTTCTGCTGTTTTGGATGTGTGACTTGGTCGCCCTTACACAGTAGTGTAAACTAGTAAGTTTTTATATTTAATATAGATAAGAAGAACTGTTAAAATGTAGATATCATTCAATGTAGTCCAAGACTTGCTGAAAATTCTTCAATGATGCTGTAGATAGTCTTCACTTTCAGAATTAGACCCGTAAGCGACTCACCAGCCGTTTTCTCGCTCGCTCGTAGGTAAATCTTGCTCGCTTTACTCGCTCAGCTCGCTCAAGTCGATGCTTAAAGTTCTGCAATGTACAACAGGGGATTACTTTTTTGTCGCACCCTGTATAGGCCTATATTGAGTAGTCCTTTTATAATTTCCTAAATGATTATGATCTTTATTAAATCACATGGAAGTTGATTCCATACTTGGCTTCCTTTAAATTTAAGTGTGTGATACCCAAGGTAAAAACGATTGAGATCTCCTTAAACATCGATCGAGAGTTCAAAACTTCAACTGCTGAAATTTACGTTTAATGCTGACAATTTTAGATGCATGTTGTCTTTGTCTATTTCCAGCCATTTCGACGCAATTCACTCCTTAAATGTTCTCCGCAGCTTAAAACGCAAAACTCACTAATAAACCCCTTATTTTGGGTTTCAAGGTTGTTCAAGGTCGTTGATTTTGGTGTCGATCGAAAGGACTTATGGGACTTACTATAATCGATTAATAGTAAACCTTGGCCCATCTCGCACCGTTTTTGAAATCCTGAAACTATAGTCAAATTTGTGCAGCTGACAGTGAAGATAGACACGCACAGTAAGACAGACGCCTCGATGACAGCTAACATGCGTTAAGAGTTACATACGGTCGCGCGTGAAAAATCGTGCCGTTTTAAATTTCGCTCGCTTCGACTCGCTCATATGCATTGTCGCTCGTTCACGGAAAAAATCTCGCTCGCTTTCGCTCGTCCCATTTCTCGCTCTCGCTTACAGGTCTAATTTCACGGCCGTGACATTTTCCGTGAAATTGGACTTCTTACGTGAAAAATGCCGATTTTCGTGAAATCTGTGATTTTTCGTGAATTTTAGCGCTTTTAGTTTAATTTATAACAATTCCAGAGTTTTATCAGCAGCTTTTGTACGGATGTTGCTGTTTGCTACGTGTCGCACTTCAGCACTAAGTAGTTGACATGTATTCACTGTGCTACGGTAGCGCTGCGGTAGGCCTACTTGTCTATCCCTACTAACAGTGTTGATGCTGAAAGAAGCGTCAGCCAATACACCACTGTCAGCGCCCCACAGCGCCAGAGACTGTCTACATGCAACTTGGCAAATCAAGTGATCGTCGCTAAGAACTCAAAACTGGGATTGCCAGAGTCGAACAGTGACTCTTGACTGTCTTGAGTCTGGACTTAGTGTAGTAAATATTCGTTGTTCAGAAATTTCTTCGACTGCATTAGCGCAGCACCTCGAAATAACGTCTGTGGGGCCCGTGAATTAACGAAACTCTTAACGTGAATTTTCCGTGAAATTTGACACATTTTAAAAATGCTGCCGTGAAATCATGCATTTTCCCCGTGAATTCGGTTGGTCCCTAATCACAATCAATGAATCACATATTTATGTGGTGCCAATAATCGGAACTCGAGTCTGAGGCGCTGGCATGTGGGTGATCAGACCTGATAAGCAGAAGCGAAAAGCTGGTGAGATTTAAGACGAGATTTAAAAGTAGCAAGTCATATGAGTGGATGTGCTGAGAAAGAGAATTCCAGTTATTAGGTGAAGATACACAAAAAGCTCGAGCGGCAAAAAAAATCTAGCACAGGAAGAAGCAACAAGAAAGTGGCAGTTAGCAGATTGTAAATCTCTACGGAACATATAGTTCTATCAAATCAGCTAAATAATACGGTTGTCCTGTGTGGAGTGCTTTATATGTCAATATAGATAGTTTATAGATAACACGCTGCCTGATTGGCAGCCAATGCAGATCTTGGCGGAGGTCGGTGGCACTTATGTCGTCTACATAGTAACTCGCAGTGAAGCAGTGAGCTGAAATACTAAAACATCATTTTCTAGCTCATATCTGCAGCCAGTGGGTTACTACTGATGACATACAAATATTCAAGGAAAACACTGATGATTGGTTTAATCTGCATCTATGACAAAAACAACATTACAGTCATAAACGCTGTGCCTTTTTCTTGAACTATTTAGACTATTAAAAATAGAGTTGTTGAAGCATTAATTTTTTAACGCGTTAACGCACTGCGTTAATTTTTTCAATGCAAGCATTAGCGCGTTAATAATGCATCGTTAATACTGTTGATATTGTAGTTGGATTACATCGAGAGGGTGACTGTCGCAGGACTGTGACAATAGTGATGGAACAGCAGCAAAACAGTTTTTAATTACTTAAATATTATTTGATCGTCCAATAAACGTAGTTTAATGAAATAATTGGAACTCTTGCTTCACAGAATGAAGTAAATTTATGTATGTGCATTAATTTTTTTAACAAGCATTAATTCTTTAACATGCGTTAATTCGAAAGCTCTAATTTAAAATCTGATAAAAGTTGACAAAAGTAACTTTATATCATGTATATCCACAATAAGGATAAGATTATGGTTAACAAGGACACCAGCATACAGAACAAAAACTGCCAAAATGTGCTACCCTTCTCAATTTTTATTCACATACAGAGATAAGAAAAATGCAGACTTGGAAGAAGCCTGAATTTCAAAGTCTTTTTCAATTAATTGCTTGGCTATGATAGCGATGTAAAACAGGAAAAACAGATCAGATATCGAATTCTGATCAAACCGTCCATTGCCAATGAGAACTTGTGACAACGAAACAGAAAATAAAACCATGCGTGGTGGCAGAAAAAAAACTTAAGTGCTACAATTGCTACGGATCAGTAAAACATCGAGCTAGACATATAACACACATTACAAGTAACTACACACAAATGCCAGCGAGTGCATAATTGTGTAAATCTGGACAGCACACTATTGTACAAGCCCAGTACACGACAGTTTACAGTCAGAGCCATACACATCAGCCTGACACTGGCGTCAAAGAAGTGAACACAACAGATGCAATATCAACAACCAACTAATCAATCACTCAACACATTTCTACAGCGTCATATGGGGTCATCCATAAAAAACATCCCCACGGAAGCGGAAGGAGAGCGGAGCGGTCAAGCCAAATGCGGACAAAAGCGGACAAGGGGCAAAGGTTTCAGTGAAAGTGGACATCCGCACTTACACATGTAGGCATCTGATTAATTTTCAGGAGTGCGCATCGGCAGCGCGCAGCAATCCGCATCAGCAACAGGGCAAATCAGACAGACGTAATTAACACCAGTTACACAACAGCCCAAGCAGGCAGTCCTGAGCCATCAGCGCTCAGACTGCAGATAAGAGATCCTCTCCCCTACCACGACACAGCACTAGCGTCGCACTCGCCAATCAGTATCCTCCGACTTCAGATTTGGACGTCTGCAGAGAGAGAGGTGG
>Ga0209367_1004911_pt1 | contig 18534 bp, 6 predicted proteins | sample WorMetLIZISLAND2_FD_187412 | JGI IMG/M metagenome (GOLD analysis project Ga0209367, IMG submission 187412) | Marine gutless worms symbiont microbial communities from Max Planck institute for Marine Microbiology, Germany - Olavius geniculatus... ... | reverse complement strand
GTTCATTCTTGGATTTTGTGCTGCAGCAGAAGATCGCAAAAATTAATAATAAACAGCATGTCTGTACCTATTTGCAATCGTTTTCACGCTACACCAAATAATTGCGGTAAAATAACTACTTTTTAGGAGGGGTAGCTGTCTTTGACGCCCGCCTGCGCCGGGCTCCATGAACCTAGGGGATCGGGACTTAGACTGCTGAAATTTACGTTTAATGCTGAAAATTTCATATGCAGGTTGTCTTGGTCTAACTCCAGCCATTTCGTCGCAATTCAGTATTGAAATGTGCGCAGCATTTAAATATTGCGAAAAATTCACTAAAAACTCCTTTTGGGAAGGTTCAAAGTCATTCAAGGTCATCGATGTTGATAAAGTTTAAAAACCTGTCACCAGTGCTTGTTATGATAAGCAGCATGTCTGTGCCTATCTGCAACCGTGTTCACGCTACACGAGATAATTGCGGTAAAATAACCACTTTTTAGGGGGGTAGCCGTATTTGACGCCCGCCTGCCCGGCCTCCTTGAACCTAGGGGGTCAAGACTTGAACTGCTAAAATTTAGGTTAAATGCTGAAAATTTCATATGCAAATTGTCTTGGTCTATCGCCAGCCATTTCATCGCAATTCAGTGTTGAAATGTGCGCTGCATCCAAAAATTGCGAAAAATTCACTAAAAACCTCTTTTTGAGGGATTCAAGGTCGTTCAAGGTCATCGATGTTAATAAATCCAAAAAGCCTGTCACCAGTGCTTGTTTTGATAAGCAGCATGTATGTACTTATCTGCAACCGTTTTCACATTATTCGAGCCAATAACGGCAAAATGACGTCTTTTTAGGGGGTATCCCTCTTTGACGCCCTCGTTCGAGGAGAACCTTTACACCCAGTGGCACGAAATTTTGTCACGATAAAATAGAGACCTTGGGGCAGCCCACAGTGAAGATTTCATGATTCTAGCTTGCACCGTTTTGATACAGATCACGAGTGTGACAGACGGACAGACAAATGGACAGACAGACAGACAGACGCCCAGACGATGGCTAAGACGCGCGAAGCATTCTGCTTTCGCGCGTAAAAAGGTTTCCTCTGAGTCTCATGTTGGCCTGGAGATGAAGCCTAAGAGTGTGTTTACATTTTTGGGGCTACAACCTGTTGCCAGGAAATCGCTATGACCTAAGTTCAGTTAGGCCCGAGAAATCCACGCCTCTTGACGTCACTCTAGGCTACTGAGTTCTCTGAGAGTTGATTGACGCACTTCGGTTTTTGTTGTTCTGTCCGGATAGTATCGCTGTAATAAAATCGAGGAAAATTCTACAGAAACCGCCTTATAATTGTCTTACACGTCTCTGTTGAGAGAAAACGCGCACGCGTCAAATCGTATGAGGGGCGTTTCATTTATTTTCATTTATTAGTTCAGCACTGATATTCATGGCTGGAAAATAAGACACAGGTTAAAGAAACACAAGTGATTAGTGGCGGATTTAGGGGAGGCGTGGGCGGTCGACGCTCTCTATTTACTGGATGCATTTTTGTAATCAAGTGAACATTTTGCACTAAAATGTATCATTTTCGCAGAAAACTAGCCTCTATCCAGACCCGATTTCCGCCTCGACCTATCTGGCGTCTCTCGATTTCTCTTTTTTAAAAAAATTCTGGATCCGCCATTGCAACTGATGACATGCCACGATAGAAAAACTTAAAATGAGCGATAATGATTAACGTGACAGTAGAGTAGGTTAAAAATTTGGAGTTTGGACATGTCGTTGAGTACAACAAGGGCGTTACTGCAGCCTAATGTATAATATGGATTGTGATTGCACGCATAGAGCTACAAGACAAAAGCATCATGCATGGACGGCGTCGATGCACGCATACTCACTCACTGGGTGTCGTCAACATCGCTTGAATCATTCATTTAGGTCCATACAGCGCATTTCTGACTGGCCCATAGCGCCAATACTCATTTCGTTGTGTTGCCACATACCTACCGCAGGCTCTTCCATTAATGCACTGTCTGCGACAGTGTGAGTAGGCCCCATAGCGTTCAAAGCAATGCTGATATAGCTACAGCGACTACATTAGGCCTATGTACGTGCATCGCGGGAATTTGATGATGCGAATTTATAGGAATATCATCACGTTTCGCAGTCAATACAGCAAGCTAAGTGGAGCGTACTAGACTAATACGACTAATTTTGCTCCATCGTTAGAAAAATCCCTTTCTGTATGTTAGCGTTCTAGTAACCAAACATTACGAGGATCGACACATTGCGTGGTTATGAGTTGAATTATCAAAAAGGCTTAATTTTATTCACGCGACGCGCACGTAGGCCTATGGCGAGGCCGCACTACGGATGTTTCAATTAACGCATCAAGGGGGCCACGTCCATTGTAAAACACGTGTCCATTCTCGACGTCGACGCCTGGATGTGGATGCCTCCTTCTGGGGCCTCGGCTTTGTTGCGGTTTATCAAGCTAACATTTCTATTTCTGTTTCTTTCATTTTATTTTCATTTTAAACATCAGAGTTTTTTTCAGTTTATGTGCTAGATTTAACTGGCAGCTTATCTGCCAGTTGCAAGTCTTTATCATATCGTATCGTACGGTATTACTGAAAGGGCGGGCATACGTGTATCTTTGACATATTTTGGATGTCTTTCTTGTGTTTGTAATGTAATAAAAAGTATTTAATGAACACTTGCATTAAAATCACTTTTGCTTGTGTCACGAAGACTTGCTAGTGACTAGTGGGCGTTTAAACACAATAGGCCGGTTGACCTTGACCTGTGTCTGTTATTTGACCTTGTACTGTCACCCCTTGGTCCACATAGTTCAATAGTCATTTGTATTTTGGCTTGGAATGTATCTGTCATGTATCTGTACCTGTCATGCCTCGTCTGCATTAGGCCTAGTCCATAGTACAGTTACCGCCCGTTTGTCTAGGAAAATTCCACACGGTACGATTTAGTTCAGGTAGTGACAGGGCGGTAACTGTACTATGGACTAGGCCTAATGCAAACGAGGCATGACAGGTATGTAGGTTATGCATTGCAACGGGGCCAAGGCACGGTCGCATACATCAAAGATCAGTTTGTAGGTCAGGTGACACATTCCAAGCCGAAATACAAAGGACTACTGAACTATGTGGACCAAAGGGTGACAGTACAAGGTCAAATAACAGACACAGGTCAAGGTCAACCGGCCTATTGTGTTTAAACGCCCACTAGTCATCTACTCTTGCTATAGGTTACAACGTGCATTGGCTACTAATACTTTTGTCGGAGTAAGACTATTGCAATACCACGCAATGAAGACAAATCGTTTGACCGGTTTAGACATTAATTGCGTCGCAACACTTGCTATTATTACCAACGAATTGCGACATTATAGCAGTCCTGTTTAATTCAATGTTTCTGTGCTTCAAGTCACGTTTTGCAGCCGTAGGCTTAAATGTTTTCTCTTGTTTTATTGCTTTAAAAATGCAATTTGCGTGCCTGTACTGCAACTTTGAACATTTTTGCACTAAGCGACCACACTATACTATACAATAGGCTGTGCTCGACATACTGTGCTACCCGTTGTGAACGATGTGCCAAACGCCGTTAATTTCTTACGCCTACACTGCCAATTTTCCTTTAATCTTGCTTCTTCCGGCTTAGTTGGATGGATTTTCTGAACTGCAGTTTGTCTGTAGCCCTGCTTCTTCTTGGCATTGTTTACACGTAGGCCTAAAACATTTGTTTGTTACATTGACCTATTGAATGGCCGTCTAAAAACAGCAGGAACTTTTCTCCGGATTTCAATTTTTTCGCTATAATTTAATCATCCGTTAGTAAACTTACATTACAATCATTCTGGCGTTATGCTTAGGGCGATATGTCACAACAAAATAATCAGCACCGCAGCGTGGCTGTGAAATTTTCACAACTAACTTCAAGCACACGCATAATCTCATAATGTGATCATGTTCGACGTGACACGTACTGGGCTGCAAAAGTGAATACATTTTATTTAAATATCACGCAAACTGTTATCACACCTCACGCGATAGTGTGAGTGTTGTAAGGACGACCTTCAAAGTATATGGAAAAAGGCAAAGTTTGACCCTTAGCTAACCCAAAACCCCTGGACCGATCGTCACCAAATTTGAATGGCGTGATTATGTCGTAGACGCCTACCACCAAAAAATGTGGGCTCAATCCGACCAGAGATTTTTGCTCCCCATATACGTGAAATATACACCCCTGCTGTTCGAAATTTACTACACTTTTTTGGTTCTTGAACTCGCCTATAGGCGAGTCCGTTAGACCGATTTTTACGCTTAATACGTAAAATGACGCAGTTCTGCGCAAGGAAGTGCTATTTTATTGTTATAAAATACAAATTTAATTTTTGGCTTATTCGATAAAAAATCGAAAAAATTACAATGGCGCCTATGGGAAAAATTTAAAAATTCTTTAAACAGTCATAACTTCCGTTGTGTGCAAAATAGAGTCGTAATTTTTGGTTCTATGATATGGTTTTCGGGGACCGCCTAATTAATGGTGACATTTATATTTACCCCCGGTTGACCCCCGTTGCTATGGCAACGAAATTTTGGACAAAATTGGCTATAACTCGGCTTGTGTAATATAACTTTGCGAGATTTTTGCACCTATGGGGGGTTATGTGGATGGGCCACCGAATGTTGCCAACTGCATTGGGCAATACGACAAATAACATCAAATGAAGAAGGCTTTAGACTATGTTTGTGATTACCAACTAAAGTCAGCTTGTAAGGACGCCATATGCATAGCCCCATCTAAGGTTACTCAAATGATTTTTGCTGTTTTAGAGGACTGATATCATCACATCGTTCTTACACACAGTTGTAAACTGGTAAGTTTTTTACACATATAATATTGAAATTGCAATTTTCAAAATACGGTGGACTTTCATTTGTTTTTCCGTCCACGATTATCTTTTGTTTTTGTTGATTTAGTATATAATATAAGCCTAAATTCATCAGACAAATAACGTTTTACTTAGGAATTTTTCTGTGATGCCCGCGGTTTGCGTGGAATTGATTGCGTTGCGCAGAATCGCTGCTAATAATTATTCTACATACGTTGGAGGCTGATGCAGACGCCCAAAATATAACGCGTAACCGAAGAAAATTGACATGCAGCCGAAACCGGCTGGAGTTTCATTACTGGCATTAATCACAGTTAGGGCACGTGCGCACTGAAGCTGCCGTACGGTCCGCTAGAAGATCTGAGCTGAACCATTAAAGCTCGCCGACGCTGCGTAAAATGAAACGCAAAAGAAAGCAACGAGTCGACGTCAGTTATTACATCCACGCTCTTCGGAGACCGGTAGGCTTACAATGAAGCATATAGATGCCCCTAAATACATGATTTGTCGCTTGCTACATATCTTTTCATTATATGGTTTACAGCTGCGTTAAGTCATCACACCTCACACGACAGTGTGAGTGTTGTAAGGACGACCTTCAAAGTCTATGGGAAAAGGTAAACTTTGACCCTCAGCCAACCAAAAACCCCTAAACCGATCGTCATTAAATTTGAATGGTGTCATTATGTCGTGGACGCCTACCACCAAAAATGGGCTCAATCCGCCCAGGTGTTTTTGCTCCTCATATAGGTAAAATATACACCCCCCTGTTCGAAATTTTTTTTGGTTCTTCAACTCGCCTACAGGCGAGTCCGTTAGACCGATTTTTACGCTTAATATGTCAAATGACGCGGTTCTGCGCAAGGAAGTGCCTTTTTAATGTTACAAAATAAAAATTTAATTTTTGATTTATTTATTCGAAAAATTCGAAAAAAATTACAATGGCGCATATGGGGAAAATTTAAGAATTCTTTAAACTGTCATAACGTTTCTGTGCAAGATAGAGTCGTAACTTTTGGTTTTAGGATAGGGTGTTCGGGGTCGGCCTAATTAATGGTGACATTTATATTTACCTCCAGTTGACCCCCATTGAATCCCGTTGCCATGGCACATCACATCGTCTTTACACACAGTTGTAAACTGGTAAGTTTTTTTTACATATATTTACTGTAACAGTGAAGAATCGCAAATGTGCTATCATTATAACGTGCCGTCTAAATAAATTGTTCTTGCCCTGCATTTCTATTTGTGCCGTTCACCACATCTTCCTTGAAAGCATCTTGCCACATGCCGGGAAAAGTAATAATTCCACCTGCTGATGCTGGTCTTGTCGCTTGAGATATCTGCCGAGAAGCTTGGAAAGACAACTTTTTAGCTGTCGGCCCGGCGCTGTCTAGACGTAGACCTATTCTTCAGCTCAACGTCGCAGCTCTGTCATCTGTACAATCGCTGATAGACACATAAAGTGGACGAGACTGCAAAAAACCGCGACTACAGCATTCGCAAAATGTAATTGTTGGTTGACTGCTTACCAAATTTGTCACTTAGCATGTGCATATACGAATACTGTATTACGAAGAGTGGCAGGTTTAAAAGTCAAGCAGTCAACATTATAGAGGCGTGTGGGCATTTCTATCGCCAAGTAATTCAATCCGCTGGTTTTTACGCGCGAAAGCAGCTACTGCTTTCAGCGCGTCTTAGCCATCGCAATTCTGTCCGTCGGTCCGTCTGTCACACGGGTGGATAGGGCAACAACGGTCCAAGCTAGGATCACCAAATCTTCACCGTCGGCTGCTTGGAAGACACTAGTTTCATGAACCGTAAAGCTTTTTCATATATTCGAAGGGGGTCACCCCGAACGAGGGCGCTAAATGAGAGGGGAATGGGCAAAATTTGCGATTTTTTGCCAATAAGTCGCTGTATCTCAGTAACGGTGCGAGATAGGGCCTAGGTTACTATTAATCACCAATAGGAAGTCGTACACTGGCTCTCGGCTGGCGCCCAATTCAATGACCTTGAATAACCTTGAACGCCAAAATATTGGGTTTTATGGATTTTTTGGCGATTTCGGGCTGCGAGACACATTGCAAGAGCGAACTGCGCCGAAACCAATTGAAATAGACATGGACAAGCTGCGTATAAAATTTTTAGCATTGAACGTAAATTTCGATGGTTCAAGTCTTGATTTTCTGTGTTCAAGGAAACCTGCGCACGAGAGCATCAAAGAGCGGTACCCCCGTAAAAGTCGCGACAAAATGGCTCGAGATAGACTGACAGTTTGCGAACAGGAATTGCTATAGGCTTTCGCGCGTCCCGTGAGCATTAGCTCAAATTTCTTGTTTCAAGTGATATGCCACAGGACAGTCCTACACTACAGGTAGTTACGATGTGGCGATCGTGTATCCAACGCATGGAATTTTCAACTGGCAGTGATTAGTCAGCGACTATAGGCAGACTAGCGCTGCTGCTGCTGCATGCACGGATGCTGTCAAATCCACCTGATTAGCAAAGACACGTTCGTGCTGCTAATTAGTCTTGCTCGAGCGCCTGTCCGACCACATTGCTTCGCCAACTCCAAGCATACTGGTCGGTCGTCGTCACCGTGCAGTGGCCGATGTACGCATATAAGGACCTAAGCAAACGATAGCCAGCGCAAAACTCACGAGAAAACAGCAAATTTTTCCAAGTGCACTTATTATTTTAAACAACTTTCCATCAAACTGTTGGTCACTGGGTTTGCGACAACATACATTCGTGCTGCTCAGCTGTTGATTATTTACACTATTTTGTCCAACCGAGCTACTGATGTGACAAAAAACCACGAAGGAAAAAAAGATATGAGAAGAAGAAGAAAAAACTATTTTTACGAGAAATTTCACCTCCATGTACCTAGAAAGGTGGAAGCGCTTAAATCGGGTAAGAGGAGAAGGCGGCATTGTATGTATAAAGTCTGTCTAAATATGGCAGAAGCCTAAATCGGCCACTGGGCTTCTGGCAGACGGAACCTTTGCACGTCTGATTACTGACCACAGACTAACACTATTCGACTCGACGACCGTTTGCCAAGACCGCTTTCATCGGACAATATTGTACAACATGCAGAAAAATAACCCGTTTAGATTTTCGTCGTTTTCTGAGCAAATTGGAATATAATTTTACGTAAGATGTGTGACATTTGTTATTTATTAAGTCCAAGTATTTATGCATGAAAATATAAGCACAAACACAATTACCGATACACACAATTTCATCAAAATCCGTTAAATTTTTTTGAATAATCCAGCGCGACAAATTGACAAACAAACAGACAGTCTATTTTGTCTATCTGTATTTTTTCTACATACTGTCCGTCCGCTGCTATTGCTGTCCGTCATTTACGTTAGTTGATTATGTACTTTTGTGTTTTAAGCCTATGTTTAGCGAATAAACATTATAAACTTTTTATTGGAAAAATAACAGTATCAAGCTAATTCGAAGACACTGACATTCTCAGGTGACAACGCATTGTAGGTGGTAGGGCCTAATAATGACGACACATTCGACAATATGATATTTAGACTGAGCCAGTAAGGAGGATGATGATGATGATGATGAAGCTACACTACACTGATACCAGACCCGCAATCCGCTTCACGTAACATCTATTCATGGCTCATTAGTACTGTGCTGTAACAGAGGACATGACAAGATGTGGATTCGGCTTATATTAGGACTCACCGCCATGCAAGATACTTACGGCTGAGTTAGGATTGAACAGTAAGGAGTCCAAGTTTAATGATTGTTTCAGTCTAAATCTACATACAGTTTTAATTTGAACTAAACAACGACAAACTCGAGTAACATACATTATCTCTCAAAAAGCTATACACGTTCACATCATATTATATGTATCAGATCTACATGCAGTATGTGCTTAAAATGTCCGGCTTTAGCACGAACACAAGCGGTAAGCGTTGACGCCACTTGTTAACTGCACGTTCAATAACTGCATGACTCAGAGCAGCTCACTCGCTGTTGATGCATTATTTCAGTTCGTTGACGTAGCATATTTAAAAGAATACGATTAATGTTAAACAAGTAACAGATTTATTTTGTGGTTTTAATGATTTTCTGAGACAACACCTGGGCTACCGAGTATGAATTTACCGTTGTAAACGGCCAAACTACGACTTTGCATTTTACAAGGTAGTGTGGTAACAGTATTTAGGTGAGGTGGGCTGAACTATAGTCACTTACGTCAAGTTTTTTTGTTTATGTCGTGTGTCAAAAATTATGAAAATTGGTAAATGTTTCACAGAGTTATGCAAAAAATAAAAATGGCACGTATTTTTTGAGACAAGGTGTATATCACAGTCGATTATAAAACATGTTGAAACCAATATTGTCTGATCATTGCGTTTTTTTGCTATTTGCTGCCATGCACCACTAATAACTGGAGCTGTTACTTTACCGGAAGATGGAAAATAGTCGCCATTATCGCGAATCGCGATGGCCGGCCCGTAGGCCTATAGCGAGATCGATATCTGTGTTGTCACAGTGCTGACAGTTAGGAAAGATGACCACTCACGACGTGTAAAGCCCACACTCCACTTGATTCGAGGTGTTGTGAATTTGCAGTCTGTGTAAACAATTTGCAGTACAAATCCACTGAAAATCAAAGTTTCATGTCAGAATCTTCTAAACTTGTTAATCCACTACACTTTGACATGACAAGATATTGTATACAACTTGTCGTACGACTTGTTTTTCAACAATCTACTACAAATCGAAGTGCATGTAGTGGAGTTTAAGCATAAACTGACTTCAAGTTTTACTTGAACAGCGGAGTCGTGGATTTAAGAAAAGTAAGCGGTGCAGGAAGTTGCAAATTGCAACTTGCAGTTTTCCGATAGACACTGCAAATTACGAGGGTTCAATATTTTAATTTTTACACTCGGCCCAAAATTTAGCCCACCCTCCTACGACGCCACTGTACACGAAGTCGGACGTGAGTTTCAGCCGACCAACTGACGGAAATGGCAAGCTACGCGTCGGTGCAATTAATGATCGTCTACACTCGGCGGCGTCGTACGACGACGTGATGACCGCGATGCAGATGTGGGCCTTGGATTTATGTGCAAATGCTACACATAGTCGCTGATGCAGTGCATTATGTGCCGCTAGCTTTTTTGTGATCGGAAAGGCAGCAACGTTGTTGGTTTTACATTGTTTTTTTTAGCTGTTTTTACTGTTTATTTGTTTTTGCTGTGTTTTATTGTTCTAGCCAGTGGTCACGTGTTGGCCATTCAGTCCTTGCGTCATGCGTCGTCCTCTTGTGTCTACACCGTGTCTCAAAACACTGGGCCACTTTTTTACGAATAACTCCATGGAACATTGGCCGATTTTAATAATTTTTGGTATGCGACATTACAAAGGAACTTGACGTACGTAAATGACTGTAGTTTAACCCACCTTACCTAAATACTGTTGCTACACTAACTTGTGTAATTCAGAAGTCGTAGGTAGTTTGGCCGTTTACAGCATTTCATTCGACTTGATTCAGAACAGAATAGATTTAGAATTGAATGCTCAGACTCTTCCTTCATAGCCAGCGTTTAGTGAGTTGAGTGTTACAGGTGCTAAAGGGCAGATTACACGATGTCATGTGCGTTCAGGTTCTAATCCGCAGATGGATCGTTTGCGCTATTCTGCCGACGTGCACGTGTCAATGGACGACGAGGAGATGCGAGAAGTTGACCCTGACGAACACCGCGAGGCGCTCGGAGCAGGCATACCACAACATCTCGGTCAGTATCTCAGCAAATTTTTATTCTTAATCCTATTGCATAATTCCGCCTAAAATGTTATGTTTTCGCAGCGATTTGTGTTTTTTTGTGTGCGCAAAATATGCCTATTTGAAGAGAAATTTATGAACAAATTTTAATGGCGATTTCAACATTTCAAGAAAAATGCTGTTGTGCTATAGACACAAATCAATTAAAGTTTTGAGATGATCCATTTTGTTTACAAATTTTAGTTTATCATATAATACCAATAGTTTTTTCGAGCGTGTCTATTTTTGAATATTTTAAAATGTACTACTAGAATGTAGGCTATTACTACTACTACTACGACTAAGCCTACTGTTACATGTATTACTATTTACCACTATATTAGTTTACCTGCCGCAGATTAGAACAGTAGGCTAGTAAAAGAGTAGCAGATTAAAACACGGCCGAGTTCATCGGTGTCTAAGTTAAACTGAATAGTTGTCTAACTTTCAAGCGCTGGTTGTTGAACTAAGCCGGAATTAACAGCTGATCACCACAACGCTGCCAACTGGACATGACATGGTAGTAACATGGCCAGTGCATTGCCAAAAACAAGGGATTCTGGGTGCTCGACGTAACGTATCTGACGGTCCCTATTGCCAATCATCTCGTGCCAGCTAGGCTCGCTCGTATCGATGACCGGAAACGTGCCCTTTTGTCTGACCACTGACTTTGTTGACCCCAAAGGTCTTACCGTTGTCCACTTTCTGACATTTATTCATCGGTAGCGCGATGCAGGGGCAATCATCCCCTCAGCGCCAGCTAACAATTTTCCCCCACGTCGCATCGCACCTTCTCTTTGTTGCAAATCAAGTCAAATCAAGTATGAATTTTTGTAGTGCATTCGCGATGTCTCTAATGCCTTTTCCCTATCTTTTCTTTGCCCCTTTTCCGCCGAATCAAGCTAATGGCTTAGGGGAGCGCGGTAATCTTTCCCAGTGATGCAGTTCAATATTGCTAGGCGTTGACTTTGGTCTTGGTCATGGCGACCAAGGCTTTCATGTTGAAGCGTAGTATAAGCTTAATGCGTATGAGCCTGTTGTGTGATGAAATATGCAACTTTGTTCTACGACTGTCTATGGAATTTCCGCAAAAGACGATAAACCAATTTATTTCAACACGTATAGCTAGCAGTCAAATTCAGTTAGACGATGTCTAATACTACTAATAGACTACTTTTGTTTACATAGCTGTATGGTTTACATTTAGAAGCAAATTTCGAGTCGATCTAATCAGCAAATTGGAATTGGGACACAAAGCTTTAGCCTTGTTAGCGTTGCTGTCGCTGCTGCTCATATTTTTACTCCTCGCGTGCTACGTTCCTAACGTAGCGAAGAGGAGTATATAAGATCAGTATAATATTGAAGACCGACCGACCAACGACCGACCTCTGTTCCTGGAAATGCTTTCCTGGAAGAACTTCAAACGGCCATATCTCCATAACGGTACTAGAATGACGCATGGTCAATATGGACAAGGCCATGTCTATCTAGCACCGTTATGGAGGTATTGCGCCTCAAAGATAATGGGGTCACGAGTTTGACCTTTCGGGGTCACGTGACGTGATGACGTCAGTTGCACGGTTGATGCTCTCGGCGAGGTGATGCTGTCGTGTGAAAAGAAAGGAACTAAAAAGCAGTGAAAATAATACAAAAGAAAATAATGCGCGCGAGGAATACATTAGATTGGTCACAATCTAAAAATATTTCTTGTCTCATTTCACTCCAACTTTCACTCCGTCGGTCGTACAGTGCAAATCAAAGGCACAGTCATAGTCTTTATGAAACCGGATGTAATTTACAGATGGTGCTGTCAGTCAGTCAGCTGTGCGCGATTCTTTTTTGTTGCTTCTCGATCAAGCTGTCACAGCCGTCAACGATTGCGCCTGCCTGCTTTCAAGTCGATCTAGCGAGCAGGTGGTGCGTTAATGTGGAGCTACGAGTATAGAGCTCTGTGTTATAGCTGTCAGCTATAAGACGCGTAGGCCTATCGCAAAAGCTGCAGTCACTGTCACGTGCGCTACGGATATAGGTGAGATGAGTTGGTTGAATTTTATCGGCAGCTCGAAAGCACTTCCATTCTTCCGTCGCCCCCGGCTTTGTCTTTAATCCGTCGTAATGATCATCTTGTACGTGTCTTTCTCCGACTGCCGTGATGCTACAGCATTGGCTGCGTGCTGTCGACGATCGTACTGTTCCGAATAAACTGGGTCGTGTTCTCAGACTGAAAGTACTTCATACGAACAAAATGAATCTACAAAATAAACCAATCGTGGTTCGTGTTGACTCTGCTGCTCTTAATCTTTACATACAGTGTAGGCTTAATGATGTTGAAAAGATGTCGCCGATGACTATAGGCGCGTAAAGAGTGACGTAACTGAACTGAACTGACACAGTTTATATTAGTTTTTGACGAAATGACCAATGGGCGCAGAGCGCGTCCATTGGTCATTGGTTAACGCGTCCGTGAGCGTAGTCACATAGTCAACGACGTCTGTGGGGACCTCAGATGCAAGTTTGGAGGTGCAGGTTTCGGGGACACGGTACTGAGGGTCTGGGATGGAGCCCCCTGCGGAGTACAGGGGCTGAGTATTTGGTTAGAAAGTCATGGGTCGAAGCCCCCTGAAGCTGAAACACTTTGGCTTTTGATCGTTTAATGGATGTCTCAAATTTACCCATTTTTAAATGTGGACAAGTAAAAATCAAATACGTTTTGTTGTTTTTGCAAAAAAAGTTTAATAGGCCACATTACATCACAGTTTTCTGTGATTTAATGAAAAGTAATAAAAATGATGCAAAAATAAGATAGGTTTTACCATATATATTTGGTTTTAACCACAATACTCCGTGGCCACTTATTCGTTAGGGGGTGTCAAGATTTTAATGGTAAGTGTACATCCTCTTAGAACGAATTCCTTGTGCACGGAAAACTGATTAAAATTTGCTGAAGCTGTCTGTATATGTAGTTTTTTTAAATGAAAACGAACAATGGGCTCTACACGAAGCAGTATGAAATCTTTGTTTTATACAGTACATGCTCCGCGTAAAGAATTCACTTTTCATTTTTACCAGCATTCGTACACTCATAGGTCTACTTTATTAGACGCGCACAGTTAAAGGCTTTTGCTTCATTATTTATCTGTATCGGTATCTTCAACAACTCGCGATTGAGCCATAGACTAAAGCTTAGTAAATTATCGCTTAGCCTATATGTAGTTCTATATGCGTTCACTGTTTAGTTTGCAGTTAGCTGTTTTAGCGTAATAATAAATAAATAAATGACACGAATTAGCATACGTAATGTGCGCCGATGGTTTTAGCACAGAAGAGAGGTCCGCGTTATGTGAGTCCGCGAGAGATAGACGACGATGGCGACTCAGCGTCAGATTTGTTCGCTTCAGCAGCTGCTGGAGGTTGCTTTTTCATGACAATTAACGGTTAAAGGTTAGAGGTGGTGATATAGCTCTTAATGGGAAGCCCATCTCAAAGCTACGGAGTGTCACCTGCCGTGTGGGATCGCACAGTGTTACCTGCTACCCGACACAGGTGAACGCGCCCCGCCTTTACCCCAGCCATACAGGCCGGTACTCGATTACCTACCCCGGAGGGATGGAAGGCTGAGTTGACCTAGGCGACTGGTTACATACCGAGATGGTTTACCTGCCCGCAGGTAATTAACCCGCTAATTAACTTATAATTGCTACTAACTTATAAGCTATAATGTAATTACCACAATTTTTGTTTATTAATTTGCTGCCATTTTGGCAACCTCCGCCTTCCTCGGAAAGATTTGTTGTGGTGGTTTGATAAATTATTAGGAGTACAGTTTGTTATTACAGACTTACAGTTTTATTACTAGCCTATTGCTTTAACCTGTAAGTTTATTCAAAAAACATGGATTGATTAGTTTATGAAGCAGAAACAAAAACATATTACCTTTCATTTATTGCCATATGAAACATATCAAATTATTAGGAGTACAGGCAAAAATCGACAAGTATACATTACTATTATACGTGATGTATGTTTTTACGAATGTGTTCAGAACCGGGCTGCTCCAAGCATCTGTTATCGAAGGTAGACACTGATGATCTAGCTGACTGCTATCCGGACTGGTAGGCGGCTCCTGATGAATCGTTGTCACAGTCTCGATAATTATAGTTAATTAATAACTGGACTTTAAGTAGCCAGTAACTTTGCGTGAAATTTAATAGTACTTATTTTGCTTATTAATAGTTTAACATAGGTCCAGTACAGGATATGCAATGCAGTTAGATCGACGCTTATACGAGTTCATGCGCGTTACGTACGTCGAAATTTTTCAGTGAGCAATTATTATCAGGGTTCATATTATTGTGAGATGGAGCTTGCTCTGCGCTAAGCGACCTTGCTACTGCGTGAACTCTAGCGCCGTCGAATTTCGTCGACTTTCTGGGTCAAATTTTCATGACGTCGACTGACCAGTCGCGCCACCGTCGACTTTTTTCCCGTATTTAGTGTACAATTTTCGAGGCAATCACTGAACTGTTAATGTTTATTTATAATATTTTAAAGAAGTCCCAGGTCTAGAGTCAACCCGAAATTGGTCTCTTGACGAGGGATGAAAATAACGAAGGCATAAGCTACAAGTCGACTGGCTGATGTCATGTCGAAGTATTTCAAACACAGCAAAGATACAGTCAGTGGCTGATTTTGTCTCTCTCTTTTCCAAGAAGCCCACAAGGTGAGAGGTCAGGAGGTATCACCGCCGAGAAATTATGGATATAAAATCACCCACGACGCAATCGCCGTCGAAAAACTGCCGCGCCGCGGCCGTCGGAAAAAAATTCGACGTGTCGACGAGTCAGCGGAACAATTTTGTGGCGTAGGCCTAAGTCGTAAACGATTCAAGCCGTCGACGCCAGCCAGGATCTAGGCTATTATTTGCGCTGCAGGTTAGAGACAAGTTCGTCATTGCAAGGCGCGACGACGACCGCATCACACGCAGACAGTGAACCAGCAGGTAGTGAAGACAGACCACCACCACCACCATCATCATCATCATCAGCAGCAGCAGCAGTGTCAGAGGCGACGGCGTTGGCTATCGGTGAGGACGATTCGACGCAGCAAGACACCGGCACCTAACCGCCGCGAGACTCCGCGCGGCTGACGCTCTTTCGGTCTTCAAAAGAATGCTAAATTGGAAAATAATATTTACAAAAAAACTTTCTCTCAAATAAGAATCGCTTTGAGAGTATTATCACCAGCCTAAGAGCCTTCCTGTATACTGAAAATTGCTTGCTGTCAAATTGCTTCAAAAGCCCAAAATGTCAAGCGTCATCGGCTCAAGTGTGAGCCCCGGCCAAGTTCGCTAATAAGTTGTTAACTGCATTAAGGCTGACGCTTAAGCTTGAGCTAAATGTCATGCTTAAACGGGGTATTAACCCCGTTTACACGATGAAGCAAACTTGGAGCACACGTCGTGCACGTGTAGGCCTATATTGAATAGGCCCTACGTTTGCTTCATGTTTGCTACATCGTGTGAACGGGGTATAAAACCGCCTGGCGAGAGCGTCAACTCTGCTGGTAAGGCCTTTATACTGGGTGGCGCAAAAAAAACGTCCCGAACTTTGCGTACCTATAACAACGCGTATACTTTATGGAGATACATTTTCTTTTGCACATTTGTAGAGCAATATGTATTCTTACTTGTTTATAAATTTCAGTGACCTCGCTTATGACATCACTGAATGCCGCTTAGTGACGTAAAGCGAGTTTTAAATCCAATTATGTAAAGACAGCGTTCCATCACACCGCATCAAAGCAACTCAATTTTCTTCGTCCCAACACGCCCGATTTCGTCAGCTCACAGTAATGAACAACGCATTCAACAGATTTGAATTCAGTACATAACACAGTTTGAGATAATTGCAATAACTTTTCTGTGATGGAAGGCGTGAACCATTTGCGAACTCAAAGATTTTCAGAATGTTATCTCAGACAAATGGCATGATGTCGCCATCAGAGAGCCAGAATCGGAAAAGCCGTATAGTCGTGGAAAAAGCGTCTAGCAGCAGTGGCAAAAAAGAATGGAAGAACTATTCAGCAACTTTTCTGCTTATCAGTTACTGATGATTCGGCCTACTGTGACGTTTTGGTCTAGCTTGCGTACGAGCGGCAACGTAAATGACGAACCACTTGCAAAAATTGCTTTATGGCATGTGACACTATTTTGTGTGTATCACGGCTAATACAGAAGCGTTTTAAACAAAAATTCCTACACATATTCGTTGATGTTTGGTCATTACATAAATGCTTTTGTGCTAATTCATTTTGACCACTCGGCTGAATAACGTATGCTCGGGACGTTTTTTTGCGCCACCCGGTATTTTACGCCCGATGTTTTTTTTCAATGCGAGATAAATTCACCCGGTAATTCACGTCCACGCCAAATCAGAAGAAGTAGATCTCGGATTTTCCTTGACCGATTCCCATAAAACTGCCACATAATAGGAAATTGGTGTAATCTGATAATCTACGTTTTACAATTTGGGGCTCATCCCCCGCCCAAAAAAATTTGAAAGCCAAAAATGTGTATATACATTATAACGATCTTTATTCAATGCAAAGTATTTTTTGTCTCTACCAGAATTTTTTTGTGAGCAAGTGGGGCTGGTGTTGCGGTATACATCTTATGTATAAGAAGTATAAAATCCGTGCTGAATTTTACTGAAATTTATGTGCATCTCGACATATAAAATTTCAACATAACCTTAACATCATTTCAGTTTTGAAGAAACTTCTGTCAGATTTAGCATAAAAATATGTCGCTGATTTTTTTAGAAAAAAAGCTTGATCATTACATGATACATTGAACTGATAAACTCGAGGTCGGTCGCTGATATTCAGTCTGTTGTGAAACAGGCAAAGTGAAGCTGGTCGTTGATTCTAATTACAAATAGACTCGTACAAAAAAAACGAAAGTTCTTCAACTTTCAAGTACAAAAATACGATCTTGTCTGACGTAGCCGTTACTCTACCGTTGTACGAGTTCTTGCGTTGCTTAATATTATTTTGTTTGTACAGTTAGTATGACGTGTTAAATTGCGTTTTAATCTATCTGCTATCCCCTCTACAGTCAACATTTCGTCAGTATGTAACACATTTCTGGTGACACATTAAAATCATTTTATAGTCTCTAGCTATAAAGCCTGCGTCTTATTATTATTATTATTTCATACCATAGTCGCGTTTTCTGTCAGCTTCCGCCTAGTCAAAAACTTGCCAAATAAAAACCTTTAAAAATCACCGTAAAAACTCTGTCCACATAAAAACCATTAATATTATAGCTAGTACGGACATATAGCAATAAGATGCCATTATTTGCGTCCTTCTAGCTAGAACCTAATTTCGTCTAGCAAGCATTTTAGAACGTCCGAAAAAGTTGGCCGTAAAAATCCCCTTTAACGCACAAATATCACAAAAACTTACCTCAAATGCGTTGCGGTGTACAATGTTACGTATCGATAGAAACCTTGTCTTCCGATAAACAGTTTGCGGGTATCCGCATATTTTTACAATATCTATATTTTAAGAAATTAAACTTTTAATATCAAAAATCTACAAAATGTTTACATTTTCGCTATAACTCGCGTATAAATACATTGTTTATCAATGACCGAGGCGTGAGCCTGGAGCTGCTGCACGTACTTGGATCACTGCCAGCCGCCCAGCTCTCTCGAGCACGAAAGGTAGGCCCCGCCCGTAAGAAATCCATCTGTAGGAAATAACGTTAAAATCTTTACCCACGCTTCGCTATAACTTCATCAAAGTCTAATTAATAACTTTAAAACCATAGTTA
>Ga0209367_1004910_pt1 | contig 18534 bp, 10 predicted proteins | sample WorMetLIZISLAND2_FD_187412 | JGI IMG/M metagenome (GOLD analysis project Ga0209367, IMG submission 187412) | Marine gutless worms symbiont microbial communities from Max Planck institute for Marine Microbiology, Germany - Olavius geniculatus... ... | reverse complement strand
CAACGGTCTGCCGTAGGCCAGACCAGACCTCCACCAAGCGCTGCTTCAGTTCATCCACATCTAACCTAAGCTGGTACCCCGTTTTATGAAATATCGTAAGCCCGTAACACACTACGATATTGAGTACCTTTTGACGATTTTCTCAGCTAATCATTATTATTATTAGGCACAGTTTGTTGGAGTTATTTCAAAACGTAATAGGGGTCCGGTTTTTTTTGAGACACAGTGTAGTACTGGTAGTAGAAGTAGTATTTTAGTGTCTATTGAGTCAGTGTTATATTCCGTTTACACCATGAAGCAAACATCAAGCAAATGTATTGAAAATACACGTGCACAATGTGTGCTCTAATTACTTGATGTTTGCTTGACGTTTGCTCGATGTTTGCTTGATGATTGCTTCCTGTAGCCTATGCTTTATGCATGCTTCATATTTGCTTGATGTTTGCTTGACGTTTGCTCAATGCTTGCTTGATGTTTGTTTCATCGTTTAAACGGGGTATTAGACTGCGTTTATTGTCGTTGCACGGCAGAGGATCTGACGCAAAAGAAATGTCAATGCAAGCAAGGCGAAATATGCAACGGGACAACCAATCAATGTGGAGGTCTGTCAGCTATGTAGTAGTAGTTTTAGTAGTAGTAGTAGTAGTAGTGAAGGTAGATTAGGTTTGTTGTGTTGTTCAGTTATCGACTGCGTTTAACGATAAGTCACATAGATATCATACAAGACGCTGCATAAATAACTAGAGCTGTCGAATAACGCGTTAAATTTACACTTTAACGTGATAAAGAATTAACGCGAATTAAAAAATTAACGCGCGCCAAAAAAATTAACGCACATACGTGAAGTGACTAAATTCTGTGAAGGAAAAGTTCCAGTATTCTGTTAAACAATGGTTAAGCCTATCTGGCGATCGATTAATATTCAAATAATTACCTCCGCCAAGGAAGTTCTGTTTTTGTTGGACTTTGTTTGTCTGTTTGTCTGTTTGTCTGTCTGTGTGTGAGCAAGATAACTCAAAAAGTTGGGGACGAATTTTTCTGAAATTTTGGGGTAATGTTGGGCATGGCATAAACTACAAGTAATTCAATTTTTGGGGTGATCCGGCAGGAATCCTGGATTTTGGATCACTTTGAAATTTTCGTTACCATTGCGTTAAAGGAAGCATAAGGAAACCACTGGCAAAGCGAAGATGGTGACGCCACCTGGCGAATAGCTTTGCATTGGCGGAGGTACCTGCGCTCTCCGAGTGCTTTCTCTAGTTAAAAAATGTTTTGTTGCTGTTCGATCACTACTGTCACTGTCCTGCGACACAGCTACGAGTTCGTCGGTCATCATTCCAGTCACTCTGCCGATGTACAGGGTAGGCCAAAAATGACCCAACTTGTTTTTGTCAGAACTTCGTCAAATCTTTGCCAAATCTGATACCTTTTGGCAAACGGATAGCCAAGATGATAAAATTATGTGAGGTACATTTACTGTCCACCTCACCTAACTTATGTCAACGCACTACGGTGTAAAATGCAGATGCTCCAAGTTGTAACATTACACAGAGATTATCAGTATCAGATTGCTCACCTTTTCATTATCAATTCGATAGAGGGTGCTACGTGATTTAATAATTTTGTGGTATTAAATATTTTACGCTGAAAATAGCAGACAACAAAATAACTGACTTATGAGCTCAAAACACATTTTATCCATGAATGAGTGCTGTGATATTGATCAGTTGAACGTTAATGCCGCTATCAGCCATTAACCATCAGCCGTAGCCATTGTGTACATTTTGGGCATAAATTCTAAAAATTTAAAAGCATGTTGTTACACAAACTTATAATTCTGTTAAATAAATTACATTTTAGTTAATTAAGTCGTTAGAACGTTAACGGTGACAACAACTAAGCATTATGCAATAATTTGGACACGTCAGTATTACGTCATGACTAGCAAAGAATATTTAATCAACTGCCATATTTTAGCTGCGTTTTGGATAGCCCACTTCTAACATGTTAGGTGTCAAATTAAATAGTCTATGCTGGAGCATAAAAAAAACAAATTTACTAGTATATTGCTTCAATACAACAAAACTAAACTTTTTCGAATTTTTCGTCTGCCGTGCCATAAGCAGAAATTAGAACTATTAGCTAAAAGTATTAAAACTATTAAAAGTATTATTATCATTAGCATATTGATAATATATTTAGCTATGGTACACCTAACTTGTTAGGGTGATCCAAAACGCAGCTTTTGTTGCAATATTTTGAATTGGTATTTCTTCAGCTACAACTGATACAGATTTTGTGTAAATTGATCATCATTTGATTGAGTTATGAAAAAAACAAAAGGGGTTTTTTATGAAACACCGTGTATACGAATTTGGAATATTAAGACAAAATGCGATTGGTAGTTAAATATTTTTGTTCTGCTAGTCGTGACGTGATGGTGTGTTTTTTTATGTTTTGCAGTGTGGTAATGCAACTTTGCATTTAAAATTGCGGCCAAACCGCTGCAGATAGACACATGGTTACTATTGAGAGTCTATCCAACGGTAATATCACCGAGCTCCTACGGCTTACGGTTTAGCCACAACACGTGCGTTGCTGTGCACAGATCTGGACGAGTGTGCGTCAATACCAAAGGACGTCTGTCATCACTGTACTAATTCTCATCTGGGCTACAGTTGTTCGTGTGACCCAGGTTATGTGCTTGTCGACGGAATACGCTGCCAAGGTATGGAGTAATAGTAGGCCTATAGTGCAGCGCTGTTTTATCACGGCTTGTGCGATAGCAACAAGCTGCTGTATAAGCGATGTGCCAAGTCAATGGGAATTAGCCAAAAATTCGACCTCCTACTGCTCCCACATTTTCAACCGATTTTTCTGAAACTCAAAACCAAGAAAGATATCCGGGATATGACCCCGCATGCAAAATTTGGTCGATGTGGGACGACGGGAAGAGGGTCTGCGAAAATGGCGAATTTGGGCTTACTTTTGGTTCTCTTTTTTGTACTCTTCGCGTCGCGTCCAGATCACACCGTAGGACTGATCACGACCAATGAGGGCTTAAAAGGCGTAGTAGCAGTAGTAGTAGTAGTATATCATGTCTCAAACAACAGTCAAAATTGTTTTCGTCATGACGTCGTCAAATTTTTACCAACTCTGACAAATTTTGGCCTAAAGATGGCCAAGGTGATAGAATTAGGTAAGATGCACTCATTTTCCACCTCACCTAATTTCTGTGAACGCACTACCGTGTGAAACGCGTGTACGTGTTAGACGAGAATGAATGCGAGACGACGGAGCAAGGCAAGACGTGTTTATTGAACGGCGGAACATGTGACGGCCTGAGCCCGCCTGGTAGCTTTAGCTGTACTTGTGGCACGGGCTTCAAGATGAAAACGCCCACCTCTACCAACGAATGCATCGGTACGCATTGTAATAAATAGTAGCACCAGCAATACTAGTAGTGAGTATAGGTAGCCTAACTATCAGTGTGACAGCGGCGTCGTGCGTTGAAAAATTAGGCGGGGCTGGGAATTGCATTTTTCCAGTGGCTTTTATCCCCCCAAATCTGAAGTCGAAATCGGGCACAAGTTCCCTCAACTTTTGGGCTGAACCTTTTTCCCGTTGGGCTTTTTGTTAAAAAGTAAGGGGGAGCTTTGTTGAAATTGTTGATTGTTCAGCTGCAATGTGACGCTTAATTGCAGATACAACCAGGCTCAAGTAACGTACTATGATGTTATAACATTTCTCTAGACTTTTTAAAGAACTGCATACGTCATATGGTTGCAAAACGTGTTTTGTACGTGCCTCGGTTGCTGATTAACATGACATCATGCGTTGGCATTTTTTGACAGATTTTTTTCTGCGCGGGTTTAAGTTACGGTTACGGTTTAGTTCTGGGTTATGGTTAGGGTTATGGTGGCTATAGTTATGGTTAAGCTTAGCAGCATGGGCCATGTTTGTATAATATTTTTGTGCAGAGTAAGTTAAAACGTCGGCGGATCAGGAAGTTGCAATTTTACGACAAAGCGAACAGATGCTAAAATTTTCGACAAAGAAAATTGAGATTGCTCAGAATTATTTCCATTTGCTGCTAAAGCTCCCTAAAATAGCGGTTTTTAGTCCCACTGCCGCATTTAGATTTTGGGCGATATTTTTTCGACACGAAGAAGATTTTTTGACAGCCCAAAATTTAGGAGGAGGAGAAAGCTATCCCCCCTGTTACAATGCCTGTGTTAATTTTGTACTTGTTAGACGTGAATGAGTGTGCTAATATGGCGTGCACTGGCTGCTGCAATAACACATTCGGCAGTTTTGTCTGCGCGCCGGGATACATCAAGGAAAACGACCATTGTAAATGTACGTAATGGTATGGTGACTACAGTCAATGTGCAAAAGTCTGCAATCACTTCAAGATTTTGCATTTTTAACTCCAGCGCGTATATTTTTTCCACCACGCTTGAAATTGATTTAACAGACTTCAGTGACAGTGTATTTTAAGGGAGGCATTTCGCTGTTAATATACTGACGACTTTGTGATTAAAGACTAGGTTCGTTTGATGCAAAAGTTTACGTATTTTGCCAAGTAAATGATGCAAAAAAGTCTGTGAAAAAATTTTATTTCATAGACATAGGATTTAAACACAGATCTCACTCTTGACTTATGCTGTGCGACCAGGCCCGTCGAGAACCACAGCGGGGCCCGGGGAAACATTCTCGCGAGGCCCTCAAACATTTTCACGGGACCCTTCTGGGGAGAAAATTTCTGATTTTTTTTTCAATATGGTACATTCTGGCGTACTATATATTTCTGGCCGACGCCGCCTTTCCCCCAAACGTTGCAAACGTTGCGGGGACCGGGGTAGCTTACCCCCTACCCCACCCTCTCGACGGGCCTGTGTGCGATTTGTGCTTCCAAATAATTAACGACACGGTGTCCATAACACGCATGTAATGAGCATTGGCTCTAACCGTAGTGTAAGGTGTTAAATCTGCTATCGCCAGGTCATTGGTTCCACTCTTGCTTGGGTCGCTCTCAAGCGGTTACTACTTGGATGGGTGACTCCGCGGACAGGTGAACCATCTTGGTATAACCAACACCAAGGTCAACTCGGCCTTCTGTTCCTTCGCGGTAGGTAAATTGAGTACCGGACTGTTCGGATGGTGCTAAGGCGGCGCGCGTTTATCCGTGTCGGGTGGCACATAGCTTTGTCGATCTCGTTTGGCAGGTGACGCTTCGTAGCTGTGAGACAGGTATTCTGGTAGAGAGCTAATCTAGCCTGTGCTTAAGAAAACATTGATTTTATATTGTAGGGCCTACTTGTTTTAAGTTGTCTGAATTGACTGCAATGTAATGCCCTATAAATGTAAATTTTAAATTATTTAGGTTTAATAGCCGGCCAAGCCAAAGAATAAATTATTGGGGGAGAGGCTGTCTGGCTATTAAGGTTTACACAAGCTATGATGTGATGTAGTGGTAAATTTTAGTTTTGGTGAAATCCTTTTTTTTCTCTCGCCTTTTTTTAGAATGGGCCCCATTAATCTAGCTAAAGAATTTGGAGGCGTACTGTCAGCTGCACCAACGAAGTCCAGAGCAAACCCGGCCGCAAACGTATTTTAGAGCACTTTGGAAACCGCGTATGGTGGCACCAAGTTTTGTAGGGAAGGGCTGGACAATCATTTCTGTTGAAGTTTATTTAAGGGAACGCTACCTTATCACTGTTCCCCTTGCTCTAATATTATTTGGAAGAACAACGTTCCCCGACGTCCACCCTCGATTACATCACTGATGATGCTGATTAGCGTGAGATGGCATTGCAGCATGTTTATCGACGGCATATGTTATAAAATAATAATAAAAATAAAACCATTATACAGTCCCCCGTCCCTACTTTTCATCGGAGTGCAACTAAAAGCACAAGAAGTGTTATTTTGGGCTTGATCGTAGTGGTAGCAGCAATAGTGTTAGTTGATATTGCTGTATAGCATGTATACCGACAGAAGCCGAGATCGAGGGCGGCGCTTCGGCGTTGTCCAGCGCGGCTCTGTTTGAGCGCTCAAGACAGTTCAAGCTTCGCGTTGTCCTACAGTCCGCTTGCGAGAACAGAGATCTGCTTGTCAAAACAGGTAGGCCCTAATGCAGAAACATTTCGCAATGGAACATTGTGTGTCGGATTAGCATATCTTTGGGTTTGGTCAACACAATGATCAATTGACGCGTTTTAACATTTCATCAAAATGTCTGCCTTCAACGGTAAACCAATAATTTACAAACAAGGAAGTAGGACGTCAGCATGACGTCACCGGTAGCAAAGAATATCCAACTTGTCCATCGGTGGAATACCTGGTTCTTTCTCAACATTCCTTGAGAATTTTATGGAAGTTTTAACATTTTCCACAAAGATATAAAAGAAAAAATGAGATGTTTTACTGAACACAGTGTGTATGTAGTAGCTCAATAGTAGTATTAATAGTCAAAAAGTTGCAAGGTTGTGTCTTAGAATTTTTCAGTAAACGTAAAAGTTTTTCTGTGAATCGGGCCCCTTTTTAAGCGGTAGCCATCAGCGTAGCCAGGAATGTGAATTGAGGGTTTTACCTCTTTTTCATCTACTAACCTATTTTACCTTTGTTTCTTTTTTTGTTCTCTATTTTCCCTTTTTTCAACTCTTGTCCTCCCTTTTATTTTCCTTTTTTCCTTAGCAACAGAGCCCCTAAATTTCAGCTAAGCAGTCTGGGGGAACGCTGTGAGCTCCACCAGCGAGGTCTGCATGGGGCGAAGCCGCAACCGAAATCTAATTGGTGCATTAGAGCCTTAGAGCCTTTGAAATGTTATCTGATGGCAACAATTTGAATTAGGCCTATTTTCCCCAGTTTTTAATATCAGCTTTTAGCAACGAATTGAGATCGTTACGGCTGTGGTTTTGCGAACTAGTGACAAAGTGGACGGCGATGCCGCACGGAAAAGGCGGCGGGAAAAAGCATGAGTTTAAGACGGAGAGCAAAGAACTGGTCGTAACGTCTAACACTCTGGAATATGGCATCTACAACATGCAGGCTGAAGTCGTAAGTTCACTACTACTGCCACTAATACTTTCAGGTTACGCTTTGATTCTCACTGCCGGTCATTTGAAAGCAACCTTGAGCAAGTTGCTAACCCACTGTGTGATCAGGTCCACTCAGCCTCCTATCCTTTGTGGGACAGGAAATGAGTAGTAGTTTACCGGCTACGGGATGAAGGCCTAGTGTGGCTGATTGGGACGGTGGTATGTCTGCTAGCTGCAAACAGTGGGTTTAATTGTTCGCTGACGCGGGCAATGGGTGGCCGCATAGTGCGCTGCGGTATCATTAGCTCATGCCAATCAGTTGCCACTTCCAAGATTGTCAAACGCTTCTGGCAACGAGTTCGTCTCGTGTAAGAAGCGCTATAGCAAGTACCGTACGCTTCTTTTTTAAATTTACCTTTACTACAAAAATAACAATAACAATAACAACAAAAACAACACAGTTAAGTTATATAGCGCACATCAGGGATCTGGTTTCGGTCTTGATTTCTCGAGACGTCTGGTCTAATGTTTTGTCTCGGTGTTTGGAAAATTGCTCGCGCGACAACTGCTGATCTGATAATTGTTTGATGCTTATTGCTCGCTCAGACGATTGGTTTGCTCAGACCACTCACTGCTCACGCAAATTATTGCTGGGAAGGAAATTGCTCGCGCGTCAAGAACAGCAGAAATGGCCGTCAAACTGAACTAACACGGTTTAGTTGTTGACGAACTGACCAATGGGCGAGCAGGGCAAGCCAATTGATCATCGGTTGACGCGTACGTGCGCGTAGTCACGTAGTCACCGACGCCGGTAGACGGTGCCTTCTGTAATGTTTTACAGTGTTTTTCCGCATGCCCAGTTTGTCAAAAACTAAACCATGTCAGTTCAGATCAGGTTTGTTACGTTGCTGAGTACGCGTTTTAACTGAACTCAACTCAACTGATTCTGCGTGTATGCGTGTATGTGATCGCAGACGGTCGGAACGGTCAAACTGCCAATCGCCAGCACCAGAGTGGAAGTCATAGAAGCCGACATCAAGGCGATCCTCGACGGCGGCAGCTCCATTATTATTGGTTTGTATTTACATTTTAACCACTAATCACTAATAAGTTATAATATTATACAGCCTTTATTTTGACATAGCAGCAACCGCTGCTGCTTTTCTCGGACCGACAGTTATGTGTTGCCGCGACGGACAGTAAAGCCCAAATTCCATTATGCCGGCTTTGCGACAGACTCCGCGACTAAGTTCGCGGCCACGGACTTGTCGCAGACTTTCACCGCGTCTTGTCACGGACTAAATTTTTTCAGAGCGACACAAATGGATGTATAGCGGTCTTGTCACGAACTTCGTCGCAACCATTTCGACTTGTCGAGATGGTTTGAAAATCGAAACTTTACCGTGACATTTTTTACTCCTCGCGCGCTGCGTTCTTAACGTAATGAAGAAAAGTATAATATAACAAGAAATATTATTAGATTGTGACCAATCTAATGTACTTCTCGCGCGCATCATTTTTTTGTATTATTTTAAAGGCTTTTTCGTTCTTTTCGGCTTGTACTAGAGACCCGGCGTCTAATTGAGACCCGTTTAATATTATACTAATAGTGACTGGCGTGGAGGTCCTTATTGGAAATTGTCTCCCTGAAGTTAATAAAATATTGCCCAATTTTAGGAACTGAGAGGAAAAAATTTCCAATAATAGTCGATGATGCTAGTTGCTATTTGTCTTGTTATACCTCAACGCATGCGTCTATCTGGCACCGTTACGGAAATGTGGCGACTCAGAGATAATGGATTCACGACCTTGACCTTTTAAGGTCACGTGGCGTCATCGGTCACGTGGCCATTCGACTCCCGGGGGTCGACTTCCTATGGGTGGTCCATAGTGGTCATGCGTCTATCTAGCACCGTTATGGAGATATGGTCGTTTGAAGTTCTTCCAGAAAGGCTTTTCCAGAAGAGAGGTCGGTCGTTGGTCGGTCGTCGGTCGGTCAGTCGGTCCTCACTATTACACTGATTTCACTCCTTACTTCTCTTCGCTACGTTAGGAACGTAGCGCGCGAGGAGTAAAAATTATGAGATCAGTGTGATATTGAGGACCGACCGACCGACCGACCACAAAATAGTGCGCACGAGGAGTACATTAGATTTGCCACAAGCTAGTAGTATTTCTTGACGTCTCATGGTTTGCGTCTAGATGTGTGAAAGTTGATAGGACCCCGGGTCTCTGTGGATCAGGGAAACGTTACACATAATTATCAAGAAAGAACAAGACAAGTCGATGAACCGAGACGAGGGGTCCTACCAACACACCTACGATTGCTTACTCTCCGGAGGACAGTCGTTCCGAGAAAGGCAGCAGCGGTTACCGAAACATCAACAGTGTGTATTAAAATAGAGGTTGTATACTGATGAATTTGTGCGTAACTTAGCGGATGGCTTATTGTGCTGTATAGATGAGACGAAGGGAGTGACAGTTAATGCCGAGCAGTCGTATGATCCTGATTTTCCGAGTGATCCGCTCGAGTTTGCCTGGAAGTGCACTACAGGTAACCACTCACACTACTGCCTGATTACCAAACTCGTATATGCACTAAGCGTTTTAGAAAAAAAACTCTAAAAACAAGAAAACGCAGCAGGAATATAGAACCTTTAAAAATGATTGATAAAAACGTTAGGCCTAGCCCTAATTATTTGCTGTTGCGCGTCACGTGAGCTTTGCTCGAATTACTTGTTCAACTTACGACGCCGCGGTAACGTAGTGTCGTAATGCGCACAGTATTCAAGGTGGTGTTATAGCACTTAATGGAAGCCATTTCAGAGCTACGGAGCGTCACCTGCCATATGGGATTCTACAGTGTCTAGACCTACGCACTGTTCAGTTGCCTTAGAATTTGACTGAACGCCGTCGAGTGACTTTTGGACAGAGTTTACTTCTTAGAAGTGCTCATTCTGAATCATTATTCTGCTGGAGATAAGACTCGTCGTGTTTATACAATACGTGTTGATATAGGCGGATGTCCGTGCGGGCGGATGTCCATTTCCCAAGCAACAGCTGTGGCTGTTAGTAGTAGTAGTAGTAATAATAGGCCTCGTAGTACTATAGTAGTAGTAGTAGTTGTCGTGTAGAGTCCGGTGGGCCGTGTATTGGCGGAAGTACCAAGTTGTCGGGTACAGGTGCTAAACTCAGCTTCCAGGCCGATCAGTTCGTGCAACCGCGCCATGAACACATCTTCAACTTCTCGGTACGACTGCTACAAGTGGCGTCGTAACAGGGAGAGGGAAAACAGGGGCAAGTCCTTATATTGAGGGCTGTTTAAATTTTTTTCCTATCGGAAAATTTTTGTTTATAGATGCAAAATTTGAAGTGCTGAAAAACCCCCATTTTGAAGAACTCTAGAGGTACTGTTGAAATTCTGACCTTTCGTAATATCTTTTGTCTGAAATTTGCAGTGTCTGTCGAAATTCTGTCAAAAATTTGTAGGGTCTGTCGGAAAATTGCAACTTTCTGCTCCGGCAACTATTTTAACCCACGCCGCCGCCGCTGAGTATTTACTTATTTTTTTCAGCCCCCAGTACTCAATTCCCGAGGGCTAAAATAAGAAGTTTTACCCGTCAGATAGCGAACAGTTAAGGCCCATAGCATTGCAACATGTCTGACAAACATTCGTATTATTTACGACAGCGCCCACTTCCCTTTAGCAGCAGTTCAGTCCGAGTTCCTACAATATCGACCGTAGCTAGTAGCATTACCTCATGTCCAGTTTTTACACGTGAGACAGACTTAAGATCAGAAGCGCTTTACAATCTTGGAAGAGGCAGCTGATTGGCATGAGCTAGCGTTGAGCTAATGTAATGTTGACGTCATAATAATTATGCCGTGAGTACAAACATAGTCTTGCTGCAACCGGTGCTGACAGTTGCTGAACTGCTGCTCTGCTTTGATGGAGAACTTTATCTGGTTCACTAATGGAAAAAGTTTATCGTATCGGCACTAAGCAGCATGAGGGCAGGAAATCAGGCGTCAACCATGTCGTAAGCAGGTTGTGCTGAAAACCTAAGAAAAATTCGTGTAAATTGATTATCATTCGAGTGAATTGTGAAAGAAAGAAAAAGGCGCTTTTTATGAAACACCGTGTATACGTGCGATTGATGTCCAGTTCGTTATTTCCTAATTCACGTAATTTACGAAACTCAATTGCGTTACTTCTATACGTTTATTTGGATTTTTGTGCACCCAAATATTTTGCTCAAACTAGGCCTACTAAGTTTTTAGACAATTTTCGACTTCGACGAGTCTCCTGAAGTAGCTTTCTCTTCTCTTTCAGACGTCAACGATTGTTGAAGAGTCGGCAGGTCTTGAAGTTACCACCATTGTTGCTCCACCCACTATTGAGGCTGCCATCGCTGGCTGATCCATCTGTGTAGACGGTGAAAACTGGCTTATGACTTTCAATACACCTCAAAGTTTCATTGTTGTGGGCCTCATGATTCTGCCTGGATTCTGTTTTTTTCTCGCTTTTTTGAATGTCGGTGTAGACGAGTTAACTGCCTCCACGACTGCTGTGTTCTGTCAGGTGACGGCGACGAATCCCAAAATAAAGAAAAAAAGCGAAGCTTTTCAAGCGGTCCAGGTGAGAAATATTGCACCCATATTTTATCGTTCATTACTTACTGCCACCAACGTCGTACGTGGCTCGGTGGGTGGGGCAATTTTTGGGTTGTCGACAAATTGTCGATAAATCTCCTACCCCTGAGAGACGGAAGGCTGGGTTGAGCTTGGTGTTTGTTTTCTGAATTTGGAAAAGTCAAGGACTCCTCGGGAATTCTGTGCAACCTCGGGAAAAATTATAACAAACAAAATAGTGTCATTAAACACGGTTTCCGGGGTGCAAAATGCTCTAAAATACATCTACGACACCGCCGGAGAAGCTTACAGTATATTCCATTAGACTACGTGTTTTACAATTACTTTTTGTTGCGAGAACTTATGGAAAAATAAGTTTTTGGCTTTAGAAATGGTTGGAAAACTCAGATAATTTTTTCTATATACATGTACTTTATGGCCACCCTGCCTTGGCCTCCTTGGCCTTGAAAATGCTGGCTTCAAACAAATCTCTGAAGTACGAGTATACTACTACTACTACTACTATTTTGTTGTAGCTAAGTCCTTCGCCAGTGCTGCAAATCTTCATAAAGTGCATGGCAAACTGCGGTCATCGCGTGAACCCCTCGTACCGGCTGGTGCTTTCGGCCCAGTGTAAGGTAACTTTTCTTTGGTTTTTTGATTGTATTAGCCTGCGTTTTTGCAATCTGCTGTGTTGTAATTTTTGTTATTGCCAATGGCGCTTCGCAGTACTTAGTAGTCAGAGTAAGGGAAAATATGCCATAAACATGGGGCACTGCATTTTTCACACTTTTTACGCGCGATAGCAGAATGCTTTGCGCGTCTTAGCCATGGTCTGGGCGTCTGTCCGTCTGTCCGTCTGTCACACTCGTAAGCTGTATCAAAACGATGCAAGCTAGGATTACGAATTTTTTACTGTGGGCTGCCCCAAGGACTCTAGTTTTTCGTGACAAAATTTCGTGCCCCTGGGTGCGGCGGTTTCCCTCGGACGCGGGCGTCAAAGAGGTGTACCCCCTGAAAAGACGTTATGTATTTTGCCGTTATTGCGCGTATGGTGTGAAAACGGTTGCAGATAGGTACAGACATGCTGCATATCATAACAAGCACTGATGACAGGCTTTTTTGATTTATCAACATCGATGACCTTGAACGACCTTGAACCCCCAAAAAGGGGTTTTAGTGATTTTTTGCAATTTTTGGCTGCAGCGCACATTTCAAAAGTAAATTGCGACGAAATGCCTGAAGATAGACCAAGACAACTTACGTGTGAAAGTTTCAGCATTAAACGCAGATTTTAGCAGTCTAACTGCCGATCTCCTAGGTTCACAGACGCCTGCGCACGACAGCGTCAAATAGGGGCACCCCTCTAAAAAGTGGTTATTTTACTGATATTGGCTCGTCTAGCATAAAAAACATTTACAGATATTCACAGACATCCTGCTTATCATCATAACAAGCACCAGTGACGTGCTTCTTAGGGGTGTCAACATCGATGACCTTGAATGACCTTGAACCCTCAAAATAGAAGTTTTTAATAAATTTTCGGCGAATTTGGGCTGCGACGCACATTTTATGAGTGAATTGCGCCAAAATGGCTAGAGTTAGATGTGGACAAACTGCGTATGAAATTTTCAGTATAAAACGTACATTTTTAACATTTTTCAATCTTTTAAATTAAAAGAGTCTTCCGTATGGAGGTTTTAAATTTAAGTACTCATTCGTGACGCATTATTTATTGCTGTATGTTGATTGCCAAAGTAGCAGGATTGCTGCTATCGCGCGTCACGTGAGCTTTGCTCAAATTACTTGTTATTTTTAGTCTGTATAGTTTTTTCACTTGTGATTTAGTAGCTTTATTTGCCTATGCAATTATAATGCCTGGCTAGTCAAGATGGTGGTTAAGATCAAGTAAGTTTAAGTTTAACTTTTGGAATGTGGATTGAAGCATCGGTCTATCGAGCTGCCCCTGTCACTTATTTACTTCCATGGCTTGCTGCAGGTGTGTCACAACATGTCGTACACGTGGCGCCTGGCGCCGTCCAATGAGCGTCAGTCAGTGAGTCAGCTGCTGCCCCGGGACACTTTGATCGGACTACGAGATCCGGTCATTAACATCAACCGATACGTCTTCGCTTCTACCAACGCCGAAAATTACGAACTGGTGCTGTCCGGTCGGTAGTACTAGCTGGTCCGCAGAACCGTTTGCTAAGGCCTTAATAGCTGGTCTGAAGCCTTAACGGCTGACTTAACGGTCTAGAAAGCTAACACGTTTTAATTGTTACTGGTAGTAACATAATTTTTGAGACCTAATTCACCCAAATCAAGAACCTTTACGCAATTTGTATCGATATACGATAAACTACCGTTTTCCCATAGAGTTACATTAATAACTTGGTTTTTAGTTATGCTTATCAATATTCACTTACTGATTGTCACCACTGGAACTGTGACGACTGACGAGGACACGCGCCCTCTCGCTGGCGGCTTCGCTTGCAGCAGTGAGCACAACACAGTCATTGTTTGTAAGTAAGTAAGTAGGTGCATATTTAAATTGCACAATGTCAGCCAGTGGCCGAATCTGAGGCACTTGGCTTAGCCGCTAGGGAGAGCAGTAGGCCTGCTGGAAGCAGTGAGTTTTAAGCAGGCGACGATTTTATTTTGTCGCGCTAAACCGCTAAAGCCGCTAGCTTATTGGCGGCGGCGGCGAGGAACCTCAGCGGTCTAAGACTGCTAACTTAACAGCGGCGGTGGCGGCGAACGGCGCCGGCGGCAGTTCCAGGGACTAGTTCTAGGCCTAATAGTAGTAAAACGTTTTCTTTTGTTTCGACTACCACAGACACATACGAACGCATTCTTCCAGTCGGCAGTATTTCCAATAGTACATGTACTATATACTGGATAGTAGTGTTAGTAGGCCTAATAATGATAATAGAACATTAGAGCGGTGTGACTGAAACATGAGATATGGCGGCACATGACGGTCCATGACGGGACAGCAGCTAAGTCAATCGGGTGCGCGATTGCATAGTGGCCAGTGGCAGATAGTTTGGGGTGTTTACACGATCCAGCAAACGTCTAGCAAACACTGTAAACACCCTATTAATGATTAAAGATCTACGGCTGAGAAGTTAAGCACGAGCTGATTGTTTCCAGTGACACGTTGAAAAACAGCAAGCTCTCAATAAACACCAGGCGATCAGCAGCAACACACGACAGCCTCGACAGGTGTCAAACCGTTACACTCTCATAGCAACAGAATTTACCGGCAGGCTTAATCTGATCCCCTGTAGAGCGCCATACGGCCGTAGTACCGTAACTTAATTCAGAGGTGCTGGCAGAACAGGCAAGTTACCGGTAGTTACTGTACGTGTATACTTGTAGGCTTATTAGCAATATTAGAGCACCGGTGACTTTTTAGCCTAGATTTTAATAGAGAGAGCGTCATAGTTGTAGTAGTAATATTTCTGTAGTATAATAAAAGTAGTAGTAGTAGTAGTTGTTGTTGTTGTTGTTGTTGCACAGTCTACAGCCCAAACGATGCGCTGTTCACGCAAAGTTCGTACAAGTTCACAACGAACGACGTGCCGAAAAAAGGCTCCTGCAACATTTTGCCATTGCACGGCTACGCATACACGACTGCGTTCAACATCACGTGCGAAGGTTTCCAGGACCGTGACAGACCTCTGAGCTACCGTTTCTCTGCCGGAAGTTGTTCCGCCATCAGTACGTCATTGTAGTAATAGTAGTAATAGTAGTAGTTTAACATCACTTGTTTTATGGGAACGGAGCTGACGGTGTCCTGATTTTTCACTGCTAAATTTGGCGATGTTGCTGAAATATGTCGGACCGCGCTGATAAAGTGTAACTGAACTGAACTGAACAAACTCAGTTTGGTTTTTAACGAACTAACTAATGTGTGGGCAGAGCGAGCCCACTGGTCATTGGTTACGTCGTTAGACGGTGTTTACTGTAGGCCTAATGCGTTACTGCTTGTTTGTTGGTCAGTTCGTCAAAAACTAAACCGTGTCAGTTCAGTTCAGTTACGCGCCTTTAATTTTACTGCTCCAGCGTCACTGAACGCTTTTACCGGCGTCTACCTAGTTTATCGCCGTCGGTCATATCATGTGGTGTATACAGAAAATGAGGTGCGACCAGACGAGACAATTCTCTATCACGGCAGCAGTTCGTCCATCTACGACGTAATGCTACCGCCGGGCGACAAAGACGCCGGCTATAAGCTGTGCGTTACCATTGAATGCATTGACAAATACCTTGCCAAAGCTCCCGCCACCATCGTTATCAGAGTCAGTACTATTTGTACTCGTATTTTTTAATGTTTAGAGGGTATAGCTTTTTTACGGGAAACTTATCTCAAAGCCCCAGAGCATCACACATTGGTGAACGCGCTTCGCCTCAGGGCCCTCAACCCCAGTTAGATAGGGCGGCAGGCCTACTCAATTTACCTATCCCGAAGGGATGCAAGGCCAAGTTGACTTTGGTGTTGATTGGTTATCGCGATGGTCTACTTGTCCGTCCGTAGATAGTCATACCCCGTTTACACGATCGAGCAAACATCGAGCAAACGTCGAGCAAATGTATTCAAATACACGTGCTAATTGCTCGACGTCTGCTTGATGTTTGCTAGCATTCATTTAGCTAGCTCGACGACGAGCTATGGTAATTAGTATGCTAATTAAGAGGGCGGGCGAATAGTAATTGGAAGGCCTATATAACACGTGATCAGCTGTGGCCTAAGCCTAGGCTTACATTTGAGCCAGGGGGCGGGGTTCCATCAGGCCTGGTTGATGTTTGCTCGATGTTTGCTCGATCGTGTAAGCGGGGTGTCACTCATCAAGCTAGTCACCACTTGATAGCAACACGCTCGCGAGTTGCAAGTCCATCGTCCCACCGTTACACTACAAAGCCACCGAGTACCGGTACTATAGTTGCAGCAGCAGTAATCGTAGTGCTATGTTTCTCTGTACCGTACCGACTTTTAAGTTGGAAACAAGAAATTTGAGCTAATGCTGCTGACACGCGCGACAGCGACGAAAATTAGAGTTTATGCTAACTAATATTGTCCTAAGCTTTTGCGACAACACTGGCCAAATTTGTAAAGGCGCGGAAAAAAGGCAACTGATGGCATGAAAAATTAGTCGCTTTCAACGACTGTGCTATTAATTTTTTTCTATCCTTGCTCGAGAACCATAGCGAATATTTGCATAAATCATACTGCCGTAAACTATACGCTTTTTAGCGAACGTTTTTCATGCTGACAGCGTAGGAGTATTTTCATTCGTTTTTACACAGATATCTCCGAAAGCGAAGCCAAAAAAAATTAGTCCAACTGACGATAAAAATGAATTTTAACATTAAATTGCATTTGCAGGTCAGTGAAGGTCAAATGTTTTATGGTTGCTAAAAACCAATAAAAAACTATATTACGCGCCATTAGTCTTTCTGTTATTTGGACTTGATTTATAACACAATACCACTATTTTCTCTAAGCATTTTGTGAACTTAATAATGTTAATGACGACGACGTTTATTACACTAAGGGCTAAAAAACTGATTCGAAAAAACCTAGGTTTTTAAAAAACCCTTACAAATCTCAAAAGTCTTGTTTTAAGTTTTTTGGGTTTTTGTTTGTTGTGAAAATTATTTCATATCATATTTTACTTTGTATTTTAGTCGTTGGTATGACGTTAGTCAAAAAACAGTGTGATTATGTGACGGACAAGGTGTAGAAGATGTTTTTTGGTTGCAGTTTTGTGTAAGGTGTCCATTTGACATTAAACCAGAAAAAAAACTAGAAAAAAACCTGTTAAATTTTTTTAAACCTAAATTCTAAAAAAAGTTTTTTAACCTATGTTTTTTCTAGCCCTGATCACACTACTATTGCTACTAGGATGCTGTGTTGTTAGGTGGACGAGGCGATGTACACCAAGAAGGACATGAATCAGTTTATGGATAAGCTCGACGGATTAGTGCAGACGAATGACCCGGAACACATAGCACGCTATGTCAACCAAGTGGCCGCCGTCGCTAATACACCTTCCATTCAGCGGACACTCACAAGGAAACAGCGACAGGCCGTACGTATAGACGCTGTGTCGTAAGTATAGACATCTCTTTAATACAGCAACAAGCTGTACGTATAGACACTGCTTCAGGCCCGTCGAGAGGGTGGGGTAGGAGGGGGTATGTTACCCCAGGTCTCTTGACGTTTGGGGGCCCCGCCGTCACTCAAAAATAAATAGTACACCAGGATTCGCCATTTTAAAAAGAAAAGTTCAAAAATTTTCTCTCCAGAGAGGCCCCGCGAGAATGTTTCTTTGGGTCCCGCTGTGGCTGTCGACGCGGGCCCGCACTGCTTCCATTACAGCAGAGACTGACCAGGAAACATCGACAGGCCGTACGCATAAACACTTCTTTGATACAGCCGTTCGTATAGACACTCTTTCTATACAGCAAAGACTCAACAAAACGGGTTGTACAGTGACGTCGTGATCGGAAAGACGGAAGGGAATCGGGGCAATTTTGTTGCCCTTAAATTTTAGGCTGTCAGAAAATTGTTACAGATAATCTTTTTGTCCGACAATTTTTGTCTAAATGTGCAACATTAGTAGCTGAAACATTCTTCCCATTTTGGGAAAATTTAATTGACGTAGGCTTATATCATCTCCGATACGTCGCTTGCGGACCGCCGTTTAATATAGCCTAGCAACGGGTTGATATCGTATGACGACGGGCTGCCAAAAACCCTGCCTATCAGTAGGTGGAAAATACCGGGTGCGGGCGTATAGAATCGCGGGGCGGGGTTCCATCAGGCCTGCTTGATGTTTGCTCGATGTCCGCT
>Ga0209367_1004909_pt1 | contig 18534 bp, 7 predicted proteins | sample WorMetLIZISLAND2_FD_187412 | JGI IMG/M metagenome (GOLD analysis project Ga0209367, IMG submission 187412) | Marine gutless worms symbiont microbial communities from Max Planck institute for Marine Microbiology, Germany - Olavius geniculatus... ... | reverse complement strand
GAAGAGGACTCGGACTCGGACTTGGACTTGCCCGTTTAAGGTGGACTTGGACTTGGACTTGGACTTGAGGATAGGGGACTTGGACTTGGACTTGGCTGTTGCTGGACTTGTTACAAGTCTGGTATTTCCAGTGATTCACCAGATACTTTATATCACGTAGTTCTTGCTGAAGAAACTTACGTAGTACAGTTATATCAAAAGCACTTGCTGTGACGGCACGTACAAAAAGTAGTTCACATGGACATACTCACCTAACCAGCAAGCCCCTGATCCAGTGCATGGAATGTAGATATTATACGCGGGGTGTTTACTAATTACTTAAAATCAATGTATTAAACTATTTTTTACAATCTATATTTCAGTAAAGTGTAAATCTTTCTACGAACACATATAAGTTTTTTTGGCAGATATGACATTGTAATTTATGACGTCATACGTAGACTGTCAAATAGAAACGATTCGCATACACCCGTATAGACTAATAGGCTTATACACACCCGAGCCGCTTGTTTATGTCATCGGATAAAACATTAAAAAAATTAATTTTTGCTGGTGTGTGAGCTAATAGGATAGACAACCATTACGACAGAAAGAGTTAATTAACTTTCTTTTGAAGTTGTATCAATCTACCTCCGAAGTCAGTGCTGTCCAGTACTAATAAGTAATATTAGTTTCTTTGTAAACATATCTAAATTCAAACGATAAAAATTTAATATTTCAAAAAAACGCAAAGTGATATCAAAATTTGCCATCTTCAACATTGCAGACAATGAAAAACATGCTTACAATGTACACCGTGGTCCATAAAAACGTGCCACATTTATTTTTTGAATAGCTTCGTGAAACAATGGCCTATTTTAATAATTTTTGGCATGCGACATCAGGAAAAAACTTGTCGCAAATTACTGCAATTTTGGTTACCTAATTTTAATACTGTCGCTACATCACCTTGTGAAATGCAAAAGTCGTAGTTTGGTTATTTACAACAATAAATTCATACTGGATAGCGCACGCGTCGGCTCAGAAATGATTAACTGAAAAGCGACAAACACGATTCGCAACTACATGTATTGTATCTCAAAAAGTCACATGTGTCACAACACAATCCTCTTTATTACAGCATGTTCTCGAAATGTCCTTCTCCAGCGCGAATGCAACGGCAAACGTTGACACCGCTTGCAAACAACAGACTCAACAACCTGCATTTCGCAAAGTAGCGTAGCGACAGTATTAAAGTGAGGTGGCCAAAAGTCATTTGCGTCGAGTTTCTTTCTGATTTTGCATTCCAAAAATTATTAAAATCGGCCATTGCTGCAAGGAGCTATTCAAAAAATAGAAGTGACACGTTTTTATGGACCAAGATGTAGAGATAAGTTATGAATTAACGAAAAAGAATAATGATACAATGTACAGCAAATAGCCTACAATAGAAACTGTCTGAAGAAAAGTTAAAATTGCAAATCTCAAAAATGGCACATGCGGGGTGAAAACTAGACAGCAAATGTTAAAAAGGTACATCGTTGACTGCATTGTTATTAGTGAACGACTGAAGACCGTTGAGCGACCTTATCTAATTTTACTGGCTGTCTATAACGAGTGGAGACGCCACTCCTCTGCGTTATCTGCTGTTAGACTACAACACAACCTGTCCATGACTCAACGCTAAGTTCGTCGACAAAAACAGCCATCGGCACCAGGTGAGGTAAGCGACCACCGCATCATAACATGCTTTGTAGTGCGTGTTGGCACCATGTCAAGTTAACTACTGATCAAGTCAAGTAATCCTTCAACACATCCGCGTTGATCGCGAAGATTTTTACGCGCGACAGCTATGACACGTGCGGGTCTTACCTATCATAGTGTCTTCCGTCTGTCCGTGTATCTGTCCGTCACAACCTGCTGCCCTATCAAACCGGCGCAAGCTGGGCTAGGCGTACAAAGTCTAGTGTTTTGCGACAAAATTTCGTGCAGCTAGGTGACCGAATTCATCTACAGTGAGGGCGTCAAAAAGGTGCCGCTTTTCGAAATTGTTATTTTACCGCCATCGACTCATCTAGCATGAAAACGGTTGCAGATAAACACAAATTTCTTGCTTATCATAACAAGCACTGCTGACGAGCTTTCCAGGTATACACACATCGATGATCGTAAACGACCGAAAACCCCCAAAATACGTTTTTGGTGATTTTTTAGCGATTTTAGGCTGTGGCGCATATTTCAAAGGTGAATTGTGCCGAAATGGTTGGAACTAGGCCGGCAATTTGCACATGAAAGTTTCAGCATTAAACGTAGATATTAATTTAGCAGTTTAAGTTTCGAGTGCGACTTCTTAGGTTTCTGATCACGGAACCAAACTGCAAGGACGTCGCGATAGTAAACAGCAAACTAGGCCTATATTTTATATCTATTGTTAGTAGCATCTTGGAATGACAGAAGCAAAATAATTATATAGACTCGTAATCTTTCCAATATAGCCAATTGCGACGAGTGGTGGAAATAAAAATGGAATTTAGTGGCAATCTACGCTAAAACACTGTTAGAAGAACACGCCTTCGGAGACGAGTCAGAAAATACTGGAAACAACAAAATGCTGATTTTCGTAATCATTTGGGTATGTATCAGAAGACAGGCAGTTACGATATGTGATTACAGTACACGAAATACAAAACAAAATTTTTCAAAAGACAGAACAGCAATAACGCTGACAAATATCCATGGACTGAAATACAAACACGGAAACAATTAATTGAATAACACTTTTGTAACTAATTTGTTGACAAAATGAGAATTAATACACGCATACATAAGAAAACAAAAAAAAGCCTAGCTGTCGCTAGGATAGCCGACCGTACTGGTTGTCAGTAACCTTGAAGATCATCCAAGGGCGATGATTTTTATCTCATCCGAAAAAGAGTATGAGGCAGAAAGCATAGATTAGGATGGAGAACAATTAATTATACGGTCTGTGATGCGCTGCAGCAGGCGTACAATTGACCTGCCACAGTAATAGTAAACTCTGCCGGGCGGGCGGCATTGCAGTCAGTCACGCGCTCATGGCCAGGAAACGCGCTGCATGGAATGTTTACAGCTGATAGATACGCGGTCAGCGAAGAGCTGGTTACTGCGAGCACTACGTTATGAATACCGACAGCGGGTCGTGATGGGAACATTACGGGGAATTATCGATCTTATCTCTTCCACTGGTCGCCATTTTACACCGATGACATTACCGCACCCGTGCTTAACCAAACAAAAGAACATTACACACGAAAAACTACATTAGATGCAATCGAGTGAAAAGCTACGTAGTGAATTAAATGAATTAAAGTGAATTAAAAAATACTAAAATTTAAAAAAACTAAGAGCACTACGGAAGGACGGACGGGCAACACTCGCAATGCGGCCTAATAAGACGTCTGCATAATAATTAACTTGCTTGCTTACTTACTTATTTACTTACTCAAAACTATAATGTTAAAACCATACATTTTTCACGGCGTTGAAGCTACATATGGAACCGGATCTCTGGGTCACAGAGTCAGCGATTTTGGCTGAGTTGGGTCTGGTAATGTGTCAGACCCGGCATTTTATCCGGCTTCGAGTTTTGACATGCCTGTTTTTCGCGGCGTTGTTTCTACGGAGTGACACTGGCAAACTGATAAATTTACGTTTCACAACCATCTTGCAACTGTGTCTAACGGCCATGATTCCAGTTAATGATTTAGGTTGGTTTCTACCTATGCTGAGAACCACTGCATCTCACACTGACCAGTGTTGGCCGGTGCACCTGGCTGGTGGCTGGGGCTGAGGCCATGCAAAGGTGTCGGAGTGACGGATGATTGGCGCGTGTTGCGTCGGCGCCAGGTATACTATACTAACTTTCCAGGTAAATCGGCCAGAGAGAAGAGAGATGAATGGCGGCGTAGACCAGACAGACACAAACCTGTCCACACGACCAGCACGGAAGCACGATACTCACCATGGCAGTCTCACCTGCGCGGTGCCATTTCAAGCAGACTTAACACACACTCAAACATATCAGTCGACCTGACGATAAATCGGTAACGTTCGTTCGCGTTCCTAAGCTTTTAGCCAACACAGTCATAGCTCTCGCTAAAGATAAACGAAGCTATTTATTTTACAACAGTAATGATGTTAAATACACTTCGGTCATTAGCTGGCATTTCCTTCTGCCGTACTTCAGCACATTTTTTGAACACGAAGTGCTGACTTACGCATTATGTCTGTATATCATTTTCCAGTAAAAAAAACTATCCGAAAAAACAGTCTGAAAGCATGCTATTCTGCTAGGGTGCATCAGAAAATATTATTATCATTATCATCAATTATTGTTGTTTTTAACTCAATACTTCTGCGTTACGCCATCTTTACGATAAACGCGCGTGTGACGAAACGAAGGTTTAGCCTCGACTAGGAAAGTTACAAAAAGTAAATAATGATTAACCACAGTACTCAATAGCCGAGAAATAATATGACCTTTATGAAAACGAGTGCGTCCAGCGACTGGTGGCTGTGGTAAACTCCAAACTGATCCGACTGGACAAATCGCGGACGTGCATATCTTAAAGAGAAAGAGAGAGAGAGAATCGTGCAGGCAACTCAAGTTTCGATTTATTTACACTGTTTACACAGCGCGCGTGCTGGAGGTTGCTTACGCATCACTAGTACACGACGTCAACAACCAACCAGATCGAGAATAGGCTATCGTGTCTTGACAGGAAACCATCCTGTCTAAACCCTGCACCGAGTGTTTATAGTTCTCGATGCAGCTCGAACACTAGATTGGAAAAATCCGTTAGATGCCAAAGTCGAGGTTTAGAATAGAAGTACTAGATAATTCAAGTCCCATGCATCAACTTGGACATCGAAAATTCGCAAGTAATTTTTCAATAACTGACGAGCCATTAGCATTCATACACACAGCAGGCACGACTCAGTGGACTCACGGAACAAGCGAGAAGTACACTCAGTACACAACATCACATCGCCTTAGTGCAAAATCTTCCAACACGTTTGTCGCAATCGTGACAATAAAATTCGCAAATAAACGTAGAATACGGTTCACGATTATGTATATGTTTTGCTCATATAAAGTGCAGGTTACAAAAAGTGGACGACGAAATTGTAAAATAATGAAATAAAAAATATATCGAAGTTAAACGTATTTACAAAAAACCATAATCCAGACCCACACACATACTTTGAGGGTTTACACTGCATTGCTATTTATTTGAAAATATCCCCTAAATTTTAAGAAAACCGCAACATCCGTTTGCAAGTTAAAGCAACGATTAGACATCAGATAATAAAATAGCTGATAAGAGCGATTAAGAGTTTTTAGAAGAAGACGTACGTTTTCTATGTAAACTGTCGCATTTGTATAGATTATGTACTTTATTAGACGACATTTATTATGGCGGCATCCAAACATGCTGACTCTGTGGCTGTCAGTTTCCCTGAAGATTTCGCCGCAATAACATTTACTTTAGCGGCAGCATCTCTGTCGCCATTCGGACGATTTTTTTGCTGCTGCAGCTGCTGCTGTTAGCTACAAAACGCCTTTACTGGCTTAATAGCTGGCGAGACGCTACAAGAGCTAATGTGTTTGAATAAGAAACTATAGGGCCCATTGTTTAGTGCATTTTATATTATATTCATTATTATATTTAGTGCATTATATTATATTCATTATTGCCATTTCATTTCCCGATTTATACGGTACCGATAGTTGATATTTATTTTACGAATCATAGATTGCTTTCTTGGATGAGTCACGTGAAGCATAGGTTACTGCATGTTGACTCGTGACATACCATTATTCCGTCAGCTTCAGTAAGTTACAGTAAAGTACACTAAAAAGTTAAGTAAACGCGGACTCGAAGGCTGGTTACATCCGAGCTGGTTTACCTGCCCACGGGCGGTCACTTGTCTTAATATTAACGGGGTCTAGTGTAAAACAACTTCATTACCAGATTACATCTTCACGTTGGAATAAATTTTTCCTCATAAAACTGTTTTTAAACTAACGACATTAAAATAATCAAATTGCGTATGCAGCAGCAGACCAATAAAACATTTTGTTAGGCCTATGTAATCAGCCACCCAAGTCAACTCAGCTTGGCCATCCCTCCGTGGGTAGGCGTAATGAGTAAACCGGCACACTGTGCGATACACTATTTTACACTGCAAGATCCGTGATCTCGCAGTGTAAAATAAAGTCTGAATAAGAGCTAAAAAACGGAAATCAGCGCTAAACTAAAAAGCAGTCAAAGCCCGCACACCACCGCCAAGGCAATGTTGTTCGCTAGATGGCAGCACCATCTTCGGTTTTGCAGCGGTTTCCCTTATGCCCGATTGAAAGCATGATGGTAACAAAAATTTCAAAGTAATCCAAAATCCAGGATTCTTTCCGGATCACCCCCAAAATTGAATCACTGGTAGTTTATGCCATTTTCGACATACCCTCAAAATTTTAGAAAGATCCGTCCTCAAGCTTTTGAGTTATCTTGCTAACACACAGACAAACAGACAAACAAAGTCTGGCAAAAACATTACCTCCTTGGCGGAGGTAACTATGGGCCTTATGGCTTGAAAAAACTTTACGTTTTTACAGTCCACAGGATAAGTTAACTATTGTGCATCACTTTCGATGGGTGTCGATGCGGGCGTTCCATAACAAGAAGGGCAGCAAACTGGCGGAGCGGAGCGCCCGATATGCGCGTGACCAGACGGAGTGTTAGGCCTATGCAAACACTGCCGCACTACTGCCTAGCACGCTCGTAATTAGTAGATCTATAACACCGTTGTATCTGTCATCGCTACCTGCGTAGTAAAGGTAAGGCACACTAGCTAATAATTGGCGTCAAAAGAACGAACTCGTTATTAGCTCACAACAGGCTTACACCTGAGAAAGAAACTTTTGTAAATAATAATAAATGTTTGTGTTTGCCTCCGCTACACTTAAAAATTTTACACGAATGTTTTACGGCAAAGGTTTGCACAAATAATATTAATTTTACTAGTTTATTATTTCAAACATGCTATCGAACTAATGGAAAAACTATAATTAAATCGACATGTTTGAATGAATTCTTCGGGAGACCAAAAAAAATCTGCGACGACGGTTATGACGGCAGCTGATGGGTCTAACTGTATTTGGTATTATAAAGAATATATTTTAAAATTTTATTGCTGATAGCAGGCTGAGATTGCGATGCGGCCACTGTAAGAAGTGCACATGTCGGCTTAATATGGTATTGGGAGGTCCGTCTAACAATACACTGCACTGCGCAACTCTGTTTCTAACCATAACTCTGACCTTTTAAGCTAAAAATTGGCACACTAGATACTCCTGCTATGGGGAATCTTTAAACCAATTTTCTTTGTTTTGTGCTTTTATTTTTTCGATTTTGGACGAGGAGCGTGTCAGACAGACGAACGAACGGCTGCACTGTGCATGCCATCTGATAAATGATTATGCATAGTCGGGTCAAGCTGGCCGCCGGCTTGACCGTTGTTTAGGCATCAGACTGACACAGGCAAACAGATGGTGAATAACTTGCTCAGTACGTCGATCTGTAATAAATTTAATTACTGCATCAGTTGAATGTATGATACAATATTATACCTATATGACCACACACGTAGTAGTTCTATGTGTACACGCCAGAAATCGATGTCGTAAACCGTCGTCATACGACTCGTATTTACGTGATTGTCGTCCGTCTGTCCGTTACGGATGTACTGTGGCTAAACGGTGCAAGATAAGGCCAAGGTTACTAATAATTATTAATAGGAAGTGGCATATGCCCTGTCAGATTGAATGAAAATCATCGACCTTGGATGACCTTAAAGGTCACTGACAACCAGTACGGTCGGCTATCTTAGGGATAGCTGGGCTTCTTGTTTGTCCTTGATGCACCTCGAGACCAAGACTGTGGTTTCGATGAGTACATTTGTGCCTTCGGGTCGCTGCCATCATTTTCCGCCGCAAGGATATACTCACTGAGCATAACCTGAAGACTGTAGATTAATGAGAACGCACCTCCGAGAACGCCCATGCAATTCTTCTTGTCTGATCTTATCTGTCTGTCCGTCAGTCTGTCTGTCGTCTCTACTGTTGCTGCTGCACCTTCGGCGCAGCTGACGTCGCGACGCTATAAGCGCAAACACCACTTGCTTCGGTCTGTCGTGTGTTTCTTGGACAACAAGTCACACAAAAAGCTATACGACGACATCGTAACATGTCAGGATGCTGTAGTTTCGTTGCATGCCGTCGATTTGATATGGATTTTTGCCGAATCTGCAGCTCCTCCTGTGGATTAACTGTATAAACCTTCGGTTTGTTGTCAATTTGTTGTACAACATGTTGCACAACGAATTTTAAACACAATTCAAAGCAAGTGGAGTCGGAGCCTATAGACAAACTGGCTCCACGAAGCAACGCGATACTTTGTTTTTTTTTCACTTTTCGTAATCACTGAAGCGAAGTCTGAAACGAGACGTTGATAATTTTATAACCTTGTGAGTTGTGACGATATTCTCCGCAATCTCAACCAATGCGCGACAAATTGTTTCTAAAACTAATAATATAAAAAAATGTCATAGAACGTCAGCAGTTCTTCATTTTTAAGCTGCCAATGTACTTAAAGCTACTAAACAACCCGTTGTCAGAAGTTTTTCAGGAAGTTTAATAAAACTCGTATCATGCAGCATTCCGTGCAACCTTTTTTGCAGTGAAATAATCGTCAGCTATTTTGTGTACGCATAAACAAGTAGCAATCGCATTTGCTCGTTGTTTGCTTTTTTTACACTGTATTTTTATATTAATTATTTTGTTTAAATTGTCTCGTTTTTATTTAGGGCATTATGATGAAGAAAAATCAATTCATCATCATCATCTTTATTTGAAATCAGACCACAAGGGTCCATTAAACAATACACAGTAAACATAAAAACAGACACAGAAAGAAAAAAACACAGTACAATAAAACTAGAAGCTACAGGTAAACACACAAACACACGTAAACACACAAAGAAGGTCAAACTACACCAGAATCTCATTCAAATATTGTATAATACTATTTTGAACCCTTAAACGCTGCGCATGAGCTAATACAGAAGCATTATGCATAACAGTTCCAAAGCTAGACAACTTCAACAAAAGTAAAATATTTGTCATACTGTCCATTCGTGAGAAGCCAAAGAATTTTTTAATACTCTTGTGATAAGCCGATCTAAATTTGTTTATAACTGTCGTATTGTAATATTTCCATAGCCCAATATTATACACACAGAGACAATACGTCCTAAATAAAACACATTTTACTTCAGTAGAACATTTTTTAAAACGAGTAATCAGTTTGCAGAAAGAGAGCCAAAGTTGTTGTTGTGTAGGTTGATGAAAAGTAAATATTCAAATTAGTATGACCTGAATCACTTTCGATTTATTAATAGTTAGTTTTTAGAGTGCAGGACTGAGTAGTAAATTGTATTGTAAACTTCATATCCATATCGCTTTTCAGTTGGCAAAACGATTCAGAGATTCTGTTCATACAATGCGTTTCCAACTAGTTGTGAATAAATAATTCTTGGGTTTGTGTTTTCTTATAAGGGTGTGACTTACGATATGGCATTGTATCATTTCAGTTGTCGAATATATGCTATATGTCGATATTTATGCCTGACTATAGCGTCTTGATCAGATAGGCCTATACAGGCCGTCTTTATACACGTTATTGATAATATTGTCCCAGCAAGCGTAAGCCTGCGTTACATGTGACCAAGTGCTTTGTATTGTATAGAAAAAGCATAGCGTAACAGACTAACAGTGCTTCGATCACTCAAAGATGCCATTCAGGGCACTGGTACATGTATACGTTTCCGATGAAATGAAATAACATCTAGGCCTTATAATGCAACTGAAAAAAACGGTCTCCGTCGACTCTGTTTACTATCGCAGAGGGAAACGTGGCACTACAAACTTGCTAGAGAAGTTGTATTATATCGCAGGTGTTCGCACTCTCTGCCACAAAACAAAATACAATGTCTTACAGTTTTAGTTTGTTTTATTTTATCGCACAGATGCAAGCGTATTAAAACAACCATACCAGTACTTGTCGCTGGGTATTCGATATTCAATTTAGTTCAAAAGAGTATTTTAACTTTAGCTTTTGCTTTAGTTTCGGCTGTCACAAACTTGCTATATTGCTAACACACCGTGTCTAAAAACAGTCAAAATTGTTTTTGGCATAATTTTGTCAAATTTCTACCAACTTTGATAATTTTTGGCACAAAGATGGCCAAGACAATGTATGTATGATGCACTTATTTATTACCTCAGCTAATTTATGTCAGCGCACTACCATGTGAAACACAGATGCTCCAAATTGTTACATTACGCGGCGATTATTTGTATCAGGTGGCTGTCCTTTGCATCATCTATTCGACACAGGGTGCAGGATGGTTTAATAATTTTGAGGTATTAAATATTTTATGCTGAAAACAGCAGACAACAAAATAATTGGCTGATGAGCTTAAAACACGTCTAATCGATGAGTGAATGCATTTGATTAGTCGATCATTGATTCTGCTATCTGCCATTGGCGTTGCATTTAAGCCATTGCGTTTTTGTATGCGGAGCACACTTTGGTGTAAATTCTAATTTGCAATCGAGTATTTTGTTAAATAATTCACATTTAAGTGTATTTTGTGCGTAATTAATTCGTTACAGCGTTTACTTGAGACAACAACTCAGCATTATGCAACAATTTGGAGCATCTATGTTTCACACGGTAGTGCATTAACAGTAATTAGATAAGGTGGAAAATGAATACACTTTACATAATTTCGTCATCTTAGCCATCAACCTGCCAAAAATTATTAAAGCAAGTAAAAATTTGACAAAGTTATGACAAAAACAATTTTGACTGTTTTTTTGAGACATGATGTATGTACGACAGAGCAATGCCGTCTTGGGTCCATTTTTGAAATGTTCTGTGGCTAGCAAATGGTCTTGAACGTTCAATGGCAAAAAAATAGTACAGCTTGCTAGTCCAACTGTTTAAAAACATTAAGAGGATTTAAGGAAAAAATACGCTGGTATTCAAAATTGAATGTCAGAAGAAAATACGCTAATAAAATGGTCTTAGAAAAAAGCAAAAACTAATAGAAAACTAAACTTAATTCTCAAAAAATTATCTCAACAAACAATAAAAATTATGAAAAATGTATGATAATTAAAAGAGCATTTTATTTCATTCGACGGCTTTTGCAGGGTGCACCGATGGGACAGCCGAACGCAGAGACATACAGACCACGCTACAGTGACATATCCAGCAAGTGGAAAAAAGTGTAAAGTCGGCTATAATTTAAACCGAGAACGTCTGCGTAAAAGCGCCGACGAGTTACGTTGGAGTGGCTGTTAATGAGTAGCAGTAGCTGAGCTATGACAAACGGCTAGAGCTGAAGACGCGCGGCAGCCAATTTACCTGTTTTCAGACGGAGAAAAACTTTACTCGACAAGCGAACGTCCTTGCGTCTGTCGTCACCGGCATAGCGACCGCGTCGACAAGCACCCCGCCCTGGACTCCGCCTTCAACCATGGCGTCCACTCTTCGTCAATACTAGGGGGCTCGGACATTTCTCCTTCCGCCAGCAGAAAATTTTCAAATAAGTTGAGGTGCTGCATTCGCCAAGAAAGAGACGCCGCAGGTGTCGAGTGGTGTGGTAAACAGAGAGAGTGTCTCCCCCTCCAACCGCTCTGGTTAGGATGTTTGGAGCGCTTTGTGAGCTTCCAACTGGGTGGGAAAGAGCTTCGGCCGAAAAAGAATTTAGCGCACTTCTGGTGGTGGAACGACAGCGCAGCGAACAAGTAAGAAATAGTGCGCCTTTTTCTGCCATTTTGCCATAGGCCGCCTATAGGTACATTGCATAATATACCTAAAGTGTTAGTTGTTAACTCCAAATATTGGGAGCGTCCTCTGTCCTCCCATGCAGGGTTGACGCCCTTGGCAGTAGTATTCAGGAGTTCATAACTCACGGTTAAACTTGGTTTTCGTTACGCGGCAACAGGAGACCATCTGACCGTCCGACCGACCGTCTTCTGTCAGCAAGTATCGCTCATTTCAGCTCACCTGCCGTTTATTTTCCGCTACCTGCTCTAGAAACGCCGCTGCCGAACCCACGTTTTTTTGCATTCGGCCGCGGAAAGAGTTGCAGCAAGCAGAAGAATACTTTCCTGAACCGCCATTCAGTAAAACGAACTTTTACCGCAACTAAAAGTGACCAGAGATTTTAAACCTCTGTTGAGAACAGTGCTGCCACCTGGCAAATACAACGGACATAATTATTGTCACTTAGGTCTCGTCCCACCCGTCCAGAAATGTATCCAACATTAATTTTGTGGAAAAATTGCTGGATATACGAGTATATTCAAAACATCCGGAATCATATCGTCAGCCGGATGAATCCCCGCCAAAATCTGAATACACTTTTGCAAGTTATCATATACCATTCAGCAGTACGACGCCATATGACTCTGCAGATGTTTTGGTCTTAGTCTTGAGAAAAAAGGTTTTCATCTCGTTCTTAGTCATAAAAAAAGTCTTGTTTACATCAGTGCTGCTGGAGAGACTTAACGTTAATTAGCGAAGAAGCGGAAGCAACAACCGCATCATGTGCGTTAACTGACCGACGTGGCACATGCTGCTAAACACGTGACGGACAAGTACATGTAGGTTTAACGCACGTCTTTGTGTAAATGATCGACTAAGCCATTATTATTATTATTATTAAGCAGTCACGTTTTGTTTACAGAAACCACTTATTACGTTTAAAATTTGACGCAATCATTGTCTATCCCTGACTGACATTTGGTTTCGAAAAACGATGACTGAGCCCTTCACGAATATGCACTGCGGTACATAATAATCCTTGGTTTCTATTTAATGCAAAGCATGCAACGTTCGCCTATGCAACGAACGCAACTAACGCAACGCAAAAATCGTAGACACCGCTTCTATCCTTTCGTAACTTGCGTCAGTTGAGTCCGTTGCGTTTCTCGCGTACATTTTTCGTTCGTTACGTGCGTTGCGTTAGATGGAAGTCAGCCTTTAGACGTTCTGCGACTTCAACGGACTGCGTGATGTCCAGAAATCCATAAAACGTCAGGTGAATCGTCTAACGCAGCTTGAATTGTTACACAGACGTACGACATAATAATGCTGATGTGCAGTATAAAGGATTTTCATAAAATTTTACGTTAGATGAAAACTGGCCCAAAAACGAGTCAGTCAAAATTTGATAGCGATACAAAAAATGTTTCGTTAACGTTATGCGCCATAGGCTACATATTTATTTTTACTTACCTACTTAGCCTACTTCAGAATTTGGATTTAGAATTTTTGAATCCCTATTTGACTATTCGACTATTCGGTCACGTGGCAAGGATGGATGCGTCACTTGACATCTCCAGAGCACTCAAAACGTCAATCCGAGGCCTGCCCACAGATTGGAAGCGCCCTCCCGGACGCCCTCGCCACACATGGCTACGTACCTTGGGAGCAGATTTCCAGCCTTATAATCTTGGTCTCAACTCGGCTTGGAAATACGCCCAGAATCGAGAACACTGGAAACACCTCGTGGAAACCGCTACGTTCCAGCTCGGGGCACGCGCTTGATGATGATGATGATTTGGATGCAGAAATTTGATGACGAATTTTCGGACACCGGGTAGACGAAAAAAACATTTTTTATGAGATTCGTTGTGTTAGCCTTTTGGCAACGGAGGTTTTTGGGGATCTTTGATTTGAGATCTCTTTTCCTGACTAAGCCTACGTCCTGGACTAACTCTCTTTCTCTAGTAAACCTAGCAGTAGTTTTCATTATTACGCCACTTTAGAAACTCCTCGTTGATTGCTTGATTGATTGCTTCAAGTTCTTACGTCAATCATTGGCTTTGTTGAAAATGCCACGCCTGTCGTCAGTATCAAAGCTAGACACCATAATGTTAGCCCCAAGTGAAATGCTGATTCCACTCGTCACGCAAGCACCGCTCATAATCGTTCAACGTCAGACACTGCACGTGCCGGTAAATCAGCGTAACCCAAGCCGCGCCGGAAGCAGTTAAACAATACCTCACTGCGCATGCTCATCTCATTCCTGCGCGTCTCCTGCAGGTGCTCGCGTGCAGGCGAAATAATTTCTACATCTTACAATGAACTACAAACAATTTCATTGTTTCAGAAAAGTTATGGGAACCACAGATAGATGCGGGTCACGGGTCACGGGTCACCGGATCAAAATAATGGTCTGGTCGTTCACGGATGAATTTGTTTGATCCGGTTCTATCTCTGACGGGAACCAATCGATCTCAGAGTACAAAACGTTGAAGCCTAATTTGTCAGTTGATCTGAAGCTACTTAATATGGCTTTCTAGATTAGCTAATTTAAGTCGTTTTTACCGTGCAATGCATGCAGCATGTAGGCCTAAGTATAAGTTGAGCATTAGTGATGAGCGATTACTACTAAGAATGCGGTCATCAAGCGGATGTGGAAGTCCTGTCAGCTGCTGCACGTGATAACGGCCGATTAGAGAATACGTTCTGGCGTCAAACGGAAGTTAAAGATGTAATCTTTTCGCACAATATCCACCTGTCCGTGACAAGCATCATCCGGCATCAGTGGCGGTTTTAGGTCTGGCCCGGGAGGGCACAGCCCCCTAGTTTTACTCCAGGCTTCCAGTTTTGTGGCCACCCATGATTTTTTTGCAAACATAGCACAAATATCTGATTTTTTGCGTTTCCAAACTGTAGAAAAATGGGCAAATTTGCGGCTCCCGTGACCAGGGGCTCTGCCCCTGAACCCTGCTGGGGGCACTGACCCCAGACCCCCGTTATAGGCTCGCGCTACCGTGCTCGCTATGGGGCCGTGCCCTCCCCCGGATGTTGCAGGCTAGAACCGCCACTGTCCGGCATCGCTGTGCGATTTTGTGCGATGATCATTTTGGCGCCATGAACAACTGTTAGAAGTCTTATTGTTGGTTCTGGACTCAGGCTATAACAGACTAAGTGCTGTACGGTCAGTGTTGATGATTTATGAAATTGTTTGTCATTGTTTTTACGAATAATTATGTACACGCTGTAGCCTACTGTGAGTTAATGCTGGCAGAAGCCTGGTGGCCTACCAGTGTCCGCAGCTCAACTCTTGTTTCTTAACACAGAATTGCAACACGACCGAGTGCAAAGTAGAGCGACAGCTAAATGTTTGACAGGACTAAATTGCGAAAGTTGCGAGATTCCAAACTAATATACCATTGGTAAAATACGTGTGCGCAGTAGCACACATTCATTATTGCAGGTAGCTTACAAAGCCCACAAATACACTGGCAAACGCACAGTTTAGTTATGTTTTCCACACTGGCATTTTCTGGCGAAATAGACATATATTATCATCTGAAGACAAAAAAAAATTCGCAGTTGCCTGTGTCATCGACACGCTAGTTTTTACGCGCGGAAGCAGCTGCTACTTTCAGCGCGTCTTGGTCATCGCAATTCTGTCTGTCCGTCTGTCTGTCTGTCTGTCACACGGGTGGATTAGTCTAAAACGGTGCAAGTTAGGATTACCAAATCTTCACCTTTATCTGCCTGGAAGACTCTAGTTTCAGGAACCGTAAAGCTTTTTCATAAGTTCGAAGGGAGTTACCCCCAAACGAGGGCGCTAAATGAAAGGGGGTGGGCAAAATTTGCGATTTTTGGCCAATAAGTCGCTCTGTCACAGGCTGCGCGGTAGTGCAGCACTGTTCTAAGGCTGACCAGCCATTTCAATGGGAAACTCCAAAATTTGACCCCCCTGTATATCCTAAACTCCTTAATTTTTCCACATCAAAATTTGCACAGATGATAATGTCTGGCATATCTCATGATGTGCAAAATTTGGTGAAAATCCAGGGGGCTTCCCCACAAATAGGTGAAATATAGCGCTTGCGTGACTTTTTGTGCCTTTCCTTCCCTTCCCTTTCCTTCCCTTCTCTTTCCTTTTTTGGTTGCCGTCCTCTACAGAAAAAAAACGACCGAGCCGATTTTAACGCACGATAACTCATATGACACGGTTTCACGCAAGGAAGTGCCTTTTGGGGGTTACAAAATTTAAATTTAGGATTTTAACTCATTTTTCACAAAAATATGAAAAATTACAATGGCGCCTATAGAGAAAATTAAACACTGCTTTAAACCATCATAATTCCGGCTAAGTATAAGATCAGAGCAAAAAACTTCAACAGTTTACAAAGCTATGTAAGGGCGATATGAGTCAAAACTCGAAAACAGCAAAATTATTTTGGGGCGATATTATCGCTTGTTGAATTCCAGACTGGCTCTTACAAGCCATTCAAAATACTTGAAATAAAAATACAAAAACAGAAGTCGCAAGCCGAAACAATGTAGTATACCAGTCCGTGCTGACACTACGTATATTGCAGTGAATGCTAACGCCCATTCAAACATCACCATTACACAATGTCAGAAGAACTTTGCTGATTGTGTAATGGTAAAGTTTGAATTATTAAATTGTGATTTGTGCTGTTTTATATCTTCAACCACGATGTCACTCTTACACTGTATATAAACTAAACAGTTTTTTTACATAAATCTCAGTAACGGTGCGAGAAAGGCCCTGTTTACTATTAATCACTAATAGGAAGTCGTACACTGGCTGTCGATTAGCGCCGAATTCAATGACCTTGAATGACTTTGAACGCCAAAATAGGGTGTTTTATGGATTTTATTGGCAATTTTGGGCTGCGACACAAGTCTATATCATTCACAAGGTGGCGCCACTGAACTATCGTTATGCGATCCATCTCGAGAATATGGTATTTGTATATTAACGTGAACACCTCAATTTTCAGCTAAACTACTGAACCGGAACTGCTATAGGCTTTCGCGCGTCTCGTGAGCATTAGCTCAAATTTCTTGTACAGAATGTTGTCAACGCGTGTAACATAATGCCAGACTGTGGCGCCGTGTTTGCCAGATCTCTCGTAATGATAAGAGAAAAACGTCGATTCAAGCGCAAAATAATAGGTCCCCTAGTGATTGTATCTTAACTAAAAAAATACTTTGCGTGCGGCACATTGCGTGCGGTACCTGCGGTTGCTAGACCGAAATAAAAACTTATATACCACAGAGTCGACTACAGAAGAATAGTCTGTTGTTTTTTATTTGTTTATTAATTTTTTATCTTCCTGTTTAATGAGCTGCATACAGTGAATGCAATGGCGCATACCATGCACTTTTTACGGTGCTAACTGCATAAATAACTTAAAATATTAGGCTACTAATTGAAAAGTATTTTGACGCATTAATGTGTATGTTGAGCAAAGTTGCACACCCAGACAGTGACGCGCTTATTCCACGGTTGCTGACGGTTGGTAGAGTAAACCTACACTGTCGTACAACAGCTGATCAGGCACGAAGTTATCGAGGGGTCATATCACTTCAGACTTCATGGTAGAATGACCGGAAAGTCAATATAGCATAAAACCTGATATAGCAAAAACTTTGGTCTACCTGAACACTGCAGATCAACCACAGATCAGCTCAGGTTACAGAAATAACCACATGCTGTGATCGGCGGTGCCAGACTGACCTGCGCTTATTAAAGTAAGCTTAAGCAATTTCTGAGATCTGAGCTGACCTGCGATTGATCGGTTATGATGACCTGCTGTAATCTGCGGTGTTTAAGCAGACTGCAGACCCCAAAATTGCAAATATGACTATAATTAGTACAAATATGTGTGGTTTTGTTTGTGTTCGTTTTAGGTTACGCCTGAGCACATTTCTGGGTGGATTTGAAAAAGTTATACTCGTCTTATTTGGACTTGACCCGAGAAAGCCGCTGATGACTTAGTGCAGCTTCGATCAGCACGCACTGATATCAAGTGACAGCGGTTGGTAAAGCCCAAATTTATTACGCCGATTTTCACTTCCCCGCGGGGAAAATCGTGGACACAAATCACGAGAGTCGGCGATACAAACGATGAAAGTCGGCGACATGATTTGTATCTCGGACTTTGTCGCAAAGTCGGCGTAATAGAATTTGGGCTTAGTAAGTTTTTGATTCAGTTGTCACCGTCAGTCGGTCGGCGCCATGACAATGATGTTAGTGACAGTTGTTCTCTGCGCGTGCGTGGTGCTAATGACGTCACCAGCGACGTCACGCCGGTCTCGCGCACGTCACGAGAGACCGCGAGACTCACGGTCGACGACGTGGGAGGTCGAGGCAGGCGGCGGTGCGTCGGGATTCTGTTCGCTGCACGTGTCTTGTAAAGGCGCGGCATCGTCTCAAGACGTCAATCTGTCGGCACCAGTCAAGCTGCCAATCAAGGGTCCACGCGGCGCCCCGGGCTTACCTGGCGAGCGAGGTCCACCTGGCCCACCCGGGGCCCCAGGTAACAACTTCTATTAGTGTTGTACTGGGTTTGCGCCTCTGAAGTCAATCGACATACTGGCGCTA
>Ga0209367_1004908_pt1 | contig 18535 bp, 16 predicted proteins | sample WorMetLIZISLAND2_FD_187412 | JGI IMG/M metagenome (GOLD analysis project Ga0209367, IMG submission 187412) | Marine gutless worms symbiont microbial communities from Max Planck institute for Marine Microbiology, Germany - Olavius geniculatus... ... | reverse complement strand
ACCCCTCAAAAAGAGGTTTTTAGTGAATTTTTCGCAATTTTTGGATGCAGCGCACATTTCAACACTGAATTGCGACGAAATGGCTGGCGATAGACCAAGACAATCTGCGTATGAAATTTTCAGCATTAAACGTAAATTTTTGCAGTCCAAGTCTCGACCCCCTAGGTGGGCGTCAAAGACAGCTACCCCTCTAAAAAGTGGTTATTTTACCGCATTTATCTCGTGTAGCGTGAACACGGTTGCAGATAAGCACAGACATGCTGCTTATCATAACAAGCACTGGTGACAGGCTTTTTAAATTTATCAAGATCGATGACTTTGAATGACCCTGAACCCTAAAAATATTGATTTAACGTGATTTTTTTTGGCGATTTTTGGCTGCAAAAGAGTGAATTACGACGAAATGGATGGAGATAGACTACGACTACCTGCGAACAGGAACTGCTATAGGCTTTCGCGCGTCTCGTGAGCTTTGCTCAAATTACCTGTCATAAATTCGAAGGGGGCACCCCGAACGAGGGAGCTAAATGAGAGGGGTGGGCAAAATTTGCAATTTTTGGCCAATAAGTCGCTGTATCTCAGTAACAGTTCGAGATAGGGCTTAGGTTAATATTAATCACTAATAGGAAGTCATACACTGGCTCTCGATTGGCGCCGAATTCAATAACCTTAAATGACCTTGAACGCCAAAATAAGGGGTTTTATGGATTTCTTTTGGGCTGCGACACAAGTTTATATCACTCACACGGTAGCGCCACGTACGGAACTATCGTTGTGCGATCCAGATAGAGGATTTGGTATTTGTATATTAACTTAGCGTGAACACCCCACTTTTCAGTTAAACTACTGAACCGGAACTGCTATAAGCTTTTGCGCGTCTCCTGAGCATTAGCTCAAATTTCTTGTGGTCTTGGCTCTGAAATAAAGTCCTCGGCATAGCCGATGACTTTAATAAATTCTATTTATTATTACCGATAGCTTGACCATAGAAATGAAAAAGGTATTGACGCACCGATATCCGTGATGCTCGAATTGTAGACTATTTGCATATTAAGCACTGAACAATAAAACACAGTTTGATTCCATTGAATATTTTTATAGTACCGTGTCGTTGTAGAAACATTTGAATTCCTTGGATATCCTTGGTTTTGGTTTTAAGTTTTTTTGGCCTTGACCTTGGTTCCACTTTTTTGGCTAGTTGGCCCTGAACAAAAAGTCCTTGATAACATCATGATTCCGTACGGAACAGACACGAACAGACAGACGAAGGGACGGTCGAGTCGACAAGACTCGTAATGCGGCCCACTGGGACGGCCGCATGTAATGCATGCAGTAAAATATTTTAGTAATCGCCTCTATGTATACAATGGAAGACGATCATATAGGAGTCAATGGACAGAGAACGTTCGTTGATCGTTGAGGCGAAGGAGTGAGTATAAAGCATTGAGTGGCCCACAATACACCGCGCTAGCGCACCTGCCATCGCCTAGCTCGCACCGAGCTTCGTTGTCACAGTAATGCTCACTCACGCGTGGTAGAAATGGAATGCAGGTCACACTTCTGCCAATGATCTGTCCCATTTAGTTCGTTCAACTTGAAAGAAATTAATAGATTTATGGAATATTTTAAGTAAGCTAGCTTAACGTACATGTACGCATTCGCGTGACGAATAACACATAGACGGTTCAGCCTCACATTTACTGCCTTTACATCCCATTCTTTTTGCCCGTTTTCGCTTATTCTTTTTTTTTATTTTAACTGGAAGGCTCTCGTGAGAGTGCATATCTCCGCCAAGTATAGTGATTTCAACATTACTACTGTAAAATGTAGAAGCTTTCACAGAAGGGCGCCATCGTTCCTGCCGGTTGTGTATGAATGTCATGTGGAGATGATGAGTCATCGTGTACACACACAGACGGACACACAGACGGACAAAACGGCCAACCTCTTAATTTCCTCCAATGTTCACTTCGTTTACCTTGGCGGAGATAATTACACTAAGAGCTGAGAAGGCTTTAAGCTCCGTTAGGTCCGGGCAAAGTCCGGCGGACAAAGAACATTTTCAGCAAAATGTTAGGCCCGTATATTTTGTGATACAGCATACACTATAGGCCTAAACTTTAATGTTATTCACCGTACCAGTGAAAACAAAAAAGCCCAGCTAATGCAAAGGCGAACGCGCAACAGCGGTGCATGTTTAAAAGTCCAGTATAACAAAATCTAAGTTCATTTATCCTAGCAATGATGTTTTTTACAGTCGCCAGAGAGCACCAGACAACTAGCGGCTATAGGTTTTACTTGTACTCGCCAGAGAACGCGACCTGTCTCGCTCAGCCAACGCCATATCGGCTGAAAATCGCAAATTTTTCCCACCCCCTTTCATTAAGTGCTCTCGTTCTGGGTGACCCCTTTCGATCCTGAAACTAGAGTCTTCCAGGCAGCCGACGGTGAAGATTTGGTGATCCTAGCTTGCACCGTTTTTGACTGATCACCCGTGTGACGGACAGACAGATTGACAGATAGACAGACAGACGGACAGACGGACAGAACTGCGATGGCTAAGACGCGCTACAGCAGTTGCTGCTATTGCGCGTAAAAACGGACATATCTTAATGCAACATTCTGTATAGGCTTAACGTAAACTGTACCCAACTGTCTGTGTTTATTCTTAACATAAGTCTTTGCGTGCTTTGCGTGCGTGTATGTCAGTCATAATAAATTTTACCGTAGTCTTCGCAACAAACTGACTTCTTAGAGCAGCAAAATCGTTGTCGATGAGAAAGCGCCTTAAATATCTCAGTGTCAACAATGTCGCGCAGCTAGACACGTGCGCTTCTAGCAGCACGCACTAACTGTTAAGGCGTGGCGATGAGAGTTGAATTAGCTGTTATTTACGGTACGTTGTTTAGTTTTTATAGTCGTCTATGTCTAACGACTGGCACTGTTTTTATAAAGTAACACCGTAGTTTCTGCCGCAGGTCACAAAAAAACCAGAAAAAGACGCTAACACTTACGATTCTCGTCCATCGTCACTCCAAGTCTTTAATCAACCACCGCACAGCATAGGCGTCTGGTTGTTTTGTTGTCAAGACAAACTCTCAGAAAAAAACGAAACTGTTTCTGCTATTTGGATCTACGTTTTGAAGACAGTGGCAGCTCATTAACACACCTATTGCGATCTCGTTTTTGTATTGTTTGAGAATTGAGATACCTCAATCTGACCCCTGGCCTCCAGCAGGTAGAAATAGGCTGTATATACTTACGTGTATTAATCAGTTTCGAATACGTCAGAGAACAGTAAAAAGACACAGTAATAACTGAAATACAGCGTAACGCCGTAAAGCCGTAATCCACACTACCGCTTCATACCGCTAGTATTATAGGGACCTAGGCCTACCGCTACAGTATTACGTATAGGTTTCAACACGGTCCACAGTGTATTATGCAAGTACAAGGTGGGCCAAAAACGTGGCACTTTACTTTGGTCCATATCTTCACCAACTATTGATCGATTTTCACATTTTTTTCACTGGCACACTCTGCAGACAATTTGCTATAACGCGATTATTACACATCCCACCACACCCTACACGCGTCTCTAAACTATCTTGTGAAATATCAATAAAATATGCATAGACCCTTTACATACCGATAATAAAACAACAAACATTTTGGTAAAATTCAAAAAAAACACTTCAGACCAACATTTCAGTGAATGGTCCGTATGACACTAAACTGTGTGGGTCTAACACAGCTAGTGTCATACAGATCATTTATCGCAATGCTGGTTTGAAATGTTTTTCATATACTTAAATTTTTGTTATTATCGTTAATTTTTGCTTTAATTGATATTTCACAAGGTAGTGTAGAAACGCATTTACCGTGTGGTGGGATAAATAATACGTTATTGCAAATTGTCTGCAAAGTGCGCCAGTAAAAGAATTCCAAAAATCGGTCAATAATCGGCGAATATATTGACAATAGAAAAGTGTCACGTATTTTTATGGCCCACGGTGTATAATGCGTTGTAGACCGTGTTAGAACGAAGTTATTTCATGACCGTGATCGACGGTGAGTGCTGCCCGCGACTGGATGTTGTACACAAACCCGAGTCACGTTTCAATTGTCACGCTTAAGTGATCGAGTAAAATTATGAACACTTATAACACTTCAGACACTGCTATGAGTGAGACCACAAAGGTAGGTCTGGAATAATAATACTACCTGCCATCGTAACACGACCATCAATAACTAGGCCTATACTAAATGCAATAAGCTTAATAATAACGATATCCAGTAACACAGATCGGCAGTGCTTTAAATGAGGTTTTAAGACGTGGTCTTTTGGTTGTGTTTACATGTATAGCCTACAAGTGCCGCTTAAAAACTTGATTTGATTAAGTGATTGATTGTGTGATTGTGTGTTTAACGCAGATGCAGCGACCCCAGTTAAGTCTGCGACGTTCGCTTAGATTCGTCGTTGTCGTGTCCGGGTTTCTGTCGATATTCTACATATCCATGACAGCCGTTGGTTTCCGGAACGACGCAAACGCATCGGGTTTCTGGTCAACGCTTGACAATGTCACATCTTCGGTGTTCGTCCCACAGTACGACGCTACCGCTAGTCCGAACCGCGTAGTCCATGGGCTGGGGCTAATCGAGGCAGAAATGCTCGTTCATACTGGACAGCGTAAATGTCCGGGTAGAGAAAACAGCGACGAGTTTGATCGGAAGATCTGTCACCCGCTGATAGCCGGTGAAACTTACTCCAATATGCGGCCTAATTTTGCGTACATCACAGGCGCCGAGTACGCCCAGCTTACCCAACCCGACAACTGCGAGTGTTTCCGGTCAGATCTAGGCTACTTCGTGTCACCGGAAGACACAACAGAGGAGGAACGACAGTTTCCGATCGCATTTAGCCTGCTGACCTACGAAAATCTGGAACAAACCGAACGACTACTGCGACTAATCTACCGCCCTCATAACATCTACTGTATCCACGTCGACGCCAAGACATCGGCGGAATTCTACGAAAAACTTGAAGCAATCGCCAACTGCTTGGACAACGTGTTTTTGGCGAGACCGCCGATCAGCGTATACTGGGGCAAGATTTCCATCGTTCACGCGGAACTACTGTGCATGCGGCGGTTGCTCCAGAAGCACAAACGCTGGAAGTATTTCATCAACCTTGTCGGTCGCGACTTTCCGTTAAGAACAAACTACGAACTTGTCAAAATACTGAAGGCATATGACGGCGCAAACGACGTCCTCGCTACTCGTAATCCAGAAAAGTAAAACGTCCTTTCTTGCTTTTTTTTATCAAAATAGTTATTACAGTATACGCACGAAATGAATTGCCAAAGATAAGTTTGTAACGTAAACTGGTGGGTTGTATCTTGAGCTCTGGTTTCAACCGTCTTCACCCCACTCATTGTCAAAGCCTGCGTTAAATGCTTCTTTGCTTGTTTGTAGAAAGCCATTGCGATAAATATAGTAATCTTGGTTGAAGCAGCACTGGTGCGGCATCAATCCCAAGCGTAGTTCAGATATATTTTTACCGTGCTATACTTTTGCCTTAATATAAACGTAATAAGAAATAAAGCATTGAAAATATACTCAGTGACTGGAAAACAAGGTCTACAGGAGTGTACGAAGCGAATGGAACTGCCAGTTAAAAATGCACAACTTGAAGAGCAGTTCGTTACACTTTATTCGCTTTAGAAATGGCTGTTATAAGTACTGTGTTATCTACATATCAGTGAAAAAAGTACACTGGCACAACCTTCAAACTACAGCATTGCGTTAGATTACAACATCTTTCTGGCTATACCCAATTAACCTAAACCATTGCGAGACAAAATGGCGATTTTCTATCTATGGTAAATTTGCGTGTTTTTTTATTGCAGTCATTTCTTCCCGGATTGGTTCGAAAACAAATGGAACGAACAAGAAGTGCGAGGTGAGCTGAAAACGAAGGTTCCTCACGAGTTCGACGTGGCCAAAGGTTCGACGCACATGGCGGTGACTCGCGAGTTTGTTGAGTACGCAGTCAGTGACCCCAAGGCTCGCGATCTGCTCTACTGGATGAGGGACATCAAAGTCCCCGACGAACACTACTTCCAGACTCTCAGCCACAGCCCTCACATGGACATACCCGGATCTTTCATTGGTTGGTCAGATTACATTGCTAAGTGTGTCAAACATTTTTTTTATTTTTGAAGCATTTGTGGCAGCTTTTTTATTGCCTGTTTGAGTACAGCGATCGTCGCGGCGACGAACGTCGCGATCATCGCCTCGTGTATTTGCTACATTACGAGTGGGCTATGTGACGTGCGATAGGCAGAGAACGAAAGGCTAAATTTAAAAGATAACACTATTTCACCATGGCTTGCAGCGCTGGAGGCATGATGACTGATGACGTCTTTTGTGATCACCTTATCGCCCTTTATTTTTGACTGTTTTGATAAATATGTCAGTAAAGGCATGCAGTTAAGAAACTTAACGGTTGACTTTTATTCAATTTTTAACTGTCTGGTGGAAACTAAGAGATGATTAATGCAGGCGATCCGGACCTGAAGAAGTCATTCGTGCGCGCCAAACATTGGTCGTTTTTGGTCGGGGAAGAATCCGTGTGCCGCGGTCAATGGGTTCGTTGGATCTGCAACGTGGGGGTCAGAGACCTCCCCTGGGTGACCGCATCACCGCACATGTTTGTGAACAAGATACGCATTAAGCAGGACCCGAAGGCATTCCGCTGTCTGGAGCTTTGGTACAGAGACCGCGTACGACGACAACAGCGACTCCTGGCGACTGGAACTGACAACTTCAACGTCTCCATCTACGCCAGTCAACCCTTCGTACGCTATCACGTAAGCAAGCCAACTGTCCTACCCAACCCATTGCTATGGCTGGCATACATTGCGGTAGAACGAAATATTTACGATGTGCTATTTGACAGCACTTTATCTCCCTGTTTACAAACATTAATCTATTATGTAAATTAAATAAATATCCAGTACGTTTTTTGCCACTTTCTGGTTTTACTATAAAGCACAATCTAATGCAATAAACAAATATTGTTTAGAAAATAAGGGCGGTCAAATGTACTAGGCCTACCAGGTACGCTAAGTAGATAGTGACACTCGCTTTGCATAACGAAAATTTTTAAGGCTTTTTTAAGGTAGCCAGACTTGATGGGCATTGCCTTTTCTGACTACCTGTCTCACGATTTTTTTCCTTTGTTTATTGTAACTGTGTGAATGTGTCTGAGACAAATAAACGTTCTCTCTCTCTCTCTCAAGTCGTTTTGCGTTGCGTAAATGCAGGTACCGTCGTCGGCAGAGCACCGACTTGTCTGGCATAAACAGTTAGCAGGACCATTTTCCACTGCACTGCCGCCGAAGCCAACATCGCCCGGTCCGCCTGCACTATTAGCAACGAGATTAAAGCCGTAGGCGGATCATAAACGTCTAGCTTAAACAAGTCGAAGACGAGAGATGCAACCAGGATACCGTCTATAGGTGTCATTATACTATTATAGGTGATTGGTGAATGTCCTTGTTCTGTAGGAAGTCAACTTTCGTCATCAAGTATTGTCATTAGTAGTATTTTACGCACACCAGCAAAGTCAGCAGACTGAAGGCACGTGTTGGGTCAAATTAAGCCGCAGGCTCCACTCCTGTGACCAAATCGTCTTTTAATCGGTGGTAAAATGCATGTAAAAAACCACATTTTTCGATTGTAGAGCTGCCGATAGCTGCTAAATTAACCTAGTATTTTCAGTGACGGCTGCTATTCTTTACTCAGTTCTTACTGTTAGATTGTCAAAATAACCTCTAAAAATTTACATAGTTAAAAATAAAAGTAAAAACAGATGAGATGGCAACAATTTAGTTAGAACGCTAAATAGTCACAAAAAGCTTGCATAACACAAAAGTCTTTCCCTTGTCGTTACTAGGTGTCTTTTTGCTGTATTTGTATTATTCAAAATTTCATTTAGCATTTTTTGGAAAACGCCCCCCAAACTTTAAACCTACTCCGAGAATTTTGTCAAGATTAGACGGCAGATTTATTTAAAGCTGCCAACCAACAAAGTGAAGCTTGACAAGTTTCTACCTGTTTTTAAAACGACTAACAAGTTTCATTGCGACACTGCTAAAAGCTACCGGTACTATCAGAAATACTTGTATGCTGTATGATCTCAGGTATAGCGACGTCCATCTTCATGCATAATGTTTTCTTAACGACAGGCAGGATATTCCATAAACTCACTCCGATTGTTGCGCACAAAATCCAGATGCTGTATTTCCACAATACGTCTGAGGAGAAACGTAAAGTTAGCTACTTATGCAACGAAAAGCTTTTAACCAGGGTGTCAATGAAAGTGAAAGAAATACATATTTCCTGACGTATTCCCTCAATGCCTGCTGTTCCTGCTGTAATGCAAAATTTTGAAACTTTTGAATGGTTGCTGTGGCAACAGCGGTCGTTAAGGGGTACATTTAAATGACACCGTTAGATTGCCCGACCCCGAAAATAGGGGGTAGGTAAACACAGTGCGCAATTATCTTTTTACGGGGACCGAGTTATGCCGCTTTGAAGTCCCCATAGGCTGTAATGCAAATATTCATTTTTTTTAAATTGGGGCATAGAGAAAAGTAAATTTTTAAAAATTTAATCAAAAACATATAAGGAATGTGTCCGGCGTCAGGACGCTTCGTTTGAGCCATTAGCGGTGTCGGTCGGTCCAACGGGCTGGTCTGTAGCCGTGCGCAAGGGAAAAAAAGAAAAAAATAGACACCTAACGGCAAATTTCGCGCATGCGCAGCCACGCCCCGTCCGATTGTAAGCAAATTTTGCGTTTGGGGTCGGGTGAGCGATGTGATCACTGATGCCAAGTTTTATGAAAATTGGTTGAGGGGTTTCGGAGTTACAACCCCCCCCCCAAACGCCATTTCCTATACTTAACGTTCATCGCCCTTACAATAGTCACTGTGATTTTGATTAGACTTGCATGCGTCTTATGTCGGCAACAGCTGCAGACATCGGTTGCAACGATAGCTGCACTGTGATAACTGCGTCGTGTATTTTTTCGCGTTGTTCGTGATAATAGCTAGACTTTTCATGTTCATGTCGATTAACTTTACGAGCGTTTTTAGTTTATACATGTAGAATGTACGATGCAGTGTGTTTAATTGTCGCTGTCCGTTAGGGTGCTCGCAAATGGGGCGATAAAATAATGCAACCTGCAACGATCGTAAAACATCGCACAACATTGTAGCTTACTAATTTTATCGCAGTGCATGCGAATCCTTGCGAAAAGTAGAACTCTTCAAGTTTGCAGCGCCACCTTTTGCTCTGTGACAAACAGTACGCTTATACCCCGTTTACACGAGGAAGCATACATGAAGCATAGATGAAGCAAACTTATTAGAGCACACGTCATGCACATGTAAATTTTTTCATATTAAATTCGTTTGATTCATGTTTGCTTCATGTATGCTTCCTCGTGTAAACGGGGTGTAAGTCGACCGTCTTTTTAAATTTTCTGATCACATCGCTAGGGTTTACTAACACTGAGACAGAGCAAATTGTGTTGTACAGGGTGGTTTTATAATGTTCCAACTTGTTTTTGTCAAAACGTCGTCAAATCTTCACCAAATTTGATAATTTTTGGCGCACAGATGGCCAAAACGATAGAATTATATGAGGTGTACTCAATGTCCACCTCACGTGATTTATGTCTACGCATTACCGTGTAAAACGCAGATGTTCGAAATTGTTGCATAATGCTGAGTTGTTATTCCCGTACAAGTTCTAATGACATAATTAAGCACACAATAAACTAAAATGTAATTTATTTAGCAGAATTATAAGTTTTTGCAGCAACTTGTTTCCAAATTATCATCATTTATGCCAAAAGTGTGTCAGTTATGTGAGTAGGGGTAATGTTTGTTGAATACATTATGCGAATTAAAATTATGCAATAATTTAATTCGGTTTTATTTTTTCTCTTACATTCAGTAAATAATCTTGGTTTGTGTTAATTATTTCGTTTTAGTCGCGTAAAAAGTGACTGTGATCAGCTTCAACGCTTGATGATGAGACATGATGACGCTTGGTTTATTTTATTGTGTTCGGTTTTTACTTAATTTATTTTTACTCCTCGCGCGCTACGTTCCTAATGTAGCGAAAAGGAGTATATGAGATCAGTGTAATATTGAGGACCGATCGACTGACCGACGACTGACCTCTGTTCCTGGAAGAGCCTTCCTGGAAGAACTTCAAACGACCATATCTCCGTAACGGCGCCAGATAGACGCATGCGTTGAGGTATAACAAGACAAATGGCAACTAGCGTCATCGACCGTTATTGGGAATTTTTCCTATCAGTTCCTAAAATCGAGCAATATTTTATGAACTTCGGGGAGACAATTTCCAGTAACGACCTCGACGCCAGTCACTATTAGTATAATATTAAACGGGTCTCAATTAGACGCCGGGTCTCTAAGCCGAAAGAAACGAAAAAGCTCCTAAAAGAATACAGAAGAAAATGATGCGCGCGAGGAGTACATTAGATTGGTTACAATCTAATAATATTTCTTGTATTTATTTATTTATTTCCATTGAAGCAATGACAACAATGCATATATTACAATCAGAAAACACTGGCAAAAACAACTGCCACTCAACAAGTGGTGGATAACAAGGCCCAAAAGAGCACTTACTGCTGTCCATCTAAGCTAAGTAGGAAATACACACACAGAGCAATAACTCGCCAACTCACTCTGTGTTCTGTGATCACAGAAAACGCCATCGACGCTGCTTGTGTTTCACTTAAGTTACGAAGTTGAACTCGAGTTACTTTGCGAGTCTGCTGTTGCAAGCAATTTACGTATTATAGGCCGACATCTTATCCGGGAAAATGCGCAGTACTTACTTTATAACGAGTTAAAATATATTTTCATAGTTTTTGGCAAGCGTTATCCTGAGAATCCCTTTTACTCAAAGTTTACTATATAATTTTAAAAGTTTGTTCCCAGTAGAGACTTATTAGCATATCACTCCGTAACACACGACTTCATCAAAATGCCGTTTATCACTGTCTCGCATATGTAAGTTATCAATATTCTTTATAATATAATATCAAGACCAAGACAACCTACGAATAAAATTTGCTGCATCGAACGTGGATTTTAGCAGTTTGAATTTCGGCCTCTTAGGTTGAAACGGTCTTCTGTTTTTATATCAGTTTTTGGTATGGGCAACCGTAAGTGCACTGCCTGGTTGTCCAGCCTCACTGTTTTTACGTTATCTGTGTATTGGTACTTGTGTTTCAAGGCAAATTACAATACATACAATGTACATACATTCTGTTCGGAGCGTCAAATTTGAGTACCTTTTTAAAATGCGCAATTTTTGTTTCTATCCACAAATTTAGCGTAAAAACCATTGCAGATAGGCACAGACTTGCTGCTTAACCGAAACTTACTCAATATTGTTAAAATCTACGTCTAATGCTAAAAATTTTATATGCAGGTTGTTTTCGTCCATTTATAGCTGTTTTACCTTTAAAATGTGTGACGCAGGCTAAAATTGTAAAAAAAATAACCCAAAGCCCATATTTTTGAGGTCTAAAGTCGTTCATGGTCATCGACGTTGGTACATCCGAAAAGCTCGTCGCCAGTGCTTGTTATGGTAAGCAGCAAAATTGTGCCTATGTGCAACCGCTCTCACGCTAGACGAGTCGATAGCGATAAATACCGATTTCTTAGACAGTACCCCCTTGTTACGTACGTCCTCATTCGAGAGGAATCTCTTCACCCAGCGAGACGAAATTTTGTCACGAACAACTACAGTCTTTGCGGCAGCCCACAGTAAAAATTCCGTGATCCTAGCTCGCACCGTTTTGATACATTCGCAGTGTGACGGGCATACGGACACGCGGGCGGACACACAGACGCCTCTACAACATCTAAAACGCGCTTAGCACTAGGGGCTGTCGCGCATAAAACGAAATTTCATGCGAGTTGTACAAGACACGTAGCCAGGTCGCGATGCGGCGCAGTGAGCAGCGAGCAGCGTGAGCAGAGCATGCAGTCACTAACACACCTGTAGCAACACGTCTACAACTTCTCACACGAAGCTACTCTGGCTATACAATACAATACAACTCACGCGTGACAGAAATAGATAAGAGACCAAACACAAATTTCTGTCCCGATTAGTGGCAGACGTCTGTTCAATGGTTGTGCACACTTACAACTTAAAAGAAACCGACGTTCACTGATATAACATAACATTAAAGCACATCTGTAGTTTATAGCACTTTTGATGTCAAAAAGTAACTAATAGTCCAAAGGGGTATAACGCAACTTTTGACGTATAGGAAGTTTATCATCACTTTACCATCTTTCTTCTTTATTTGCTCTCCCGTCGTTCACTTTTCTTTCTGTCTGTTTTCTTTAATTTCTTGTTTTTAGCAAGGGCTGGAAATGCGTTGTTATATGTTAGGGCAAGCAAAAATGTACATTTTATGACACGACACACTATAAATAAAGCATAAATCTATAAACTAACTTTTTGTGCACCGTATATATCAACGAAAAACAGACATCACTTTACATAAAATTTTCTGTAAATCTAATTTATGTACAAAAAACTGTATGTGTTTTATGTGCTATTAAACCCCTAACCTTCTCTGTGTATGCCACGCCCCGCTATGGAGAAATAAAAACCTATAGGTGACTTCGCTTAATAATAGTAGCCTATTGTACAGTTTTCGTATCCAGTTTGTATATGTAGTTTCATCTTTAGTTTCTGTTCTGTTTCTGTCGTTTTAGTCATATGAACCTAGTTGCCTAAAACAAAACGTGATTAATTGCTATCACTGCCGCAAAATCGTTGTCGATGAAAAGGCGCCTTAAGTATCTGAGTATCAACTACAATGTGGCACACATCCGTGATGTGCCCTACTACAATGTAGATAGTGTAGTTAAGTTCTATCGCATGCAGTAGACCTAACTAAAGGCGTGGCGATGTCAGAGGAAAGTCAGCTGCTATATACGGTAAATTGTTTTAATAGGCTTTAATACGTTTAATGATCTTCGCTGTTTTTACGGTGTGTCACTGCTGGTACTACCGCAGGACACGACATAATGTCCGCAAAAAAACTAGGAAAAGACTATAACGATTCCTATGCATCTTCATTCTAATAAGTCATACACATAGTGCCTAGTTATTTTGTTGTCGGGACAAATTCTCCCAAATATGTTTCTGCTATTTCGACCCGTGGTTCGAGAACCTTGACAGCTCAATAACATTTCAGCTACTGCGATTCTTTTTTCTCCGAAAACGTAGAAATGCCTTTTGCCACCGATCGCAATAGAAATAGTATAGCCTAGTCAATAGGCCAGTTTCAAATACACCAGAAAACAGTATTTGATAGAGTGAGTGAGTGAGTGAGTAGGGTTGAACGTCCCGCTCGACACAGTATAGGTCATTTCGAGACGAGTATTATTTTGATAGACAGCGTATAACAACGCAACGTATTGTGTAACCGAGTCCACTTCTTCCATACTCCTCTTAATCGCAGTAAACCTACTAGTACCACCGCTATCACACACCAACATCAGTAGTCTTAATATAGGGCCTAATTATCCTTATTTCAGCAGCATGTTGCCGTTGCCACTCTGTCTGGTAGTCATCATACTGCTCTGTCCTATGCATAATTGCTTGGATAATGATGATGATGATAATACACCGTGGACCAGAAAAAACGTACCACTTTACTTTTGTCCATATCTTTGACAATTATTGACCGATTTTCAAAATTCTTTCTCTGGCGCACTTCGCATACAGTTTGCAATAATGTGATTGTTATATATCCCATCACACCGTGAATGCGTTTTTACACTACCTTGTGAAATATAAATGTAAGCAAAAACTAACGATAATAACAAAAATTTAAGTAAATAAAAAACGCTTCAGGCCAAAATTGCGATGAACGATGTGTATCACACTAGACTGCGTTAGACCCACACAGCTTAGTGTCATACAGTTCATTTACTGCAATGTTAATCCAAAGTGTTGTTTTTAAATTTTACCAAAATGTTTGTTTGTTATTATCGTTATGTGTGCATATTTCACTGATATTTCACAAGGTAGTGTAGAAACACATTTACGGTATGTTAGGATATGTAATAATAACATTATTGCACAATGTCTGCAAAGTGTAACAGTGAAAAAATTTTGAAAATCAATCAATGATTGTCGAAGATATGGACAAAGTAAAGTGGCGCGTTTTTATGGCTCACCCTGTAATATTACTATCATTGCACGTGTATAACGCAGACGCAGAAACGCCGGCTGGTTTTACGACGTACGCTTATTTTCGTCGTTGTCGTGTCCGGATTTCTGGCGATATTTTACATATCGACGGCGGACGATGGCTTCTGGAATATCGAAGGCTCAGCAACAGGTTTCTTGTCTACAGAATGCACTGTCTCATGTTCGGTGTTCGTCACGCAAAAAGCCGTCACGACTGGTCCAAACCCGCAAGTGCGTGGGCCGCTTGGGGTCGCGGCAGAAATACAACTCATCAAATGCCCGGATAGAGTAAAGAGCGACGAGTCTGATAGAAACATCTGTCGGCCACTGATAGCTGGTGACAGTTCTTCCAATATGCGACCGAAGTTTGCATTCATCACCGGCGCCGAGTACGCCCAGCGTACCCAACGGGAAAACTGCAGGTGCTTCCGGTCAGATCTAGGCTACTTCGTGTCACCGGAAGATACAACAGACGAGGAACGAGAGTTTCCGCTTGCGTTCAGTCTGCTGACTCACGAAAATCTGGAACAAACCGAACGACTACTGCGACTGATCTACCGACCACATAACATCTACTGTATCCACGTCGACGCTAAGTCACCGGCAGAATTCTACAGAAGACTGGAAGCGATCGCCAACTGCTTGGACAACGTGTTCATGGCGAAGCCGCAGATTAGCGTATACTGGGGCGAGATCTCTCTGTTGCAAGCAGACATATTATGTGCGCAACAGTTGCTTGAGAAACACAAACAGTGGAAGTACTTCATTAACCTTGTTGGTCGCGACTTTCCGCTAAGAACTAATTACGAACTGGTCAAAATACTAAAGGCATACGACGGCGCAAATGACGTCGACGGTACTCGGGATAGACAACGGTAACAGGTCTTATCATTGTTTCGAAACGGTTTTTAAAGAGTCTGCATCCACTTTACTCATTGCATGCATTGAAGAGGCTCGGTGATAGTGTAACCAAGCTTAGCTCTTTGTCATTTTTTTACGTGCTTTGTTACATGTTAGGTAAAATGAGCAGGCTACATGATAAAGAAAATTGTAACGTGAAAGACGTTAATGTTTCAGCTATGCCTCTGGATGATTTTTAACTTATTCGAGCTCTTCAACTGATTTGTAAAATATTTGTTAGTTATAAGTTACACAATCATTGATGGCTTGTTTGTTAATTTCCTTCGTCGTGTATGCATTGGGAGTATCGTAGTAAGTATTTGTTCCTCAAAAAATTAGAAGACAGGTCGTCGGAGCGACTGACAAAGCGGCATTTAGAAAGCTAAAAAATGCATTTTAAAATATTGAAGATAACGGACCAAATCGCATGGCTGAAAGCTGCAAAAGTGCTAAAATGACAGACCAAACCACAGGGCAAAAAAGCAAAACCAAATTATTTTTCATGCATGTACTCATATGCATTACTTCATCGAGGAACAAACAACAAAGTCATACCGAATTTTGTATTAGTGATCAATAGCAACTACGAACTAAATAAAAATAATAAAAATAATGATATAGTATTTATATCCACGACAAAAAAGTGATAGAGTCATAACCTGCTAAATCTATATTCACAAATCATTACTGCATCGAATCAGTGGAAATATTTAGCGCACTCTTTCTGAGTATGGAAGCTTCATTGGTTGAAAATTGCCGTTTTCTCTTTCAATCCCTTTTGGGCACATGTATAGATGTCATTAAACTTTAACGTGTTACATTAAATGCACTTAACCTTAACCGGTGTGTGACAAAATGCCGATCGGATTACCTCATTCGTCGTGAAATAAATGTTTACGTTTATTTGCAGCCATTTCGACCCGGAATGGTTCGAGTATTCATACAAGTATCACCGCGTCCGAGGCGCACGCAAATCACCGGTTCCTCACGGTTTCACCATGACCAAAGGAAACGCACACATGGCGGTAACTCGCGAGTTCGTCGAATACGCGCTCAACGATTCTAAGGCTCGCGATCTGCTCTACTGGATGAGGGACATCAAAATGCCCGACGAACACTACTTCCAGACCCTCAGCCACAGTCCTCACATGGACGTACCCGGAGCTTTTATTGGTCAGTTTTACCGTATACGTTGAGTGTGTCACGAACTTCTGACACACGTGACATTTGTGGCGTCTTTCATAATTATCAGGGTTAGCCCTTCATAGGATGACCCATTTCAAAGCTAAAGAGCGTTACCCACGTCTTCACCTTGACGAAAGTGGCTGGTAATAAATTAATTTACTCTGAACGTAAGAGGTTTGCTGGCGTAACTGTTAGATCGCTGTACCGAAAAATCGTGAGTTCAACTCCCGGTTGAGTCACCGTCAAGTGCTTACTGAGTTACTACTTAGACGGGCAACTTTCTGCCGGCAAACCATCTTGGTATATAACCGACAGTTTGGTCAACTCAACCTTCCATCCCAAAAGGAAGTAAATCGAGTACCTGTTTGAATGGGTTAACTTAAGGCGGGACTCGTTCACCTGTGTCAGGGGCAGGTAACCCTGTTTGATCTCATATACACCGTGTCTCGATAAAAAAAAACAGTCAAAATTGTTTTTGTCATAACTTTGTCAAAGTTTCACCGAGTTTGATAATTTTTAGCACAAAGATGGCCAAGACGACAAAATTACTTTCAGGAGCACTAATTTTCCATCTCCCCTAATTTATGTCAACACACTACTGGTGAAAAGTAGATGCTCCAAATTGTTGCAGAACGCTGAGCTGTTGTCTCCAGTAAACGTAACGACTTAATTAATCACATAATAAACTGAAATGTAAATTATTTAGCAGAATTATAAGTTTGTATAATCAGCTCGCTAGCAAATTATCAGAGTTTATGCCCAAAGTGCGTCCCGCATAGACGAACAATGATTGAGATGCAACGCCACTCGCTGATTGCGAAATCAAGCATCGACTGATCAAACTGCATTCACTCATCGATTAAACGTTTTGAAGCTCGTCAGTCAGCTAATTTTTGTCTGCTATTTTCACCGTAAAAATTTAATACCACAAAATTATTAAATAGCGTAGCGTTCTCAGTCGCGTTGATGACGCAAAGATAAGCAATCTGATACAAATAATCACCGCGTAATGTAACAATTTGGAGCATCTGTGTTTCACATGGTAGTGCGTTGATAAGTGAGGTGGAAAATGAGTGCACTTTACATACTTCTATCGGCTTAGCCATTTCTTTGCCAAACACTGTCAAAGTTGGTGAAAATTTGACAAAGTCATCGTAAAAACAATTTTGACTGTTTTTTTTATTGAGACACGGTGTAGTAGGCCGTAGCTCTGGCCTACACACCCTTTCAACTTTAACTCTGTTTCAAACCCGATATCTTACCGCTACGCCACAAAGCCAGCGTTTTCAGTAACAGTCTAATGGGGTGTTTACACGATCCAGCAAACGTCCAGCAAACTTCCAGCAAATGTATGCTGCTGGACGTTTGCCGGAAGTTTGCTGGACGTTTGCTGGATCGTGTAAACACCCTATAACAGTACTGATCTATTATGCGAATATGTTTTGACCATAAGTTAAAAACATTTTTTTATGTTATTTTAAAGTATAAAAAACAGGTTTTTATGTTTTTAAAATATATTTTTAATGTTTTTAAAAAAAATTTTTGTTATGTTTAAAATATTTTTTATATGTTTTTGTGCTTTTTAATATCATGTTTTACGTTCTTGTTAAATCGTAAATAAATTGCTACGGATGTGTTAAAAACTGTTAACGTGAGTAGTATACTTGGTATTTGTTCTGAAATTTGATTGTTTAGTTCATAGATGAGTAAGTCTGTGTACCATGATCACGGTTACATAAAATAAAAATGTCTAAAGTAAGAACTAGCGATTAGAAACATTTGCAGTTTAATGTTTTTTATAATGTTTTTTATAAAAGTATAAAAAACATGTTTTTAAAATGTTTTTAATTTGGAAATGAATGTTTTTAAAATCTATGGTTCTGACTGACTGACGGATGCAGGTGATCCGGACTCAAAGAAGACTTTCGCTCGCGTCAAGCATTGGTTGTTTTTGCCTGGCGAGGAATCCGTGTGTCGCGGTGAGTGGGTTCGTTGGATCTGCAACGTGGGAGTCAGAGACCTCCCCTGGGTGACCGCATCACCGCACATGTTTGTCAACAAGATACGTCTGGAGCAGGACCCGACGGCATTCCGCTGTCTGGAGCTTTGGTACAGAGAC